>Ga0209536_100005431_pt1 | contig 19801 bp, 16 predicted proteins | sample DeeMarSeWOR28_12_FD_187461 | JGI IMG/M metagenome (GOLD analysis project Ga0209536, IMG submission 187461) | Marine sediment microbial communities from White Oak River estuary, North Carolina - WOR-2-8_12 (SPAdes) (version 2) | ecosystem: Environmental > Aquatic > Marine > Intertidal zone >...
CAAAAACCCAATTTAGAAGCAGAGGCCCGCTGCTCCGCCGCAAGGAATATTTCGATGCAAGCTACATCCGGGGGATAGCTGGCTGTGTTAGCATACCCCAGAGCCACCAGTTCGTGATTGACGAAGATGCTCTCTGCAATCACGTAACGCAGGAGCCGGCCGTACGGGTCAATCTCCGAGACATCTTTGAACATGGTGACTGTTTTGCCATAGACCAGCGCTGTGTTCTTAGCCGTAGCTTCGGGGCCGAAAAACTCGACCTGGCTCGTGTTTTCCGGCGTGTCCATCCCGATATACCGAACGGTGTAGGTTCTCCCATCCTGGTCGAGCAGCACCTTAATGGTATCCCCATCGATCACCTGAACCACTTTGCCGGTCTGCGGTGGGTTGTCCGGGATGCAAGAGTCACCGGTGACAGGGATGACGCCACTGGTAGCGGTAGCGAGTGAAAGTGGGGTGTCCGTAACCGGTGGGATAGTCGGCATCATTGTTTCTGTTGCTGTGGGAGAAGATGTAAATGTCGCTGTAGGGCTGTAAGCTGCCTGCGTTTGTTGGTTCAGCACTACGGCGGTCTGGAAAGCGGCAGTGGCAATTTCATCGGGACTCAGTGTCGGCTGTGATGTAGATGGGGTGCAACTGGTGAGAAAGGAAATCAAAAAAGCCCCTACACACAAAGCTGCAACAATTCCACCAGGAAGCAGCCTTCTGCGCGGGTGTTTGAATGATCTTTGAGTTGACATAAATCCCAACCTTTACGGTGTAATCGGTTATATAAAAAGTATATAACAAAAACACCCTTTCACAATAATCAATAGGCAAAAGAGTAAATTGAAATAACTACCACTTATGGATTTTTGCTTCTCCCTTTTGATGTTACGTCAACTATGGCAGGTCTTCGCAGGCGCTGCCATCATGATCATTATCCAAACGATGGATGTCACCATGGCCGCTAGCATTACAATGGTCGAAACATGCCTGGGCGCTGGCCTGTGTTGAGAAATCTGAGCAATTGTACAGGTTCCCACTGCAAGAGCAAACTGGCAAGGTATCATAAGAGGAAATACCTGTAGGCATCGGGGGAGGGGGATTCCCCCAGAGTCCCAAATTCCAGACAGCAGCCTGCTCTTCAGCCTCTTGAAATGTTGAAATACAGGCCACGTCCGGGGGAAAGCTGGCCACGGTTGCATAACCCTGGGCGACCAGTTCATAGTTCACGAAGACTCCGTCTGCTATTACGTAGCGCAGCAATCGACCATACCCATCTGTTTCAGAAACGTTCTTGAACAAGGCCACATTTTTTCCCTGCACGAGTTCTCTGTTCTTGGCTGTGGCTTCGGGTCCGAAGGGTTCGGTCCGGGTCGTGTTTTCAGGAGTGTCCATCCCGATGTAACGCACGGAATAGGCCTTCCCATCTTTATCAAGCACCACGACGATAGTGTCGCCGTCAACAACATCAATAACTACCCCTGTCTCAGGAGTATTATTTGGAATGCAAGAGTCGCCGGTCACAGGGATGACTACTCTAGCGGCCGTGGGGAGGGGGAGCGCTGTATTCGTCGGGGATAAAACCGGAACTTGCGTATTGGTTTCTGTTGGAAAAGGGGTAAGCGTAGGCTCTGCTGTTGGGCTGTAAGCCGTCTGCGCTTCCAGGTCTACTGCCTGGGCAGGTTGAGGGTCAGTGCTGCTAATTGCATCGGCATCTGCAGAAGTGAACATACCTCCAAATACAAATATTATGAAGGCTCCCCCACAGAGAACTATTGCAATATCTACGGTGATCAGGAATCCGCGCGGTAATTTAGAAGTTTTTTGATCTGACATGTTTCCCAGCCCAACAATATAGGTTATTTGTGAGTATATATCAAAAAAGTACCCCTTTCACAATAGGTGAAAGGGTACAACTTGTGAAATTCTCTTGCCCCGCAAAGAGCGCTGCAAACCCCAAAAGCAGGGCTTGTGGATACTATTTTCTTGCTTTGGCGATGCTACTCTTCATCAGAATTTCCTCCATCGAGCAGCTCTGACTGACAGGCTAAATCACAGTCAGTAATACGGTTCAAAAACTGATTACGCGAGTCACCTTTTGGCCAAATCGGCATTCTTTGGGGAGTGTTAAGAAAATAATATTCCAACCATGGATTAGTATCTGTTAGAACTGGGATCTTTTTTTCATCAGAAAGTATCTGTTCATGAGAGCGTGCAAAATGTGTCAGCAGTTTTTTGGGGATAATATTTTCAGCTGTTTGCTGGTTTGTAAAGCCGTTGGAGACCGTTAGATAATTTGCAGCCAGGGTTTCCATGTATTGAAGGTCGAAATAGATGGTTTTATTGCTGGCAACAACTGTCCTGAAGCGGAATTGGTCAGCCTCTGGGAACACATTTACAATTGTTTGAGGGATTACGTTTTGTTGATCCACGTAGGCACAGAATACACCATTTTCCGTCAGATGCGATTGGTAGAGTCGCATTGCTTCAAGAGAATACAAGTTATTGTGACCGGCTGAATACCACCGCAAAGGGTCCGCATAGATGAGATCGAACTTCTCATCAGGGTTTGCATAAAGATACCGGCGGCCATCATCGACCACATATTCCACCAGCGGGTTGTCAAGCGTAATTCTATTGAAATCAACGTTATCATAGAGAAAGTTTCCCAACTCATCCATTAATTCCACAATCACAATTTTCTCTACCCCTGGAATACTTTGAAAAAAGTAGGCAGTTACTCCACCTCCCATCCCAATCACCAGAATACGCTTAGGGTGGCTAGCGCCTGCGCAGGTCAGCGCGCGGCTTTCGTAAGTTCCATCTGTCGGGTAAAAGCTGTTTGTTTCACCGCTAATCCATAACCAGTCCGGTTGTCTGGTTTCATTGTCATACGTTAACGCTAAGACAGTGTCACCTGACTCTTGGATGAACGCTTCCCTTCTCGTGCTGGATTCAAAAAGATTCGCATAGAATTGACCTTTGGCTGGGAGAAAGAAAAGCAATAAACCTGAAATAGCAATCAATAGATATGAAAAAGCCATTTGTCTGGGTTGAAATTTTTGCCTGGAGGCTTTTTTTAGAAAGAGAACTGGGAAAACAAAACTCAACAATACAAGGAATTTATGTGTCAGCTCAGAGCCGATACTGGGGAGCAGCAGGAAACTGATAGCCATGCTGCCAGTAACGGAACCGATAATATTCGCAAGATGGATATCGCCAACCCGGCGGCCGGCAACATCGGGGTTATTGATTGCGATCCGGTCCAGAATTGGAAGCCCGCCCCCCATAAGAAAGCTGGCGGGGAGCACTAGAATTAGGATAGGTAAAAAGTAACGCAACAAATTGTTCAATGCCATTCGCCTGGAAAACACAAGCGACCCGTCTATTTCAACCAATGGCGGCAAAGGCTTTTGCATCTGCCAGAAATCACCGAGCCAGCCGACAGCCCAATCCTGATTGAGCGAAAACCAGAAGAAGAAAAATGTAAGCGAGGCAACCAACCCGACAGCGATTTCCAGTTTCCAGAAAAGCCGCTCAATATTGGATGATCGGTCTGCTTGCCGTCCCCAGACATATCCACCAACCGATAATCCAACAAGGAAAACAAACAGGATACTGGGGAAGCTATAGACCGTGTTTTTGTTGGTGATGTGGAGGATTCTGATCCAGAGCATTTCGAATCCCAGACCGATAAAACCAACCAGGAAAGATGCGAACAGAATCCTGAAATATCCCCGCTGGATTGATAAACCATCCGATGGTTCAACTTGTGCCTTTGGTTTCAGCTCTTCTTCATCAACCTTTTGCCAGGATGCAAGAACTGCCATGAAACCTATCCCTACATTTAGCGCGCAGGCAATGTTGATGCTGCCTCCAAATCCAAAAGAGCCAATTAAGACATACCCTGCCAGCAGGGTTCCAAGCGCAGCTCCGATTGTATTGATGCCATACAGAGTGCCAATTATCTGGCCTGATGTTTCAACGCGGTGAATGAAAGCCTGGGACAGTAGGGGCAGCGTCATGCCCATCAGGAACGTAGGAATAAGTAGCAGCAAGAAGCTCAGTATGAAAACCAACCAATAAGGACTGCCCGCTGTTGCCTGACCTATTTTGATGATCAAGGTTGGGCTGGCCAAACCGAATAGCCCGATGCCTAATTCAAGAAGGCCGTAAATCATTAAAGTGGATTTTTGCTTTTCCGCGATACGCCCCCCGTAGAGTGAACCCAGCCCAAGCCCGGCCATGTAGGCAGCAACGATGAGAGTGATGGAGGTCATCGTCACGCCGAAATAAAGCTCCAGTAACCTTTCCCATATGATCTCGTATATGAGCCCGGCTGCACCCGAACCAAGAAATAAGAAGGAAAAGAAAATCAGTTTCATGCGCTCGTTCTGCAAAGGGTTCATTATCGAGTTTTTCATTAAGCCTCTAGGGATTAGGATAAGAAATAAAAGGGATTCGCTTGTGTTGAGAACTCATTCCAATTGTATAGGCTCCCACTATAAGCGTAAACCCCTAAATTATAAAGAACTACCACAATGCCCACAGATATCAGATATCCACGATACTATCAGTTTTCATGTCTGCAAATCAAGATTCTTTTTGGCGACAAAATATAAGCCCCGTTTCCAGGGCTAAGTTTTCTAACAAATACGACGAACGATTATTGTTATCTATTCCACGGCAGGTCTTGCAGGCAGCGTGGTGACCAATACCTTATCCACGCGGCGGGCATCCATATCCACCACCTCGAAGCGTAATCCCTCCCACTCAAACTGGTCAGCTGAACGTGGAATCTTTCCAAGTGAAGTCATCACAAAACCAGCCAGGGTTTCATAATCAGCTTCATTGGGTAGTAACCCAAGGTCGAATAATTCTTTAAATTCGTCGATATCCAGCATGCCATCCAGCAACCAAGAGCCGTCTTGTCGTTGGGTGATTTGCGGCTCACTTGTTTCTATATCCCCAACGATTTCTTCGATCACATCATTGATTGTTAGCATACCGGTCACACCGCCAAATTCGTCAATGACCAGCACCAATTCTTTGTCACTTTCCTTGAAAATTTCTAGAGCACGCGAGGCGAGAGTCGTCTCTGGAATGAACAGTGCAGGAGATAAACATTCTTTCAAGTGGATGGTTTCTCCTGCCATACTGCGGATCAACAACTCGCGAGCATTAACAAATCCCAGTACATTATCCAGACTTCCCTGGCAAACGGGAAAGCGTGAATATGAACCTGCGGTCATTTTTCTCAAGATTTCATCGGTCGTATCGCGCATATCAAGCCAAAGGATTTCTGTGCGCGGGGTCATGATTGAGTAGACGCGCCGGTCGTTCAAGCGGAACACACCTGCGACCATGTCCTGCTCCGCCTCTTCAAATACTCCGGCCTGCGTGCCTTGATCCAGCAACACATGAATTTCTTCCTCCGTAACCGGTGGCGCATCCGAAGGGCGGATACCAATTAATCTAAGCACAATCTCGGTAGACAGCCCCAAAAAGCGAACAACAGGGGAAAGGAGTTTTGAGAGGAACAGCATTGGCTGTGCAAAACGCGACGCCACTTCTTCTGGATTCTGAATTGCCAGCCGTTTTGGAACAAGCTCTCCCAGGATGATTGAGAAATAGGTAATGATGATGACGCCCAATACCAGTCCAATGCTTTCGCTGTATGGTGCAAAGACGGGCACCCTGGCAAGGAGACGTGCAAATATCACTGCCACGGTTGCGCCGGTCACCGCACCGGTTAAAACGTCGATGAGCGTGATGCCAATTTGAATAACCGATAAGAACTGGTTTGGATTTTCAACTAGCTTCAGCACCAGCCCGGCTTTTTTGTCCCCTTCATTTACACGTTGTTGTAGTCGTGCCTTGCGCACGGCGAGTAAGGCTGCTTCCGTCATCGCCAGAATATTGTTCATGGCGATCAGGAAGGCGATAAACAGGAGTTCTGTAGTGAATTCTGACATTATGATTTACTGACTCTGATACCTTTCCCTTTGCGGACTTCACCGATCACCCAAGCAGGTTGATCCAATTCTTTTGCGCGCGCTTTGAAGGTATCCAGCTTTTCCCGGGGAACACCTAATAAGAGACCACCACTGGTCTGCGGATCGAAGAGCAGCATTTGTTCCGCTTCACTGATGGATGTGTCGAAAATGACATGTGAACCAAAATGAGCGCGATTATCCGAAGCGCCTCCGGGGAAAGTGAACATCTCGGCGTATTTGCGTGCATTACTCACGAATGGAATCTGCGTATAGTCAATATAAAGCGCTACGCTGGATGCTGCAGCCATTTCGTAACCATGTCCAAGCAGACTGAAACCGGTCACATCTGTCGCGGCGGATAAGCCAAATTCAACGGCCAGCAGGCTTGCGGTCTGGTTAAGATGCGTCATCCAGTCCACCACTTCGCGTACATCGGCTTCATCCGCTTTCCCTTGTTTGAGCGCGGTGGTCGTGCATCCGAAACCGAGCGGTTTGGTGAGTACCAGCGCGTTGCCGGGATGCAGACCGGACTTGGTCAGCATCTTGTCCTTTTCGACAAAGCCCAGCGCGACCAGTCCGTATTTGGGTTCCTTATCCTGAACGGTGTGCCCGCCCGCGATGACCACGCCCGCTTCCTTTGTTTTTTCCGCGCCGCCGCGCAGGATCTCGCTTGAGATTTCAGCGGGCAGGTCGGGGGGTAGGGCGGCGATGTTGAGCGCCAGGAAAGGTTGTGCACCCATGGCATAGATATCCGAAAGGCTGTTGGCTGCGGCGATGGCGCCGTAATCATAGGGCTCATCCACCACCGGGGTGAAGAAGTCGGTGGTGACAACTAGCGCGCGGTTTTCATCGAGTTGCCAAACGGCGGCATCATCCAGGCCTTCCAGCCCGACCAGCAAGTCGGGGTAATCGGCTGAGTTGAAGATGTTTTGTACTGGGCGCAGCACCTGCGCCAGCGTTTCCGCGTTAAGCTTGGACGCTCAACCAGCGCAGGATGAAAGGCTTGTCAGGCGGATTTGCTTGCCGTTGGGTTTCTTTTTGCTCATAAAAGGGATGGGAAAGTGACAGTCACCTAGCAAGTGACTGTCACTTTTAAAGAAATTATGGTGTTATGGTTGGCGTATTCGGTGTTGGTGGCGTGGTCGTATCTGGTAGCGGCAGGATGAACTGGTTGTCAGTAGGGATGAATATAGTCTGCACGCCCGGAGATAGTTTTTGTATATATATGTATGAAAGCAGCTCAGGATTGTTCCGAATGGATAAACCCAGCAATTCGTTGGCTTTGGCTTCAGCCTCGGCTTCAAGAATACGCGCTTCGGCAGCACCTTTGGCTGCGATTACAGCTGCATCTGCCTGACCTTGTGCAATTTGGCGGGCCTGCTCGGCTTCCTGTTTCTTGGATTGCACCACAAACTCGGCCTGCAAAGCCTGCTGCTCGGCAATCTGCTTTTGCTCTACAGCTACGGCATATTCAGCGCTGAAATGTATATCACGCAAGACAAAATCTTCCATAACCAGATCATTTTCAGCCATCTTTATTTCAAGTTCTTTGGTAATAAAGGCTTCTAATTCACCGCGCTTGGAACTGACAATTTCTTCTACACCATATTGCGAAGCCGCATCGCGGATAATACCGCGCACCAACGGGCGCACAAGCTCTTCTCCATAACGTCTTTGCCATCTTATATGCAGGTTCACTACATTAGTAGGGTCAATAGCATAGATGACCGACGCATCTACAAATACTTCCTGCCCATCTTTTGTACGGGCGCGAATGGAATCATCGCCAGAGCGCTGTCCTTCCCCGGACGCTGCGGACATTGTGTAGGTTTGTCTCGACTTTGAATACTTTACTACGTTTTCGAGCAAGGGCACAACAAAATGTAAGCCAGATTGCAGGGGTTCTTGGCGGACGCCTCCTCTTGTAATTCTGGAGACCACTACACCAGTTTCTTCCGGCTGGACAAAAATGATCGTACTCGATAGAAGCCCAATGAGCGCTATCAATCCAACGATAATCAGAAACATCCGGCCTGCGTTTCTGTTTATTCCAACATTTCCAACGTTTTTCATGATTTTCTCCTTATTTCCTTTCAGAGTATACCGTAACAATTATACAACGTAGATGCTTGTCGGCTTATATGAAGCGTGTTAACATCCGAACTATGAAGCAAGGCACAGGCGAACTGGTTGAACTCTATCTGGAAAACAGCCTGACGGGGGGCAGGATCTTGTGTCCGCAGTCTTTGATCCCCTCGCCGGGGCAATACCTGTTAGCACATGACCCCACCTCGGACGATCCCTTGCCCGCTCCCGTTTTCAATGCCGGTTCGATCCCCGGCGGTTTCCTGGCAGCCCCTCCCATCCCGCCATCCTGGCGACTTGGCGCAACCCTTTCCCTGCGCGGCCCGCTGGGACGAGGTTTCACCCTGCCGGTCTCAGTTCTTCGCGTGGCGTTGATTTCCCTCGGTGAGACATCTGCGCGGCTTAAGCCTTTGCTTCAAGCTGTCCTAGAGCAAGGTACAGCAGTAGTGCTGGTCAGTGAGTTGGATTTACCTGATCTTCCCCCTGAAGTTGAGATACAGCCGGTTTCATCTTTGCCGGAAGTGGCAAAGTGGGCAGATTACCTGGCCGTCGATGTGGAACGCGAATCCCTATCAGGGTTGTGTGAGAAGCTGGGAATCAGCAGGCAGTCTAAAGTTCCGATTGAAGCGCAAGTGCTTGTCGTCACATCTATGCCTTGTGGGGGAGTGGCTGAATGTGGGGTATGCGCAATCACCGTCCGCCGTGGCTGGAAAATGACCTGCAAAGATGGCCCGGTCTTTGATTTGAAAGAGTTAATGTAAAACCCCTCTCCTGTCTAAGAAGAGGGGTAGGGGTGAGGTTCAAATTCCTAATACCAAATTCGGAAAGAAGTAGTCGTCTTGCCCCTAAGGTTACTATAAGACACGACAATATCTACATAAACCAGTTTGCCATTGGGTTGGTTCAGGAAGGGAAAAGTTAGCTTCCCAACACCTCGATCGGAGATTGGAAAATTTTGTTCGAACGTGTCACCGCTGGGTAAGTGAATAATAGCTGTTCCATTAGCTCCTGAAACGGGTTGCCGATTCTGATCCTGTACCAACACATAGATAGTTTGCTCATCACTTGATGTGGTCACAGCCTTTTCGGGGAAGGCATGCACCTGTAAGCTGAGCACCAGGTTAGGGCCTGCGTCTCCTCGTGGAGCAGGCCTTAAAAAGGCCAGATCTTCGCCAAGTTGATCAAGGTAAATGCGCCCCAGATCCGTAATGCCAACGCGTTGACCTTCTGCCATCCCCGGACGCCATTCAAAGCGCGCATTTTCAAAGTACTGTACGATCTGATTGTTGCGAAATTCAAAGGGTGAAATGGGATAGCCGAATTGTGCAACATCACCATTTTGTTCGAAGAATTCACGAAAGGCAAAGCAAACGGAGTATCCTGTCTCTGTGAAAGTTCGGCAGCCGAGCGGATTATTGACCACCAATTGCTGCCCGGGGGAATAAGTTTCACGCCCAAGCGGCGTCAGTTTCACGCCTTGCGTAGGATCAACTTCGAAGCGGGCACGCTGGAAATATTGGACAGTCTTGCCATCTTTGCCGATAAATTGTTCTGTGAGAGGATAACCGAACACGAGCGTGGGATTGGTAACACTTCGGTAAAAGCGCAAAAAATCTCCACTTACATTGTGGCCGGTTTGTGCAAAGTATTCAATATCCGGTGTCTGTGCCTGAACAGAGCCCCCCAATGTAAAAAGGAGACAAAATACCCCAACTAAAGCAAGCCAGCGGCTTGTTTTATCCATACCATCATTATACACAAACTAAATCGTTAAGACATTACAGTTCACTAACTGGAATTTGTACGCATTAAGGCTTTGATAATACGCCCTGCAGCGTGTCCATCACCGAATGGATTGGCTGCCTTTGCCATTTCAGTATACGCGGATGGATTATTCAACAAGCGTGTCGCTTCCCGGAGGATGTTTCCCACTTCCGTTCCAACCAATTTCAACGTGCCTGCTTCAACTCCCTCTGGCCGTTCAGTTACTTCACGCAGCACCAGAACGGGCACACCAAAAGCCGGTGCCTCTTCCTGGATTCCACCCGAATCGGTCAGGATGATTTTTGCCCGTTTTTGTAAATGGACAAGTGGCAGGTAATCTAGCGGTGGCAGCAGTGTGATGTGGGGGAGATCTCCCAAAATCCGCTTGACGGGTTCTTGTACGTTGGGATTGAGATGCACGGGATAGACGATTTCGACATCTCCGCGTCCGGCTAATTCCTGGATCGCGTGGCAGATATTTTCAAGCGGTTGCCCAAAATTTTCCCGTCGATGGGCAGTAACGAGAACGAGATGTTTGCCACTTCCCAGGCTTCCAAGTAAATCTTGGATTTCTTGCGGGATCGGTTGTTCAGCCACAAAATGCAAAGCATCAATGACCGGGTTGCCGGTCACAGCAATGATTTCATCGGAAATTCCTTCGCGTAGCAGGTTTTGCCGCGCCTGTTGTGTGGGCGCGAAATGCAAATCTGCAACCACGCCCGCAACTCTGCGGTTTATTTCTTCGGGGAATGGCTGCCACTTGTCGTGTGTGCGCAGCCCTGCTTCTACATGCCCAACCTTGATGTGGCGGTAATAGGCCAATAGGGAAGTAATCACAACCGTTGTTGTATCACCTTGAATTAAAACCCAATCGGGCTTGAATTCTGCAAATACCGGATCGAGATGGGTGAAGATGGCTGCGCTCAATTCAGCCAGCGATTGGTCTTCACGCATCAAGCCTAAATCGTACTCAGGTTTGATCTCAAACAATCTCAGCACCTGGTCAAGCATTTGACGGTGCTGGGCAGTGACGCACACGCGTGATTCCATGCCTGGGGTTATTGCCAGTTGCTGTACTACCGGAGCCATTTTGACGGCTTCAGGCCGTGTGCCGAATACGGAGAGAATTTTCATTTTCCCGATTTATTCACACCCAGGCGATACAGTTGAAAACCTGCTTCTTGCCAGGCTTCTGCCCCCCAGGCATTGACTGTATCAACCACAACGCGAGCCGATGTGGTTGCAGCCACTTCGGATGGATTCATCTCTCGAAACTGCGTATGCCGCACAAGTAGCAGGATGGCATCCACATCTTTGATGGCATCTTCGAGGGATGCTGCCATATGGATGCCCGGTAACCCATCAGATTTGAACGGTTCAAACGCCCGAACACTTGCTCCCGCGTCGATAAGCAGATGCGCAACTTCAGCAGCAGGGCTCTCACGCAAGTCATCAACATCTGGTTTGTAGGCCAGGCCGAGCGCTGCGATTTTCTTACCTCTCAACGAGCCCAGCGCCTTCTGGACGAGCGACATCACAAAATGCGGTTGTTCATCGTTGACCTTGCGCGCTGTGTAAATGAGCGGCGTCAGGTCGGGTGCGGTCTCAACGAAGAACCAGGGGTCCACACTGATGCAGTGTCCGCCCACGCCCGGTCCTGGCGAAAGAATGTTGATGCGCGGGTGCAAGTTAGCCAGGCTGATAGCCTCCCACACGTCCACACCAAAACGATCAGCCAGGCGCGCAAATTCATTGGCGATGGCGATATTGACATCACGCGTTGTGTTTTCCATGATCTTGACCATCTCGGCGGTAGTGGCATCGGTTTGGATGATCTCGCCCTTGACAAAGGTGGCATACAACTCTGCACCAGCCTTTGCGGATTCTGGTGTCACACCGCCTATGACTCGTGCGTTCTCGATCAATTCGCGCAGGATCTGGCCGGGCAACACACGTTCGGGCGAGTAGACCAGATAAAAATCGGAACCAGCCTTGAGCCCCGTCCGCTCGAGGATCGGTTGAACCAGGTCAACTGTCGTGCGCGGTGGTGAGGTTGATTCCAGTACCACCAGGTTGCCCTTCCGCAAAAATGGGAGAATGGCCTCAGCTGCAGACGTCACAGCGCGCATGTCGGCCAGTTTGTATGGTTCGCCGTTGTGTTCGCCGGTCCTATCCGTGTAGAAAGGTGTGGGTACCGCGATCAGGAAGGCATCCGCTTCTTCGGGTTGGGCGGAGACGATCAGCTTGCCGGATTTAAGTGCCGCTTCGACCAGGGTGCGCAGTCCCGGTTCGTGGATGTGGATGCCGCCGTTGTTGAGTGTTTGTAGAACGCGCTGGTTGACGTCTACTCCGACCACGTGGATGCCATGCGTAGCAAAAGTGCTGGCGGTTGGCAAACCGATGTATCCCAGACCAAGCACACATATTTTTTGAAAATTCACATAAACTCCTTGAGAGGATTTGTCACAGCCCAAGTATTATACAACTTATGAGATGTTCGGTTACACAACTTTAAACAATAAATTTCGTAGATAGATGTAAAAAGATGTTACTTGTTGTATAATGATTTTGGAGGAAATCATGGACTTCCTGCTTGATCCCAATATTGCGTATCTGTTTTTACTGGCAGGCCTTCTATTAGTATTGATGGCAATTGTAACGCCTGGAACAGGATTGCTCGAAGTGGGAGCGCTTTTCTGTCTCGTTCTGGCTGGTTATGCGGCTTACAATAGATTAATTAACTGGTGGGCGATCACCATTTTAATTTTGAGTATCATTCCCTTTGTGTATGCCATCCGAAAACCCAAACGTGAATGGTCACTGGCCCTCTCAATTCTGGGGATGGTTGTTGGTTCGGTATTTCTGTTTTCAACGAACGGATTCCAGCCTGCGGTTAATCCATTGTTAGCACTGGTTTCGTCTGTCCTGTTTGCCGGTTTTTTGTGGATCGCGATTCAAAAAACTTTGCAAGCTTCCCTTGTGGTACCTTCACACGATCTTTCTAATCTTGTCGGGCAGATTGGTGAAGCAAAAACACGTATTCATACTGAGGGGTCTGTGCAGGTGGCTGGGGAAATGTGGAGTGCCCGCAGTGAAAAAAGTATACCGAGTGGTAGCCCAATTAAGGTAGTAGCCCGGGAAGGATTTGTGCTGATTGTAGAAAAAGCTACTGACTCGAGATAAGAATAACCATTCATTCAAAAAGGAGATTGAACATGGATATCTTAAGTGGTGGTACATTACTTTGCCTCCTTGGCGGCATAGTACTTGTGTTTTTTGTCTTTGTTGCCCAGGCTATTCGCATCGTGCCGGAATATCAGCGGCTGGTTGTGTTTCGCCTGGGACGCTGTATCGGTGAGAAGGGTCCTGGCTTGATCTTTCTGATTCCGGTAGTGGATCGTGCTTCAAGGGTTGACCTGCGTGAGCAAGTCCGCGAAATTCCTCACCAGACTGCTATCACGAAGGATAATGCCAGCATCTCAGTGGACTTCATCTGGTATTACAAGATCCTTGATCCGACTGAATCCGTGCTGCAAGTTGGCAACTTCGAGGCCGCTGCCCAGGGTATGGCAACCACTACCCTGCGTGCTGTGATTGGTGGTATCCCGTTGGATGATGCGCTTTCGGAGCGTGAACACATCAACTCGATGTTGCGCACCCGCCTGGATGAAGTGACCGAGCGTTGGGGAGTCAAGGTGACCAACGTGGAAATCCGCGAGATCATCCCACCGCGCGAGATCCAGGATTCGATGAACAAACAAATGTCCGCGGAGCGTATCCGCCGCGCTTTGGTGACCGAGTCAACTGGTACGCGTGATGCGGCCATTAACGTAGCCCAAGGTGAAAAACAAGCTGCCATCTTGAATGCGGAAGGCTCGAAGCAGGCCGCAATTCTGGAGGCTGAAGGCCAACAGCAGGCGCAAGAGCTGAAAGCGCAGGGGTATGCCAAAGCCCTCGAGCACATATTTTCGGCGGCTAAGGCCATTGACCAGAAGACCATGACCTTGCAATACTTTGATACCCTTAAGGCGCTCGGTCAGGGTGAATCCACCAAGTACATCTTCCCAATGGAATTCACCAGTATGATAGAGAACTTCGTCAAGAGTGACAAGAAGTAAGTCACAACAAATAAATCGTAATACAATAGGGTCTCTCGCTGGAATGCGGGAGACCTTATCTTTTGCTCATGGAAATTATCTCTGCTTCCATTCGTGACTTGAGTGCTTTGCACAAGCTGGAACGCGTTTGCTTCGAAAAGGATTCCTGGTCACTATTTGATTTGATAGCCGTGCTGACTTTTCCTGATGTGGTCAGGCTCAAAGCAGTGGAAGGCGGTCAGATGGTCGGCTTCGTAGCCGGGGACCCGCGTCCATCGCAGGGTTTTTCATGGATCGCTATGATAGGGGTGCTGCCTGAATACCGCAGACGCGGTATCGGGCGCGATTTGCTGCATGCCTGTGAAGCGCAGCTAAGGACGCCGCGTTTGCGATTGTCAGTCAGGGACTCCAACCAGGCGGCGATTACCTTATACGAGCGGGAGGGCTATCGCACTATGGATATATGGAAAGCTTATTACGACGATGGAGAAAATGCCATTGTTATGGAAAAACCGCGTCAGATGAATGCACTATAATTCGAGAACAGTTATTGGTACAGGAATTTTTACGAAGGAAAAGAATGACAAACCGAGTAACACGAAGAGATTTTCTAAAATTAGCCAGCTTACTGCCGATCAGCATGTCAGCCCCTCGTTTTCTGGGTTCTTTGGAAAACCCGGGATATGCCCAAAACAAGCCACAAAACGTCCTTGTGATTGTGTTCGATGCCTGGTCTGCTAATCACGTATCGTTGCATGGCTACCCTCGTGAGACCATGCCCAACCTTGCAAGATTGGCAGATCGGGCTGTGGTTTATCACAATCACTACGCTGGTGGGAACTACACCACGCCTGGAACAGCATCTTTGTTAACAGGTACACATCCGTGGAGACACAGAGCCTTTCAACCAGGGGGTAAAATCCCGGAAGCTCTGGTGCCAGAGAACATTTTCTCCGCTTTTGAAAACCATTATCGCCTTACTTATTCCCACAACCTTTGGGCAAATCTACTCTTGAGACAGTTCAAAGATGGTTTGGATCAATATATTCCTAAAAAGAAATATTTCCTGACCGGTGATAGAGTAGACGATCAAAAAGGCTTTTTCTTGGATAGCGATACAATCGTTTCAACCCTGTTTGAAAACGATGAGGATATTGCCCTGGTGAGTTGGATTCGCGCAATGGAAAAGAAAGAGGAAGGATACGCATACTCACTGTTTTTGTCCCCTTTATATGAGCAATATCGCGATAATTACTTTAGAAAACAATTTGCAAAGTTAGAGGCGCTTTTCCCACGCGGGATTCCCAAGGATGACTATGACATCTTTTTGCTCGAAACTGCTATTGATGCAATCGGGAATCTGCTACCAGTTACGCCACAGCCATTTATGGGATATTTTCATTTTTGGCCGCCTCATGCGCCCTACAACACGCATCAAGATTTTGTGGGTCGCTTTTCCGGGGATGGCCTGGCACCTCCACCGAAACCATTTGACCTCTTTGGGGATAATGCTCCAAAAATAAAGAACCGCACAGAATACGATGAGTACATTCTCTATGTAGACAGGGAATTTGGCCGTTTCTACGACCAATTAGAAACAAGTGGTCTTTTGGAAAGCACCTGGGTTGTATTAACATCCGATCATGGCGAGATGTTCGAACGTGGTATAGAAGGACACCGCACGCCAGTTCTATACGAACCGGTAGTACGCGTACCCTTGCTGATATTCGAGCCGGGGCGGGAATCCCGAACCGATATTTTCGCAAATACCAGCGCCGTTGACGTTTTGCCAACGCTCTTGCACGTGACCGGGCAGCGGCCAGCCGATTGGACGGAAGGCATTGTACTCGCGCCCTTTGACGGGGGAGCGCCTAACCCTGAACGGAATGTTTATGTCGTGCAGGCAGAAAAGAGTGAGCAATTCGGCCCGTTGACGATTGCTACCCTGTCCATCAGGAAAGGCGACTACAAACTGATGTATTTCTTCGGGTATGATGAGTTGAGAACAGATGGTGAACGGATAGAGCTTTATAATATCAAAGATGACCCTGAAGAATTGACTGATTTATATGAGACAGAAAAAGAAATTAGCCAGGAATTACTCAATGAATTGAAAGCGAAGTTGAAAGAAGTGAATGCCCCTTACCTTTCGGCTTCCTAGCGAAAAAGAAAGAATGATACCTTCGATATGTCACAGCCCCTTTCGCCGCCAGTCTGGGTGGCAACACAGACAGATTTACGCACCCTCGTAAAAACTCTTTCAAATCAATCAAGCGTTGCAATTGATACCGAATCCAACAGTCTGCACGCGTATCGTGAGCAGGTTTGCCTGATTCAGTTTTCGACGGCTGATACGGATTACCTGGTTGACCCGCTGGCTCTGGATGATGTTTCTTTGCTCGGCAATATTTTTGCCAACCCTGAAATCGAAAAGATCTTCCACGCTGCCGAGTATGACCTGATCTGTCTCAAGCGCGATTTTGATTTTTCTGTCACCAACATTTTCGACACCCGCTGGGCCGTGCGTGTGTTGGGATATTCAAAAGACGGGTTGGATGGTTTGCTGGGCGAGAAATTCGATATAAAGGTGAACAAAAAATATCAGAAAGCGGACTGGGGGAAACGTCCTCTCTCTGATGAACAAATCAACTACGCGCGTCTGGATACCCACTACCTGCTTCCATTAAAGGATATGCTCCAGACCGAACTGGAAGAGAAAGGTTTATTGCAACTGGCTTTCGAAGATTTTGAGCGTGCCTGTGGTGTAGAAATCCCGGCAGCCAAACCAGTGCTCTGGGAACGCATGGCGAATAATCACGGTTTTACGCCTCGTGAACTGACCATATTGAAAGAAGTGTATGAATGCCGGGAACAAATTGCTGAGAGACTTGACCGTCCAGCGTTCAAGGTAATGGGAGATAAGCAACTGTTTGAAATCGTTCGCATGCCACCCCAACATCTGGATGAACTCTTTGGGTTAGGCCTGAGTCACAAGCAAGTCAAACGCTGGGGTCAGGAGATTTTGGAAGCTGTGGAAAAGGGAGAAAAAGCGCCCATTGTCAAGCCTCAGCAGGCTGAACGCCCGAATGAAGCGTTTTTGTCCCGTTTGGATTCGTTGAAGAATTGGCGTAAAAATGCAGCCCGTAAGATGAAGGTCGAGTCAGATGTCATTCTTCCAAGGCAGTTGATGGAAATGATCGCTGAAAGCGGGCCGCGCAGCATACCGGAATTATCGGAATTGCTGTCAGATTCCCCCTGGCGGATGGCGCGCTTTGGCCCGCAGATTTTGAAAGCAGTGGAAGGCAAACAATGAAAATACGATTTCACGGCGCCGCACAGACGGTGACCGGCTCGCAGCATTTGTTGGAAGTCAACGGTTCGCGCATCTTGCTGGACTGCGGCCTGTTCCAGGGACGACGCAGCGAAACCTACGAGCGGAATCGGAACCATCCTTTCGACCCATCCAGCATTGATGCTGTGATTCTGTCGCATGCACACATTGACCATAGCGGCAACCTGCCGCACCTGGTGAAACATGATTTCAGTGGCCCGATTTTTGCCACCAAAGCCACTGCCGACCTGGCGGACATCATGCTGCGCGATTCCGGGCACATCCAGGAATCAGATGCGATGTTCGTCAACAAGAAACATGCCAAGCGCGGCGAAGCGCCTATCGAGCCGCTGTACACCATCGAAGATGCCGAACAGGTTTCAAGCCATTTCCGCCCGATCGAATACGAGCAGACCTTTGAAGCCGCTCCCGGTGTGACAGCCCGTTTTGTGGAGGCAGGTCACATCCTGGGATCAGCGGCGGTCGTGCTTGATATTGAGGAGAATGGTCGCAAGTTACGTCTATGGTTCTCCGGTGACATTGGCAGGCGTAAACTACCTTTGCTGCGTGACCCTGTCCTGCCGGAGGCCGCAGATTATTTGCTCATGGAGTCAACCTATGGTGATAAGCCGCATCGCGATCCTGATGATGCTTATGTGGAATTCCGGGATGTTGTAAATCGTACTATCCGCCGTGGAGGAAAAGTCATCATCCCTGCCTTTGCTGTGGGCCGCACACAGGAATTGGTTTATTGTTTGAACCAGATGATGCAATCGGGGGATGTGCCCAAAGTGCCGGTGTTTGTGGATAGTCCGCTGGCGGTCAATGCGTCTGACATTTTCCGAAAACACCCTGAAGTGTTCGATGAAGAAACGAGAGAATTTGTTGCTCATGCCAAACACCCGGCACTGGATTTTGCGCAGTTGACCTACACCCGTTCGGTGGAAGAATCCAAAGCGCTCAACGAGCGGAAGGATCCGATGGTCATCATTTCGGCATCGGGAATGGCTGAAGCGGGGCGGATTTTGCATCATTTGCGCAATAATATTGAGAACCCCAATAATACGATTTGCATTGTTTCATGGCAGGCGCCCTATACGCTGGGCCGCCGCCTGGCAGACCGCGAGAAGCGCATCAAGATTTTTGGCGAGGGATTTACGCGCCGCGCCGAGGTAGCAACCATCGGTGGTCTGTCCGCACATGCCGGGCGGGATTTACTGGTGGAATACGCATTGGCGGTTAAGGATCAGGTCAAAAAGGTGTTCCTGGTGCATGGTGAAGAAAAATCGGCAATGGCGTTGAAAGAAAAACTTGCTGAGGAGCAGCTTTCGCAGGTGTATTATCCGGAGTTGCATTCGGTGGCTGAAATTTAAGGCATAATTCGCCCACCCTGAAAAATGATATACTGCAAACCACGCGGGTAAACTATTGTTTGTTCAGATGCGATTGACTACCCCCATATAACCAGTGGGGGTAGTCGATTAAATGCAAACCGCCCCGAAAGGATGTGATAGAGTGGGGGCGGCTGCTGACAAAGCGGAGTACTTTGTCTTGTTTTACTCCATACTCATCTTACAATGATGATAGCCCAATATCAATCCACAGTTTTGTTAACCCTTGCCTGCCCTGAAATGATATACTGCAAACCATGCGGGCAAACTAATGTTTGTTCGCATGCGATAGACTACTCCTTACCTTTGGGGGTGGTCTATCGCATTAAAAGCAAACCGCCCTGCGGAGGGCGGGGCGGCTGCTGACAAAGTATGGGACTTTGTCATCTTGATCATGTACTAACATTACATGTTAGTAGGCTTCAAAACCGGCTTCAAAATATATTTTTAAATTGATTTATTTCGCTTGTGACGCTATACTTGATACTGTTGTCATAAACTTGTCTGTTGGTTTTGTTACTGTTCATCGGAGTTTATTTCAATTACAGAAGTGAAAAATGTTAGAAATATTTACATACGAGCACTCTTGCGGCAAGAAGTTTTCAATCATTCAAAATGAATATGCATTTGCCGATCTGTTGCCCAAGGAACTAAAAACCGAGCCACCGACTAAGCCTGAGCAAATAAAAGGAAATACCAAACCAGTTAAGGAATACTTTGCAGAAATGGCTAATGCAAAGGGTTCGAAGCTTGTTGATCCTAGAGAAACTCCCCTGGTTGTTTGCAGATGTGGAAAATGGATTGATTTCGAGCTAGTGGTAAAAGAGCAAAAATTGAAACAAAGAAGCGATAAAATAACAAGCCGATAGTCTGTTCCCTATCTCCTTCCCTCCAAACCACACTTACCCACATTCAGGGGCAGGGTGTTCTGCTGTATTGCCCTTGTCCGCAGGCTGAAAAGCGCATACAATACACGACGGTCTATTATAAAAACTCAGTTTATAGTACACTGCCCAACCTTTATTTGGAGAGATGCCGGAGTGGTTGAACGGGACGGTCTCGAAAACCGTTGTAGTCTTCGGGCTACCGAGGGTTCGAATCCCTCTCTCTCCGCCAGAAAAGATGCGTCCGAAAGGGCGCGTTTTTATTGTA
>Ga0209536_100005432_pt1 | contig 19798 bp, 22 predicted proteins | sample DeeMarSeWOR28_12_FD_187461 | JGI IMG/M metagenome (GOLD analysis project Ga0209536, IMG submission 187461) | Marine sediment microbial communities from White Oak River estuary, North Carolina - WOR-2-8_12 (SPAdes) (version 2) | ecosystem: Environmental > Aquatic > Marine > Intertidal zone >...
GTCATCAGCGAGTATCCAGTCACTAATGTCTGCATCCGTCAATGTGTAAAAACTATCATCGCTGTGTAAAAAATCATGTTTTACCAGACGATCGATACTGGTGTAGCGCCAGGCTTCCTGTTTACGTTGTGGTAGCGGCATGGACTGCATGCGTTCTCTGGACATCTCGCGGGTTTTATGCAACCAGTCGATTTGCTGCCTGGGCAAATGATGCGTCTGGTTCACCAGTTTTTCTAACCACTGGCGACTTGCTTCGGTCGTGTTCATGCAGCGGCTCCTTCAGTTATCCAGCCATAACCTTTTTCTTCCAGTTCCAGAGCCAGTTGTTTGTCGCCGGAACGAATGATTTTACCATTGGCGAGTACGTGCACACGGTCGGGCTCGATGTAGTCCAGCAGGCGCTGGTAGTGCGTAACCACAATCATGGCGCGCTCAGGACTGCGCAGGGCATTGACGCCTTCCGCCACCACGCGCAGCGCATCGATATCAAGACCGGAGTCTGTTTCATCCAGGATGGCGAGTTGTGGTTCCAGTATAGCCATTTGTAAAATCTCATTACGTTTCTTTTCACCACCGGAAAAGCCGGCGTTGACGCTGCGCTTTAACAATTTTTCATCCAGGTTAACCAGTCGGGCTTTTTCTTTAACCATGCGTAAAAAAGCTACGGCATCCACTTCGGATTCCTTACGCGCGCGCCGAATGGCATTGAGCGACTCGCGCAGGAACACCATGTTGTTTACCCCCGGTAATTCCACCGGATACTGCATAGCGAGGAAGATGCCCTGTTGCGCGCGCTCTTCGGTTTCCAGTTGCAATAGATCTTCACCGTTATAAGTGATGGAACCATCGGTAACTTCATAACCGTCACGTCCGGCCAGGATATGGGAAAGGGTGCTTTTGCCCGAGCCATTGGGACCCATGATGGCATGGACTTCGCCGGCATTTACCTCGAGGTTCAGGCCTTTCAGAATGGGTTTGTTATCAACGGAGACGTGTAAATTTTTAATCTGTAACATGAGTTGATTCCTTTGAATAAGATGGCCGATTTTCGTTAACCCACTGCGCCTTCCAGCGTGACGCTCAATAATTTCTGCGCTTCCACGGCAAACTCCATGGGCAGTTCCTTAAACACTTCCTTACAGAAACCATTGACGATCATGGAAACGGCATCTTCTTCCGACAGGCCGCGTTGTCGACAATAAAACAACTGGTCTTCACTGATTTTGGAAGTGGTGGCCTCATGTTCTACGTCAGCGCTGGGATTGCGTACTTCAATGTAAGGAAAGGTATGTGCACCGCACTGGTCGCCAATCAGCAGTGAATCACACTGGGTATGATTGCGGGCGTTTTCCGCGCGCGGGCTCATGCGTACCAGGCCGCGGTAAGTGTTCTGGCCTTCGCCGGCGGAAATACCTTTGGAGACGATAGTGCTTTTGGTATTGCGGCCCATATGAATCATCTTGGTGCCGGTATCGGCCTGTTGTTTGCCACGGGTCACTGCCACTGAATAAAATTCACCGACCGAGTCGTCGCCGCGCAAGATACAGCTGGGATACTTCCAGGTAATGGCGGAACCGGTTTCCACCTGGGTCCAGGAAATGCGCGAACGATCACCGCGGCAGTCACCGCGCTTGGTCACAAAGTTATATATACCGCCGCGACCGTTTTTATCACCGGGATACCAGTTCTGAACGGTGGAGTATTTAATCTGCGCATCATCCATGGTCACCAGTTCCACCACCGCGGCGTGCAACTGGTTTTCATCGCGCATGGGTGCAGTACAACCTTCGAGGTAACTCACATAACTACCTTTCTCCGCGACAATCAGTGTGCGCTCGAATTGACCCGTCTTGGCTTCGTTAATGCGAAAATAAGTGGAGAGTTCCATGGGGCAACGCACGCCTTCAGGGATATAAACAAAGGTGCCATCACTGAATACCGCGGCATTGAGACAAGCAAAGAAATTGTCTTTGTAAGGTACAACTGTACCGAGGTATTGCTGTACCAGTTCGGGATATTCGCGGATGGCTTCCGACATTGAACAAAAGATTACGCCGGCACCATGCAATTTTTCCCGAAATGTAGTGGCGACAGACACACTATCGAATACTGCATCAACCGCGATACCCGCCAGCGCTTTTTGTTCTTCCAGGGGGATACCCAGCTTGTTATAGGTATCCAGTAATTCCGGGTCGATTTCGTCGAGGCTTTTTGGACCATCGGCTTTGCTTTTCGGCGCGGAGTAGTAGGAGATACTCTGGTAATCGATGGGCGCCAGTTTCAGATGGGCCCAGTTGGGACCGCTCATGGTCTGCCAGTGTGCAAATGCCTTGAGACGGTAATCGAGCATCCATTGCGGCTCCTGTTTTTTGGCCGAAATGAGGCGTACGACATCCTCATTTAGTCCCGGTGGTACCGTGTCGGCATCGATTTTCGTGAAAAATCCGTATTCATATGAAGATTTGATAATATTTTCAATATCTTGTGGCATTACGCTCATATTATTCGCCTTGATAAAGTCCTACTAATTTAGTAAGGAATATAGAAGCAAAATCTAATAAATTCAACGACAAAAATTGTAAGGTAATAACAGACTAAATTACTCAGTTATTAGAGGGTGCGCCTTGAGATTGGTTCACTGGCGATGGCAGAGCAAGATTTTTTATTGAATCTGCGCCAAAGTTTTTCTATTGCTGGGGGTTCTCACTATAATCGTGGGCTTTTAGGGTCAGCGCTGCGCAAGAGCTACAAATGTTAAAAAAGCAGTGTTAAATAACAACAACGACGATTTGTATATCAGCATGCAGGACGTAGGCATTGCATTATTATTGATCATCATCGCCAATGGCGCGCCGATTCTGACGCGGTTTTTTCTGGGCGAGCGATTAACTTTTCCCGTCGATTGTCACCGTAATTTTTTCGATGGCCGGCGTTTGTTCGGTGAGTCCAAGACCTGGATTGGCCTGATCAGTATCCCGGTGTTTAGCACGTTCGGGGCGTGGTTATTGGGGCAGGAGCCTGAAACCGGTGTACTGGTTGGCATTGGCGTTATGTTTGGGGACCTATGTTCAAGTTTTATCAAGCGGCGCCTGGGAATGAAACCCAGCAGCATGGCGCTGGGCATAGATCAGATTCCGGAGTCGCTATTTCCCCTGTTGCTATTGCGAAAAAGCATGGATTTTGACGCCCTGGAAATTGTCTTAGCAGTTGTGAGCTTCATTGTTCTTGAGTTGCTGGTTTCGCGCTTGCTGTATTGGTTGCATATTCGCAAGCAGCCTTATTAAAAAATTCGTCATTGACACTTTATGTCATGGATAGTGAGTTACTCGTCAGACATAAATTCCTGAATGTGTTTCAATCCGCAGCGCTGGTGTTGTTGCTGGCGGGATTAATGTCCTATATTGCAGCGGCGATTGCCGGTGAAGTGCTAGCCTGGATTGCATTTAGTGCAGTCATCATTTTGTTTTTCAGTAATCCTGTCATTGCACCGCAGTTTATCCTGCGCATGTATAACGCCCGGCCCATTGATTTTTACGATGCGCCGCGCCTGCATCAACTGATCGAAACGATCGCGCAACGCGCTAATTTAAAGGTAACTCCCAAACTGTATTATATTCCCAGCCATGTGATTAACGCCTTTTCCATGGGTACGCCGAAAGATTCGCTGATTGCCGTTTCTGATGGTGTATTGCGCAAACTGAATTTCGAGGAACTGGCGGCGATCCTGGCGCACGAAGTTACCCATGTGAAAAACAATGATATTCGGGTGATGACCTTTGCCGATATTGCTGGGCGCATCACCAAGATTCTGTCTTTGCTGGGACAGTTCCTGGTGCTGGTAAACCTGCCGCTCATCATGTTTACTGAACTGGAAATAAACTGGTTGCCCTTGCTGGTGATGGTATTTGCGCCACTGCTGTCCGATCTGATTCAGCTGGGTTTGTCACGGGTGAGGGAATACGATGCGGATCTCGGTTCAGCGCTGCTGTTGGGCGATGCGAAGCCTTTAGCGTCGGCGTTATCAAAAATGGAACATTATAAACATAATTATTTTGGTGGTTTGTTTGTTCCAGTGCAAAGGATACCGGAACCATCATTGTTAAGAACGCATCCACCCACGGAAGAGCGAATCAAACGCCTGCTGGAATTTCACAAAACCGCGGATCTGGAATCCATGGATGCGGGGAAGGTCTGGGAAGAACACATACCGATTAAACATATACCGATTAAATTTATAAAGCATCGGCCCCATCATCCGCGACGTCGCTTTACCGGGTTTTGGTATTGAGCAAGGCTTGTTAAGATGGTCCCTCGTCCATATTGATCCAATTTACTAATCGTCAGCTGGTAATTACATACTATGTTCAATCTGTTTCAAAAGTCACCATTGCTGGATGAATCATCCATACAATGGATGTTCGATTGTTATGCCTGGGCGTTACGTCATTTTGATGCTAAGGTGTTTTTTAATGAGACCATTCTGGTGGTGCCGACGAACGACTGTTTTCCCGGCGAGGGAAATTCTCCCTATGCCAAAGCGGATTTGATTTTACAGCAAGTCAAACATCACGCCGGTATGGGCAACTGGCCGGTGCAACTGGTCGAAGAACAGGATTACGTGAATGCCGTGCCGCAACTTGCCTTTGCAGGTGCCGTACGCGGACAACATGCACTAGCACCTGAATCTTCTGATGCCAATAGCCGTCTGCTCGCGACTTATCAGCCAGAGCTGTTACGTAATCCGCAAGCGTTGATTGCCAACTACGCGCAGCTTCTAAGCCACTACCTGGGTGGCGCCACGCGTGACCTGCCGCCAGGTGGTATAGAAAATTGGCCGCATGTGACAGAACTGCTTGGTGTATTCATGGGCTTTGGCCTGATGTTTGCCAACACCGCATACCAGGCCAGGGTGAGTTCCTGTGGTGCTTGTCAGGGACCCATTATCCAGCGTACCAACTATCTGTCGCAGTTTGACATTACCTATGCGCTGGCGATTTTTACCGTATTGAAACAGATACCCAATAAAGACGTCACAAAGTACTTAAAGAAAACCTTGCACCCGTTTTATAAAAAGGCGGTGAAGGATATCATGGGACATGAAGAAGAATTGCAGAGATTAAAGGAATTTCAAGCATGAAAATAGCCATCATCAGTGGTAGTCACCGCGAGAAAGCCGAAAGTCTCAAAGTCGCCAGGGTGATTCAACAATACCTGGATGACGGAATCTGTGATGAGAGCTGGCTGTTCAGTTTGTCAGGCAATCCGTTGCCGTTATGGGATCAGGGCGTATGGGACGGCGATCCGCAATGGAAAGAGCGCTTGACGCCTATCAGGGAACAACTGGCCTCCAGCGACGGATTTGTGGTGATATCGCCGGAGTGGCATGGCCAGGTTCCGGCCGGGTTGAAGAATTTCTTTTTGCTATTTGGCAAAAATGAGCTGGGACACAAGCCCGCCATGATAGTGACAGTTTCTTCCGGTGACGGCGGTGCGTACCCGGTGGCAGAGTTGCGCATGAGCAGTTATAAAAACAGCCGCATTTGTTATATTCCGGAGCATGTTATTTTGCGCAAAGTGGAAAAAGTATTAAACGATGATCCTGCGGATAATGATGAACGCTCGGATAGTTATTATCGCGAACGCCTGCAATGGTCTTTGAAAATCCTAAAAGAGTACGCAGTGGCGCTGAAGCAGGTGAGGGAATCCGGTGTTACGGCCACGGATAAATTTAAAAACGGGATGTAGCAGCGGCAATCGATAGAAACTTGCGCAGTAAAAAAGGGGATATAACATCCCCTTTTTTTATTGACGTGAAGATGGTGCTGACTAGTAGCGGCCGCCGGTCTTGTTGATGTAGTTGGAAAGCTGCTGGGTCTCCACGTTCATGCGCATCAGGTTCATATGCGTGATACGGAACAGTCCACGCATCACTTTATAAACGACGCGGGGATGGGTTTCGAGGAGCTTTTCAAAATTTTCCGGCTCCAGGGTGTAGACGGTACTGTTTCCGACCGATTTCAAGGTTGCACGCCGTGGTGCGCGATCCACGAAGGCACGGGTGCCGGCGACTTCACCGACTTTCATGTTGTAGACCGTGACATCTTTGCCTTCCATGACGCTGCTAACGGCAAGTTTGCCAGCGGTGAGTACAAACAGGGTCGTATCGCTATCGCCTTCTTTGACCAGTATTTCACCATCCTTGAGGTCACGAATGCCCATCACGGTGGTCAGTACCTGGCATTCATCCTTTTCCAGTTCCTGGCCCAGGGACGAATCAACGATCGGTTCACACTCCGGTGCTTTGCTCATTGTCTAGATGCTCCTGTAATACAGTCATTATTTTTCGATGTGATCAATTTTAATACTATTTATTGCGGCTAAGTTTAGCACGATACATTTCGTCGGCTAAATGAAATGATCATCCTGGGAGTTGAGCGCAGGTTATACTGGCGATATTCGCGCTTAAATCTTTCAATAAACTGCAAATCAGGGCTTATTTTGGCGAAATCGTTCAAATTTATGGGAGTGGATGGTTGCCCCGGGGGATGGTTTTGCATTGAGTTAGCTCGGGATAGTGAGTGGCAAATCACAGTAGTAGAGCACACTAGTACGCTGCTTGCTGCAGCATCTGACATGGCGCTGGTACTGATCGATATGCCCATCGGTTTGCTGGAAAGTGGTAGACCACAGCGATTGTGCGACCAGCAGGCCCGGCAGTTACTGGGCCGGCCACGAGCCTCCAGCGTGTTTCCGGTACCAACGCGGCAGGCGGTGTATGCCGCATCTTATCCTGATGCCCAGATTATCAATCGCCGCCAGGTAGGGCGGGGCTTGAGTAAACAGGCCTGGAACATCGCGCCAAAGATCAAACAGCTGGATCAGTTACTGCAAAACTCGCCAGCGCTACGCAAGCGGATGCGGGAAAGCCATCCGGAAGTATGTTTCTGGGCATTAAACGGCAAGCGTGCCATGCAGTTCAACAAAAAACAGTCGCTGGGTTTTACAGAGCGTTTCGTGACGCTGCAACATTATTGCGCTGCAACGGAAGACATTGTTGCGGCCGCGTTTGCAAAATACCCAAGAAAACTGCTGGCCAGGGATGATGTTCTGGATGCATTGGTACTGGCGATTAGCGCCAAGCTTGGCAGTAACACATTAAAAACAATTCCCCGTCAACCGCCCCTGGATCCCTGTGGTATGCGTATGGAAATGGTATATGCTGATCCGGAAATTCTGCCTCAGTGATGATGGTGACTACCAGATAGTATGCAGCTAGTATGACGTGATGCACTTTACTAAAACCCGTTTCCTCGCCGGCTTACAATGCACCAGGCATTTGCATCTGATTATGCATCATCCCGAGTTTGCCACGCCGATGGAGTCGCCCATGATGATCACTGGCGAGATAGTGGAGCAGCACGCGCGGCGTGAATTTCCTGGTGCAATAACGGTTGAACGTTATGGCGCAACCGATCCTTTTGAAAAAACGCAGGCTTTGCTGGGCAATCCTTCTGTAGCTGCCATTTTTCAGGCCGCACTAAAGCACGAGGACGTGGAAGTATTCGTGGATGTTCTGCAACGGGAAGGGGACGGCTGGAACCTGGTAGAAATAAAAGCCGCCAGTGGCATTAAGGATTACCATATTCACGACGTTGCGATCCAGGCATGGGTTGCCTTGCGCGCCGGTTTAAACATGCGACATTTCCAGCTCATGCACATCGACTCGGATTTTACCTATCAGGGGCGCCATGATTACGCGGGACTGTTTCAGCTTGAAGACGTCACCGAGAAGATTTATGCGCATTTACCATTTATCGAACGTACACTCGAACAGTTTCGACAACTTATCAACGGGCCGCAGCCGGACATCCACTTGGGCAGTCATTGTAATAATCCACATCCCTGCGAATTCAAGCCTTACTGCGAGTCCCGGGATGCCCGCTATCCGGTTGCCATTCTGCCGCATGCCCAGAAGATTGTCGGTCAATTAATCGCGCAGGGCATTTATGATGTACGTGACATTCCGGTGGAGATGCTCCGCAGTGAAACACACCTGAAAGTGCGTAACATTACCCGCCGTGGTGAAGCCGAGCTGGATAGGCAGGTTGTCAATCTACTTAACACACTGGAGTATCCACGTTATTTTCTCGACTTTGAATGCATACAGTTTGCGATTCCGGTGTGGGCAGGAACTAAACCTTATCAGCAGATCCCATTTCAATTTTCCTGTCACATTCAGGATCCCAGGCATGAACTGGTTCATCAGGCTTTTCTAGATGTGACGGGAGAGGATCCGCGGCGGCAATTCGCCGAAGCATTGCTGGATGTATGCGGTGAACAGGGGCCGGTGATTGTCTATAACCAGGCGTTTGAAAAACGCATTATCAAGGAACTCGCTCAGCAATTTGACGATTTGTCCGCAGCGCTATTGGCCATCAATGACCGCGTGTTTGATTTATTACCGGTGGTGAAAAAACATTATTACCACCCGGAGATGAAGGGATCCTGGTCTATCAAGAAAGTATTGCCGTGCCTGGTGCCGGAACTGAGCTATGCCGAATTAGGCGAAGTACAGGACGGTACCCAAGTACAACAGGCGTATCTAAAAATTTATGATCACAGGCTAAGCCCGGCACAACGGGAAAAGCTCATCGAGGAGATGAAAGCCTATTGCGCACTGGATACGCTGGCCATGGTAAAAATACTCCAGCGTCTGCAATCCGCGTGAGGGTATGGGTCGAAACGCGCAGGCTGAACACTATCAGCTATTAGCACCGATGACTTTTCGAAACGACTCCGACAGCTCGCCGCGACCGGCTTTATCCAGTAATTGATCCGCGGTTTGCACCACTTCTGACAATGGACCGTTAAAAAACACCATTCCCAGTTGCAGGGTCACCGGAATATCGGCAACGGGATTCTGGGTATTTTTATGTTCCGGTGTAAAAAATACCATACGGATTTCCCCGACCTCGTCAGGAATTTTTTCACAACCACCCCCTGGTGCCACGAAGGCGAAAAATTCTTCCGGGTTGTGTAAGGGTACACTTTCTTCCTTGAATTCCACATCGCCAGCTTTGGCGCTGAATTCTACGGTGAGTATGGGTTTCATGTCAGTGACCACCTTGAAGTTATTTGATATCAGTCTATGACTCGATTTAAGGTATTAACAAATGTAAAAAAATATGCCGAAACATGGCTTGATGCTTGTCAAGCAAAACGGAAGTTTCTGCCGATTTGACTATCCTCAAATCAAGCTGCCCACGAGGCGTAAGCAGAAGGTGTTGGTGAGAAAATTTATTGCAACCCGAATCGTACTACCGGGAATTATTTTTGACAGGAAACTGGATCAAGCTGCAATTATTATCACTCTCATGTTCCGACAGTTGCTCGCCCAACAGCAATTCCATGGCATCCAGGGTACGGTCCAGTATGATGCCGGCGTTGGCGTGATACAGGCGTAGTTTGCAGGGTATGGGTTGGTGAAGGTTTCCCCGGTTTTCGATGGCGAAGTCAGTCCATGCCGCCACTGCGATATCATTCAGGGCCCGGTCGACGATAATCCAGGCCTCTTTCTCTAGGATCAGATCAAGATGTCTCAGTTTGGGAATCGGGTAGCGTAAAGAATTGTTAATACGCTTCAGGGCGACCTGCACGTGGTTGAAGTGCAGAGCGTCAATACTGCTATCACGCAGTTCCAGAATGGGGATGTCATTCAGGCGAGTGTACATAAAATCTAGTATAGCGCAGTTTCGCCAAAAGGCTTTTAGATCCCTCTGATGTTTAAGGACGTGTTAGGGATGCTTATACCATAAGGTTAGTCATCGTCATCAATATCGATATCGTCATCGAGGTTGATATCATCATCCGCAATATCTTCCAGTTCCACTTCCGGTACTTTTGACGATTTGCTTTCAGTGGTAGTTGGGGTGTCTGCGATGGCTTTGCTGGAACTGCGTCGCGGTGCAAAGTCCTTGCGCGCTTTGTTAAAAGCTTTCTTTAGTTGTTCCGCAAGATCGTTTTCCTTGCCATTGAGTTCACGAAGTTTTGGTTCGATGATCGCTCGTTGATACTCCAGTATCTTATCCCGCTTAAGATTGTACAGATACAGGGTAGAGGGATTGGCAGTGTCCAGCTTGGGGTCCATTAAAACAGGACTGCTCTTGGCGCCTGCGTCAAGATAACCATACCAGATATTAGATTTCTTACTCATTGCAACTACATCCTCATCAAGTTTAAGCGTTAGAGTTACTCGGTTTTGTAACCATGCAAAAATTACATTAACTCGTTTTCGAACTAGGCACTGTCCCGTATTTCTTTAACCTGCAGATAAAGCGATAACAGAATAATCGGTGTCCATAGACAGACAAACAGGAAAAGAGTTTCGGGGGTGGTTGGACTGCCCCTGGAGCTGGATGCACAGGTGCTGTATGAGCGACTTTTGCGCCTCCGGGTCCGGCGGCTGTGGCGTTATGAAACACGGTTGGTATGCCTCAAATTTCCAAAAGCGAAGCGATTTTGCTTCGGATTTTCCATGCTGTAAAGTCTTTTGTGCGGAAATTTATCCGCTGTGTATATTCAGTTTTATCGTTTCAATACTGTCGCAATTCAGGGGCATTTTCGTGGCAATTTCAGATGGTTAGCGTTTAAGCGCGATTCTCCTGACCACTTTAAAAACAGATTTCTAGATCTATAATTTAGAAATTACTTTAACACTGGGAATGAACTCATCCATGCCACTGCCAAGCATTTGCTATCTTCTGTCACGCCATAGAGTCGCCAGGCTATTTGCCCTCATTGTTTTTGGTGCACAATCCCCGGCTTTCGCCGCTGCCGATTTCTGGGAGGTGCTCCAGCAGCAGGGCAAGACGCTGGATATCATGAGCATTGATAATGCCGCCGGACAGTTGATGGTAATCGGTGCCAGGTATGTTGAAGCACCGTTGGTAATACCGGAAGGATCCGAAGTGTCACCGTTTCTTCCGCCGGTGGTAAGAAAGCAACTTTATGTGATGGGGGTCGCGGCTAATGAACAGGTGCTTTGGCAACAGACTTATCCGGCCCTGCCTGACGTGCATGAGATTTATTCCTCTGCCGCGAGTGATAACCAGCGTTTATGCGTTTTATACGGGGAACAACCCGCAGATGATTCATTGGGTCTGGACCCGGTGCTGTTACAGCTCGATGTGCAGGGCAAGATTCTCTGGGCTAAACGCAATATAATTACATCCTCAACGATCAATGCGCAGGGCGCTGGCTCGCTGGAGCAGGTCGCAAATCTTGATACCTTGCGAGTCGCGGCAAGTCCGGACAATGGTTGTGTATTAACGTACGTCACCCGAACGATCAGCCAGGAAGAAGACAAGTTCAAGTTGCACGTTATTGAGCATACTGCCTCAGGTGATGTGCAGTGGCACAAGATCCGTGATACCTTGCTCTATGGCAAAATGTTTTTAGTGCACAACAGAAAAGCGAAACGCTATGTCATTGTGCAAACCAACCAGTCCCGGGATGCGGCGGTGCAGGCGATGATGCTCGCAGTACCCTTTGTACCGAAAACCGCCTTAATCGGGCTGGACTATAGTGGCGAGGTAGGGTTTCAATCCATAGAACCACCGGAATTGGCGAAATTGTGGGTGAAGACCGCGATGGATACTGATAGCGAGTCCATCCTGTTGGCGGGCAAAACTAAAGGGGCCTGGGCCGGGTTAGTGAAACCAGACGGAAAAATCCAGAGCTATACGGATCAATTTGACGATGAATACAGCGCAACTGCAGCGGATGCCGGCGGGATTTTGTTATCCCGAGGTGATCATCTGACCTTAACCAGCGCCAGGCTTGATCTTGTGTCTGACCAGGCGATTCAGCCTATTACGACACGACGATATGTTAACCAGTATCTCGCAGCGCGCCTGCCGGATGATCTGCCGGTACAACAAATCATTCCGGTAGGCCGTAATGAATACCTGTTGTTATATAGCCTGGGCAGTAAACTAATAAAAATTCGCGTAGAAAAGGAAGAAAAATAACTAGCAATACTATGCAGTGGATAATCAATAATTACGCTGTTATAAAAGGGGTGCATGTCATATGCATCATTGCCAGTGGCAGCTTGTTTGTATTACGGGGACTGTGGCTTATTCAGGACTCAGGCAAGCTATCCCTGCGATGGGTGCGGACAGCGCCGCATATTATTGATACCTTTTTGCTGATCAGCGCAATTTTATTAAGCATAGGAATTCAGCAGTATCCGTTTACGGACGGCTGGTTGACCGCCAAGGTTATCGCGCTGCTGGTATATATTGGTTTAGGTATGGTGGCAATTCGTCACGGGCGTAACCGGCAAACCAGAATTATCGCCTGGGTCGCCGCGCTGGTGGTATTTGCCTATATCATTGGCGTTGCCATTAGCCGCAATCCCGTCCCGGGATTATCTTCATAATATCAGTCTCGCCTGGTCGCCAGAGCAATGAACCGTATTCCGCTGCGCTGGCTTCATGGCATCAGGATTTGCTTAAGCTTTTCGCTGGCTGGTTGGCCCAGGCGCGTAGCCTGCTGCGCATGCGTTCCACATGACTGCCTTCCCAGTAAACTTTGTCGCAGACGGGACAATAGCGCAATGGATGAGCCAGTTTGCGGCTTTCATCGGGTACACGTTCCATTTTATCGGCACTGGCTTCAATAAGCGGTGTGTTGCATTGCAAACATCGGCTGAAGGGATTGAGCAACCAGTTGATGAGGGTCTTGCTAGCAAGCGCTGCGATGCAGGATTCTGTATCGTTGCACTCGAGCCAGATCACACTGTTGCCTGCGTCTCGAAATTCCATCATCTTGTGGTCGCGGGTAATGAGTATGCGATCCTCGTTGACGGCTTGTTGCAACACCAGTCGGTCCGGCACGCCGGACATGCAGATTTCAGTATCGTAGCCCGCCGCTCGCAACCAGCGTGCCAATCCTTTCAGCATCTCATCACATAAGAAACGCGTTTTGTGAGGGTGTTTTTGCATGAAAAATGTGGCGTTTGATAGGTATTTATTGGCACATTCCAGTATTGCCCGCAACCGTATACTATTCACAATATAACAGGTCGATGGTATTAATCTCAAAACATGGCATGTCAAAAAATAATCAGTAGAAAATTACAATCTCACCTTCGTGTTTACCGCTTGCGGCTGGTGGCTATTGTCATTTAATGTTTTTTAAAAATATGGGCGCAATAGTTGTTACTTGGTTAGCAAATATATATCATAGCGCACAACATCAGCAGATTGACATTGTGCTTCCGAATTCATAACACAACATTCAAACCGAGAGGGGTTCACTATGCACGGGCTTGAAAAAGGCGTACATCTACTGGCAACTCAAGAAACCAATCAAAAGGCTCGCAATAATGCGATCGACATGCTCAATGGTGTAATCAACGATATCAAGTCGGGAATCGATGTCTGGAACAAGTTTGTCAAGAGCGGAGGACGTTCCACTAAACCCGGTTCTTTTGGTGGCTGGGCTGGTTTTGAGATGGATAACCAGTTGTGGGAAATTGAACTGGAAGCCCGTGACAAGGCGCGCCAGGCATCCAATGGTCATTCCAGTCTGGACACACCGTTGGTGAGTCAGTCCAATGTTAAGCTGGATGAAGGACAGGGTGATGTGGACTTCGCGCAGGAAGCCATTAGTGCGATGGAGGATCGTATCAAGCGCATCAAATCACTGATTGATGCAATCAAGAAAACCAAACCCAAAAAGCCTGCAGCAGCGAAAGCAACAGGCGCCGCGAAAAAATCGACGACCAAGAAGAAATCCACGCAGAAAAAGGCCGCCGCGAAAAAGCCTGCCAAGAAAAAACCGACTAAGAAGAAAACTGCAAAGAAGAAAGCTCCCAAAAAGAAAGCTGTGAAAAAAGCACCTGCCAAGAAGAAAGCGACCAAGAAAAAAGCGACTAAAAAGAAGGCGGCGAAGAAGACCGCAACTAAAAAGAAAGCGGCAAAGAAAACGGCTACTAAAAAGAAAGCAGCCAGCAAGAAATCCACAACGAAAAAGAAAAAGGCTAAAAAGCGCTAGTATTGACTGATTGACAGCGCAATCTGGCTGGCAATGGTTATAAAAAAAGGGGCGAATGCCCCTTTTTTTTGCAATCAACTTCGTCATGTGTGAACGACTACGGCGCTAACTGAAACTCAAAAATGTTTCCCACGGTTTGTTGTATTTCGTCCAGCATTAAATGTCGGGAATCGTCCACTTTTTCATAATGCTGGCAATATAGCTGCTTTACCTCAGGTTGTGTTGGTGATTGCAGATGGAATGTGGTCGTCATTTCCTCTGCATTTGGGCCTCCATCAGACATACCAACACTGAGACTGAGCGCAGCCAGTTTAATGTGTTCGGCGGCAACTAATAGTTCATAAGTGCTGACACGCGTAATGGTGAATTCCTCTGGCTGAATGATTTGCGCTGTGGGTAACGGCTTATACACTTCGAATCGGCAGTTGGCACGCCAGCTATTGATTTCACTGTCGCGGTTGACCGCCTTGCCGAACTGGATGCGAACGCCAGCTTTGTAGGGTTGAATAGTGAGCGGCTGACTCAGTTTTAGTTTAGATCCCGGCTTTACCACCTCGTATGCCATAGGGCCCGGTATGTAAGGCGTGCCGGCGCATGCAAACAGGAAACCAGATAATAGGCAGAGTGCTATATACTTGCTCATGGGACTACCTCGAATGTTTCATCCGTTTGATGGACAACGTCTGGATGATTTTATGTAGTTCACTGCTGTGCTGTCTAACATATTTGTGGTCCTGGTCAGTTGCTGTGTAATTTCCGCGCAGGGGTAAATAAGTCTTGCCGAAATTCATCGGCAATATCGAATAAGTTTTGTTCTTCAGCTTTGGTAGTAGCTTAACTAACTGTTTATAAAGCTATTCTGTTATCTTGTATAGAATATGCTCGCGTTGACTGACTAATCCTCCCAAAATTAAGGCAAAGCATTAATGTAATTAGTTATTTTGATTCGTAAAATCCAATTAAGAGATTGCCGGCAAAGCCGATAAAACCTTGAGACACCAAGCGAATTGGCGCGATATCGGCGACATAATTAATGGTAAATCATAAATCTGACAACTCTCTGCATCGCCCCGAATTTTCAGTGCAACGTTACTTTTCCGTAGCTTCACTGATTGGAATCGTCATAGCCGCGATGGTATTTATGTACTTCTTTCGTTCGGCCTCCATGCAGGATCTGATTGACGGGGGAGAACAGCAAAATATTGCGATAACCCGTGCTTTGGTGAATAACATCTGGCCCGATTTTGAGCCATTCATCGAACAGGCCTCGACTATGGACGTTCATGAGTTGGTGAAGCATGAGGTTTTTCGAAAAACACATATCAACACATTGAAAAGTATTACTGGACTACCCATTCTGAAAATCAAGATATTTGATCTGAATGGTAAAACAGTTTTTTCTACCGACAAAACCGAGCTAGGTATGCAAAAACCTGCCGATTATCCTGGCCATATTTCCGCGAAGACGGGGGAAATCATCACCAAAATTACGCTGCGTGATAAGTTCAATTCTATCCAGGGTGAAATGATAAACCGCCGCATCGCATCCAGTTATTTGCCAATTTACGAGCCCAATAGCAGTAATGTGCGTGGTGTATTCGAAGTTTACTATGATGTTACTGAGCATTATGCTCATATGGAACGTAACCAGGTGTTGGCGTTTTTGGGCATCTTTGCCACGCTTTCCATTTTGTACGTGATGTTATTTTTAGTGTCCAAAAAAGCCGATGGTTTGATAAATCGTCAGGCAAGGGATCTGAAAGTCTATTTGACGCAAATTGAAGATCAAAACCATCAGCTGGAAGAACGGGTCAGGGAACGCACCGACGCATTGAATAGCACGGTGGAGGAACTGGAAAAACATAAACTACATCTTGAAGAGCTGGTCAGCGAACGCACCCGGGAGCTCACAAACGCAAAAAATGACGCAGTAAAGGCAAACGAAGCAAAAAGTATATTTCTGGCGAATATGAGCCATGAATTACGGACGCCACTCAATGCAATTCTCGGCTACTCTGAGATAATGCGTGAAGATCATATGGAGAATGATCAAATTAGTCAGGACCTGGGGAAAATCTATGTCGCTGGTAATCACCTGCTCAGTATTATTGACGATATCCTTGATATATCGAAAATTGAATCCGGCAAAATGGAGACCTATTTCGAGCAAGTGAATATTGCTGAAGTCATCAATGAAGTCACCAATAGCACTGCCAAACTGGCTGAGATCAACAACAATGAAATTATCGTCAGCTTCGAGTCCGAACCGGAATCTTTCACCACGGATACCACGAAGTTTCGTCAAATACTTTATAACCTGATCAACAACGCCAACAAATTTACCAAAGACGGTAAAATTATGGTGTCTGTATCACATAATAATTATGGCGAAGAGTCATGGTTGAAAATCGTCGTATCAGACACCGGAATTGGTATGGAGTCCGAGCAGCTTGATAAAATCTTCAAAAGTTTCTCGCAGGCTGACAGTTCCACTACGCGGCAGTTTGGCGGCACCGGCTTAGGGTTAGCAATCTGCAAAGGGTTGTGTGAATTGCTTGGGGGTATAATTTCGGTTGAGAGCCGGCCGGGTGTCGGTTCCTCCTTTATCGTGCGTCTGCCTGCCCATACTCTGATAAAGGCCCAGCATCATGTAGCGGAAATTCTGGAGATCGGTCCCAAGGTGGATCCCGCAAAGGTTCGGTTTGGTGAAGTCGGTGAAGACGTTTACAAACGGCGTGAAAAAATCACCACGATTCTGTCTGTTGATGACGACGCGGAAGTGCGTGATTTAATGGAACGTTTTCTGTCGCGCAAAGGATTTTATATCCATACTGCAGCCAGCGCCGATGAAGGTATCGAAATGGCTAAAAAACTTAAACCAGATATCATCATTACTGACATCATGATGCCGATCAAGGATGGGATTTCTTTCATCAAGGAAATGAAGAAAACATCGGAGTTTGCGCAAATCCCTATCATTGTCTTAACCATTGCCGGGGAAAGAGATACCTGTATGCAACTGGGTGCTTCGGCATATCTTAATAAACCTGTCGACTGGAATGTGTTATTGGACATTATCCGTCAAACCTGCCGGCGTGTCTACGCGGCCCAGCAACAAGTTTCGGCATAAGCTCCCCGGTAATATTTCCGGCAATTTGATCCCTTCAAAGATGCATCCACTATTTGTTATTAGTATTTTGTCACCTTCTGCAAAAAAGGAACTGTTATGAGAAAAGCAACAGCACGACATATCCTGGTGGAAAGTCAGTCGCAATGTGAGGCTATCAAATCGGAGATTGAAAACGGGGCGGATTTTGCCGCCATGGCCCAACAGCACTCCCTATGTCCTTCAGGCGAACGGGGCGGTGATCTTGGAGAATTCTATCCTGGCCAAATGGTCGCGGAATTTGACAAGGTAGTCTTCAGCGCCGAAACCGGCAAGGTACACGGTCCGGTGCAAACGCAGTTTGGTTATCATCTTATTGAAATTACCAGTCGCAGCGACTAGATAAACTCGTCATATTGGGGAAGATATATACAAATCATTGCTTGCGTAAGTAACGAGTGATTATCTTGCCTTAGATTGATTTTTTCTCTCCATGCTCAAACACATTTTATTTGCTGTCACGTCGGTGCAAGTGGCACAATGCTGTCGAATTCCAATATGCTACCCATGTAGCGACACAAACAATCACTCACCACAACCAGAGGGGATGGATACATGAAGTTAATTCTTCTAGGTGCGCCTGGAGCCGGCAAGGGCACAGCAGCCAAGATGTTGACTGAACTGGACGGCTCAGTACAGATTTCCACAGGGGATATATTACGCGGCGCGGTGCAGGCTCAAACTGAACTGGGCAAGCAGGCCGAAGCCTATATGAAACGCGGAGACCTGGTACCTGACGAGTTAATTATGGGCATTATGGAAAAGCGTCTGCAGGAACCTGATTGTGAAAAAGGTTTTTTGCTGGATGGTTTTCCCCGCACCATTCCCCAGGCGGAAGCATTGAAAGATTTGCTGGCCAAACTCAATATCAAGCTGGACATGGCTGTGAATATTGACGTGCCCCGTGACGTCATTCTGGACAGACTGACGACGCGCCGTACCTGTTCCAATGCAGATTGTCAGGCGATTTATAACGTGAAAAGCAACCCTCCCAAGCAGGAAGGTGTTTGTGACAAATGCGGAAGCCCGGTGATTCAGCGTGAAGATGAAACCGAGGCAGCGATCAGTCATCGTCTGGAAACCTACAACGAGAAAACTGCTCCGTTGATAGGTTTTTATGATAAGGAAGGTTTGCTGATCACCATCGATGCCACGTCCAGCGAAGCTGTAGTAAACGCGATCAAAAATAAATTAGGCATTTAATAACTGACGGGCATGTCTGCGGCATGCCCGTTTCCCAACCTTGCGTAATCGTCGATAACATTGCCATGAAGCAAGCAATCGTCGGTTTTCATCAGGACGAAGAGGGTGATTGGGTAGCGCGCCTGGCTTGTGGTCATAACCAGCATGTCAGACATAATCCTCCCTGGCAAAACCGACCCTGGGTAGTTAATTTCCAGTCTCGCCAACAACATTTAGGTGATCTGCTGGAATGCGTGAAATGTGATGTGAACGCGCCCCGTGACTGGCAAATACTAAAATAACCTGCTGACGCGGATTAACGCTGAGGATTGAGTCCCATATTCAGAATTTTTTGAATAAGCTTTTCATAACTTAAGCCAGCTTTTTCTGCCGACCAGGCCACATCATCATCTCTGGATATTGCAGCATTAGGGTTTGCTTCCAGTACATAGATTTTGCCATCTTCTGTTAGGCGCAGGTCCAGGCGTGCATAACTTGAAATATCCAGAATGCGATAAATGCGCTTTGCCAGCTTTGGGATAGTTTCGTAAACTTTCGCCGGTAGATTGCGGGCAAATTGATAGCCGATTCCCCAGCGGTCGCGGTATTTTTCATTCCACTTTACATTATAGGTTGCGATACGATGCATCGTGTCGTCAATATTATCAAATACCAGTTCCCGAACCGGAAACACCTGTAAGCGTTTATTACCCATCACCGTTACATAGAGTTCTCTGCCTTCGATGTACTGTTCGGCAATGGCATCGCCATCCAGCGTACTAAACACGTGTTCGGCGCGCTGCCGTAGTTCTTCCGGTGTAAAAACCAGTGATGCTTGCGAAATACCGACTGAGCCCTGTTCGACAGTTGATTTTACAATCATGGGGTAAGGAAATTTTGCGATTAGATTAAGGCTGATTTTTTTACCTCTCGTTAGGGTGTAGAAATTTGGCACCCTGATACGATGGTAGGTGAGTAGTTGCTTGGATAATGCCTTGTCGCCGGCGAGTAACAGCCCGCGAGGATTGCAGCCAGTATAGGGAATCCCGAGCATTTCGAGGTAACTGACAACATAGTAGGCCAGTGCGCCGTTTTCCGCGAACGCTTCCATGAGGTTGAAAACAATATCCGGTTTCCATTCTTCAATGGCTTTTCTCACCGGGGTGATGTCATCACTTAAGCCAACTATTATAAAGTCATGACCAAGTGTGAGCAGGGCTTCCCTGATATCAAATTCCGTACGAAATGATTCGATACGCGGATCATCGCGGTTCTTAACATCATCCGGAGGGATCATGTACGCGTGGGTAAGTATCATGACGCGGAGTTTTTTCATCGTGATATATTGAAACCTCCGCTATGCAGCTTGTTCATCACCAGCATAGTTAA
>Ga0209536_100005433_pt1 | contig 19797 bp, 18 predicted proteins | sample DeeMarSeWOR28_12_FD_187461 | JGI IMG/M metagenome (GOLD analysis project Ga0209536, IMG submission 187461) | Marine sediment microbial communities from White Oak River estuary, North Carolina - WOR-2-8_12 (SPAdes) (version 2) | ecosystem: Environmental > Aquatic > Marine > Intertidal zone >...
GCGAGTAAGAGCGATTTCCAGCGTCAGCACCGCCATACTGGTGGTGAAAACGCCTAGGTAAAGAGGCCAGCTAGCTTTGCGCTCGCTCACAGAACCCGGTGCTCCTTGTGCAGTGAATTGAGAGGCGGACAGCCAACCAGACGGGCGTAAGATGCGCGCAGACTATTCTTTCAACGGTTCGTATCCGCCCTTACATAACGCAGCAAAGCCCCGTGCTCAGCGAGATTCCTGAGACGGGGCCCAGGCTAACTGTGAGTATGATAGCCTAGCAGCGGACAGATGTCAAATACCTGAAAAGGTATTCTCACTCCTATTGCTTCCACCCCTATCGGTTGGGGGGCGTACCCACCGGTAATACCACGTGGAAACGGCTCCCCGGACAACGTTCAGGATCGTAGCCTTCGCTCTCCACCCATACCCAGCCACCATGTGCCTCGGCAACTCCTCGAGTGATGGCCAGGCCCAATCCTGCGCCGCTCCCCATAAAATCGGTCTTGCTGCTGCTGTGTAGATGTGGCTCGCGCGCTTCGTAGAATTGCTCAAAGATGTGATCTTGCTCACCAGGATCTATGCCAATCCCGGTGTCGGCCACGATGAGTTCCACGAAGCGGTCATCCTCCAGCAAATTCGGTGCAGCGTGATGCGTTGCTCCGCCAACCTGCCGTCCACTTATAGTGATACTGCCCCCGTCAGGCGTAAACTTGATGGCATTGCCAATCAGGTGTCCTAGCATTTGATGTATACGGATGCCGTCCCCCCAGATAGTGGGCAAGTGGCCCATGGGTTCCAACCTGAGGGTCAAATGACGCAGTTTGGCGTTCTCGCGGTGCAAAGCGACAGCCTTCTCGGCGACGTTGTCGAGTCGCATGGGTGCGATCTTCAACTCCATAGTATTCGACTCGATGCGGATAACATCCAGCATGTCCTCCACTATCTCGTGCAACCGTCTCACGCCGTTATAGATGCCTTCGAGCAGCGTCCTGGAGTCGGGATCGGCTTCGTTCAGCGGCCCACTGGGATCCAGTAGGATGTCCAGATAGCCGCGCATGATCGTGATGGGGGTGCGCAGTTCGTGGGCTGCGATGGAGATGAATCGAGATTTCATTTGATCGGACCGGGTGAGAGCGGCAATTTTCTCTTCTAGCCTGTCTACCAGCCGCTCGCTATACTCACGCAAGTAACTGCGCTCTGAATCTTCATCTACCCGCTCGCGTCGACCGCCTAAGAACTCGTTGATCTGATCAGGAAGAGCATCTACATCGATCGGTTTGGGTAAGTAGCCATCGCAGCCAGCGGTCAAAGCACGCTCTCGGTCACCTTCCACCACATTGGCAGTTACAGCGATGATCGGCGTGTCGGCCAGGCCGGGCAGACTCTTGATTTTGGTCGCTGCGGCGTAGCCGTCCAGGCCCGGCATATTGATGTCCATCAAAATCAGATCTGGCCTTACCTCTTGAGCCAGGCGAATGCTCTCCATACCGTCTTCAGCTTCCATTACCTCATAACCAGCCGTGTCTAATACCTGTCTAATCAGCATACGACTGGATATATCGTCTTCAACATAGAGGATCCGCCCTCGGCTACTCATTGAGCGCCCTCCACCTTTCTACAGTGATGGTCCGGGCACAGCTGATGTAGAGCCACCGCCGCCTAGCGGCAATGTGAAGTAGAAGGTAGTGCCCATGCCCTCCTTGCTTTCTACCCACATTCGACCCCCGTGCAGTTCCGCCAATCGACGGCTAATGGGCAAGCCCAGTCCCGTTCCCTGTGCCCGCCTCGCCGATGAACTGTCAACCTGGCGAAAGGCCTCAAAAACAGTGGCGATGTCCTCCTGGCGGATACCAATGCCGGTATCTTCCACGGCGCACAAAAGGTAGGGTTTACCGTTATCGGCGATGGGTTTTACTCTCAGGGCAATATAGCCGTCATCAGTGAATTTAGAGGCGTTGGAAACCAAGTTTAGGATAATCTGGCGCACGCGCTGACGATCGGCATAGATAGGGGGAATCTGAGGGTCGATTTCTTCCTTTAGCTCGATAGGTCTATCGCCAACCAGAGCGATAGCGGATGACATAATGCCAGCCGCAATCTCGTGGAAGTCGAGTAGTTCTTTATTGAGCGTCACTTTACCTGCTTCGATCTTGGACAGGTCGAGAATGTCGTTTACCAGGTCCAGCAGATGTTGACCACTCGAGTAGATGGCAGAAAGATCGGTCCGCTGCATATCGGTAAGCGGACCAGCGCCCCCGTTGAGCATGAACTTTGCAAAGCCAATGATTGTGTTGAGTGGCGTGCGCAGTTCGTGGCTGATGGTGGCTACGAATTCGCTCTTGAGTCGGTCGGCCTCACGAATCTCCTGGTTAGCCTCTCGCAGACGGCGGTTAATGCGGATTAACTCCCGGTTCAGGTCTGCCAGCGTCGCCCGGTCTTCAGCTAGCATAGATACCACTGGAGCAGCGCGCATCTCCCCCAGGCCTCTTTGTGGTGCATCAACATAGAGCACACCTAGCTCGTCGAGCTGGTCCAAGAAGTAGTCGCGGTTAGCGCTTAGCAACTCGCCCGCCAGAGATGAGGTGATTTTGCCTTGCCTGAAGAGACAGATAGCTGCCCAAAGCTCGACTTGTTCCTCAATCTCCTTGGCGCTTATGCCCAGCTCCAGGAATCTGCGTTGGATCCCAATCTCTATTCTTTGCGTTTCGCGTGTGGGTAAATGGTCATCTCTTTTCATCGATTAATCACTCATCCGACTCTCCGAAAATCGCCAGCCATTCCTGCACTTCCTCGTCCGACAGAGGCGGCGTGTCCAAGACATCTTCTCCTTGAGGCGGGCGGCTCAGCTCCTGGGCAAAAGTCGCTGCGTCAATCACTCGGGCCCGATGCTGTCGTGCCACTCTTTGTATGGCACGGTCTGATGTTACGACGGTTAGTTCGCTAGGGTGGTGGTGGCGATGCAGATCATGCATAATCAGATCATCAGCACGTTGGCCAGTGCCCGCCTGCCGGACGCTGATGCCTCCCTGGGAGCGGCGCGCTGGAGGCTGATAAGTTGCACCCGGGTCGAAGTAGACAACGATTCGTTTGCCGGTGCGAGCTCTGTATGCCTTCAGTAGGACCAGCAATTGGTCCTCGTCATCTGGATCATCTAGGCTCAGACCCGGTAGTTTGCCAATGAGGTTGTGTCCGTCAATCAGAATCGCCACACCTAATCCTACGTCATATGGTTAATTGCAGTAACATTATATCACACTCAGCTGTTGAATCCAATGGGAATGTTGTCTGATACCATCAGTCTCGGGAAAACACGCCTTGACCATTCCCTGTCGAGTGTGGTATGATGAGATCATAGGGGAGTGGACTATGGAGAAAATCGATAGTGCGTTGCGTCAAAGGCTGACTGCCGATCCAGAACAGTCGATGGCCTTGATTGTTCGCACCGACGGCGACCCCACGCCCCACCTGTCGCGCCTGGCTGAGTTGGGGTTCCAAGTGGGACATCAGTTTCGCCTGGTACCCGGCGTGTCGGTGACAGGCTCAGCGGCAGCAGCTCTTTCGCTGCTCGAGGAGGAGTGGGTTATCAAAGTCGAAGAAGATCGGCCCGTCAAAACCATGCACAGGTAGTAGAAACTGGTACCCCAGCACACCGATTATCCCGGTAGGTCCCTATGAGGGCCAGGTCCTCAGAGGGGACCTGCGGGCATAATTATCGTGAAAGGGTACTGGCCAACGGAGGTGGAAAATGAGTATGGCTAAGATTGACAGTGACCTACGTGCGCAGATGCGCATGGCTGCCGTGGACGAGCCTGTGGCTGTGATCGTCCGCCACAAGCCACAGGTCTTTGCTGCGCAACGGGCAGTAGCTGATGCCCAGGTGACCCATAGCTACAAATTTCTTCCTGCCACGGCCATGCAAGTGCGCCCGGCAGATATTGAGGCTCTCAGCCGCGATGAGACGGTAGAACATATCTGGCCTGATTTGCCGGTTCATACTTGCTTGGATGTGTCAGTGCCGCGTATGCAGGCCCCCTCCGTGTGGGATGCTGGCTTCCGAGGCGAAGGGATCAAGCTTGGCATCGTAGATACCGGCATTGACCCCCGGCACGGTGACTTCGATGGGAGGGTAGCTGCCATGATCAGCTATGTCGGCGGCGATGGGTCCGACGACAACGGACATGGCACCCACGTGGCGGGCATCGCAGCCGGTACGGGCGCTACCTCAGACGCGAAGTACAAAGGCGTCGCGCCAGCTGCCACACTGTATGTGGCCAAAGTGCTAGATGCCAATGGTAGCGGGACGATGAGCGGCGTTATGGCCGGCATCGAATGGACCGTCGATCAGGGCGTGCAGGTCATCAATTTGTCTCTGGGCAGTGATGGTCCTTGCGATGGCACAGATGCTCTTTCCACGCTATGTGACGAGGTGGTACAGCAATTCGGCATCGTTGTCTGTGCCGCGGCTGGCAATGCCGGGCCGGGATCCGCTACCGTCGGTTCTCCAGGCTGTGCGCGCTGGGTCATCACCATCGGCGCTGTAGATGATGCCGACAAAGTGACGAGCTTTTCCTCACGCGGCCCCACCTCCGACGGGCGCGTTAAGCCTGATCTGGTCTTTCCTGGCGCTGGTATCGTTGCTACCCAGGCCGATGGGACTGCGCTGGGACCGGTGATTGCACCCGGCTATGTGAAGCTATCGGGCACTAGTATGGCCACGCCGCATGCAGCCGGCAGCGTTGCTCTGCTGCTACAGGCCAGATCCGACCTCACACCCAACCAGACCAAGTGGGCTTTGTTGACGACAGCCCTGGAACTGGGGGAGAATCCCAATGCTCAAGGCAGCGGGCGGGGTGACGTATTTGCCACTTACCAGAAGATCATCAGCGAAACTCCGCCGGACCTGCCCGATCCTCCGGAACCGGAACCGCCCGGCCCGCTGCCGCCACCCTCCGGCTGCCTGGAGCAGGTGATGCGGGTGTTCAGAGGCGGATAGGACATTCTGGACTGGTAGATAGATAAGCTGGCAGGTTGGAAGGCTGGTCTATTATACCAGTCTATCAACCTTCCAGTCTTCCACGTCTTAGGAGTGGACCGCTGGCGCGATTTATCGTAGTGCTGGAAGATGACCTTCTGTTCGGGGCCGGCGTTGAGGCAAAGCTACGAGCACTGGGCTATGAGCCGGTGTTTGCCCAGACGACTCCTGGCTTCGATCGCCTTTTGAAAGGTTTCCCTTCACTGGTGTTGGTCAACGTTGGCTCACCAACTCTTGACTGGGAGCATATGGTCGACCATGCCAAAAACGAGAGTCAATGGCGACAGGTGCCAGTTTTGGCCTATGGGCCTCATGTTGACCTGGAGTTGCGCCAGCGAGCGCTGGAAGCTGGCTGCGAGGCCTTCGTCGGGCGATCGGCCATAGCCTGGGATTTGCCATCCCTGGTGGAGAAGTGGGCCTGGAAGCCCGACTTGACGTCGTGTGCGGAAACGCCGCCGCCGGGCCTGTTACGTGGCATCGAGGAATTCAACCGGCGTGAGTTCTTTGAATGTCACGAAACCATCGAGGCAGTCTGGATGGTGGAGCCACGCCCCATCCGGCTGCTGTATCAGGGCATTCTCCAGGTAGGTGTGGCTCTGTATCACGTGCAACAAGGCAACTGGCGGGGCGCTATGAAGGTGCTAACAAGAGCTACCCCCAAGCTTGGCCATTTTGAGCCCGCCTGCATGGGCGTTGATGTGAGCCGATTGTTGGCCGACGCCCAGCATATCCGCCAGCACCTGATTCACCTGGGGCCGGAGCGGATAGATGAGTTTGACCCAGCCTTATTCCCCACCATTCGTAGTACAGCCCAAGACGGATGATGGATGTAGGAATTTCAACCTTACAGCCGTCCGTTCTTCCGCCCGACCATCATTCTACCGGAGGTGTCACTATTGAAAGCAGTTGTTATGCACCAGCGTGGTGGCCCGGAGGTGCTCCACTATGAGGACTTTCCCACGCCCGAGCCAGGGGCAGGCGAGGCGTTGGTTCGAGTGCGGGCGTGTGCTCAGAATCACCTGGACGTGTTCACCCGTCGCGGAGAGCAGGGCCGACGGGTACAGCTACCTCACATTCTGGGCATTGAAACGGCCGGCGAAGTCGTTGCCCTGGGCGAGGGTGTGACCGACCTGCGTGTGGGCGACCGGGTGGTGAGCGGCCCGGGCATTTGGTGTGGACGATGCGAGCTCTGCGAGGCCGGTGAAGAGAATATGTGCGTTGAGCGCCAAATCGTGGGCGTGGACGTACTTGGTGGTTACGCCGAGTACATCAAGCTGCCTGCTTATGTGTTCGGATTGTTGCCTGAGGGTGTCACCTTTGAGCAAGGCGCGGCCATCTTGATTGCCTTCGGCACTGCCTGGCACATGCTGGTGGACCGGGCCGAGCTGAGTTTGGGCGAAACTTTGCTGGTGCTGGCCGCTGGTAGTGGTGTAGGAATGGCTGCCGTGCAAGTAGGCAAACATCTGGGTGCGCGGGTCATTGCCACCGCCAGCACGGACGAGAAGCTGATCCACGCGCGTGACTTGGGTGCCGACGAGACGATTAACTACGTCCGACAGCCCCGTTTTGCCCGTGCCGTCCGCAAGTTAACTGACGGGCGCGGGGTTGACGTTGTCTTCGAACACGTAGGAACTGACACTTGGAAAGATAGTGTGGCAGCGCTGGCGATCGGGGGGCGACTGGTGAGCTGTGGCTCGACCACCGGGCGTTGGGGGGAGACCGACCTATGGTCTCTGTTTGCCAAGCAGGCCACACTTCTTGGCTCCTTTAGTTCCACCCAGGACAACTTCCGCACTGTGTTGCGCTTGGTGGGCGAGGGCAAGCTGCATCCGGTGATTGACAGCGTGCTGCCTCTCTCGGAGGCAGCCGAAGGCCATCGCCGCCTGGAAGCGCGGCAGGTGTTCGGCAAGATCGTATTGCAGCCGTAAAGAGGCAAGGAGCTTGACAGTTGGTTGAGATTGCATTATGTTATAGAGGCTGGTCAACCTAACAGAGTGTACAACCTGATGGGAGGTCATTCATGAACGCCGAGGTGCCACCCCCTCAAGAAACACCGGCCCTGGAAAGTGACATCACCGAGAATGACAAATTGCTGGCTGCGCTTTCTTACCCTGTTCCCATTGTGGCCATCGTCATCCTGCTCTCTGAGACAAACAAGGCACGTCCGTTCCAGAGGTTTCACGCAGCTCAGGCTCTTGCCTTTTGGGTTGTACTGGGTGCCATTACCTTCGTCCTGTGCATTGTTACGGCTGTGGTTGGTAGCCTCTGTTTCCCTGTTTTGTGGCTCATCTCTCTCTGGCCGGCCTACCAAGCTTACCAGGGCGAGTACATAGAGTTGCCGCTTGTTACTGACTTCCTTCGCAAGCAAGGCTGGGTGTGATTAAGAAGCCAGTAGATGCTAGATGTGGACGGTAGATGGGTGATGATGGATCTGTCTACCGTCTACTGAGTTTGGGGTTTGGAAATTGCCTCCTGCGTCCAAACGCTGGCACGTGCATTCCCGTTTGCCTGAAGCGCGCTTCGCTGGCTTCTCCGATCTGTCCCCCTTGGTTGTGCAGATTCTCCATAACCGGGGCATCAGAGAACCGGCCGAAGTTCGCGAGTTCCTGGCCCGCCAACCATCTGACGACACCGACCCCTTTCAGCTAAAAGGTATGCCCGAAGCGGTGGCTCGCTTGCGCCGGGCAATAGCCGCTGGCGAATTGATTGCTGTCTATGGGGATTACGACGCTGATGGAGTTACCGCCACGGCGCTGATGACGCGTGTCTTGAGGGCCTTGGGTGGCGAGGTGCTCCCTTACATTCCCAATCGCTTCGACGAAGGCTATGGTTTGAATGAAGGTGCCCTGACCACACTTGCCCGCGAGGGTGTATCGCTGGTGCTGACAGTCGATTGTGGCATCCGGTCGTTTAAGGAGGTGGTCCACGGCGTCCGGCAGGGTCTGGATATTATCATCACCGATCATCACTTCGTGGGTGAAGAGATCCCCCCGGCTCTAGCGGCCATCAACCCTAAGCAACCGGGCTGTCCTTATCCTTTTAAGAAACTGGCTGGCGTGGGGTTGGCCTTCAAGCTGGCCCAGGCTTTGACACAGCGTGAAGATCAACCTGGTGATCACCCCCAGTTGGCTGAGGACGAGTTGCTAGACCTGGTGGCCTTAGGTACTGTGGCCGATCTGGCCCCTCTGGTCGGCGAGAATCGCTCCCTGGTGGCCCGTGGCCTGGAGCGCCTCAACGCGCCGCAACGCCTTGGGGTGCAGGCGCTTATGACACAGGCAGCTGTCCAGCCGGGAACTGTCGATGCCGTCACCATCGGCTTTGTTCTGGGCCCCCGACTAAATGCCGCCGGTCGTCTGGAGGATGCCAAAGTGGCTTACGAACTGCTTGTCACCGACGATGTCTTCCGTGCTGGTCAACTGGCCCAACAGCTCGAGGACCAAAACCGGGAACGCCAATCTCTGACCCAGGCCACGGTCGAGGGGGCGCGCCAGATGATCCTGGAAGATGGAGTCCTTCGACCCTTGTATCTGATCGCCCATCCTGAGTTCAACACTGGCATCGTGGGATTGGTGTCGAGCCGGTTGACAGAGGAATTTTATCGTCCCACGCTGGTGGCCCGACGGGGTGAGACTCACACCACAGGCTCGGCTCGCAGCATCCCCGAGTTCCATATCACGCAGGCCCTGGATGAGTGCGCCGACCTGCTGGAACGCTACGGGGGGCACTCGGCTGCGGCTGGTTTCACCCTCAGAAACGAGGACTTGCCTGAGTTTGAGGCCAGGCTGCTGGCCATCGCTGAGCGCGAACTGGCTGACGTTGAGTTGGCTCCTACGTTGGAGATTGATGCCACCCTGAACCTACGTGGTTTCAACCGCCGCCGTGTAGAGGATCGTCTTTCCGCCCGCGCGGTCGGACGTGCTATAGACGAGTCGGATATAGGTTTGGAGATTATAGATGCTCTGGAGGGATTGCGTCCCTTTGGCGAAGGCAATCCAACGCCGGTCTTTGTCTCCTGTGGCCTGGAGGTCAAGGGCAAACGACGGGTGGGGGCCGATGGAGATCATCTGAAGCTGGTGCTTTACGATGGCAAACAGACGTGGGATGCTATTGCCTTTCGTATAGGAAGCTGGCACGACCAGCTTCCCACCCATGTTGATGTGGCCTACTCCTTAGACGTCAATGAGTGGGGTGGGCGACATCGTTTGCAGCTAAACGTGCAGGATATCAGAACTGCTGAGTCGATTGAGGAATGAGATGAGCGTTCAACTGGCGATTATTGTTCATGGCGCTGCCTGGTACATCCGAGTCGAGGAATGGGAGGCGCACAAGGCAGGTTGTCGAGCGGCAGCCCTGGCTGGCTTCGATGTGCTGCGGCGCGGGGGCAGTGCCCTCGACGCCGTGGAGAGAGCCATCGTCCATATGGAGGACGATCCTACCTTTGACGCAGGCGTCGGTGCCCATCTCAATCAGCACGGGGTGGTCCAGCTTGATGCGGGGATAATGGATGGTCGCACCTATCAGGTAGGGGCGGTGGCCGCCATCGAGCGAGTGAAGAACCCGATCCGGGTTGCCCGTCGTCTGCTGACCAGCGAGCACAACATGTTCGTCGGCCCCGGCGCCACAGCCTACGCCCAGGCGTGTGATGTCCCCCTCTGCGATCCAGAGGATTTGGTAGTACCCCGCGAGCGAGGCCGATGGCTGGACTATCAGGAGCAAGGCGAGCCTCACTCGGAGACCGTGTTCACGGGCGGTGGCGGCCAGACACCTGCTGGGGGTGGCACGGTGGGTGCCGTGGCTATTGACCGGGTGGGGGACATCGCAGCCGGTACCTCCACCGGCGGCACGCCCTTTAAACCGGATGGCCGTGTTGGCGACAGTCCGTTGCCCGGTTGTGGTTACTATGCTGACAACACTCTGGCTGGCGTGTCGGTCACAGGCCACGGCGAGGCTATCATCCGCGTGCAACTGGCTCGCAGCGCTGCCGACTTCTGCGCCAAGCTGCAGGCACCCGCTGCCGCTGAGGCGGCCATGCATATGCTAAATGACCGCGTTGCGGGCAAGGGCGGTCTCATCTTGATTGACCACGCAGGCCATGTGGGCTATGCCTATAACACCTCTCAGATGGCACGTGCCTATATGCTTGAGGGAATGGACGCGCCCGAGGTAGGCATCTAGCCCGTCTCTAATCCCGCGTCAATCGCCGACCCATCGCTCAATCAGTGTGAGCAGTATCCACAATAGTGCAATGATCCCCACCCCACCCAGTAGGCAGATAAAGGCCAGGATCCCTGCGCTCGGTCTATAGATGAGGGCGATCAACCCCGTTCCGACCACCAACAGGAACAGCACCACAGCGATGGCCAACTTGCGATCAGTTTCGCGTCGGTAGCGGCGGTAGTCTGTGGGGGGACGTGATTCGGGAGGTGTCATTGCGGGCTGCCTACGTTCATGGTGGCGACGTGGGCTCGGATGTAGCTGTGAGTGTCTGCGTTGAAGCCGGTGTGGTGGTCAGCGCCTGCGTCACGGTCAGGGTAGCCGTGGGGGTAACCGGTGTGGGAGTGGGTGTCGGTGGCGGCCCCCATAGACCACGCTCGGCATTCCTGGCGCTGGCCTGGGCATCCAGCAGGTCGGCGCTGTAAGTCAAGTCCGCTGTGTCCTCCGAAGTGGTTGCCAGGCCCAGCCGCACCATCGTCACGTTGAGCATGAGCCCCTCTTTCCACACATAGCGCAACAGATTCCCCTGGGCGTCGCGTTCCAGTTTGTCGCTTTCCAGCACCACGATCTGTCGCCCAACCTCCTGTGTCAGCCATGCAGCCGCGACCTCCGCCCACGGGTCACTCAGTAGCGGAGGTTCGACGCCCAGCAACCTCACCACAAACACCTGGCTGAGCGGCTGCCCCTCGATCACGACTTCGACGGTGCGACTGTCTTGGATGCCGACTACCAGGCCCTTGGTGCGCGCCGGCAGGCGGGTTGGGGTCGGGCTAGGGCCTGGCGTGAAGGTAGGCGGGATGGGGACCACCCGCGTGTTGGTGGGGGTTGGCGGGCGCGGCGTCCAGGTGGGCGCAAAGGTCGGCGTGATATACGCCGTGGGACTCGACAGCACGGCTGCGGGGCGCGTTGGCGTGGGCTTGCCACTCACGCCGCAACCCGGGGTTGAGCCGAAGCTGAGCAGGACAGCTAGGATGATCAACAGACGTCGGGCCATCACCATTCTCCAGGCCAGGCGGAGACCAGGGGGCTGAAATGTGCTTCATTATAGCATCGCTCGGTATGGAGGCCAACCCTATGATTGTCCAATGCTATGTTGGAGTTTTGCGGGCAGATAACCGAGACTTGGAAAACTCAATCGCGGTTGCCAATTCCGAAGATAAGCCAGAAGCTCGCCCAGCGCGAGCCAGAGTCTTGTCTGCCGGTAACCGGGCGCACCAATTCAGGAGGAGGGAGCCGACCACAACATCTAGTGGCTCAGCAGCGATAAGCTTTCCATAGCTCGTGGTGGTCTGCTGAGACTCATACAATCCTAGATCATCGTTTGCTTTCCTTGCTCGATACGCCAGCTTGTTGTATCATAACCGGGTACTGCGAAGTCAGAATTAGACGTACGAAAGCAGGGCGACGGAGAGGTTAGCCGGGGGGGATCTTGTGACTGAGAAGCATCAGGTCTTTTACATGTGCGGCGTGTGTTTCCGAACCAGCGGTCAGGCTGAGGTCTGTCATGATAGGCCCATGCTCTGCTGCGACGCGGGTTGCTGGGGAGACGAGTGCCGTAAACCCCTTATGGCTGACAGCGGGCAACTCATAACCCGCGCCCCTCGCTGGTGGTTGCAGCACCGCATAGAGCTTTCCCACATTCACTGAGTGCTGCGGTGTGACTAACGCCACGCAATATCCCTTGTCTCAACCGGAACACCCCATAAAGCTTAAGCGCCGCCGATGACCAAGTAATCTGAAGAGGAGTGTCATGACTGTCGAAAACGTGATCATCATCGGATCGGGGCCTGCCGGTCTTACGGCTGCTCTCTACACAGCTCGCGCCAATCTTGAGCCGCTGGTTTTCACTGGTACTGAGATCGGCGGTCAGGTGTCGATCACCAATGAAGTCGAGAACTATCCCGGGTTTCCAGAGGGTCTGACCGGCCCCGAGCTGGTGGAAAAATTCCAGAAGCAGGCGGAACGCTTCGGAGCGCGTGTCGAATATGCCGAAGTGTCCCAGGTTGATCTTGACGTCCAACCTTTCCGCGTTCGAAGCTACGATAGCGAGCATGAGGCCAAGGCAATCATCGTGGCCACCGGGGCGTCGGCGCGCAAGCTGGGTGTGCCGGGGGAGGTTGACTTCACCGGTCGGGGCGTAAGTTATTGCGCCACATGCGACGGTTTCTTCTTCCGTAACAAAGATGTAGTCGTGATTGGTGGAGGTGACAGCGCCCTGGAAGAGGGGGTCTTTCTCACCAAATTCGCTAGCCGCGTTCGTATCATCCACCGGCGTGACCAGTTGCGTGCCGGCTTTGCCTTGCAAGAGAGGGCCAAGCGCAACGAGAAAATCGAATTCGTATGGGACACGATTGTTACCGAGATTAACGGGAATGGCGAAGTCGAGTCTGTCCAAGTAGAGAATGTGAAAACAGGCGAAGTCGCTACTCTGAATACTGAGGGCGTTTTTGTGTATATCGGGCACTACCCCAACAGCCAACTCTTCAAGGGGGTGCTGGATATGGACGAGCATGGCTATCTGACCACGGATCGGCTCACCCGTACCAGCCTGCCCGGTGTCTTCGCTGCTGGTGAAATTACGGACTCGGTGTTCCGACAGGTTGTCACGTCTGCCGGTGAGGGATGTAAAGCTGCCATACAAGTGGAGAGATACCTGGCCGAGCTCGAAGATCGGGCCTATCCGGGTCATCAGTAATCTCTCGATGTACATGTGAGCTTTCTTACCCAATTTGAGCCTTTAGGGCTATTGCCATGAGGCGCGCCGTAAAGTATAATGGGAGAGGCGTGAGAGGAATCTCTGGGTCAGGGGGGAGGTAGCGAGACGTGCCTTTAAAGGTGCTGCTTGTTGAAAGTGGATCCAAAGACTCACATTCTGTGGAACCAGACCTGCTAAAGCGGGGCGATGAAGTTGTTGTAACCCACATTCCTCGTAAAGTCCCGTCTTTGGCTATGGCCGAGTGGCCTGACCTGATCGTCGTCAATGTGTGTGCCGGTGCTCTGGACCTGGACCAAATATGTCGGGCGCTGGACGAAACTCGGCTTGACTTTCCTCGTCTGATCGTCTTGCGCGATGAGATGCATAATCACAACCCAAATGACGTCTTACTGATCATTCCTTACAGTTCGCGCCAGCTCACGCAACGCATCAATAAGGCGATCGGTGACCAGAACAATCGCTTCTTGCGGGTTGGAGACATCACCGTCGATGCTTTGAAGCGTCAGGTGCAGCGGGGTGGCCGGATTGAACATCTCACTCCCAAGCAATTCAAACTACTTGAGCTCTTAATGGGGCACGATGGTGAGGTGTTAAATCGCGGCATGATTATGAAGCAAGTGTGGGAAACCGACTACCTGGGTGATACCCGCACTCTCGACGTGCACATCCGATGGTTGCGAGAGAAGCTTGAGGATGATCCCGGTCATCCTCATTATATTGTCACTGTACGTGGCGTTGGTTATCGTTTCTCTTCAGAACTTCACGCTGGTGGGGCGGTGGGGACCTAGTACGCCACCATTACACGGATTATGCCTGCAGGTCCCTATGAGGGGCACGTCCCAGTGAGGGGCAGGTTCCTGTAAGGTAATGTGAAGAGGATCGTGCCCACGAGGGCCGAATGGAGCTCATCGAAATCACTGTGACGGGGCGCTGGTGCTCTGTCAAGGCTAAATTGGACACGCAATTTTGAGAACCACGGCGCCCATGCTTAACAGTCAAATCCCGCAAAGCGGGCTAGGTTACGAGTTTATCTGTCTCAATCGGCTTGATGTCCCCTTGAGATGCGGTCCGGGAGTGAGCTCCCTTGCCCCACCTTGTCTGCCCCTCGGCCTTTCCACGCCAGTCAATCCCCCCAGATTTCACGAAATCCTTACGCTGTCCGCGTGTTGATTGTGATAGAATGAATATCGCACTTTCCCATCAGCAGGCATCCTGTGAGGAGCCATTGAAGACTTCTCGTGTTGGTTGTCTTGACTGGTCTGCAAGATTGCTCGATTTCCGTACCAGGTAGACTGTGTTAATATGTGGCGGATTTCGAAGAGCGAAGCGATGGATGCTGAGAGTCACATCACTGCGAAGGAATGGCGCTGGGCCCTGACTTGGGCGGGGGTGATCTTGGCTGTCAGTTGCGTGCCCTACTTAATTGCCTGGGGCGCAACGCCGCCTGGCTATCAGTTTGGCGGAATCCTGGTTAATCCCTTGGATGGTAACTCATATCTGGCCAAGATGCGCCAGGGATGGGTGGGGATGTGGCAATTTCACCTGACCTATACACCCGAGGTTCACGACGGAGCGCCCATCATTTACCTGTTCTATCTTGGGTTGGGCCACGTGGCCCGATTGATGGGGCTGCCCTTGGTTCTTCTGTACCACGGGGCGCGTTTGCTCTGTGGCTTGGCTCTCTTGGTGGCTGTCTATGCCTTTCTAGCTCGCCTCACAGTAGATCTCTTTGAGCGAAGACTGGCTTTCTTGCTGGTCGGCATATCGGCAGGGTTGGGTTGGCTGGGGTTGGTATTGGGTGCCTTTCCCATAGACCTGTGGGTACCAGAAGCCTTTGCCTTCTTCAGTCTGCTGAGTAACCCGCACTTTCCGCTGGCCATGGCCTTGATGCTGGTCGTCCTGATGGGAGTGGTATGGCCGGCACGCGGGGTTCGCCGCTGGCTGATTCCTGGATTAGCCGCGTTGGCTTTGGTCCTGGTTCATCCCTTGGCGTTGATCCCCGTCTATGCCACGTTGGCCTCCTATCTGCTGCTGCGCCGCTGGCTTGATCGCAAATGGCCATTGGCCGGTCTGGCTGCCGCCATAGGAGTCGGTCTGTTTTCGTTTCCGGTTTTGCTTTATGGTTATTGGATATACACGACTAACCCGGCTATGTCGGCGTGGGCGACACAAAATGTGACACCAGCACCACACGTGCTGGATCTGATTCTGGGCTATGGGCTGCTAGGGCTGCTGGCAGTTCTGGGTGGGATCATGGTGATCCGCGAGCGCGACTGGGGTGGATTAGCTCTGCTAAGCTGGAGTATTGTGACGCTGGTGCTGGTCTACGTGCCTTTTGCGCTGCAACGCCGCTTTCTTACTGGCCTGGGCCTCCCGCTAGCCATGCTGGCCGCGATAGGGCTGAGCCGCTGGCTCTCTCCAAAGCTATCCAACGAGCGGGCACGTCTGGTAGGTGTACTGACAATTGGTATAAGCGCACTGGGCAGCCTCTTCTTGCTGGCCGTCCTGACCTTAGGGGTATTGAGCCGCCAGGGCCAACCTGATCTTTTTGCCCGATTCTACCTGTCGCAAGACGAGGAAGCAGCTATGGGATGGCTGTTATCCCACGCGCAGGGCACCCTAGTCCTGTCTGCCCCGCGCACGGGAATGTTGCTGCCTGGTCGGAGCGGGGTGCGCGTCTTCGCCGGACATCCCTTTGAGACGATCGACGCCGAAGCAAAGCAGCTCCAGGCCGAAGCCTTCTTTCGGGGTGAGTTGACGGCCGAAGAATGGCAAAGACTGAATGCGCAATATCGCATCCGTTACGTGTTCGTCGGCCCAACCGAGCAGGCGCTCGGGGGTGGGGCTGATTACCTGAACGGACTCGCGCCGGTTTTTCAACAGGGTGAGGTGAGCCTCTACCACCTTCCCGAGACTTCGTTGCAGAGGTAATTTGTTCATGATCAAATGGGAGGCTAGACCTCAAATGATCTTTATACTTATTGTTGCTCTTGTTGCCATACTGTTGTTGGTTAGTGGGCAGACATTACTCAAGGTGGGGCTCAACGACATCGGCGGAGTGAGTCTGTTCGATGGGAACCCGGTGGGCAGCCTGCTTGGCCTGTTTCGCACACCCTGGATTATCTTGGGCTTTGTTTGCTATGGGATTAGTGCTATCTTATGGCTAGACGTGCTCTCCAGGCTTGACTTCAGCCTGGCCTTCCCAATGGTTAGTCTCACCTACGTCTTTGCGCTCTTGATTGGACGCTTTATCTTTCACGAAACGGTCGGTCTGGAGCGGATCCTGGGCGTATTCTTTATCTTATGCGGACTGTTCTTCGTCATTCGCAGCGGACGCTGACCTATATCACGTAGCTGGTCGACTTTGACACCCGTGAAAGCGTGGCAAGTATGGTGCTTTCCCTCTCTCAACAACATGCGAACTGGAAGGCAGTCGCGATGTTGCTGCTCGCTGTGCTATTTCTCTTCGCGCCGACCCTACGCCACCCCAACTATCTGCTCTACCCCACCTACAGCCCACATTCCGACTTGACCGTCAGCCATTGGCCCAAAGCGTATCTGATGGCTCGGACCTGGGGGGACACCCGCTCGCTACCCCTATGGACTCCGGCCAACCTGAGTGGTATGCCACTCGCCGCCAATCAGGTAGCCATGCGCTTCTACCCTCTGGCCTGGCTATTTTTGTTTTTGCCTCTTAATCTGGTATTCAACTTGCTTTACGTATTTCATCTGTTCTGGGGTGGCTTGGGTGTCTTTTGGTTGCTGCGCGCCGGTATTGATTTGGACTCCATCCCAGCCTTGGTCGGTGCACTGACCTTCGCCCTGGGCGGCAAGCTGCTGGCCCACGCCGCCGGAGGACACGTGATTGTAGTAGCAGCAATGGCCTGGATGCCGTGGGCATTATTGGGGACACACCAATTATTGCGTGAAGGGCGTTTACGCTGGGCTGCCCTGGCGGCGGTGGCCCTGGCCATGCAAATCGCCACCGATGTGCGTATCACGCTTTACACCGCGTATTTTCTGTTGGCCTACGTCTTGTGGGAATTGCTGGTGGTTGAGGGTGGGCGGTGGACAGGCTTGCGCTTTTCCCTCCCCCGTCTGGCTATCATCCCAGCCTTGGCCTTCCTGCTGGGTGCAGCCCAATTTCTGCCACTGCTGGAACTGGCTGGCTACAGCAATCGGTCTCTGCCCCCGGAAGAAGCCGCTAATTTTGCAATGTCGCCGCTCACCTTGCTTGTCGGCCTTCTGTTGCCTGATGCCCAAGCGGGTCATGAGCTAGTGGTATACCTTGGTCTGGTTTCCTTGGTGCTGGCTTTCCTTGGCCTCAGCCGGGCCGATCGACGCACCTGGTTTTTTGGCGCGGTGGTTTTGGTGGCGGCCATCTATGCCCTGGGGCCAGCCACCCCGCTCTTTGATCTTGTCTATCGCTGGCTGCCAGGCTTTCGCTGGGTGCGGGCGCCTGCTCGTGTCTTCCTGCCGGCTTCGCTGGCGGTCGCCATCCTGGCCGGGATGGGAGTGCAGCGGTTGGCCAGGCGCCAGATTCACTGGTCGATGCCGGGCGCTCTGGCGCTAGGTGTGCTCACGTTGGGGCTAGGATTAGGGCTGGCGGTTCTCTTTGGACAGGTCAATCGGGCTACATTGGGGTTGGCTTTGCTCCCCTCGATCTCTCTACTGATGATCGGGTTGATGGTTAGCAGGCGCCTATCGCCTCGCCTGGCGTTGCCAGGACTGGCTCTACTCGTCTTCGCTGACCTGGCCTCTTTCGACGTGACTGCGATGCGCTTCGTCTCGCCGACCGACGCTTTTGCCAATCGAGCGGTCGCCGCCGACTACCTCGCCGGTCAATCGGATCTGTTCCGCACCTATTCGCCCAGCTACAGCCTGCCGTCCCATGTGGCGGCAGGCGCCGATCTACAGACCGCAGACGGCGTCGAGGGGGTCCACCTGGCTGCCTACGATCGCTTTATGGCACTAGCCGGCGGCTACGAGGACCCGAGTTTCAGCGTCACCATCCCGCCTTTTCCCTCTGATCTTGAATTGGACGAAGCCTTCCGTGATATCCAGCCCGATCTGCGCTTGCTGGGATTGCTCAATGTGGAGTACCTGGTAGCAGCTTTTCCAATGGACTGGCCTGGCTTGACCTTCGTTACCCAAGTAGACGGCACGTACGTGTATCGCAACCTACACGCTTTGCCGCGGGCCTGGGTCATACACTCTCCCGCACAGACCGACGGCAGTTGGGCCGCCCAACTGTCCGTCCTGGCCGACCAGGGGGCTCAGGCCATTGCCACCGGGGAGTCCCTGGCCCGGGTTACGCGGCATGAGCCTGACCGCATCGAGGTCGAAGCCCAGGCTTCAGAGAAGGGCGTGCTCGTCTTCAGCGAGATTTGGTATCCCGGCTGGCGAGCGACGGTGGATGGTGAAGCGCAGCCTGTGGAGCCGGTGGCAGACATTCTGCGGGGTGTTCAAGTCCCCCCGGGCACTCATCATATTGTCCTGCTATACGAGCCGGCGTCGGTTCGCTGGGGAGGGCGGTTGGCGCTGGCAGGTTGGGTGGCTATTGCGACCGGAGGCATCAGCCTGCTCGTACGTCGCGCCGTGAGGCCGAAGCGGGAGGTGAGTTGATGCTGAAAGCTTGGCATCACTTACCATATTCTAATTGCTGAAGATAGGCGAAGCTCGTGACCCTTGTTTCGATGAAACCGAAGCTCGAAAAGCTCATCCCGCCTATTGTCATCACGCTAGTACCTTTGCTGCTCTTCTGGCGCTTGGTTTTTGCGGGTGAGGTCCTCTACTGGGGGGTGCCCCTGTACCAGTTTTATCCGTGGCATACCTTGGTGGTAGAGGCGATTCGGTCTGGTCAATTGCCTCTGTGGACTGATTTGCTGGGCAACGGCACGCCGCTTCTGGCCAATCACCAGTCTGCCACCTTTTATCCGCCCAACCTAATTTATTGGGTGATGTCGGTAGAGCGGGCGATGGGCTACTCGGTGGTGCTACATATTATTCTGGCTGGGCTCTTGACCTATGCCTGGGGCCGAACCATTGGGCTCTCACGTTTTGGTGCGATAGTCCTCGGGTTGTCCTTTATGCTGAGTGGCTTTTTTGTGAGCCGCACCCAATTCATCACCATCGTCAATGGGGCTGCCTGGCTTCCCCTTCTTTTTCTGCTGGCCGAACGGCTAGTCCGTCGTCGAACCATGCTGGATGCGATCTGGTTGAGCGTGGCGATGGCATTACAGTTTCTAGCTGGTCATGCACAGCTATGGTTCTACAGCCTGTGGGTTGTGGTGGCCTACGTTTTGGCGCGCACATGGTCAATGCGCCGAGAATGGCACGGGAACACAGGTTCGTGGCCCCGGTATGGACATGTCCTTGCCTTGCTGGCTGGCGGGGTAATCCTGTCGCTTGGCTTGTCGGCTATCCAATTACTGCCCACAGCCGAGTTGTCGCTCCACTCGCAGCGGGTGGACGGGCTAGACCCAGAGGAAGCAATGACCTATTCCTTCTGGCCCTGGCGTTTGTTGACGCTAGCCATCCCCAACCTATTTGGTAGCCCTGCCACCGGTGACTATTGGGGCTACGCGACCTATTGGGAGGACGCAGCATACATAGGCGTGTTGCCTCTCGTTCTGGCATTGAGTGCCGTGTGGGGATGGGCGCGTCGCTGGCTTTCTTTGAGAAAACAGGCGAGAGCAGCAAAGCCCTCAGCAGCAACGTCTCAGGGAGCAGGTGCTGAGACTGACGGCTTCTTGGTCGTCTTTTTCCTTTTGCTAATCCTTTTCTCGCTAGCTATGGCGATGGGCAAGAACACACCCATCTATCCATTCTTCTTTGAGTACGT
>Ga0209536_100005434_pt1 | contig 19795 bp, 18 predicted proteins | sample DeeMarSeWOR28_12_FD_187461 | JGI IMG/M metagenome (GOLD analysis project Ga0209536, IMG submission 187461) | Marine sediment microbial communities from White Oak River estuary, North Carolina - WOR-2-8_12 (SPAdes) (version 2) | ecosystem: Environmental > Aquatic > Marine > Intertidal zone >...
ACCAGGGTAAACCCGTGCACAAACCTGAAGCCAATCCGGATTTACGCACCTATGGCACTGGCGCGCAAATTCTATTGGATTTGGGGGTGCGAAAAATGCGGGTATTAAGCGCACCCAAACGCATGCACGGTTTGTCCGGATTCGGGTTGGAAGTAGTGGAATATATCACGGAATAAAACTGGTCAACAAAAACTAAGAACGGAAGAACATTATGAATTCAATAAGTGAAATAGAAGGTGAATTGGTCGTACGCGGAGCGCAGTTCGGCTTATTGGTGTCCAGGTTCAACAGTTTTATTGTGGATAGTTTAGTCAAAGGTGCCGTTGATACCCTTAAACGCCACGGAGCCGAGGATAAAGACATTCAAATCGTGCGCGTGCCGGGCGCCTTCGAAATGCCGTTAGCCGCACAACGCATGGCAGCCAAGGGTCACTACGACGCAATTATTGCGCTAGGCGCTGTTATCCGCGGCGGTACGCCCCATTTCGAATATGTTGCCGGCGAATGCACAAAAGGCTTGGCCACAGTGTCGGCCAAACATGACATTCCCGTCGCCTTTGGTGTGTTAACCGTCGATACTATAGAACAAGCCATCGAAAGAGCGGGCACCAAAGCTGGTAATAAAGGTGTGGAAGCCGCATTGTCCGCTATAGAAATGGTGAATTTGTTGCGCGTATTGAGTTAACGCTTCATTAAATAATAGTATATCTACCGGTGTAACCGTTATGAGTCGAGCCCGCCACTTAGCCCGCAAGCGCGCTGTGCAAGCACTGTACATGTGGGAGATAACCAGCGAGAACGTGTCAGATATCGAATCACAGTTCTTGTTGGAACACGACATGAAAAATGTCGATCTCAAGTATTTCAAGGAATTGTTGCACAAAGTACCGGCTCATGTGCACGAGTTGGACGAGCATATCAAGCCTTTGCTGGATCGGCCTTTTAACGAGCTTGATCCTGTGGAATGCGCCATCATGCGTCTCGGCGTTTACGAACTACAGCATCGCATTGATATCCCTTACAGGGTGGTGATTAATGAAGCCGTGGAACTGGCAAAAATATTCGGCGCCGAAGAGGGGCATAAATACGTCAACAGTATTCTCGATCGAGTCGCGAATAAACTCCGCAGTATAGAAGTCAAGGCCAAGAAATCCTCTTCCAATCAATGACCAATCCCATGTCGCTGACCGAATTCCAATCCATCCGCGACTATTTTTCCAAACAAGGCATTCAACGATCAGAAGTCGAGTTAAGCATTGGCGATGACTGCGCCTTGTTATCAGTGCCGGGAGGAAAAAGTTTGGCAATCTCTGTGGACGTGCTAGCAAGTGGAGTGCATTTTCCGGAGCATACATCACCCGAAGACATAGGCTATAAATCACTGGCGGTGAGTTTAAGCGATCTGGCCGCAATGGGAGCTGAGCCAGCTTGGGTCACCTTGGCTATTACGCTGCCGGTGATGGAGGAAACCTGGTTGCAGGGATTTTGCCGGGGATTTTTTGCTTTAGCTGATCGCTATAACGTGCAGTTGGTTGGAGGCGATACTACCCACGGTCCTTTAGTAATTACTACGCAGGTTGGCGGGTATGTGGCGAAAAATATGGCGCTACGCAGGTCTGAAGCACAACCAGGAGATTTGGTCTTCGTCACCGGCGTCATAGGCGAGGCAAACATAGGATTAAAATTATTGCAGAAAAACCTGGAATTGCCGCCCCAATATGATTATTTGTCTGATAAATTAATCGAACGGCTCAACAGGCCAACGCCGCGCGTCGAAATAGGCCAGGAACTGTTGGGCATTGCGACCGCAGCTATCGACGTATCCGATGGTTTGGCGGCTGACTTGAATCACATATTAGAATCTAGCCAGGTCGGTGCGCGTCTGGATGTGCACAAATTACCGGTTTCAGAATGTTTACCCGCTATATTTGATCGCATAGGAGGTTGGGGGCAACCGTTGGCGGCGGGCGATGACTACGAAATATTGTTTACCGCTCCAGAGCGAGCGCAAAGCACACTTCAGGAAATTGCCAAAGTACACAACTGTGCTATCACTTGTATCGGACAAATAGAGCCAGAACCTGGTTTACGCTGCTACAGTGAATCAACATTGTTAGAGTTGAGTAGCATGGGTTATGAGCATTTTAAGGAATCTCAGAACAATAATACTTAATTTACAGTTTTAGTTTTATTAACCGCATTAAAGCTTTATAAGGCGCCTAAAATAAGAAATATACAATGCCAGTAAAACCTTCAACAATTTTAAAAAACCCGATTCACTTGTTGGCCTTTGGTTTCGGAAGCGGCCTCTCGCCGGTGGCACCGGGCACTTTCGGAACATTGGCAGCCATTCCAATTTACCTTGCATTGACTTACTCAGTAGATGCGTTAGTTTATATGTTGGTAATCGTCTTTTTCAGCTTGCTCGGGTTTTGGTTATGCGGCAGAACAGCGAAAGATCTGGGGGTGCATGATCATCCCGGTATAGTCTGGGATGAAATCGTGGGTTTTCTCATTACCATGTACTTGGTTCCGTTAAGTTGGGTATGGATTATAGCTGGATTTTTGTTATTTCGGTTATTTGACATTCTAAAACCCTGGCCTATTCACATCCTCGATCAAAAAGTCGAAGGAGGTATTGGCATTATGATGGACGACATACTCGCTGGAATATATGCTTGGGTGGTGCTTCAAATCATCGTCAGTAGTACAATGTAACGCTGAACTGTAAGTTTGAAAAAGGGGGAGATATGAAACGATTTTCAACAGCAACATCTGTCGCCAAACCTGTGGTGTTAGTGTTACTCGGAATCATATTAGTGCAACCGGTATTTGCCGGTAATGTTGATATCGTGAAAGCCAAAGCCCGCCAACAAGGCAGTGGGTGGTATTTCACCGTCACACTAAAACACGCCGACACCGGCTGGGAGCATTACGCTGACGCATGGCGTGTCGTCACAGAAGACGGCAAAATCCTTGGCGAGCGCACCTTGCATCACCCGCATGTCGACGAACAACCCTTCACCCGGGGTCTGGGCGACGTGCAAATCCCGGCAGAGATCAAAAAAGTCTATATAGAAGCCCATGATAATGTACATGGCTGGGCAAAAGAACGGCATGCGGTTTATTTGGATTAAAACGAATAATTTCCAAGTACCCAAGGAGCTTTAAAAGAACTTACATTCAACGCATACAACACAATAAGGTTGAATGGATTAAAAATACGCCTTTAAAATTTAAATACTAGTAACATTAAAAATTCCTAGGCTTTCTGTCAGGAACTTGTTCCCCGTCGCTTTTCTAACTGATAACTTCCGACGCCATTACATTATCCACTAAACTGCTGGTGATTAGTTGACTATTGTCAATGCAGAATATTTTACGTTTCATTATATATCTCTTTAAATCTTTCAAAACCATATAAACAAAAATATCGACTGTCGGCATCGAGTTTAATGCGCGGTTTATTAAACCAATAATCTAGTCAAGAGTATCCGCGCCAAGCGCAAGTCGAAGTTGGATAATTAATCTTTTAAGAAATTCAAAGCCGGAGGTGTGGTATGGGCGGAAATCCTGTAGGTATAGTCAAAACATATACCCGTCGAGGAATTATGTTGTCGGCGGTTTTTACACTTGGAATCCTCGGTATCATTGGCTCCGGTGGTGGAGGAGGTGGTGGTGGCGGCGGAAACGGTACTACTACTTATAGTGTTGGGGGTTCGGTCAGCGGATTAAACGGCTCGGTGGTATTGCAAAACAATGGTGGTGACAACCTAACCATTAACGCCGATGGCACTTTTACCTTCGCTACAAAATTGGCTGATGGAGCCGCCTACAATGTGACAGTCTTAACCCAACCTTCTGGACAAACCTGCACAGTTACCAATGGTAGCGGCACTATATCAGGCGCTGATGTGGGCAATGTCAGTGTTAGTTGTGTAAACAATTATACGATAGGCGGAACGCTTAGTGGTTTGCTCTCCGGCTCAATAACTTTACAGAATAATGGCGGTGACGATCTCACACTTAATACCAGTGGGGCGTTTACCTTTGCTACTCCAATACCAGACGGCAGTACCTATAACGTTACGATTTCTGCGCCTCCACCTGGCTATAACTGCATATTATCCGGCGGATTTGGTACAGTTAGCGGCGCAAATGTGACGTCGGTGAGCATAAACTGCACCATAAATACCTATCCCATCGGTGGGAATATTTCTGGACTGAACGGTTCGGTTACCTTGCAGAATAATGGCAGCGATGATCTAACCTTGGACACCAATGGTGAGTTTGCATTTGCGACAGAAATTGAGCACGGTCAAGGCTATGCAGTCACAGTATCGGCTCAACCTGCTGGACAAAGTTGTACGGTGGTTAACGGTTCGGGCACGGTAAACGCTGCACCGGTCACGAATATTATTGCGACTTGTACAGACATTGCCCAACCTGATGATGTCGCGGGTAGTTGGCGTGGGGAGCAGACATTCACGACAGCAACGCCACAAAACAGCGGTAGCTGTGATCATAGTGTCAACGAAAGCATCATCGAGTATTCCTCGATTACCCAGACGAATCAAAATCTAACACTAATCAACGCCTATGGTGTGGAGGTAACAGGAACGATAGGCGCTACCGTTCCTGCCGATATTTCGCTAGCCGGTAGCGGTTCTTACACAGATCCGCTGTCCGCTGCCGTGTATAACGTCAGTATTAACATGACAGGGACTTTAGGTGCTACCGGTAGCATAACTGGCATAATGGCTATGCAGTACAGCATTGACTCGGTGAATACATGCTATGAGGAAGCAGATATCTCCGCAAATCGGATTTATCAATACTCAGGCAGCGAGAACTATGATGGTGTATATGCACTTGAGTTGGACAGTGATAACGGTCGGGATATCGCTGTTGTGGAAATCGACGTAACCGGCGCTGCATTGGCCTTATACGATGTAAATGGCGCGAAAACGCTGACCAGTTCCAGCTTCGACTCTGCAACGGGCGCATACAGCGCCACAATCCAAACCATTGAAAACGATATCGCTAATACCGAATCTACAGTGACAACAGAGCTACTCACTGGTTTGTTTGTCCGCGCTGATACTGATGTTAGTGGTTTGCCTATAGTAGTCGCTAAGAGGATGGGATATTGGGAGCATTTCGATGGTTTGAATGGCGCTGGCGTTCGCATTGATCAAGGATACTTAAGTGACTATGAAGGCTACGGCAAACCCTACACAGCAGATGTATATACTCGAAGCAGCTATTATCGTAAGAGCGGCGGTGGGTATGTAGAGGGAATATATGTGGGATTCTTACAACCTCCGTTGAAAACTGCAAATGCATTATATGTGGAAGTGCTGGATGGGCCGAATCAATTATGCTGGGCGAATTACAGCGGTCGTTATTATGAATTGCGATATCCTCTAACCGTGAATATGGCGCAAGAGGAATTTCAGGAAGATCCATACAGTTTTGTCAGTTGTAATACGTCGGATGAAAACGGTAACCATACGGTTACGAATGGTGCTAGCTACACCATACGTATTATGGATATTGGTCCTGATGATTCCAGAGGCACTGCGGATGATTTCGAGGTGATCAGCAGCACTATGGTTGCGGACGTGCATCCGAGCTTTTTCGCTGACAGACTGGCACCTAACGATTTCGTCTTTAATAACGATCAGCCGCCGGCGACGATGACTCGCGGTAATGCAGATGGACTGATCGAACTGTTTGGATTTGTAGATACTAACGACGATATTTCGCTGAGTTGGCCCACACTTGCAGGTGCGGAAGAATATCAGCTGCAAATTAGCTCGGAGGGTAGCAGTTATCGCCAACTTCGGTATAACACAACCAATAGCAATATTACTTTAAGTGTTAACGCCCAAGAGCATCCTTTGGATGCGGACAACGCAAGTATTCTGCGGGTGGTTGGATTGAAGACTGAAAGTAGCAATGACGCCGTTGCCCAATCCCTTAGCATGTCTTTGCGAATCACACCAGGTGTTACTGGCGTGTTTAATGTGGAATTGGATCAAGTAGTGCCAGGGCAAGGCGTGTATAACACCTTTCAGGTAGCGCTTACCGCCGATATGGTGGGTAACGTCAGTCAGTGTGAAGTCACCAACAGTTTGGGGTGGCGGTGTAACGTGGGTGGCACTACTGTTGACTACTCTAATAATCGGGTGAATTTATCACTCACTGATCTTGTAGGACATTTAAGTTTCGGTACTTACACGGTGGTTTTGAATTTTAATGATAGTGCTACAGGTACAGTGAGTTCTTCGGACATCGCGGCAATTAACAATGGGCCCACCGCGGTGCGTCTGGTAAATCCCGAACTGAAAATCCGCACCATACGTCGTTCCAGTGGCAGCAATCAAAATCAAACCCAGGTGAATATCTACAATGCCATGTACGCAGGCCAAAGCGGTGTATTCAACCAAGCCACGTTTAGCAATAACGATGACAGTAACTTGTTTGTGGGTGGAGTAGACACTGGTTCCAACCTCGAGTATATATGGGACAACGCCGTTACCGATGAGGAATGGTGGAGCGTAATGCAAACCTACATGCAAATGCCCATTGATGATGGTGAAACTCAAGATTACGGCACTTTCGTAACCAAACGGACGCAACAGCACTGGAGTTTAGGTGGCGGCCGGTTAGCGAGTGGCTTGTACAAGTCAATATGGAACACCAGTGATCCGAGTGTGAAGTGGGTGTTTAAGTACAATTATACTAGGCCGGATGCGAGTAGTTTGGTTGCGCCTCAATTAACGGATGTTACTGTGATAATTAATGGCACCGGAGTAACTGCAGGAGTGGGTAATGGTGATGCCGGTAATCCCATTAGTTTCAATGACGATGTCAGTTTCGACCTTACTTGGGATGGCTCCACAGTCTCCAACGGCGAATGGCAGATTGTCTTTACCGAGCAAACTGCTGGTTTTGAAATTCGCACGGAATGGATGACTGCCGCTCATCCGGATCTTACGGACAACGGTGGCGGAACTTCATGGACGTGGACCAACCCTTATCAATTGGCAGAACCGGGAGATGATATTACCTGGAGGATCCAAATCCGAACACGGGATGCCGATGATACCATGGCTGGAATTCAAATCGGATCTGACATGGTGTACGTAAACTACAACAAATAACTATAAAAGGGAACTTACCAACAATCCCCGCTTTGGCGGGGATTGTTTTTATCGGAAAATCTCTAGTCATTTTGTTGCCGCAATATACTGAACTATTCGCAACAAGTCTTTCGAACTTTGGTTGATGTATCTGCAATAACCCGACAATATTTTTAGATAGCAATATTACTCTGGATGCTTGCGAATAATCCGAATGTTTTATTCAACGTTGATCTCTACGGACCAGGCGTACCAATACCTGAATGAATCCCAATGGTTGTTCATCGACTGCCGGTATTATTTGGATAAGCCCAAACAAGGCCGGCAGGAATTTTCTCAATCTCACTTGCCCGGCGCATTGTATGCGCATTTGGATAGAGATTTGTCTTCTGCCGTCGTTCCCGGCGTGACGGGTAGGCACCCGTTGCCTGGTGTGGATACGCTGTGCCAACTTTTTTCCAGTTGGGGCGTGGACCAAGGTGTCCAGGTGGTGGTTTATGATCAGGGTCCCGGTATGATTGCGGCGCGGTTGTGGTGGATGTTGCGTTGGTTAGGCCATGACCGTGTTGCTGTCATGGAAGGTGGCTGGAAGAAATGGTGTGAGGAAGCTAAACCGGTTACCAAAGACTTGCTGCTGACTACGCCGCGACAGTTCATACCCAATGTGCATCCCGAAATGGTTGCAAGCGTTGATGATGTTGTGGCCAGTATCAGCCATGCTGACATCAAATTACTCGACGCACGCACCGCCGATCGTTATCGTGGTGAAAACGAAACGCTGGATCCGGTGGCCGGGCATATTCCTGGTGCGATATCTGCGCCGTTTATGGATCTTGTCGGCAGCGATGGTTGTTTGCGTTCGCCGGATGAACTAAGTGAACGCTACCACGCATTTTTAAGTACTAGCCAAGCGAGCGATGCCATTGTGTATTGCGGTTCCGGCGTCACCGCGGCGCTGAATATATTAGCTATGGAACACGTTGGTCTTGGTATGGCAAGGCTTTACCCTGGGTCGTGGAGTCATTGGATTACCGACAAGAACCGGCCCGTAGCGACAGGAGAATAATGGCTTATGAGGCTTGTGTTTCCACCTTTAGTGGACCATATACACATCATAACGGGTGTTTTTTGATTCTATGGTGTGGGTGGGCTTTGGTCCGTCCACCGGCGCGGCGTAGCTTGGGCGTTTTATCACGACACGTTTTTCAGCATATTGGAGTGCTATAGTTAACAATGACGATGAGTCTAAGTCTTTGCCTACCAACACTTGAATAAAGCGCATTTCTTTTTTTACCAAAGCGGATTTGGCGCGTGGCGGGTACATGGGGTCGATGTAGATGGCATCGGCTGATGAGGTGTCGCAAAGCAGGGGTATTTGTTCGCGAGCATCACCGGTGATGAGTTGCAGGCGTAGCTTTAGCCATGACTTGAGTTGCTCATCATTTGCGGCGCGGCGTAATGCATCCTCTAATAATGAGGCCATGATAGGGGAGCGCTCTATCATACGAACATAGCAGCCTAAGTTAGCCAATACGAAAGCATCTCGACCGAGTCCGGCGGTGGCGTCAATGACATTAGGTGTGTAGCCGGATTTTAAGCCAATTGCCTTAGCCAGCGCTTGTCTGCGGCCACCGCCGTGTTGCGCTCGGTAAGCTATTTCTCCTCCGGTATAGTCGATCAATAATTTGGTTTTTTGGAATAAGTCGTGCAGCTCTAATTGGTAATCACAGAACACATGTGGATTTACGATAAGCACGAATTGAATTGAGCCTGCTTTTAGTTCGGCAAAGGATTGTGCAGGAGAGGCTAATGGCAATTGGAGGTTGTCCGCATATCTTTTCGCTGTGGCTTCTAGGGCGGCATTTGCGGGCCAAACGGCAATGCTTGCTTTTAACGGCGCGTCACTATCAGTCATCACACCATAAAACCACGCGCTAGAATTTCCTTTTTTGCTTTTAACGCAAGTTGTGCCATCGCCAGCTCTTGCTCCCAGTCGTATGGTGGGGTGTCCGGTAGCGATTCGGGTGGTTTGATATCAAGTATTCCCTTGTATGCGTACACTCTGGTGTGGCGGGTTTCTTCAATATTAGGCGTCAGATCGGGCCAGGTTTCGTGGAATAGATTTTGCGGCCGGTAAATACTCCATTGATCGAGCAATTGGTAATGTTCACCTAAATCATCGAACATCTCATCGGTGCCACTTTGCCGATCGCCGGTTTCCGGGTTTTTATGGTCCGTGTAGACATAGATAATTAGCTTGGGTTGCTTGGCGACAATGGACGCTGTGGGATTTGCCCCCGATGGAATCCAGGAAGCGAATACCACATCACATTCGCAATCTTCCAAGTTGATATCGCTGAACTGATAACAATTGGCATCGAAAAAAGATTCGATTTGATTGGGTTTGGTGTTGTTGGTACGTAAACCGGTCACTGGAATATTCCCTTGGGGTAATTCCCGCGCTAATAAACTGCCGATAAATCCGTTGCCGCAATACATATCATAGACACGCGAGATTTCGCCGGTTTGACTGATCCAATAAGCCAACCGTTGCATTTCCTCCCGCAATGGATAGTAGCTGGCGACGGTAGGGGCGAATTTGGCGGGATCCCGGTCGGCATTGCTGAACATTAAATAATGTAAAGGCAAGCCTTTGATTCTATCATCGAAACTCAATGTCGGGTTCCATGCAGGATGTTGTTTTTCCTGGAAGGCGATGATGCGGTTGAACATATCCTCGGTGAAGGATTCCATTTGTCGCAAAGCTTCGAATTCTTTTTCTATCATAATAAGTTATAAAATTCGTGATTTTTCTCTGGTTAAAAGAAATACAATCTTAGCACGAAAATCCGGCGGCACAGGGGCGATTTTTAGTTTATTATCAATGTATTCGAAACAAAGTAGAGAAGAGGCTGCGTTTATGGCGCATTTTTCGAAAAATTTTTTTGGATTGATCATCTTAACGGCGGTGATGTTGGGAGGTTGTTTGGAAAGGTCAACTGCCACTGACCAGACGTTGGGGGCTGGCCTTAAGTTGCAACGCGTATTCCCGGAACTGGAGTTTTTTCAACCTGTGGCGTTGCTGCCGTTACCTAGCAATAATACTCAGTGGTGGGTGGTGGAAAAACAAGGCCGGGTGTTTAGCGTGCTTGAACAACAAGGCAAATACACAAAGCAATTGGTTGTCGACCTTTCCGACCGGGTCAATTCCAGTCACAACGAAGGCGGTTTGTTGGGGCTGGCGTTTCATCCGCAGTATAAGGAAAACAGCCAGATTTTCTTGTCGTATACCGCTGATGGCTCGCCGTTGATTTCCACTATATCCCGATTTAAAACAATCGCCGGGAATAAGATTGATGCCGCTAGCGAGCAGGTGTTGTTGCAAGTGGACCAACCATATGGCAACCACAACGGCGGGCAGATTGCGTTTGGGCCGGATGGCTTTTTATATATCGGCCTGGGAGACGGTGGTTCGGCAGGGGATCCCGAGGGCAATGGCCTAAATCCCAAAACTTTGCTAGGCGCAATGTTGCGTATTGATGTGGATAACGGTAAGCCATACGCCATTCCCAAAGACAACCCGTTTGCATCGTCGGCTGACGGTCGGGGAGAAATTTATGCCTGGGGCATGCGCAATCCTTGGCGCTGGAGTTTTGATCGCAAAAGCGGCGAACTTTGGGTTGCCGATGTCGGTCAGAACAAGTGGGAAGAAATCAACCTGGTGAGCCAAAGCGGCAATTACGGCTGGAACATCAAAGAGGGTAAACACTGTTATGCCCCACGCAACTGCGACGCGGCGGCGGGAGCTGCGAACGTCATAGATCCGGTAGCGGAATATTCCCATGACCAAGGTTGTTCGGTGACTGGCGGCTACGTGTATCGCGGGGGAAAAATCCAATCGTTGCAGGGGACTTATTTATTTGGTGACTTCTGCAGTGGCCGTATTTGGGGTTTGACGGCGAAGGATCAAAAAGACAAAAATCAGCGCAGTTTCGACCAAAAGCTACTCATCAAAAGCGATCTTATGATCTCCTCTTTTGCGGAGGATAACCAAGGTGAGATTTATGTCATACATTACGACGGTGAAATCTATAAGATAGTCCCAACTGATAATTAATCCAATATTTGTAATACCCCACTTTGTAAAATAAGTATGTCCAAGAGAAGAACTCATAGACGGCGCTCTTCGCGCAAGAACTCGAATCGTTGGCTGGCAAAACTGCTCAAGTGGCAGAATTTGAAAAAAATCCTAATCGCCACCAGTGTGTTATTTACGGTCAGCGCGGTTTATGTCGTTTATTTAGATTTCCAAATCAGGAGCCAATTCGAAGGAAAACGTTGGGCGATCCCCGCTAAAGTATACGCCCGACCACTGGAGTTGTATCCGCAAGCCAGGTTGAATGCCGATCAGTTTGAAAACGAACTCCAAGTACTGGCCTACCACCGTTCTATGAATCCCGACAGGCCCGGCAGTTATTTTCGAAAAGGCAACAATTTTCGTGTCATTAGTCGGTCGTTCACTTTTTGGGATGGGAGTGAGCCTTCTATTACCATGCAAGTGAGATTCATCGGGAATACATTGGAAGATCTCTATGATGTCAACAGCCGGACGCCTTTGCCTATCGTGCGGTTTGACCCTGCCATCATCGGCCGCATATATCCATCACACACCGAAGATAGAGTTTTGGTCAAACTCGATGAAGTACCGCCGCTTCTGGTGAAGGCGTTGATCGCGGTGGAGGACAGGGATTTTTACGTTCACAGCGGTGTGTCCTTGCGCGGTATTGCGCGTGCTTTCATCGCCAATATCCGTGCCGGCTCCACAGTGCAAGGTGGCAGCACGTTAACGCAGCAATTGGTGAAAAATTTCTTTTTAAGCAATGAAAGATCCCTGTGGCGCAAAGTCAATGAAGCGATCATGGCGTTACTGCTGGAATGGCATTACGACAAAAATGAGATCATGGAAGCTTATATCAATGAAATCTTTTTGGGCCAGGATGGCAAACGCTCCATCCATGGTTTCGGTTTGGCCAGTCGCTTTTACTTCGAAAAACCGCTACACAAATTGCGCACTGATGAAATTGCCTTGCTAGTGGGCATCGTCAAAGGGCCTTCCTATTATTCACCGCGGCGGTCTCCGGAGCGGGCCTTGGAGCGCAGAAACCTTGTATTAGATATGCTGGTTGGTCAGGGGGAAATCAATCAAGCCGAAGGCGAGTCCGCCAAAGGGGAGCCGTTGACGGTGGTACCTCTGGAAAAAAGTAACATCACTTCGTATCCTGCGTTTATGGATTTGATGCGTCGTCAATTGCGCCGTGACTATAAAGAAGAGGATCTCAATTCAGAAGGCTTACAAATCTTCACCACATTGGATCCGTTAGTGCAACTGGAAAGCGAAAAAGCCTTGTCCAAATGGCTCAACCGTCTGGGTAAATCCAAAGACATGCCGGACTCGGAGCTGCAAGGCGCCTCGATTGTAGTCAGTGTGGACGGTGGTGAAGTACTGTCAGTGGTTGGTGGGCGCAATCCGCAATTTGCCGGCTTTAACCGGGCCCTGGATGCGGTCAGGCCTATTGGCTCATTAATTAAACCCGCCGTATATTTAACGGCCTTGCAACAAAGTGAAAAATACACCTTAGTCAGCTTGTTGGATGACGGTCCGCTGACTCTGGAGCTGGAGAACGGTGACCAATGGCAGCCGGAAAATTTCGACAAGGAATTTCATGGCATGGTGCCTATATACAAGGCATTATCTAATTCCTATAACTTATCGACCACCCGCCTGGGGCTGGAGGTGGGATTGCCTTCCATTATTCACACTTTGCGTCTCTTGGGTGTGGAGAAGGAGATTAAACCTTATCCATCGCTGTTATTGGGATCGCTGGCGCTAGCACCTGTGGAAGTGGCGCAAATGTACCATACCTTGGCAGCAGGCGGTTTTCGCACGCCATTGCGGGCGATTCGCGATGTGCTTACAGCGCAAGGCCAGCCTCTGCAACGCTATCCGTTGTCGGTGGAAAAAGTTATCGATGCCGAATCGGTGTATTTGCTCAACGCGGCACTGAGAGAGACCACCCGCCGCGGCACTGGCCAGGGCGTGTATCGCTTTGTGCCACCCGATCTGACGGTATCCGGGAAAACCGGCACCAGTAATGATTTGCGTGACAGTTGGTTTGCCGGTTACACCGGGGATAAATTAGGCATTGTATGGGTTGGCATGGACGACAACCGGCCTGCGGAACTGACCGGCTCGCAGGGGGCGCTCAAAGTATGGGGGGAAATCTTTCAGACTGTTAATACCGATTCCGCCATCGACACCACGCCTTCCACCATAGAAATGGTGACTATAGACACCGAAACGCAATTATTAGCCAGCTCTGGCTGCGACACTGCGTTACAATTACCTTTTGTCAAAGGTACCGCGCCGGTTGAACAGTCTGGTTGCGGAGGTGGTGTCATGGAGCGAAGCTCCGGTTGGCTAGAAAGATTATTCAAACGATGAGCAATTCAAAACGAGATACGAGCGCATTCAATGCTTGTTCGCAACCTTCTGAATTAAAAGTACTTCTTGCAATTTTTTTGGTGTTGCTATTGATTCATGGTTGCGCCACTGTGGCTCCACCGACTTCCCCCACGGTTAAAGACGACGGCATCGAAGTGCGTGAGGAAGGCGTGGAAATCGATCCTTTCTATCAAGTCCCGGATGCCGATCCGGAAGGAACTTACAGCTCGGTACGGCCTGCGCCGCAGATTTCTTCAAAACCCACTAGTGGCACGGTTTTAGCTTTATTATCTCAAGCCAAAGAGCAAGAGAAGGCCGGAAATCCTGAAAAAGCCGCCGCCGTGTTAGAACGTGCTTTGCGCATCGAACCGAAAAATCCGCAGTTGTGGTATCGCCTTGCACTTTTAAGACTGCAACAAGGCCAATTGGACTTGGCCAGAAGTTTGGCCGCCAAGTCCAGTGCCCTGGCTCAGGGTGACGAAGATTTACAAGTCAAAAACCGGACGATTATAGAACAAGTGGATTTGTTGCAAGGTCGATAACACGTCCGCTACCGTTCCCTGTGTAAGGATGAGAAATCTTGTCAGTCTACGATGTCGATAAACTCATGTTAGAAGCCCGCAAGCTGGCGGCGCAATACCGTGTCGCCACCGGTAAACCGTTGGGTATTAGCAGCGAAATTGCCGTGCATGATGTGATCCGCATCATGCAATTAAAGCCGGCAGAGAACCCTCAAGCAGGCTATGACGCCATAGGCACTGGAGTACGGGAAGGCAGACGTATTCAGATCAAAGGCCGTACCATCTCGGATGAGGCCAAATCCAACCAGCGTATCGGGCAAATCAAAGTGGAACAAGATTGGGATTCGGTGATGCTGGTGTTGCTGGATGAACAGTACGAACCGCTGGAAATCTATGAAGCTCAACGCGAGCAAATTCTCCAAGCCGTGGCCAACACCAGTACCAAACGGCGCAATCGCGGCGCCTTGTCCGTTGCAAAATTCAAACACCTTGGGCAGTTAGTCTGGTCCAGCGATCATCAATAATACTCCGTTAGGTTCTTCAATTTTCGATAAGCGAAAGATTCTTTTTGCTGGAATCCCGTTGTAGGCCGGTTTGTTTACTGTGAAGCGAGAGCATATAATCGCCTTTTCTAAACCGCGACCAATCGACAACGCAAATGCCAAGCATCTACGAATTATTGGGTCAGCAAGGCCCGTTTGCGAAACACATTCCGGATTTTGTACCACGGGTGCAGCAACAAGAAATGGCACAAGTCGTGGCCGATGCTTTGCAGGATTATTCATCCTTAGTTGCGGAGGCGGGCACCGGCACCGGCAAAACCTTCGCTTATTTAGTGCCTGCATTGATCAGCGGTAAAAAAGTTATCATATCCACCGGGACAAAAAATCTCCAAGATCAAATATTCAACCGCGACCTTCCAAAAGTGTTAGAAGTGCTTGGATTGCGCGTGCCGGTATCAATATTAAAAGGGCGAAATAATTATTTCTGCCACTACCGTTTTGAGCAAAAGCAACTAGACGGCCGGATGACCCCGCAGCAACAGCACGATATGCTGCATATAAAACAGTGGTTGAACGTGACCAAAACCGGCGATGTGTCGGAAATAAAAGAAATACCCGAAGGCGCTGCTGTCTGGCCATTGGTCACCTCCACGGCGGATAACTGTTTGGGTTCGGATTGCCCGTTTCTCAGCGACTGCTTCGTCAATCAGGCACGCCGGCAAGCGCAACAAAGCGATTTGGTCGTGGTCAATCACCATTTGTTCTTTGCCGATATGGCGTTGAAGGATGACGGCTTCGGCGAAGTACTACCACAAGCCAATGCGTTTATATTCGATGAAGCCCATCAAATGTTCGACGTGGCAACGCGTTTTTTCGGTGAAACACTGAGCAGCCGTCAAATAGTGGATTTGGCTCGCGATAGCAAGCTGGAAGTATTGCAAGACGCCCCCGATCTGGGGGCCGCATTATCATTGTCTGGCGCACTGGAACAAGCCGCCAAAGAGTTTCGTTTGGCATTGGGCATTAGCGAACATCGCTCCCCTTGGCATATTGCAGCGAGTTCGGCAAACGTGCAAACTGCTCTGCAGACACTCGCCAATGTCGTTACTGATTTCGCGACTGTGTTAAAGTCGGCTGCGGAGCGGGGTGCAGGAATCGAGAAATGCTTTCAACGCATGCTCTTGCTCAAAGAGCGATTGGCGCATTTTCTACAGCAAAACAATCAAATGGATGAGCAGCTGGCTTCGGATAGTCATATACTGTGGTACGAAACACATCAAAAAGGCTTTGTGCTACATAAAACACCAACTGATGTGGCGCCTCAGTTTGAAAGCTACATGGCCAAACAGCGCGCGGCGTGGGTATTCACCTCGGCTACCTTAACCGTGGGCAACAGTTTTAAACATTTCACGAGCGCCCTGGGTATCACCGAGGCCAGCACCTATACCTGGGACAGTCCGTTTGATTTCAAACATCAAGCGCTGCTTTATGTTCCTACCAACATGCCGGATCCCAACGCGCCGCAATATACGCAAGCCGTGGTCGATGTGATAAAGCCGGTGATAAATGTTACCCGAGGCAGAACCTTTATTTTAGTCACCAGCTACAAGGCAATGAATTTCATCGCCAAGGCGCTGCGCCGGCGAATGCCGTATCCTTTGTTAGTGCAGGGAGAAATGCCACGCACTGAGATCCTGGAGCGATTTCGATCGTTGGGTAATGCCGTGCTGGTGGGAACCAGCAGTTTTTGGGAAGGTGTCGATGTAAAAGGCGAAGCGCTGTCTTGTGTAATTATCGACAAACTACCGTTTTCGGCTCCAGATGAGCCGGTGCTGCAAGCGCGAATCGAGCAAACCCAACAGCGAGGCGGTAATCCCTTCATGGAGATTCAGTTACCGCGCGCTGTTATTACCTTAAAGCAAGGCATAGGGCGGCTTATACGGGATGTTAACGACCAGGGTGTTCTGGTCATTTGTGACCCCAGGCTATATAGCAAATCTTATGGACGGGTGTTTTTACAAAGTTTGCCTGATTTGGATATTACTCGCGAATTTACCCATGTAAACGAATTTTTTAATACCGTTGATGAAAATATTAGCGCTTGACACTTCCACCGAGGCCTGCTCTGCAGCGTTACTGATTGATTCGAACCTGACCCAGCGCTACCAAGTGGCGCCCCGCGAGCACGGCGCGCTTATCTTGCCCATGATTGAGGAGTTGTTGAGTGAAGCGGGACTGGCGCCCACCCAATTGGATGCTTTGGCGTTCGGGCGCGGGCCCGGAGCGTTTGTGGGGGTAAGAATCGCCGCAGGTGTGGCTCAAGGAATTGCTTTTGCCGCGGATTTGCCGGTGGTGCCGGTGTCTTCTTTGGCGGCATTGGCGCAAGGCGTTGCCCATGATCACATCTACAGCGCAATCGATGCGCGCATGAACGAGGTTTATTGGGGGGCTTATCGAAAAAACAGCGAAGGCGTTGTAGAGCTGCTTGGTGAGGAAATCGTATGTCCCCCGCAATCGGTAAGCGCTATGATGGCAAATGAACAGCACTGGTATGGCGTGGGTACGGGCTGGGGCACATATTCCGAAATACTGCAACAGCAAGTTAAGATTGTCGCTTACGAGGATAACGTATATCCTCAGGCGAAACATATTGCGCAAATTGCCCGACAAGAGTACTTACGGGGGCAGACGGTGGATGCTGTGAACGCTATGCCAACGTATTTGCGCAACAACGTTGCCAAAAAAAGTTGCTAATAGGTATCGTCAGCAATGTTTGCCAAAAGGGAGGCATCGTCTATCGGTTGCGTGGGGATTTGATCTTAGATTCATTAATTTAATATTAAGCGTAAACGCGTAGTCTGTAGGCAAGTGTAGGCAGCGTTGCCAGCAAAAACGCAACCAATTGAAGGGATAATGGTCTATACAACAATATTTTGACGTAAGATAACTACACATGAAAAAGTTCGTATTCGCCAGTACTTGCCTGTATTTACTCGTCGCTTGTGGGACCGTGGTGGAAGACAGCCGTTTTGGCACACCGGTTTCCAAGTTAGACGTGTTGCAGGCATTGGCGGTAGCACAGAAAGGCACAGTACCGGATCTTAGTGCAAAAAACCTGGCTGATCTGGATCTTAGTTTCCTCAATTTTAAACAGGCCAATTTATCCAAGTCGTTTCTCAGAAATAGTAATTTCGAACATTCCAATCTGCGATTCACTAATCTGGAAGGCGCTGACTTGCAAAATTCGAAATTGGCGGGGGCCACTTTGAGTGGTGCAAACTTGAAAGGTGCAAATTTGCAGGGTGCGGACTTAACCGGCGTAGTGATGGAAGGTGCGGACCTAAGTAATGCTAATTTGACCGACGCCATACTTGATCGCTCCACCATGCGGAACAACAATTTCTCCCAAGCCATATTGCGTTCAGCCAGTATACAGCAGGTGTATCTTGGCGATAGCATTTTCTCGGATGGGGATCTGCGCGACGTCAAACTGGATAAATCCGATTTGAGTGGTGCCGTGATGCGTCGTTGCAATTTCGAAGGCACGGATCTGAGAGGAATCATCTTCAGCCAGGCGGACTTGTCGGAGGCTAATCTGGATAGAGCCGATATGCGGTACGTGGATCTCCGGGAGGCCGATTTGATATCGGCTTCATTGCAAAAAGCGGAACTTGAGCAAGCGGATTTGCGCGGTGCCAATTTGTTTGGAGCGCGCTTAATAGAAGCGAACTTACAAAACGCCAAGCTTCGGGGCGCCAATTTGGACGAGGCGAATTTTTTTGAGGCGAATTTAACCCGAGCCAGTATTTACGAAAGCAGTGCCGTACATTCTCGCTTCGAGTGGTCTATCTTAAACGACGCCATTTTGAAGCAAAGTGATTTTTCCAAAAGTAATTTCAATAACGCCCGGATGCGAAACAGCAACGTATTCGGATCGAAATTTCAATATTCCAACTTGCAATCGGTGGATTTTCGGGATGCGGACCTGCGTGAAGTCGATTTCGCCCGGGCTGACATCAGCGGAGCAAATTTAGAAGGGGCCAAATTACATGGTGCTAGAAATATGCATCAGGCCATAGGCTTGGATAAAACCCGTAACCTGGACAAAGCCCGGTTATAGTCGAATTGGTTGTTTTGTAGACAATTTGGGTCGGATCAGGCAAACTTAGCATTATCAAATATCAGGGGGCAGTGAGGTCTGGCATAACGCCGGATGCTCGCTATAATTAACTGTCAATAAAGATCTAGGAATGGATTTCGATGCGAATTGCGGGAATCAACAGTCCGAATTACCACCTCAACCAACCGAACCAGCCTAAAAAACATTCTGCCAACGGCCATCTGGTCGAACGTGATGCCGGCTTGCCCCAAAATGCCGATTCCACCACTTCTGCACGCGGAACAGAAAATTTCGTCACTCAACAAAATACTGCATTGACGCAAGTATCGGCAAAGAATGAAAATCCTCAATCCGAGCGGATCCAGTTCTATTCTCAAAATGATGTTGCCGGCGTGTGGAGCGCGTTTGCCAGTAATGGTCAGTCTGCTGCCAGTCCGGACAATACCAGTCACAAAGCCCGGACAGCCATTTCACAATACCTGCAAACCCAATATATTGAAGAACGGCAACAATTTAAGGCCGTGTTGGGAATCGACGAATACGCGTGATCGCACTCGTATTGCGCGTTTACCAGCGCACTCCAAATTTCGCTTTGTAAGAAGAGTTTTCCCCCGTCTTATCGGCTTCGGCGGCGAAATTAACCGGGCCCATATCGAAATTTACGCCAAGAAAATATTTGGCCAGAGTATCCCTTTCCGACTCAAATTTATAGTTATCGATACCGGTGCCTTCACCTTCGTAATGAATTGCGCCCAAACCGGCATAAGGCTTAGCCATAAAGACAACCTTAGAAATGGACAGCTCCAGACCTGCAGTACTTAAATCTAAATCATCCACGCCTGACATTGCCTTATAGGAGCCACGCACCGCCAGAGCTGGTGTTAGGTTGGAGTCATTCAAAATAGCATAGCGGATTTCACCCCCCATACTTTTCATATTACTGTCTGATACCGAACCAAAATAAGCTCCAACATCGAATCCCAGGGGTAAAACCTTACGCA
>Ga0209536_100005435_pt1 | contig 19783 bp, 11 predicted proteins | sample DeeMarSeWOR28_12_FD_187461 | JGI IMG/M metagenome (GOLD analysis project Ga0209536, IMG submission 187461) | Marine sediment microbial communities from White Oak River estuary, North Carolina - WOR-2-8_12 (SPAdes) (version 2) | ecosystem: Environmental > Aquatic > Marine > Intertidal zone >...
AAGCAGAACGAGTTGTTCAAGGAAGTACTCCTGATGACCCTTGCGAGGGCGGCCGACGCGGACATCAATATCCAGTCGATCGAGGTCGAGCGAATTCAGGAGATCATCAAGCAGCATACCGGGGAGGAGGTCAGTGCCGCCGACGTCCGGGTCGCGGCCCGCGCGGAGCTCTATGCGGAAGCCGGGTTGCGCAAGTATCTTTCCAAGGTGCAGAGCAAGATGAAACCGGCGCACCGGGCCGAGACGGTCCTGGCGCTCGCGGACATCTTCCGCAGCGACCATGTCGTGAGTCCTCTGGAAATCGATTTTTTCAACCGTGTCGCCGAGTCGCTGGGCGCGACGCCGGCGCAGATCGCCGGGCTCGTCGCCGGCGACGTGGACGAGAGCTGATTCACGCGTCCGGCGCAGAGCCCGGACGCCGCCGTCGCCCTGACAACAATGCGCTGCCGCTCGCTGTCAGTGCACGCAGGTAGCGCATAGAGGCTGCAGCCCCGACCTCGCGGTACACGATGTACAGGCCCGAGGAAATTATGACGAGCGCGCCCGCTATCACCCAGCGGTCGGGTATTTCGTCCCAGATCAGGTAACCCGCCACTGCGCCCGCGATCAGTGCCGTGTATTCGAATGGCGCGAGGACGGAAGGCGGCGCCCGCCGGTATCCGCCGACCAGGCCTATCCACGCGATGACCGAACACGCCCCTGCGGCAAGAAACAGAATCCAGCCGACCGCATCCGGTGCCGTCCAGTCGCCGTCGACCGAAATCAAGCCCGAGATAATCATCGGACCGGCGATTACGTAGACAGAGAGGCCGAAGGTCGATTCCGTGTCTGCAAGCTTGCGAGCCGTGATTGCGAGGCATGCATAGCAGAGAGCCGCGAACAGGACGCTTATTGCGGCGGGCGAGAGGGTGCCCGTGCCAGGACGCAGGATCATCAGGACACCGACAAATCCCGCGACGACGGCGAGCCAGCGGCGCCAGCCTACATGCTCCCCGAGCAGCGGCACCGAGAGCGCCGTCATTATCAGTGGTGCCGTAAAGCCGAGCGTCAGTGCATCGATGAGCGGCATCTTCGAGAGGCCGAAAAAGAATCCGAACATTGCGCCGGATGCCAGCAGCGTGCGAACAAAGTGCCAGCCCCACCTGCGCGTAACGAGGCTTTTCAGTCCGCCAAACTGACGTGCGAGCAGCAGGAACAGGACGATTCCGATCAGGCTACGAAGAAAAACGAACTGTTCGAGGGGATAGGTCTCGAGGATCGCCTTGGCACAAAGATCGAGTCCGAGTCCGCCCATGACCCCGAAAAGCAGCAATCCGATCGCCGCCCCGACAGAAGCTTTATGAGTTTCCTGAACCATGGATTAACAGATACCCGCGATACGGCCTGCCTCGTCAACATATTCTCACGCGCCTTCCAGGGTTCCCAGCAATTCAGCTTCGATTCATACGTACTCGGATTAAATGTAAGCGACGAACAACGAAACCGAGGACGGAATCATGATTACGGCAAAGCTGGATAGAAAACCGGCAATCGCGCTGACGATTGCAGCAACGCTGCTGATCGCGATCTCGGCAACGTCGGCGGCTGCCGTCGTCGCAGAGGATAGCGACAAACGTATTACTCACTCGACCCACTACAAGGGTGACGGGCGGGAAAACGCCGTGATGATCAGGGAATCCCGGGACGAGTATCAGGCCGGCGTGTCCAGTGGCGAGCCTCGCCAGAAGACAAAGTCCGGCGGGCAGTCGAAGGCATCACTCAACGAGTCGATGTCACCAAACCCGGACTTCTGGTTTTACCTGGCGGATGTCGAACTTTATGGTGACAGCGACAGGGATGGCTACTTCTCGGGCATCGACCTGCTGTTCGATGTCGACACCTATTACTCGGCAGCGGACATCTATGCAGTGGCCTACCTGAGCTATGAAGGAGGGCCCTGGGAGGAGTATGCGGTGACCGAGGACTTTACGATCTTCGGTTCGTCGGGCACCGATGATTACGTCATCGTTACGGATCTCGTATCCGGCTATCCCAGAGGTGACTACGACATTCTCATCGAGGTGTTCGACGCACATACCGGCGAATTCCTCGCGTTCTTCGGTCCGGAAGACACCTCGGAGCTGGCCTTCCTACCGCTCGAGGACATGGACAGGGACGCGCCGGCTACCGAAACCCGGATCACGGTGAACAACGGCGGTGGAGGAGCCAGCGACATATTCCTGCTGATGCTGCTAGGAATCTCTGCGGGTATCTTCGGGCTGCGTCGCCTCAGGTACCGGTAACAGCCCCCGGGACGGGGCTGCCGCGGCGGCGTGCAGTTCGCATGACCTTGCGACCCCACGCCGCCAGCTTGTCGAAATAGATGTACAGGGCCGGCACGAGGAATAAGGACACGACAGTAGAGAATGCCAGCCCACCGATGATGGCGCGGGCCATCGGGTAGTAAGGGGGACCATCTCCGCCAATCTGGGTAGTACCGAGTGCGAGCGGTGTCAGGCCGACGATCGTCGTGGCTACGGTCATCAGGATCGGCCGCAGCCTGTCGCGACCCGCTTCCACAATTGCATCGCCGCGCGGCATTCCCTCGCCGCGCAGGTTATTCACGTGATCGACGAGCACGATGCCGTTGTTAACCACGACGCCGATCAGGATCATGATGCCGATCATGGCCATGAACGAGAATGTCGTCCCGGTTGCCGCGAAGAACAGGAATACGCCGAAGATAGAGAACAGTATAGAGCCAAGAATGATCGAAAACGGCAGCAACAGCGATTCGAACAGCGCGGCCATGACGAGGAAGATACAGGCGATGCCCAGGAGGATATTGGTCGCCATCATGGCCTGGGTCTCATCCGTTCGCTCGAAGCCGCGACCCTCCTTCCAGCTGTAACCCGGTGGCAGCTCGATCTGGTCCATCAGACTTTTTACGTCCGGCCTTATGTCTTCCGCGCTGTAGCCGTCTTCGAGGTTTCCCGAGAGAATGACAGCAGTCTGCCTGTCGGTGCGCCGGATGGTTGCCGGCGACTGGCCCACATGGAGTGAGGCAACGCTGCCGAGATTGATCCTGTCACCGTCCGGAGTGAACAGCGGCAGGTTGGCAAGCTGTTCGATACTCTGCTTGTCGTCGTCACGGAACGCCAGCCTGACCTCTATCTCTCCCGTCTCGCCGCGAAATTCCCGGAGGTTCTCGCCACGCATGGCGATCGCGATTGTCTGCGCAATCTCCGCGGCGCTTAGTCCAACGATGGCCGCACGGTCCCTGTCTATCGTGACACGGACCTCGTTTTCCCCGGCCTCGGCATCGGACCGCACATCCTTGAGCCCTTCGATGGAGGATAGAGCTCGGGCGACCTCCGTCCCCAACTCGTTCAGCAATTCCGTCGAATCGCCGGAAATCTGGACGGTAAATCCTTCGCCACCGCCCTGCTGGTCGAACTGGAAGGTCGGCTTGCCGATGGCAATCGTCGGCATGTCGGCCTCGATCCGCTTTATGATCTCCTTCGTCGACAGTGTGGCGTCTTCTTCCTCGGTCAATAGCAAAGCAGACTGGGCCTGGCCCTGGTCGTAGTAGCTATAGACCGAACGAATATCGAACTCTTCCTGCCGCGAGAACAGGTAGTCTTCTATCGTGTCAACCGCCGCTTCGACACGCTCGACTGGATGCTGGCCTTCTATGTGATATTGCATATACAGCCGTCGCCCGACATCCTGGGGAAACATGTCGAATTTCACGAGCTGCAGCATCAGCGGCAGCACGCCGATCACGCAGGTGATAACGATGCCGAGTGCTGTCCACCACGGGTGGCCGATGATCCAGCGAAGACTCTTCGTATAGGCCCTCGTCAACCGCGGCATGAGTGCCCCGCTTTTCGGCGGCTTCGGCAGCCGAATCCGGGCCGCGAGCATCGGGACGAGCGTCTGCGCAATCAGCAGCGAGGCCAGGAGCGCCACGATGATCGTTACCGCAACGTGCGTGAGAAAAACCATGATGTCGTTCTTGGTGCCGACGATGATAGGTGCGAAGACGATGATCGTCGTTGCGGTGCCTGCGATGACCGCCGTTCCTACCTCGCGTACGCCTTTCAGCGTGGCATTGAAAGGTCTTGTCTTGTCCATCGCCCGGTGTCTGAAGATGCTCTCGGTGACGACAACGGCGTTGTCGACAAGCATGCCGATAGCGAGCATCAGTCCCATCATCGACAGGATGTTCAGGGAGAGTCCCGCGAAATACAGGGCGCCAAGCGTGATCAACAGCGAGAACGGCACTGATGATATGACGATCAAGGTCGTGGAAACCTGGCGGAGGAACAGGTACAGGACGACGATCGCAAGCAGGCCACCGAGCAAACCGGCATTCAGCAAGTCGGAGAGAGATTTGCGTACGCTGTCACCGGCATTGTCCAGCGGGAATATCTTGATGCCGCTCATCTGCGGCAATTTGCCGACTTCCTCAACCTCGGCGATCACGCGATCGGTTACATCGACGAGGTTGGAGCCTGTGGTCTTGTTAACTGCGACGCCTATAGCGTATTTGCGGTCGAGATGCCGGCCGTAATTTCGTTCCGGTGTGTGTAGCTCGATACGCGCGATGTCGCCGAGGCGCAGCCCGTCGGGTGAAACGACGAGATTACGAATATCCTCGACCGAAGCGAATTCTCCGCGCGGGCGCACGCTCAGCCGCTGGTCACCGGCAGTCAGGCGTCCTGCATTGACGGCGAAGTTGCTGCGCGTAAGCAGGTCCCGGAGCTGGCCAACGTCGATACCGTAGGCCGCGATCATGTCGGCGTTGAGAAGTATGCGTATTTCACGCGGATCCACGCCGTGGAGGTCGACGCGGGAAACCCCGTCGATGCGCTCGAGGCGACGCTTCAGCAGTCGGTCCAGCAGGTCGTAGCTGTCGGACAGGTCGCGCTCGCTGGAGATTCGCAGCTGCAATACGGGCTGGTCGCCGAGTGAACCCGTGAAGACGAAGACACGGCGAATATCGTCGGGCAGTTGATGCCGGATACCGTCCACCTTGGAGCGGGCCTCGATGCCCTTCGCTCCCATGTTCTGGTCCCAATCGAACTGCAGGAAGATCTGTGCGTCGTTCTCGGTGGATGTCGAGAACATGCGCTCCACGCCCGGCAGCGTAGCGAGCGCTTCTTCGACGGGGCGTGTTATCAGGCGTTCTATCTCCTCGGGCGACGAGCCTTCGTACGGGATCTGGATGAAGATCCCCGGAAACTCGATGTCCGGGAACTTCTCCAGCGGCAGCAAGCGAGACGCGATCAACCCGACCAGCGCGAGCGCGACGAATACGACCACGGTCGTCACGGGTCGCCGCAGAGCGATCTCGGTGTGCTTCATGACTGGCTCTGCGGCGCGGTTACCGCGAGCGTGGCGGGCCAGTGCTTACGATCCAGCAGCGAATAGACCACCGGGATAACCAGGAGTGTCAGCAGCGTCGAAACCAGTAATCCGCCGATTACGGTAATCGCCATCGGCGTTCGTACCTCCGATCCCTCGCCGAATCCCAGCGCCATAGGTAACAGGCCGAGTGCCGTAGTCAGCGAGGTCATCAGGATCGGCCGCAGCCTGGCAACGCCGGCCTCCATGATTGCATCGCTGCGGTCCTTGCCTTTGGCGCGCAACTGGTTGATGAGGTCGACAAGAACTATGGCGTTGTTGACGACGATGCCGGCGAGCATGATCACGCCGATGAACGCGACGATGTTGATCGTGGTCCCGGTCACGAACAGCGCGAGTACCGCGCCCACCAATGCAAGCGGGATCGTGAACAGGATCACGAAAGGATGAATCAGCGATTCGAACTGCGAGGCCATCACGAGGTAAACGAGGAAGATCGCGAGCGCCAGCGCGAACTGCATTGACGCGAAAGACTCCTGCATCTCCTCGCTTTGCCCGGAAACGGTGGCGCTTGTGCCCGACGGCATCGGTATGCCGTCTATGATCCGGCCGGCCGCTGCAGCAGCTGCGCCGAGGTCGCCGTAAGCGACGTTGGCAGTGATGATCGCGACACGCTCCTGCGCCACGCGGCGGATCTCCGCGGGCCCGCGAGCGATGTCCACGGTTGCGACGGCTTCGAGAGTAACTGGTCTTTCAGACTCCGGGTTGACGATAAGCTGGCGTATCTCGTCGATGCTGGACTGGCGCGTGTCGATGCTGCGTACGAGTACGTCGATTTTGCGATCCCGCCAGGTATAACGCGTCGCCACCTCGCCCCGCACGCTGGCCACCACGCGATCCGCGATGTCACGCACCGCGAGACCCAGCTTTGCCGCACGCTCCTGGTCGAAGACGATCTGGATCTCCGGGTTGCCGTTCTCCACGGTCGTCCTGATGTCCGCAAAACGGTCATCGTTCGCCATCTGTGACACGACAGCCTGACTGACAAGGGCGAGCCGTTCGAGGTCGTAGCCCGCAATCTCAATTTGCAGCGGGCTCGAAAAGCTCAGCAGCGAGGGCCGCGAAAACTCGTACTGCACGCCCGGAATAGTGGACAACTCGCGCCGCATCGCATCCATCGTCGCGCTTTCCTCGCCGCGGCCGGAACCGGGCGTCAGGGCGACACTGAGGGTACCGGTGTTGTCACCGGCATCGACGGGATTCGCGTCCAGCCGATTGCCGGTACCGGCTACCGAGTAGTCGAGTGCGACCACGTCCATGTCCTGCGTAGCGCGCTGCGCGGCCTGTATGGCGCGGTCCGTCTCCGCGAGGGTAGCGCCAGGCGGCAGCCTGAGGTCCACGTTGAATTCACCCTGCGACAGTTGCGGGATGAGTTCGGTTCCCAGGCGTGGTACGAGGGCCATGCTGCCGACGAATATCAGTGCTGCCGAAACGACGACCGCCACTCTGTGATTCAGTGACCATCGCAGCAGCGCCGGGTAGACGGCGGCGACCGCGCCATAGAGTTTCTGGAAGACCTGTGTCGGTAGCCACAAAATCGCCCAGAAGATCCAGCGCAAGCCGACGAACACGAAACCGAAGGCCCTGACCACCATCGCAACGAAGCGCGTGAAACGTCCCGGAGGCTCATTCTCGTACTCTCCGGCGTAGCGGCTGCCCGCGCCAATCGAAGACAGCATGGGAATAACGGTCAGTGCGACCACGAGCGAAAAGAGCAGCGCAAATGTGACTGTCAGTGCCTGGTCACGGAAAAGCTGGCCCGCTATTCCCGATATGAAGACCATCGGGAAGAACACCGCTATTGTCGTCAGCGTGGCGGCGACTACCGCAGACGCCACTTCGGAGGTGCCGTTCTTGGCTGCTTCGACGATCCCTTCGCCCTGTTCGCGCTTGCGCACGATGTTTTCCAGTACGACGATGGAATTGTCGACGAGCATGCCCACTGCCAGAGCGATGCCGCCGAGCGACATGATGTTCAACGACACGTCATTGGTGTACATCAACAGGAACGTCCCGATGACGGAAATCGGGATCGCTATGCTGACGATGGTCGTCGAGCGTGCGTCACGAAGGAAGCCGTACAGCACGATGATGGCGAAAATGCCGCCGATGAAGGCTGCGTTCCTGACGTTGTCGACCGCGGAAGAAATGAAGCGCGACTGGTCATGGATCTTGACGAGTTCCATATCCTCGGGAAGAGATTCGCGAACCCTGTCCAGGCGCGCCTCGAGGCGATTCGCGACCTGTACCGTGTTCGCATCTCCTTCCTTGTATATCGCGAGCTCAACCGACTCGCGCCCCCTGACGCGTGTAATGGCTTCTCGCTCCTTGTGGCCGCGTTCGACCGTGGCGATGTCGCGCAGGTAGACCGGACGGCCGGCGACGTAGGCAACAATGGCATCGCTGAATGCGGAGACCGATTCGAATTCGTTGAGTGTGCGTACAAGGAAGCGCTGACTTCCTTCCTCGAGTCGCCCGCCGGAGAGATTGACGTTCTCGGCCCGGATTCGCGCCGCGACTTCCTCGATGCCGATACCCAGTTGCGAAAGTTTTTGCTGATCGACCTGGATCTGGATCTCGTCTTCGAGCCCGCCGCTGACCTTGACAGCCGCGGTGCCCTCTTCGGCCTCCAGGTCGGTCTTGATGCGGTCCTCTGCGAGGCGGCGCAGCGATTTCAGTCGTGCTTCGGCGCTGTCAGTCGCATTCTCGGATTCCCTGTACAGGAGGCCCAGGCGGATGATCGGTTCCGACGAAGGATCGAAACGCAGCAACAACGGCCGGCTTGCCTCGAGTGGCAGGAACAGGAGGTCGAGCTTTTCGCGGACCTCGACCCCGGCCACGTCCATGTCGGTTCCCCACAGGAACTCCAGGGTCACGTCGGATTGTCCTGAACGGGAGACCGATCGCACCAGCCTGACGTTGCGTATCACGCCAACGGCTTCTTCGATCGGCTTGGTGACCAGGTTTTCGACTTCGATTGGCGCCGCGCCCGTGAGCTCGGTACGAATAGTCAGGGTGGGGTAGGAAACGTCCGGAAGCAGATTCAGGTTGAGCCTGGACAGTGACACCATGCCGAACAGACCCACTGCAACCATGAGCATGACGACGGTTACGCGACGCTCGGTCGCAATCTCAATCAGACGTCGCATCTTCCGATCCTTGCGCTTCGTCGCTTGCCTCAGCCGTGACTGCTGCGCTTTCGGATTGATTGATGATGTTTACCCTGGAATCCTGTTTCAGGCTTGCCTGGCCGACGGTAACGACCTGCTCGCCCTCCCGGAGACCACTGGTTACTTCGACCATGCCGCGATTGCTGTAACCGGTGCTTATGGTTTTCCTGACGGCGCGATCCTCTTCGATGACGAAGACGCTCGTCGTGCCCTGGTCTTCGATGATCGCACTGCGCGGTATCTGCAGCGCATCTTCATGTACGTCGTAAATCACGCCGATGCGGCCGAACATGCCCGGTTTGATGCGCCGCTCCAGGTCGACGATCTCGACCGTGATCTTGAAGGTGCCGGTCTGGGGGTCGACGACGGGGCTTACACGACTCACAGCCGCGGCGATCGGTTCACCCGGCAGCGCGTCGATGTCGATGCCCACGGGCTGGCCGGGATCGATATGCCGGTACTCGCGCTCCGGCACGTGCAGGTAGGCTACCAGCGGGTCCAGGCTAGTCACCTTGAACAGCGGCTCACCCCCGCTGATCGTGTTGCCCAGCTTTACAAAGCGCTCGGCGATGACTCCGCCTATCGGTGCACGAATCTGGGTGTAGTCCAGCTCCAGGCTGGCGAGATTGAACGCCGCCTCCAGCGCTTCCATCTCATACTTGATCTTTTCGAAGTCGCCGTCACTGATCAGCCCCTTGGCCTGGAGGTCGACGTTGCGTTCGTAATCCCGTTGCAGCTTGCGCAGCTTCGCTTCGGATTCGTTCAGCTCGAGTCGCAGTCGTTCACCGTCAAGACGCGCCAGCACCTGGCCTTTACTGACCTCGTCGCCTTCCTCGACGAGTAACTCGCGCACCTCACCGGCGACCTTGGCGATGACATCTGCTTCCGCGAAAGCTTCGATCGGCGCGGTGCCCGTGTACATGGCGTATACATCGCCACGAACGGGAATGCTGGTTTCCACCGGAACCGGCGGTGTCTCTTCTTCCGTCTCGTCAGGATCTTTCGACTGCTCGGACTGACAGGCGCTGAGGAGCAGGGCGCCCAGCAGCGCGGCCGGTCCCAATCGGAATAAGCTCATAGAATCCTCCCTTGATGCCGCGCGAATGTTCTACGCATCGCTGGCGGCAAGAAGCTGTTTGCTTCAGCCCGAGTAGCTGGTGCCAGGGTCGTTGCTGGCAAGCACCTTGCTGCCGTCGCGGAGGCTCGATTGCCCGGTTACCACGATTTCCTCGTCACCGGCGAGGCCGCCGACCACCTCGACGAGATTGTCCGACTCGATTCCGACCTGGATCGTCCTGCGGCTGACCGATCCGTCGGCCACAACGTAGACTGAAGTCTGGTCGTCTTCCTCGATCAGGGCCGCGCGGGGGATCAGGAGCGCATCCGCATGCTTCTCGTAAGCGATAGAGAATCGGGCAAACATCCCGGGAGCCAGATCTCCGGAGCGGTTGTCGATGAATGCGGTGGCGCGAAAAGTGCCGTTACGCATGTCGATGGTCGGGCTGATGCGCGCGATAGTGGCGTTGTAACTCGTGTCCGGCATTGCGTCCACGGTCAGGGTTGCCAACTGCCCCGCAGAGAACTTGCCGAGCTCTGCCTGCGGAATCTGCAGGTAAGCGAGCAGCTCGCCGGTATCCGTAATCCGGAATGCTACGTCGGACACGTCGATACTCTGACCCAGCTTGACTTCTCGTGACGAGACAACACCGTCGATGGGCGCCCGGATCTTCGAATATTCGTAGTTGAGACGCGCCAGATTGTAAGCGGCCTCGAGCGCCTCGAGGTCGTACTTCATGCTCTCGAACATCGCTTCGCTGACCAGGCCGCGAGCTGCCAGGTCGCTGTAACGCTCATATTCGCTGTGGACCTGGTCGAGATTCGCTTTCGCCGACAGCATTTCCAGCCGCAGCCTTTCTCCGTCGAGTTCCGCCAGTACCTCGCCACGCGAGACACGATCGCCTTCCTCGACCAGCAGGCTGACAACTTCGCCACCCACTTTGGCAACCACGGGAGCGTCCGCGTCGGATGCAATCGTGGTCGTCGCCTCGTAAGTGGCCAGTATGTCGGCGCGCGACGGCAGAGCCGTTTCAACCGGGATGGGCGTTGCCGCTTCGATCTCGCTGTCCGAGGCTACGCTGGCTTCTCCCACCCCACAGCCGGACGCCAGGGCGGCTGTTAGCGAGAGCATCAGGGTGGCGGTGGTGGCGTGTCGGATAATCATTGTGTCGGCCATCTTTTTCAGTATCAGTGTTATAGTGAAGTATAACACTAGATTAGTATAACGCAATACCCGGTGTCGATTTTTTTTGCAGACAATTTTTGTTCAATAAAACAAATACTTAGATAAGGAATCCTGCCGGGCAACGATGCTCGCCGGTGTTTTTGCCGCCGATAGTTCAGGCCGGTCTGGCCGGCGGGAGTTCGGCAGCGCCGTCACAGGCGAATCAAGTGTCTGCCTGTTAGATGCCGGAAACCGCGATTTGGATGCAGCCGGGAATCGATAATCAGGGCGTGGCCGCCGTCGCCGATGAACTCTCGCCGCGCTGTTCGCGTCGCGCGGCCAGGCGTTGCGAGATGTTTGCCTGGATCATGAGCAGGCTGGGCGTGAGGAGCAGCGTCAGGATCGTCGCGAACGCCAGTCCACCGGCAACCGACGATGCCAGCTGAGTCCACCACTGCGAACTCGGAGCACCTACGGAAATGTCGCGCCCGATGAGATTGATGTTGACGCCGAGCACCATCGGCATCAGGCCGATGATCGTGGTAATCGTCGTCAGCAGTACCGGGCGAAGGCGAATTGCACAGGTACGCAATACGGCATCGTAGGCGTCGAGACCGCGGCGACGCAGTACGTTGTATGTGTCGATGAACACGATGTTGTTGTTCACGACGATTCCGGCAAGCGTGATGACTCCGACGCTCGACATGATGACGCCGAACGGTTTGTCCATGATGAGATGTCCGAGCAGGACGCCGCCTGTCGAAAAGAGTACCGCGGTGAGGATCAGGCCCGCCTGGTAGATGCTGTTGAACTGGGTCACGAGGATGATCGCCATGATCGCGAGAGCCATCAGCATTGCTCTCTGCAGGAAGGCCATGTCCTCTTCCTGGTCCTCGGTGCCGCCGCGAAACGCAGCGCTCACCCGCGGATCGAGCGCAAGCGTTGGCATCATCTCGCGCAGCTCAGCAACGACGTCGGAAACCAGGTAATTACTGTCGACGTCCGCGTCAATACTGATCGTGCGACGCATATTAATGCGAGTAATCGTGCTGACTTTCTGCGCCGGCTTGCGCTCCACGAAGGTGCTGATTGGCACGAGGCCGTCGTTCGTCGGGATTCGCAGCTCGTCTATCTGCGAAAGGCTGCGGTATTGCTCCGGGTAGCGGACGCGGATATCGATCTCGTCATCGCTGTCGTCGGGGCGATATTCGCCGATCTTTATGCCATTGGTCACGAGCTGAACCATGGCACCGACCAGCGAGATATCGGCGCCGAAACGCGCGGCCTCGGCGCGGTCGACATCGATCTGCCACTCGATGCCGGGCAGCGGACGGCTGTCCTCGATGTTGGTAACGGCCGGGTGACCCTCCATGGCGGCACGAATATCGGCGACGGCCTCATCCAGCAGCTCGGGGAAACGCGACGAAACCTCTATGTGGATAGGCTTGCCGATCGGCGGGCCCGCGTCGGGTTTACGCGTCTCGATGGCGATGCCTACGAGGTCCGAAGTCCTGCCCCGGATCTCGGCAAGGATCTCGTCCGACTTGCGCCGCTTGTCCCAGTCCACGTAGTTCAGCGTCAGCGAGCCGATGTGATCGGACGCGGCATCATCGCCGCCGGCACCGACCTTCGCGTAGAGGTTTTCGATCTCGGTCATGCCGAGGACGCGATTCTCGACCTGGCGCACCAGTTCGTCCATTTCATCGATCGAGAGATCGCCGCGCGCACGGATGTCGACCATGCCGAAAGGCATCTCGACATCGGGGAAATATTCGACTCCGCGCCCGAGCGCGGAGAAAGCGATGTAAACGGCCAGCAGCAAACCGGTGACCGCGGCCACGTTTCGCCAGGGCCGTTTGAGTGTTCGCCGCAAAAGCCTGACATATATTCCCGTGAACCCCGTGACGTGCGCGAGATCGCCGGTCTCCGCGGCGGCAAGGTTACGTTTCATCTCCGGCGTGGTGGCGCCGGTCTTGCCGAATATGGATCCGAGCGTGGGCACGAAAATCAGCGCCATGACGAGAGACGCCGCGAGCACGGCGATCAAGGTGATCGGCAGGTACTTCATGAACTCGCCGGAGGTACCGGGCCAGAGCGCCAGCGGCACGAAAGCAGCAAGCGTCGTGCAGGTCGATGCGATGATCGGCCAGGACATACGGATTGCGGCACGCGAGTAGGCATCAAAGCGGCTCTCGCCTTCGGCCATGCGCCGGTCCGCCATCTCGGTAACCACGATTGCGCCGTCGACGAGCATGCCCACGGCCATGATCAGTGCGAACAGCACCATCATATTGATCGTGACGCCGAATGAACCTATGAGCAGTATGCCCATAAGGAACGAGCCGGGAATCGCGACGCCGACGAGTGTCGCGGTGCGAATGCCCAGGATGCCGATGATGACGATAAATACCAACAGCACCGCTGCGAGCACGCTGTTCTGCAGCTCCGTCAGCATGTCGTTCACGTCTTTCGATTTGTCGCGGGAGGCGATGACCTCGATTTCGGCGGGCCAGTAGGCCTGCTCCTCAGCAATGAGTGCCTTGATCTCCTCGATTGTCTCGATGACGTTTGCGCGTGCCCGCTGCACCACCTCTATGGCCAGGGCCGGCTTGCCATTCAGGCGCGCGTAACTCTCGGCATCCTTGTAGGTGCGGCGGACTTCGGCGATATCCTTGAAATGCACAACGCGCTCGCCGACGGCCTTGATCGGCATGTCGAGCACATCGGCCGGGCTTTCGAATACACCCGGCACCTTGACAGGGAAACGACCTTCGTCCGACTGCAACGCGCCGGCTGCAACGAGCCGGTTATTCAGCGTAACGAAGTTGATGATCTGCGCCTGGTCGAGACCGTAGCTTTCCATGGCGAGGGGGTCCACGACGACTTCCATGAGTTCCTCGCGAACGCCGACCAGGTTTACCTCGAGGACACCGGCAAGCCCCTCGATATCTTCCTTGAGGTCCTTGGCGATGGTGATCAGCGTGCGTTCGGGCACATCCCCCGCCAGGTTGAGTACCAGCATGGGGTCGAAACGCGACATTTTTACTTCATTGACGGTCGGTTCGTCGGTCTCGTTCGGCAGCTTGCCCTTTGCCATGTCCACCTTTTCACGTACGTCCGCGAGCGCCTTGTCGGTATCGATTCCCGCATCGAACTCGATCAGTACGTTGGCACCGCCCTCGTAGGCGTTCGCCGTCATTTCCTTGATGCCTTCGATCGTCCGGAGTTCCTGCTCCATGGGCCGCACCAGCAGACGTTCGCCATCTTCCGGCGAGATTCCGTCATGCGTGATATGGACATAGATCATCGGGATCTCTATGTCCGGCTCCGCTTCTTTCGGGATCGTCGCATAGGCGACCATGCCGGCGATCAGCACGACCGCCAGCGACAGCAACACGGTCCGCGACCGCGACATCGCTGTCTCTATGACCTGCATGGACTAGTCCTCGTCGTCCGACTTGATCGCGACGGCGGTTTCGATATCGCCTTCGGGAACGGCGTTTACCATCGTCCCGGGTACGACAAAACCCTGGCCTACCGTGATGATGGTCGCGAGGTCCGGCAGCCCGGCGACCCAGACGCCCTCATTCGAGGATAACGCCACATCCGCGACCACAAACTCGACCTCGCCATCGTCGTTGATGATCTTCACGCCGATGTTGCCGGCATCGTCGAGAGTGAGCAGTGACGGCGAAATGCGATGCGCCAGGACGCGTTCCGCAGGCACCCGCAATTCGGCGGTACCACCGGCGCGCAGCTTGCCGTCCCCGTTGTCGACTTCCAGTTCCACGGTGTAGGTGCGTGTCGCCGAATCGGCGACGGGAGCGACATAGCGGATGGTGCCGTGAACGGTTTCTCCGGTGGCGAGCTCGGCTTGCGCAGACTGCCCTGTCTGTACGTAACCTGCGTCGAACTCGGAAACGTTCGCGGTCACGACGATCTTGCGGTTATCCACGAAGCGTGCGATCGGATCGCCCGCCTTGACGAAGTCACCCACTTCGACGTGACGCTCCTGTAGCGCACCGTCGAATGGTGCGCGTATCGCCATGTATTCGAGGTCGAGCTGCGCACGCTTGAGTTCTGCCTTCGCAGACTCTAGCTGCGCAATGGCCTCCTGTAGCTGCGCCTCGGAAACGTAGCTCTCTCCCTTGAGTTTCAGGCGGCCCTGGTATTCCACTTCGCGCTGCCGCACGGTCGCTTCAGCCTGGGCGAGCCGGGCCTTGCGGTCGCGCTCATCCAGTCGCACGATCACGGCATTGCGATCGACGTTCGCACCGCGTTTCACCCCGATGTATACGACGCGCCCATCGGTTTCGGCGGCAAGGTCCACGACGCGTGCCGGTGCGGTCTCACCATTGACGACGATGGTGCGCATGATTTCCTCGGCCGACTGGGTGCGCACGCGAACGCTCGACTGTTGCGCGGGCGCGGCCACCGTTACAACGCTGGTCGGTGTTTCCGCCGGCGCGCCGTCGCCGAACTGGCCCGATGCCAGCCACAGCGTAATCAGTACGGCGATACTTGCCGAAATCAGCCACGAACGAAATTTCTTGAGTTTGCCCAAATCCATTGTTTCAAAACCTTGATCTTTGAACGCGCATTACTCCGAGGCGTTAGCCTACGGCTGTCTTGTGCTCCGGGTCCGTGTCTTCCAGGAGCATGTCCCTGTGCTCATCGATGTATTCCCGCATGGTCTTCATCATCGTCTTACCGAAGCCCAGCACGAATCTTGCGCCCGGCGGCCAATCGTCCATGCAGCCTGTTTCGAATTCCTTAAACAGTTGCAGGTAATCGGTCATTTCTTTGACACGATTCTCGAGCACGGTTTCGATCTGGTCTCGCGTCATCAGGTGCGAGAAACACATCGTGGCGAGGAACTCGGAGCGTACTTTGTGCGACGGGCAGGGGTTTTCGAGTGCCGCAAGCAGGTGTTCGCGGCCCGCTTCCGAGATCTTGTAGACCTTGCGGTCCGGCTTCCCTTCCTGCGGGATGTGCCGGCATTCGACCAGGCCGTCGCGGGCGAGCGAGTTGAGTGCAGGGTAGATCGAACCGTAGCCTGCTGCGAAAAAGTGGCTGAACGACGACTCGAATTCTTTTTTCAGGTCATAGCCCGAGGCCTCGCCATCGGTCAGCATGCCCAGGCAGACGGTTTTGACATCCATTGCGCTTCATCCCGGCGACCGGGGTCGCCCATATATCGGGGCGATGTATTATATTAGTTCGATATATAAAGTCCAGCGTGGAAACGTAACGAAATGTCTCAGGAAAATATTCTATAACTATCAATAATTTAGAAAATTACCGGCCGTAAAATACGGTCAAGCGGCCGGCAGATTACCGGGCGATCGCGCATTCCCGGGCCGGGATTACTGGAAGTACTGGGCCATGAAGGGCGTGAGCAGGCGGTCCTCGGTATCCAGCTGGCGGCGGATCTTGCGGAAGAATGCGAGCCGGGCGCCGTATACCTGGCGCGCGTAATCCGCGCGCAGCGAGCGCGTCTGGTTGAACAATGGCACTCCCGCCCAGTGCTCGGCAAAGTCGGCCAGGTCGATGACGAAGTCTTCCCAGCCTTTTACCTGTGTAGACGAGGTCTGCAACGCGATCATCGGTTCGTCGAACGAGGGAGACAGCAAGGCCGATCGGTCCTGATGCACGTAGTAGCCGATTGCGGGCATGTCGCAGCGATAACGCGAGTTCGCGTAGCTCTGCTGGCAGAACTGCCGATAAGCCCGGGCGACGACCGAGAAATCGGAGGCCGGGAAACACCACGTCGTATACAGCAAGTTCCGGGTTCGGCTGAAGTTGCGGCCCGATACACCGGCAAGCGTGTTGTTCCCGGTAGTAACGAAGCGACCGTTTACAAAGCCGTGGGTTGCTTCGCTCACCGTATCGATGACCTGGTAGCGAACAGAATGTAACGGCAACAGGCGGTTGAAGGACTTGAACAGGTTGGGAAGTACCGTGCTCTCACCCCAGTCCTTGATCTTCCACGGGGTCTTGTAGGTATTACCGGCCGACTCGGAGTAACGCCGCAGATCGAGATAGACGCGGTCACGGTAGGGGAGCAGGTAAAACTTGAAGCCGACCTCGTTATTCGACAGCGTATCGACCACCGAGCAAAAGTCGTCGATCGCCAGCTTGCGATGGCTTACGGTGAAATTGGCAATCGGCTGGACCCTGAGCGTCGCCTCCACGATGACACCGAGCAGACCATAGCTCGAGCGAACGGCCCCCAGCAGGTCTTTCTGGGCGGAGCTCACCTTCATCAGTTTACCGGCCGGTGTGACCAGCTTTGCGCTCAGGACCCGGCTGGCGAGGCAGGCAGATCGCTGCCCGATACCCGGGCCCATGCTCGGTGCAGCGATAGCGCCGCCGAGCGTGCGTCCCGTGAGTTCGTGCGCTCCCACGAGTTCGAGTCCGTGCTCCGCGAGTGCCTCGACGAGGCGATAGACGCGAACACCGGCCTGCGCAGTAACCGTGTTGCTATGGGTGTCGATATTGAGAATGTTGTCGAGCCCGGCGACGCTGACAACAGTACCCACCGGTGTCGAATTGCAGCCAGTGCTGGCGGAGCCCGCTCCGGCCGGACGAATCGGTGTGGCGGTACGGGCGGCAGGATCCATGAGCCGGATCAGTTCGCGAACGTTGTTTATTGTGTACTCGGTGCTTCCACTGTTTACAGGACGTACGAAACGTCCTGTATTGCGAAGTCTGGCTGCAGTCATACTCGTCTCCGGCAATAGAGATTCGAATGCCAAAGACACGGCTACAGTGGGACGGGGAAGCCAGCGGGCGAGAAAGTCGCGAGCGAAACAGAACTCGTGTTGGCGGCCCCGCTGTCCTAGGTATTACCCGTAGACCGGAAGCTTTGCGACCCTGGCTTTCGCCAGGTGTGCCTTTGTCAAACGAAAGGGCATCGTCGCACGGGTCCGCGAAAGCTGTCAACGAAGCCGGGGCGCGAAAGAACATATTGTCAAATCCGCTCCCGTTGGCGCGACCGGGTGATGCTGATTTATTCACAGGCTCAAACGCTTCGGCACAGTTTGACAACACGAGATGCCGGAACCATTATTCTCGGCAGCGCCGACCGACTGCGCAGCGGAATATCCAGAACCTACCCGCAGAGCCAAGCACCCAGGAGCGAGGGAAATCCCATGAAGAAATTAGTTGCAATTGCGGCGACAGTCCTAATGGCCGGCTGCTCTACAGAGCCGACGATTCAGACAGGGCCTGACGCAGAAACGACATTCGACGGACTTGTACGCATCGACAATGCCCGTTTTGCGGCAGCCTGGATCGATCCCGATGTCGATCTCACGCAGTACAACAAGATCATCCCTGGCGGTGCCGAGTTCCAGTTCCGCAGCGTTCAGAAAGTGTCCGCCATGCAGGCACGTCGCAGTAACGAGAGCGAATTCTGGATCAGCGATACGGACAAGCAGCGGTTAGTCGACCTGGTGTCGGACACCTTCACCGAGGAGTTGCAGAGTAGCGAGCACTTCACGCTTGCCGAGGAGCCCGCAGCCGATGCCCTGGTCATCAGCGGCGCGCTTCACGATATTGTTTCGAGGGTTCCGCCCGACTCCGTGGGCCGCTCGGAGATCTGGCTGCGGTCAGTCGGCGAGGCGACGCTGGTCATCGAACTGCGTGATTCTCTGAGCAACGAGGTCATCTATCGTGCCGTCGAGCGGCGTTCGATCGAGAATGCGGGTAACCAGATGATCCGCGCGAATACCGCAACTACCTGGGCTGAAGTGCGGCGCTGGGCGCGGCGCTGGGCGGTTCGCCTGCGCGAAGGACTCGATTCCATACACCAGTAACCGTCGACCTGCTGAATCGTCTGAAAGCCCGGGAATCTTCCCGGGCTTTTTTGTTGGGAGATCGGCGCATCTCTTAGACGCACCCGGACGGCGTGAGTGATAATGCTGTCATGGGAATGTTCGAGACACTGGTAGGAAGCCGCGTACCGCAGAAATACCGCAAGTACTTCGATCTTCCCGAGCGCCGCGATTCGCACAAGTTCGACAATACGGCCGACACCCTGCTGGGGGAGGCTGCGCAGGCCTGGCTTGCGAAGAATGCGGGACCTTGCGGCGTCTACAGGCTACAGCTCGGCATCGACGCGCTTGGATTGCGCCTGGGTCTTATCGAAAAGGCCGAACGCAGCATCGATATCCAGAGCTACCTGATCCGTGACGACCTCAGCGGCAATCTCATTGCGCTCAGGCTTATCGAGGCGGCGAACCGCGGCGTTCGCGTGCGCCTGCTGATGGACGATGCGCTGACCGAGCCGATCGATGCCGGCCTGCTGAGCCTGAATGACCACGTGAACATCGAGGTTCGCGTTTTCAATCCCTTCCCGCGTCGTCGCTCCCGGCTCATCAGCTTTATCGCCAACTTCAATATCCTCAACCGGCGCATGCACAACAAATCGTTCACGGTCGATAACCAGGTGACTATTGTCGGGGGCCGGAATCTCGCCGACGAGTACTACCAGACGAGCGTAACGAGCGAATTTCTTGACGAGGATATCGTCGCCATCGGGCCCGTCGTCGACGACGTCTCGGTCGGATTCGACGAATACTGGAACACCAAGGAAGCCATTCCTATCAGCGTCTTCGACAAGTACGTCCCGCACCAGGCGCTCAATGAGACCATCGAGGCCGGCCAGCGCCACCTGGAGCAACACAGGGACAGCCCCGTAATACGAGCCTTGAACGAACACCTGATTCGCGATCTCGTCGATGGCATGCTGCCTTGGGTATCGGCACGAACGGAACTCGTGCTCGACCACCCGGACAAGGTTCGGGGGCTCGTTCGCCGGCAGATCGGCGATGTGACCGAGCGCTTGATACAGATGGTCTCATCGGCGACCGAGGAAGTGATCGTCGTATCGCCTTATTTCGTTCCACAGCGCGAAGGCGTCGATTTCTTCGGCGCGCTCGCAAAGAAGGGCGTACGCGTCGTCATCCTGACAAATTCG
>Ga0209536_100005436_pt1 | contig 19782 bp, 19 predicted proteins | sample DeeMarSeWOR28_12_FD_187461 | JGI IMG/M metagenome (GOLD analysis project Ga0209536, IMG submission 187461) | Marine sediment microbial communities from White Oak River estuary, North Carolina - WOR-2-8_12 (SPAdes) (version 2) | ecosystem: Environmental > Aquatic > Marine > Intertidal zone >...
GGACATTTTTGTTAAATGAAAATGGATCATTAATCGGCCAAATTACCGGATCGTTTCGATTTGCAATGGCTTCACCATATAACAAAAATGCAACATAACAAATCAACCCGTCGACGGTATTCGCACGTACCAGACTCAAAATTGATGTTCATCAAGCGCTTGTCACCTCACCAAATTATCATTCATCCGTTTTCACATCTTAAATTCTAGGGTTTCCATTAATGTCATCCGTCGCGATTCTGCGATCAAACTATCCTGCAATCATTTGTGCCAAAATTTATGCTCAAGTTAAAGATTAAGAAACTGATAGAGGCATAAATATTGCATTTTCGATGTTAATCCAAGCGCAGGAACTGACTCATGGCCTATTTTACCGTAAGATTTTATAAGACCATTAAATTATTGTATATTATTTCTATTTTTTTGTACCGATAGAAAAATAATCAATTGACAAATTGATCAAACTTTTATATTATGAGTAGCATAGCTACTCATAAAGGAAACATTGGTGGACAATTTATTATCAGGGCTTATCGCTTCCAAAACACGGATAAAGTTGCTAATGCGACTTTTTTTCAACCCAAAAGCCCGTTCTTATTTACGAGAGCTTTCCAAAGAGTTTGATGTATCCACCAACGCCGTGCGCGAAGAACTCAACCAGCTCAAAAAAACCGATCTGCTCAAGTCCGAAAAAAACGGCCGCCAGATCTATTACATGGCAAATACCGAGCATGCCCTCTTTCCAGAGCTAAAATCTATGGTCAGCAAGGTAATGGGGATTGACCGCGTTATCGATAGCATCATCAACCGCCTGGGAAAGCTGGATAAAGCGTATCTAATCGGCGATTACGCCGAAGGCAAAGATACAGGAATTATTGATCTGGTGCTGGTGGGCGATATCGACCATTATCATCTAAATGATCTGACCAGAAAAACCGAACGCTACATCAAGCGCAAAATTCGGCCTCTGGTGATCAGCAGAGATGAATTCGAGGAATTTTTGCCTGAGCTGAAAAGACGATCACAGGTGTTAATCTGGGAAGCCAAGCAAAATTAGAGCGATCACGGATTAGGCTTCGTATACAATAACCTTGCGAATCCAGTATTTTAATGATTCGACTGAATTAAGAACGCTGGAAGCATTATTTGCAAATTGCTCAAGGACATAAACTCAAGAAGATTGGTTGCCGCTGTGATGTACAAAAGCATATTGGAGATCTGGCCGCACCCATCTCTAACTGAAATTAAAATACGCTGGCTGCAGATCAAAAACCACAAGCTGATTTCCAATGCAGGACTATACGTTTCCGGCGAAATTTTGCAAAAAGGGGTTGCTTTTCTGTTAGTGCCTATATGGGCCCGTTTTCTGACTCCGCATGATTATGGCATTATCGGAACATTAGCTGCATTCAGCGGCGTGTTGCTTACCCTATTTGTGATGGGCCTGCAGGGAGCAGTCGTTCGCTACTTTTATGACTACTCTGACAATACTGGCCAGCAAAAGAATTTCATCACGGCCCTGGTGTTATTCCAAATGGTATTACCAGGCATAGCCCTGCTGGCGCTCAATATTTGGGGACCACTTCTTTGGGATTACTTTGTCAAGGCGAGTTTCCCGTTCGATCCTTACGTTCGCTTGATGCTTTGGTCAACTTACGTTGCCTCGTTATTGCAGATCCCGCTGGCACTTTACAGGGCACAACAAAAAGCCATTTCAGTGGTATATGCGCAATATGGACAATTCTTTATTGCCGTAATCAGTCATTTCATTTTCCTGGTCGGGCTGCGATGGGGAGCCTACGGCGTATTATTCAGTCAGTTTCTTGCCGGATTCATACTCGCCATCATTTTGATTCTTCTGCTTTTCCGAACCTGGTTTACATGGCCGCTAAATTGGACACATGTGCAGACAGGTCTCATTTATGGACTGCCTTTGGTACCCCACCTCCTGGCTGATTGGGTCATGCGTTTAGGGGATCGAATCATACTTACCCGCATGGTATCCCTTTCTGAAATTGGATTATACAGTCTGGGTTGCACACTCGGAGGGATCATGGGTTTTATCGTTTCAGGTATTAACCAGGCATGGTCGCCGTACTATTTTCGCTTGATGAAATCCGACCCCGATCCCAGTGAAAAGATGATTAGAATTATCACGCCATATGTGGCCACAATTAGCGGTATTTGTTTAATAGCGATCCTATTCGCCGGTGAGCTTATATACATTTTTTTACCAGAAAGATTTTATGGAAGTGTTCCATATGTGGCCCCAATTCTTATAGCTCACCTTATGATCGGATTCTACTATTTTGCCGTTGCTCCGCTATATTTTTATAAAAAGACAAAATTGATTCCTATTTTAACCGGCGCAGGCGCCATTCTCAATATTGTTCTGAATCTATTATTGATACCCCATTTTGGAGCGATTGCTGCCGCATGGACCACTGCGGCAAGCAACGGCTTTGTCTTTTTAATCTTTTTTCTGGCTTCACGAAAATATCAAAAAATTAATTGGCCCTTGTTGAAATACGGCCTGTTAGTTTTCGTCGTCACAATCTCTGCAGTGACAGCCAGTCATTTAGATACTTTAGGTTTAAAGGCTCTAATAACCAAATTCGTTTTTCTACTGGTCTATGTGTTACTTGCTTATCTCATTTTAATTAACAATAACCGAAAAGCGAAATACCAAAATTCAAGGATCTAATGTGTGGCTTTAGTTAAAATCATAAACAGTTCACTTGAATGTTCGTTAACCAAAGGATCAAATGCTTTGAAAAAACCTTTACAATTAAAACATGATAAAAAAAACCAAACCTATATTATTGCTGACATGGCCTGTTCTCATGAAGGCAAGTGTTCTCTAGCTCGTAAAATAATAGATGGGGCTGGACAAGCTGGCGCAGATGCCATTCAGTTTCAGATATGGATTTTAAACAAAATTATGGTGCCGCACCATCCTGATTTCAAACGGGTATCCAGCCTCGAGCTCTCCCGGCCCCAATGGGCCTCTCTTATGTCTTATACCCGTGAAAAGTATCCTTATATGAAAATCATTGCATGTGTCTATGAGCAAGAAAGTGTGGATTTTTGCGAGACCGAAGGTGTCGATGCCTATAAAATACACACCTCAGATTTATCTAATCCTGATTTGATCAAATATGTAGCCAAAACTGACAAACGCATTGACCTCAGCGTGGGCGGATCCACAATCGATGAAATTAAGACGGCCGTGGAGTGGATCAGAAGCGCGATGAGCTATAAAATTTGGTTGATGTATGGTTTGCAGAATTTTCCGTCACCAACAAATGAGGTCCACCTGCGCTACATGCTGAAGCTTAAAGAATTATTTGAATTGCCTATGGGTTACCAGGACCATAGTGACGCCAATACTGAAGCGGGCTTTTGGTTATGCGCTTCGGCGTTAGGCATGGGAATTGATATACTGGAGAATCACATCACGCATAATCGCTCTTTAGGCGGAGTCGATCATGAAGCCGCATTAAACCCGGATGAGTTCGCTCACTTCGTTACCATGGTGAGAACCATTGAAGGTGCCCTGGGGACCTCAATCCCAAGACCATTTAATGCAGATGAGCTAAAATATCGCAAGTATGCAAAAAAGAGTTTAGTTGCCAGCCGCCGTATAGCAACGGGCACTCGGCTTACCCCGCAGGATCTGACAGCCATGCGATCAGATGAATTAGGGCTGCCGCCTGACAAAATTGGCCTTTTAATAGGTCGAGCCGCCACTCGAGAAATCCAGGCATATCAACTTTTAAAGGAGAGCGATATCAAATGAAAACTGCCATTCTCGTGACGGCCCGACTGAAATCAACACGATTGCCATTAAAGGTTATTAGACCGATCAAAGGAAAGCCGATGCTCTGTCATATGCTAGATCGCTTGAAACTCGCCCGTCGACCTCAGCAAATTATTATATGCACATCACCGCTTACACAGGATGACCCTATCGAGGAAATAGCGAACAGAGAATCTGTAAGCTGTTTCAGAGGTGATCCAGAAGATGTGCTCTGGCGTCTTACAGAAGCTGTAAAACAATTTCAGGTTGACACCGCCATCAATTGCAGTGCGGATAACCCCTTTGTTGACCCTGAATACATTGATAAACTGGTGGATTTCCACCTAGAGCACAATTTCGATTACAGTAAAATAAATGGGTTGCCTTTTGGTACTTTTTCCTATGCCCTTTCCCGCAAAGCCATGCTGAAAGCCTGCCGGATTAAGGCAAAAACAGATACCGAGGTTTGGGGAGCATATTTCACGGATACCGGTCACTTTAATTGTGGAATTATGCAAGTACTGGATCAAAACGTGTTGTGGCCCGAGTTAAGGCTGACGGTTGACACACCGGAAGACTTTGAACTGATAAATCGCATTTTTGATGAGCTGCATGAACCCGGCAAAATATTTTCCCTGAAATCAATTGTTAGCTTATGTCGCCGGCGGAGGGATCTTGTGAAAATTAATGCCTCTGTTGAGCAAAAGCCGGCGCCACCCATAAAAATTAAGGAAGCGTATAAAAACTAAATGGATAAGATTATCGAAATCGGACAACACAAAATCGGAAGCGGCCAGCCGTGTTTCGTTATTGCGGAGGCAGGTGTCAATCACAATGGTGACATCAATCTGGCCTTACAGCTGGTGGAAGTCGCGGCCCGCGCCGGTGCAAATGCAGTCAAATTCCAGACCTTTACAGCTAACAATCTAGCAAGCCCTTCTGCACCCAAGGCTGATTACCAGCTTAAAACCACGGATGCAGCGGAGTCGCAATATGAGATGCTACGCCGATTAGAGCTGTCAACAAAAGACCATCAACGGTTGTTAAAACATTCTATCAAAAATGGAATCCTTTTTATGTCGACCCCGTTCGATGAAGACAGCGCAAATATGCTGGATGAATTGAATATACCCGCTTTTAAAATTCCTTCCGGCGAGATTACGAATCTACCCTTTTTGGCGCATGTTGCCCAAAAGGGGAAGCCTTTAATTGTTTCAACCGGAATGTCAGATTTAAAAGAAGTACAAACGGCGATACGCACGATTGCAGAAACGGGCAACCAACAGCTCGTATTGTTGCATTGCGTTAGCTGCTATCCCGCTACTGCTGCAGATGTGAATCTAAATGCAATGCGCAGCATGGCAGATGCATTTGGTTTGCCGGTGGGTTATTCCGACCACACTTGCGGCATCGAGATTCCCCTTGCAGCAATCGCGCTAGGTGCCGTAATTGTAGAAAAGCATTTTACGCTTGATAGAAATCTGCCGGGCCCGGATCATCGGGCATCTCTTGAACCAGATGAACTCGCAAAAATGGTTAAAGGGATTCGCAAAGTAGAATCGGCATTGGGTAATGGATGTAAACGGCCAACCAAGATCGAGAGTAAAAACGCCTTTATCGTCCGCAGGAGTCTTGTTGCCGCACGGGATATAGCCGCAGGAGAAATTTTGACAGAAGAAATGATAGCCGTCAAGCGGCCTGGCTCAGGACTCCGCCCGGATAATAAACGTTATTTAATTGGCCGCAAGCTAAAACATAATATTAAAGGGGGCTCATTGTTGAAGATGGAGATGTTGGCATGAGGACAATTGGCGTCGTTACGGTAGCACGGTCGGATTGGAGCATATACCAACCCATATTGCAAAAGATTCAAGGGTGTTCGGATCTGAGTTTACATTTAATGGTCTCCGGAATGCATCTGTCCCCTGAGTTTGGTCGAACCGATAAGGCCATTGAATCCGAAGGTTTTGAAATAAAAGAGCGAGTGGAAATGCTGCTTTCCTCTGATTCTCCGGAAGGAATTTCAAAATCTATGGGATTGGGAACCATCAGTTTTGCACAGATATTCTCCCGTTTTAAACCTGATATTTTACTTGTACTCGGAGACCGCTTTGAAATGCTGTCTGCGGTTATAGCGGCCATGCCTTTTACGATTCCGATTGCGCACTTACACGGAGGGGAAACAACTGAAGGAGTGATTGACGAAGCGATTCGTCATTCAATTACCAAAATGAGCCATTTGCATTTTGTTTCAACAGAACCTTACCGCCAGCGCATTTTACAACTTGGTGAAGAACCTTGGCGCGTTACAGTCAGTGGAGCGCCAAGTCTTGACAATCTGCACACTATCGATTTTTTGAGTTTATCTGAGCTCAGGAAAAAAATCAAAATCCCTTTAAAAGTATCTCCCTTGCTGGTGACCTTTCACCCAGTTACTCTGGAGTATGGAGATACAAGCAAGCATGTCACAGAACTCTTGGCAGCGCTGAACACTCTCGACTTGCCGATCGTATTCACATATCCGAATGCCGATACTCACGGGCGATTAATCATGAAAGCCATAAATCAATTCCTTGAAATCCACCCGCAAGCCTGGGCCGTCGCCAATTTGGGTACGCAGTTATATTTCTCATTGATGAAGAATGCCGTCGCAATGGTTGGAAATTCTTCGAGCGGTATTATCGAGGCCGCCAGTTTTGAGTTGCCGGTCGTCAATGTTGGTAATCGCCAGCAGGGGCGGATTCGTGGTTCCAATGTCATCGATGTGGGCAATGAGCGTAACTTAATTTCAAATGGAATCAAGAAGGCGATTTCACCCGAATTCAGAGTCCGGCTATCAGGTATGGTAAATCCCTATGGTGGTGGCAACGCCGCTTCAACTATCACACAGGTAATGCAAAACATTTCACTTGATCAGAGGCTTATAAAAAAAAGATTTTATGACATCTCGTCGGAAGAGACAAGGTAATGCTTATCGTATTGACTGGCGCGCTTGAATTTAGCGAACATTGTTTAAAGGAAATATTCGGTGATGGGGGCAACGTTGTTGCAGTTCGATACGCCGAGGCTTTCATGCTGTTAAGGGAGATAAACTAATGCGTATTTTATATTTCGGAGATGGCGTTTGGGCACTCAAAGCCTTGAAGCATCTTATGGAAGAAGACCATGCAGTATGTGCAATTGTGTTAAGGAACAGGCCCAGTGATGATTCTTTGGCTGAATTCGCCAAGAAGAACAACATCATGGTGGTCCAGCCTCAAGCAGCAAACGCATCAGAATTCGTTGACTGGGTAAAATCCCAGGAGCCGGAACTCAATATTTCAATGTCCTATGACCAGATATTGCAACGACCGATACTGCAAACTGCTCCTTTCGGTTTTATTAATTGCCATGCCGGAAAACTCCCGTTTTATCGGGGACGTAACGTCATTAACTGGGCAATTATAAATAATGAGAAGGAAATCGGTTTAACGATTCATTACGTTGATGAAGAAATTGATACAGGTGATATAATTCTTCAGCGGTCGCTTCCGATTGATTGGCAAGATACTTACGCAAGCGTATTGGTTAAAGTTGAAGATGCTTTTCCGGAATTACTTTCTACTGCTGTAAAATTAATTGCTGAAAATAAAGTAAAGCCTCAACCTCAATATAGAAAACAAGGCACCTACTTTGGTAAGCGAATCATCGGTGATGAATGGATTGATTGGGAAGATACAAGCCTAAACATTTATAACAAAATAAGGGCGATAACGCATCCAGGGCCTGGAGCCCAAACTTTACTAGATTCGAAGGTTCTGAGTATTTGGAAGGCCAGCTACGATCTCACTTGGCCTAAGTATATTGCTACGCCAGGTGAAGTAGTCGGTATCGCTAAAAACCGTGGGATTAAAGTAAAGACTGGTGATTCAACCATTGTGGTGGAAAGCGTCCAGTTCAAAGATCAAAATAAATCTGAAATCATACCCCAATTCAAAATTGGGACTCGATTGGGGAGTAATGTCGTTAAAACGCTTAAACAGCTTCAGAGCCAAATAACTGAAATCCGTCGAATAGTTGACCATTTAATCTAAGGCGCTTCAGCGCATGTTGTCGGCGATATGGCCTAAACAAAATCAAGATCCAGCGAGTTGAAAAATATGAAACAAAAAACCGTGATGGGCTTGATACCCGCGAGGGGCGGATCTAAAGGTCTGCCACGTAAGAATATTCGTCTTCTGTGGGGTCGTCCTCTTATTGAATACACCATTGAGGCAGCTTTAAAAGCCAATTCGCTCGATCGAATTATTGTCTCAACCGATGATCCGGAAATCGCAAGCATAGCTGAGCGTGCCGGCGCTGAAGTGCCGTTTTTGCGACCTGCAGATTACGCCACAGATATGGCTTCCTCTATTTCGGTTGTGCATCATGCAATCCAGTGGCTTGAAGAAAATGATCTTTACCATCCAAATGCGATCGCATTTCTGTCACCCACCTGTCCCTTACGCACATCTAATCAAATCGATGCAGCTATCGATTTACTCTGGAATTCTAAGCTTGATTCGGCGGTCACCGTTTTCCCGGTCCCCCATCATCCCTATTTCATTTACGGCTTAAGTGAAAACAATCAACTATATGAATTGATAACCATGCCAGATAAACCCTTGCGTCGCCAGGAATTGCCCCCTTATTATGCGCATAGTCAATCCATTATGATTTCTCTCACAAGCTATATTAAAATGTGTGACCACAAGGCAGCATTTTTAAATTTCAGTTCAGCCGCCGGATTGACAATTGACTACCAGAGTGCCCTGGATATTGACACACTTACCGATTTTATGGTCGCCGATACATTTATGAAAAGTCGAATGGAGAAAAAGGGACAACTTGAACATAAGAGCGAAAAAAATCTCAGATAATGGAGTCAAATATATGTCGGATTTAAACAAAGATTTTTATATCGAAACGCCGATTGATCACAATTTCCATCAGCTGCGAAATCAGAAAATAACAAGGTGGGAATCCAACCTACCGCCTGAATACTGGGAATATCGCCGCAAGTGGGAAGAATACCCTCAAAAGCACCATGTTGGTTCTTTTCCAATCCATCTTGATATTGAAGCCACCAACGCTTGCAATCTTCGATGCACGATGTGCCCTCGAACGGAAATGGTCAATAGCGATAGCTTTTGGAAAACTCAACACTTTGATTTTGATCGTTATAAGCAGCTAATCGATGAAGGCGTTAAAGAAGGGCTCTGTTCGGTTAAGTTTAACTATCTGGGGGAGCCTCTGTTGAATCCAAAGCTGATCAACATGATTACCTATGCGAAACAGGCCGGTGTGATCGATGTTATGTTCAACACCAATGCAACCCTTTTAGACGAAAAAATGTCCCGCCGTCTGATCGCTTCAAATCTGGACAAAATATTCTTTTCATTCGATTCGCCGTATCGAGAAAAATTCAATCAGATTCGTAAAGGTGCTGATTATGAAAGCGTTTTGCACAACATAAAGCAATTTATGGCAATTCGAAGAGACCTTGGATCGCATAAACCTTTCACGCGAGTTTCAATGGTTCTCATGAAAGATAACCAAAATGAGAATCAAGCCTTTCAGAAATTGTTCGAATCCATCGTAGATGCGGTTGCTTTCGTCGATTATCTTGACCACGGTAACCAAAATAATCCTGAACGGATGATCGTGCTGCATGGATCCAGAAAAAAAAGATTTTGTTGCCCCCAGCTTTGGCAACGTATGTTCATTCATCCCGACGGTGTTGTGACAGTGTGCTGCATTGATTCAGAACGCAATCTAAAAGTCGGAAACATTTTCGAACAATCGGCAAAAGAGATATGGCTGGGCGAAGCCTATAACCATCTACGGAATTTACATAAAAAAGGATTGTATCAGAACATTTCAACCTGTTCGGATTGTCCGCTCGCAACGTATTGATCATGAATATGCCTATGTATTTAGACATCCCCATAGAAAAACTATGTGTATCACCCGAGACCCCTTTGCTAACAGTTGTAGAAACAATTCAATGCGGAGAAAAGCAAATCGCTTTGGTAGTGGATGAGCAGCAGCATTTATTAGGTTTAATCACCGATGGTGATGTGCGCCGAGCAATCCTGCATAATATCCCTATGGAGAGCCCTGCATCTGAAATTATGCAGCGCAAGTTTATTGCAGGTCTAAATGGCATGAGTCTTTTTGAAATCTGTGAACTTATGCAGCTCAAATCAGTGCGCCATATCCCTCTGGTAGATGCCGATGGGATTCTCCAAGATCTAATCTGGATCTCTGATTTGGACCTGCATCCAAGACTGGGTATGTCAGCAGTGGTGATGGCCGGTGGGTTCGGCCAGCGTTTGAGACCGTTGACCAAGAACCTGCCTAAACCGATGCTGCCTGTCGGTGATAAGCCCCTTCTTGAAATAATGATCCAAAATTTAAAAGAATCGGGTATTCATCGCGTCCATGTCTCTACTTATTTCCAAGGTGATAAAATCATCAAACATTTCGGTAACGGTGATGATCTAGGAGTTGAGATAAGCTATCTAACGGAAGACCAGCCCTTGGGCACTGCTGGAATTTTGAGTCAATTGAATGGATCGGATGAACCGATATTTGTCATTAACGGAGATATTTTGACACGCATTGATTTCCGATCCATGCTGGCTTTTCATAATGATCACAAAGCTGACCTTACGGTGGCTGTACGTCAATATGATTTAGAGGTGCCTTATGGTGTGCTGGAGTGCAACGGCCCTCATGTGAATAAAATCAGTGAGAAGCCAACCTATCGTTTTTTCGTCAATGCCGGTATCTATATTTTGCAGCCCGAGTCCTATCGTCTCATTCCAGAAGACCAACCTTTTGATATGACGGAGTTAATCGAAGTCTTAATCTCTGCTCGGCGTGCTGTTGTCAGCTATCCCATCACGGAATATTGGTTGGATATCGGCCATCATGCTGATTACCAAAAAGCACAGGATGATGTTAAGAATGGAAAATACTAAATTGAGTTGGCAGGGTAAACGAGTTTTGGTAACGGGTGCTGGTGGCTTTATCGGGAGCCATTTAACGGAACGTTTGGTGGAAGCCGGCGCCAAAGTCAGCGCACTGGTGCATTACAATGCCATCGGATCAAAGGGGTGGCTGGACAGTTCACCGGATCGTGGTGACTTTCAAATAATTGCCGGCGATATCTGCGACCGCGATAGTGTTTACCACGCCGTCAAGGGGGTACACGTCGTGTTTCATCTAGCCGCCCTGATTGCGATACCATATTCTTATCGCTCACCGGCCTCCTACGTGCGGACCAATATCGAAGGAACCCTCAATGTATTGCAGGCTTCAAGGCAGGCTCAGGTCGATCGCTTGATTCACACCTCCACCAGTGAGGTCTATGGTACGGCAAAATATGTACCGATTGATGAATCCCATCCACTCCAGGGACAGTCGCCGTATTCAGCCAGCAAAATTGGTGCGGATAAACTGGTGGAGTCTTTTCATCGTTCATACGATTTGCCTGTTGTGACAATCAGGCCTTTTAATACATACGGCCCTCGTCAATCGGAGCGGGCCGTCATTCCGACGATTATCACTCAGTGTCTCACCCAAAAGGTAGTAAAGTTGGGCAATTTAGAACCCACCCGAGACCTCAATTACGTTGCCAATACGGTTGAAGGTTTTTTGTTAGCGGCATCATCCCGAACGGCTGTTGGCCGGACAATAAATTTGGGTTCGGGTCGGGAAATAAGTATCGGTGATCTTGCGAAATTAATTGCGAAATTACTCGGACGGAAGATCACTATCCGACACGAGAATAAGCGCGTTCGTCCGCAAAATAGCGAGGTCGACCGTCTTATTGCCGATTGCACCCTGGCGCGCAAATTGCTGAAGTGGCAACCCGCAATTGATTTGGAGGAGGGCTTGAAGACAACAATTGAATTCATCGAGAAAAATCCTGAAAGGTATGGAAATCATGGCTTTGTCATTTGAGCCCGGCGTCCCGGCCGAGGGGAATACAATTCCTCTTTGCACACCGGAAATTCAGGGTAATGAGTGGAAATATATCAAAGCCTGCCTGGATAGCGGCTGGGTGTCTTCTACGGGTAGTTTTGTTGACCGATTTGAGCAAGAATTTGCCGCTTATCTCGGAACCGCTCATGCGGTATCGACTGTCAACTGTACTGCTGCTTTGCACGTCGCATTATTGGTAGCCGGTATCCAGGCCGATGACGAGGTGCTGATTCCTGCACTGACCTTTATCGCGCCCGCCAACGCGATTCGCTACGCAGGTGCCTGGCCTGTTTTCATAGATGTGGAGCCCAAATTTTGCCAAATAGATCCTTTGAAAATAAAGTTATTTTTGGAAAAAGAATGCCATTGGCATGATGGCACATTGATCAATAAGCAAACCAAACGCCGGGTCAAGGCGATTCTTCCAGTTCACATACTGGGTCACGTCGTGGATATGGATCCCGTCTTAGAAATGGCGCGCACGTATAATCTAACTTTGATTGAAGATACTGCCGAAAGTCTGGGGGCCAAGTATAAAAATCAATACGCCGGCACAATGGGTGAAATTGCCTGTTTCAGCTTCAATGGCAATAAAATTATTACAACCGGCGGCGGCGGCATGATTGCCACAAACAACACAGAATTCTTTCATCGGGCCAGATATTTAACCACTCAAGCAAAAGATGATGCGATTGAATACATCCATAATGAAATGGGTTATAATTACAGACTAACCAATATTCAAGCAGCTTTGGGCGTGGCCCAATTGGAAAAACTCGATGAGTATATTTCTGTCAAACGCCGGATTGCTGAGATCTACAACGAAAACCTGTTAGAGGTGCCCGGAATTACCACTTTAAATGAAGCGGAATCGGTATCTAGTATTTTCTGGTTAAACACGATATTCGTTGATGAAAAAAAATTTGGATTCACTAGCCGAGATTTACTAAAAGCCCTACTGGCTGCAAACATTCAAACGCGCCCGCTGTGGCATCCGATTTATTCGCTTCCATATTTTCAAAACTGCACGGCATATCACATCGATATAGCAGACCGCTTGTATCAAAAGGCGCTTTGTCTGCCCAGCTCAGTGGGACTTGCTGATAAAGAGCAACAGCGCGTAATTGATGTCATCAAAGAAAGCCACTTCAATGGAATCCGCTAAAATATCTCAACAACAAATCGCATTGTTCATATTTGATGACATTAGCGACGCGCAAATAGTCAATCTACCGGATCTAAAACAATTTAATCGAATCATCGTATCCTCCCGTCATGGTGCTAACAAATTCATACAGCAGATTCAAGAAAGGCATATAGTCGTCGAATTCATCCCTTTGGATCTTGATCAGACATTTCAGAAAGCCAAGCAGCGTCACCTGGATGCAATGATACAATTTCGACGCTGGTTTAATGACCGCCAGCCGAGATCTTTACACTGGATGTGGTGGTTCACGCAGACCTCATTCCGCCATAGCTTCTTTGATCGCATATTTAATCTATATTTGTGCTATGAATTACAAATTAAACTCAAACATCAATATCCAGACCAATTGTTGATTTGCCACCTGTATTCAGACAATCGTATGGCCGAAGAGGTTCAATGGCCTGTCGCCACTCGATTGGTATCGAACTCAAAAACAAATTGGGGCCGGATTTGTCAGGTTTTTGGGCAGGGGTTTGAATGGATAGAAAAATCATTAATCCGCTTATGGAAAAATTCAATCTCCAAGCAGAAATTTGCCTCCAAAGCTGATGATGCAGACGTATGTCTAATTTCAGGTTGCTTACCGGTATGTTGGGAAAAAAAGGGAGATCGAATCAGAGACAGGTATTATTCAGAGCTTCCTGAATTTTTGAAAATAAGGGGTCTTAAAGTATGGCAGCTTATCGCTCCCGGCAGGCGCTGTTCTTTACTTTCTGATCAGCGGGAGCCAAGGTCTATCAGGTGGGATTTATCGAGCATTTTGCATGCATTTGTGCAGACATTAGTTTATTATTTAATGACTGCTTTTGTTACGGTGCGAAATCGAAAACATCTTGGACGGTCCTGGCCTTTAAAGCTGTTTGCGCGAACGCTTCTATCAAATTCTAAAAATTTTTTTGGCAATTTGGCATGTTATTATTCATATAAACGTTTATTCTCTGAGCATCACCCTCGAATCGTTCTTTTTTACGATGAGGTCTATTTTTCGGGAAGAGCGCTAAACATGGCCATCGAAAAATTACCTTTTAACCAGCGCCCAATTACCGTGGGAATGCAACATGGAAGTGTTTCGGAAAATCAACTGACTTATTTTACCGATGTAGGTGACGCCGACCTGCCCTTTCCGAACTGCGATTATTTCTTCGTGCACAATGAGTTAGCAAAAATAAGCTACGGACGGTTTCTCCACCAGAATTCAATAAATCAAATAAAAATTACCGGTCTTCACCGGGTCGAACTTAAGCACTTCTCCGGATTGATTAAGCCTGAAGATATGCTTGCAGGACTTGATAAACACCAGCCGGTTTTTTTATTAATCGGCGGCATTCCAACGGACATAAAAGAGCTGTGCCATGCGCTGATTCAATTGATGCATAACACGCCATTACAGCTCATCATCAAACCCCATCCTTCCCATCCGTTTTCCGAAGATCGGCTCGCGGACTTGAGGGAAGCAAATAGCGGTCATATCTGGTATTCTGAAGAATTTAATCTGGATGAAGTCATTTCCAAAGGAGATTATATAATTACTACTGTTTCGACCTCTTTGTTAAATGTAATTACTCATAGGAAATATCCCATCATTTACAACTCCTCAGAACGCTTTGATGCATCTCAAATGTTATGGTGGTTCAAACAACAAGAGGATGCGGTCGTTGTGCACTCACCGGCAGTTTTTCATAAAATTATCAAACGACTGGCAGGTATAAAACCCAAAAGGCCGGCTCAATTCTCTAACAAGAATATAATCATGCCGCCTGTGGTTGGCAGAAACTCAATGAATAAAATCTATTCGGAGCTCGATCATATTCTGACCACTCGGGGATCTAATGGCCGTACCAAAACCTAAAATGGGGATCCATCTGTCTAAATACGGCACCAAAGAATGGTTTGAACAGATGTTCTCAGATGCATTACACGGGGTTGATGGCTGGGGCCATCAATGGCGCGCCAGTCAACAATACCGCTATAAGTTGTCTTTATCCGCAATTGGTTCTGTTCTCTCTCAACAAACACCTCAGTCTATCTTGGACATCGGATGTGGATTGGGAGATTTTTCTAATCTGGTTTACACCGTCAATTCAAAAAACAGTATTTACGGAATGGACATATCGGAAAATGCAATTAAGGACGCTCAAAGAATGTACCGTCATATTGAATTTAGGACAACGGCGCTTCCAGATATTGCTTATATGAGGCAATTTGACGGTATCATCGCTTTGGATTGCCTGTATTACTTAACCGAAGATGATCGAATCCATGCAGCTGAAAACATTTTTGATCACCTGAATCCCAAAGGTTGGTTTCTATTTTCTTCTCCTCTGGACGGTGGAAATCGGTATTTCTCAGAAAAAGGAGCCATTTATCTTCTCGAGCATGTGGGATTTCTATGTCAATCCGTTTTTTTTAACCACGCTAAAATCTTCAGTAAGGTAGAGCGACCGCTTTTGAGAATTTTTGATCTTGACCGAATAATCGCTGAAATCGAATCAAGTCCTCTGTACCGATTAACTCGCAAAAAGAAATTGCTGTTTAATGTGATTCATGTACCTATGCTTGGATACGCGATAAAAAAAATAGTAGCACTTTTAAAAAATCTGTCGAATCGAATTTTAGAATCTGTCACCATTATTAAGTGCTTCCAGGTTTTTAGTCGCTTTGTTTTTAAAGAGTCTAGTAAATCTCATATCATTGTCCTTGCAAAAAAAGATGAATAATTCAATCTGGGCCATACTAACGGTAGATCTCGAGAATATGAATACTCCCTTAGCCGAGGGCAAATATAACCAAAACCTGTTTAGCACTGAAGTTGTAAAACCGTTGATTCAGATATTGGATCAATATGGAATTAAGGCTGTTTTTTTTGCTTCTGTTTTTGAATATTGTCGCTGGGACAAGAAAACCATTGGTGAAGTCCTGCAGTATATTGATTCAAAAAATCACGACATACAACTGCACACTCATCCTTTCTGGTGTTATGGCCGCCACCATATGTGGCAGTATTCGCTGGATGATCAAATTCAGATATTAAAGCATGGTCGTGAATTATTTAAGGAATTTCTAAACAGGTACCCAATCGCCCATCGAGCAGGTGCTTATGGCCTCAACAACGATACGATTGAAGCGCTGCGCCAAAATAGTATATTTATTGATTCATCCATGTTCCACCGTCATCTGAACTGCAAGCAAACATGGAGCAGAAACAGAGTCATCAAACACAATGACATTATAGAGATCCCGGTTACCGGTTTTTATCGGGACTATTATTTTGATTTAAAATTTATTAGAGCAAGGTATCGGCGAAAATTTATCAAAACAGACTTCGATTGGTGCTCGGTGGGTGAACTCTTGGATTTTATCGAATATGCAAAACAAAATAACACCAGAGTGATAAATCTATTTATGCATAGCTATTCAGTTTTAAAACCTGATCGCTCTTACCGTCATTTCCTTTCCAACGATTTATTTAAAAAGAAACTGAATCGCTTTCTCGAGCGGTGCTGCCGAGATAAAGCCCTTCGATTCATCACCTTACAGGAATTCTGGGATCTATACAAAAATGACCCAAAACTATTTTCAGGAAGTGATCACGTGCCTGTTTTACGGCGCCATTAACTGGTTTTTATGTTGTATAATTCTTCACATAAAAACAATGCCATGAACACACAGACTGTCGCAGAGCAGGATATTTGGGTTCCGCTGTTGAAATTAGATCAATGGATCGAACGTAATGGCTGGGCGGGATATGATCCATACGATATTAAAGGCACTCCTTTATTTCTTTATCTGCTGGCGTTGACACCCAAGTCTCCCTTACCGTTAAGGGCGTTTCGGACCATGGTTGTTCATATGGAAAGATGGAAGCCCTTGATGTTGCGCCGATTGTTCAGAATAAATAAACAAATCAATGCCAAAGCGATGGGCCTGTTTGCGAAAAGTTTTTTAAACCTATATGCGATTACAAAAGACAAGCGCTTCAAGAAGAAAGCACTTGAATGCATCAGGTGGGTCGAGAACAATGCCTCGCAAGGGTTTAGCGGGTTATGTTGGGGTTATCCATTCGATTGGCAATCTCATATTTTAATACCCCGAGCCACACCTTCGGCGGTGGTCAGCAGTATCGTCGGCGATGCGTTCTGGTCGGCCTATAAGATATTAAGAGACAGCCGCTACCTGGATGTTTGCATCAGTATCTGTGAATTTTTTATCAAGGATTTGAATATCGATAAAATCGATCGGGATTGTATCTGCTTCAGTTATACCCCGATAGATAATTTTCATGTGCATAATGCGAATTTGTTTGTGGCCGAATTTCTTACACGTGTCGGGAAGGAATTGAAAAGAGATGATTTTTTAGAGTTCGGTCGTCGATCGGCAAACTATGCCTTGCGTGAACAAAACCCCGATGGGTCATTGTTTTACTGGGGCAATATTCAAAATCACTTCAATCCCAATCATATTGACCATTACCACAGCGGCTTTGAGATACGCATGTTAAACCGCTTATGGATGACTACAAAGGATAAACGCTATCGGGATGCTCTTGAACGCTATTATGCGTTTTATCTTAAAAATCTGATTATCCAAAACAATGGTGAGGTAATTCCAAAATATAGTCCGGAGCATGTATATCCTATAGATATCCATTGCTGCGCCGAAGCCATCCTCTGCAACGCAGTCCTGTCAAGCGAATTTAAAGAGGCGTTTGGTTTGCTGCCCGGTCTATATCGGTGGATATTAAATAAAATGCAGACAAAATCCGGATGGTTTAGATATCTGATCCAAACTACGCCGTTTGGCGAATACCTCATCGATATTCCCTATGTCCGTTGGAGTCAGGCCTGGATGTTACTGGCACTGAGCCGCTACATAAAAACGATCTACGACTGCCAAACCAGCATGATCGAGTAATAATGCACATCGGCATGATTTATAGCGAAAACCGATCTTTTCCGCCGGATATTCGTGTTGAAAAGGAGATTAGCGCATTGTGCGCGAAAGGTCACCGAATTTCATTGCTGGCTCCGCATGTGCCAAGGAATGCGCCGCAGGAAGAAATGTTGCATAATGATCAAGTCACAATTCGACGCGCTCACATCGATAACCCTAATCTTTTTGAGCGTCTTTCTCAGATTTTTTTTCTAGAATATCCAAATTGGACTGCTCATTTATCTGAGTTCATCCATCAGTATTCACCAGACGCGCTGCATGTTCACGATCTATATCTGCTCCCGACAAGCCTACGGATCGGCCGCTCGGCAGGATTGCCGGTCATAGCAGATTTGCACGAAAACATACCAGCTGCCAGGCGAGCTTACCGTTCGACATTAAAGACCTTAGATAAATTTATTTCTGCTGTCGCATTTAACTACACAATTTGGAGCTGGCATGAAGCCCGGGCACTGCGAAAATGTGCTAAAATTATTGTTGTTGTACCAGAAGCGGCCCAGAGACTTTACAAATATGGAATACCAAAAGACAGGATTGTGGTTGTTTCTAACACTGAGGATGAAACGACTTTTCAATTAAAACCAAATAGTATCGATTCAGAGATTGTTAGACAATTTAGTTCAAATTGGACTGTTAGTTATATTGGGGGCATAGGGCCTCATCGCGGTCTTGATACAACAATAAGAGCTATTCCGCAGGCTGCTAAAAAAATTTCTAACCTGCGGCTGCTCATCGTGGGTGTGAAAAAAGATGATAGGAAAAAACTTTTGAACTTAATTAAAACAAATGGGGCTGAAAATTGGGTTGAAGTAATAGAATGGCAACCATTTGATCGAATAAAAAGTTATATATTGGCAAGCCAAGTTTGTCTGGTACCCCATAATAATTTTGAACATACCCAAACAACTGTACCGCACAAACTTTTTCAATATATGATATGTGGCAAACCAGTATTAGTAAGCAGCTGTAAACCGCTGGCCAGAATCGTTACGGAAACTCAATCTGGTTTAGTTTTTGAAGCAAACAATTGCAAAGATCTGGCACACAAACTGCTGGAGTTTTATCAAAATCCTGAGAAATCAGATCGACTGGGAAAAAATGGTTATCTTGCGGCCACCGGACTTTATTCTTGGTATCATGATGCAAAACGGTTAACGAATATGTATCGAAGCTTGGAAAATGCTCCAGACCAAAAACGATTTGATTCATAACCCGGCTTTCGTTGAATGATTATACTTTTCTATGAACAACGGTGCGAACAACGGCAGCAAGTTTTTCAGTTAAGTATTTACGGCCGAATTGGTTGCGCAACTGCAGATTAGGGGCATAGGAAACAGCTCCATCCTTTTTCCATTGATGGTAGATGCTTAAAAACTGGTTGGCAATTTGGGATACATCGTCTGGCGGGGTGACAGTTCCAAAATTACCCTTTTGAATTAGATCTTTTAAGGGGCCTTCAGGAACAACCGCAAATACCGGCCGTCGGGCGCCGATATATTCAAAAAATTTTCCGGTCATTGTTTGGCTGACACCTGTTTTTGTATCCGTGCTGACAATCAAAAGCAGCAAATCGGAATTCACCTGATGCCATAACGATTTTTCATAGGGTTGAAAATCCTGCGTCTCGATGGGTATCTTCGCTCTGAAACGCTGAAATATTCGATGGATGCTATCATCGTAGTCCCCGATAAAACGGAGGCGCAAATCTGAGGGAGCGATCTTATTGTTTTCTATTAAAAGCCGGATCGCCTCTAAAAACATTTCCGGTGTTTGTTTGCCCATAAACGATCCGGTGTATGAAATGAGCATATGTTTT
>Ga0209536_100005437_pt1 | contig 19782 bp, 20 predicted proteins | sample DeeMarSeWOR28_12_FD_187461 | JGI IMG/M metagenome (GOLD analysis project Ga0209536, IMG submission 187461) | Marine sediment microbial communities from White Oak River estuary, North Carolina - WOR-2-8_12 (SPAdes) (version 2) | ecosystem: Environmental > Aquatic > Marine > Intertidal zone >...
CATTCACATCAATTGTAAACCAGATCAAAGCACCTGGAATAGGAGTTCCGCCTCCTTCAGGAGGTTCTGTAAGAGTGTATGTAAATGCGACCGCATTAATCGTACGCTCTTCAACAATATATTCCAGATTTTGCTGAATGCATCCAGCACCAGTTACCACAAGAACAACCGGTCCATACGTATTTGCTTCTCCGGCGGTACAAAGATAAGAGTAGATTCCCAGACCAATTTCAGCTTTTGTTCCAGCACTAGCTTGGAATGCTGCTCCAGCTTTAGAAACTTGTACTGTAAATCCATTTCCTAGTCCTGTTACTTCAGCGCCAGATGCATTAATCATTACAAAGGTGACCAAGTTGGCTTGACTTAACTTCCAGCCACCAATATACATTATCGCATCCTTTTGAAAAAGCCTCTGAACATGCCTTTGAATTTATCGTAAATTTCTGCTACTGTAACAGACGTTCCACCGCTGAGACCGGGAAAGGCTTGTCCAAAAGTAGTTATGGTTCTGCCTCGTATTGCTGGCATATTATGTCCTTATTCGATCAATAAGCTGCTGAATAAACATTAAGATCACAGGCGGAATTAAGAGATTCCATTTCCCAGGTCTATCTCTATATCCAGGTCCTGTTGGGATACCCCATGTTCTAATTCGTACTGGTTGACCGGGAGCTGCCGCACCTCCGGCACTACCTGCGAACAAGTGATATCCCATATTACTGATTGCTCTTCCTCTTATAGCAGCCATTATGAAGCTATGCTCAATTCATCTACAGGATTCAGTCCAGCATCCGTAGTAACTGATTGACTCGAGAACAATGTTGTACCATCTGTTTCGTATACTTCGAGTGTTCCCGCGTTATCTCGAATCCTGGACACCGCTTTTAGAATAGCAGCTGTGAGCGAATGAACTGGAGCAGCGCCTTCTACCTGATCCATGTCTCGTTGTAAGATTGCGTCTGCAATTTCTAAAGCAGCGCTCTGCGCAATTTCGTCACTTGTAATTGCATCAGTAGCAATCTTCGCGGCAGTCAAGCAATTCGCAGCTAAAGCACCTGCATCAATAGCATTGTCAGCAATAGCGTCAGCATCAATTGCGTCGGTTGCTATGACAGCAGCCGTTATAACTCCAGCAACCATTGCTCCAACATATGAATCAACTCTACCTGACTGTAATGCATTAGGAGCGACACCTAGCCATTCTTTGAGATCACCATGCACATGACCATCAGCTTCTATACCCATAGAAGACCAGTTTGTAGGTCTACTATCAACCTGCGCTTCCAAACTGTCAGTAGCAGGACTGAAGGTTTGACTTCCGTCTTTATTTAAGATTTGATCAAGATAAGAATCAAGCGTTGGATTTTCTGCTCCAGCAGCAACCTGAATTAGATGATCCAAATCTATATCTGCAAGAGCAGTATCAACCTCAGCGTTTATTTCAGCAAGAGCATCCGCTGCAAGTGCATCAGCATCGATTGCGTCTGTAGCAATGGCAGAGGCATCAATTGCTCCAGCAGCGAATGTGGCAGCGTCTATAGCACCATTTGCGATTTTAGCTGCGGTGATCGCATCGTTTGCTATAGCACCAGCATCAATCGCATTGTCTGCAATTTCACTTGCACCAATCGCATCAGCAGCAATTGCATCTGCATCTATAGCGCCAGTTCCAATCGCAGTAGCGTCAATAACTCCAGCTGCCATTGCGCCAGTATACGAGTCCACTCGTCCAGTTTGCAGAGCATTGGGAGCAGCTGCTAACCATTCCTTGACATCTGCATGCACCATCCCATCTGTTTCTACTTGAAGACTTCGACCGCTAGTTGCAGGATAAGCAAGATCTAATAATTGCCTTGTGACTGTATACATCGCATTTACAGCAGTCTTTGCTCCGCCTGTTGCCGTTTTAGTGATAGTTACGACAACATCGTAATTCATTTCTGAAGCAATTAAGTCTAAATAATAAACACCAGATGAGGTTGCTAGTTCAGTTGCTTCATTTGAACAATCTGTGAATGTGCCTTTATCTCCGGAATATTCACTGTCCAAAGAAGCCGCCGCTGTCACGAGATCTCCATCTGCATCATATATGGGAAAAACAACTGTGAAAGCAGCATTCTTTTTCGGAGGCCAGTCAGCCATATCAGTTACTCCTTCCTAAAATACGGTCTATAAACCTAGCTTTTTCTGGTTCAGACTCTTTTTCTTCTATTGTTTTAACTTCGCGTAGCCATTGCTGTTCTTCAGTTTCTTCCATTTGAATAATTAATGATGGACGTAACCCAGAAACTCGAACATTTTGCTCACCCTGCTCAATTGCCATATGAGCTTGATCAGTACCAAATCGTACGTCGTATTTAACAACAAGTATTAATGGATCACGCTCATCTCCATCCTCAACCTCGATAAGTTGAGCAACAAAATGACCCTTTCGTTGATGCGCAATTTTATAAATTTTTCCAACTTGAAGTTCTTTAACTTCCATGCTAATTCCACCTTCCTGGCCTATCTCTAGATCCAGGTCCAGTTGGTATTCCTTGAGTTCTTTTCATTACTGGTTGTCCAGCAGCAGCAGGTTCGCGTACTGATATTCCGATAATGCCCCAATCATCAGCAGTAGCTTGTGTCCAGTCTACTGTTTGACTGCCTGTTCCTGGGACTAATAAATCTTCTTCTGAGAGAATACATTCGTTTCCAACATCTAGTTTTATTAATTCGGTATATGCAGATCCAGCAGAGAAACCGGATGTGTTTTGTCTACCGTGAATCATTGCTCCGTACATCATGGCAGAGGAGTCTACAACGGTTACATTAATACTAGGATTAGTACTACTACCCTCTCCGGTGTTGCTTGCATCAAGAGAGCTTGCGACAGAATTTTCGTAGCCGATCACTTCAAAGTAGATAGAGTCTGAATTATCGTTCGGGAAATTTACCGCATAACTTGCTCCTGTTGACGGAGCAATCCAGTAAAAAACTTCTAGCCATGCATTAGCGGAATTATTATCGTCCACAATACCGATTTTCCCATCAGGCGCAACACTGTTATAGGTTAGTCCGTCTCCACCAGCTCGCTGTCCATCTATTGACCATAAAGCGACAACCATCCATTTCACGTTTGCACCGTTGTTGTGACTTAACGTTGATGTTCCTGAGGTATTGCCGATAGTACGAGTTCCTCTGGTGAAAGTCATGTGATCTGTATCCCCCACTCAACCTCAGGTAAGCGGTAAGAAGTCAGACCATCTGATCCGACAAATTCAATCATACGGTGATTACCTGGAACAACTTGGCGGTAAGTGCCTTCGGTAAAAGTTTGATCCCAGGCGACATTTCCACCTTCGCCAACGTAGCAGCGAACGGTCATTCCAGTAGGTACGGTGAGTACAAAGTCTGAGATACGCAAATTTACGTCATTAAATTCTAATAACGCTGTTACTCCTGTGCCATCCTCTAGATAAAAATAATTTTGCGTAGCCATGACTTTAAATGTTGTCGATTATACCCTTATTATACAATAAAAGATTCTTTAGGACAAGCCTCAATTTGAATCTTCTTTGGACGTAAAACAACTTAAGAAATATTGTGCTCCAGAAATTCCTAGCCAAATGACTAATGTTTGCCATGAAATTGAAGTTTTTAGAATAAATATTTCATAAAGTACAGCCGCAGGAAAAGCAAACCAAACTCCAACACAAAGAGGGCAATGCATCCAATCCGCAACAATTTTCCAAAATCTTGTTCCTGCGGCTGCTCGAATACCTATACGGCGACGAACACCGTAAAAAATTTTATCGTTAGCAATAATCTCAGCAAGTCGATAAACTGCTAATACATAGACTAAAAACCACAATGCAACAGTCATTGACCCAAAATAATTTCACGTAGTTGCTCGCGAATACTGTCTACTCTATCTTCACTCCAACCAAATTCTTCTAACAAATTATCAGGATCTGTTTCATAAAGTTGTTCGAAAGAATAGTATCCTTTTTTGATTAATTTTCTAGAAGTTGCTACGCCAACACCTTTGATAGGAGTAAAGAAATCATCTTCTGGAGGTTCCAAAACTTTAGGAGCGGGAATAGGCTCAACAATCTCTTCGGGTTCAACAGTCATCTCTTCAGCAATGGTTGTTGCTTCAACAATTTTTTCTTTCGCTGGTTGACGAACTTGTTTAAATAACGGAGCATTTTTCTTGTCCATAAGATCTAACAAACCGATTGCTCTATTATTAGCGGTTTCAGCATGAAGATCGTTAGGGTCAACCCAACGTTTATTCTTTTTCTTACTGAATGTATAAGCAGACCCTGTAACTGCTCCATAGTAAGTTTGTTCACCAACGTTTCCCCCTAAATATTCAACAAGAACCATTCCCTCTGCTCCAGGCATTCCAGCTCCCATAGCGTATGTACCTCCTCCACCATTTGGTGGTTTTCGTGTTTGTGAAATCATTACTCTTGGTCTTGATCCGCCACAGCATCCCATAGGTCGCACCTCCGCATAAGCCTCCGGATAGAGTCCTTGTATTGTTCTTTTAAAATCCTGTCGATGTCTCGGTGTTGTATTCCAAGTAGTGCGATTATGGTCATGTCTGCGATACAAATAGCCTACTTGATTTAAATGAACACCACACCATCCTTTTAATCCCAATGCCACATTGAACGCCCAATCATCACGTCCATGTCGCATTTCTTCTGGATATCCGCCAACTTCTTTCCATGCCTCTTTTGGAAACATTATTCCAGCATGAATGCGATTTTTATCCAATATGTTGTCAAAATCGTAATCCTCCATAATCCAAGTTTTAGCTCTTCCTCTAGCTGTAAAAAGGTCAACGTCATCATACACGAATGAATGTGGATTTGCTAACTGGATATTTAGCATAGCTTCTAATGAGCGATATTCTCGCATATCATCAGCATCTATTCTAGCAATATATTTTGCATACGATGCGTCAATAGCTAGATTGCATGCCGCAGAGGTTCCACTATTTGACTTAGTTCTTACATATCTTATTCCTTTCCACGGATCTGCTAACTCCTGCATGACTTCTTGTGTATTATCAGTAGAACAGTCATCAGCAATAATTACATCAAATGCCTGAAATGTTTGTGGAAGCATTTCTCCCAGAGAAGTCGAGCCACCAATCAATGAATTTATCAAATCTGGCAAAAATCTTCCATGATTATACGCAGGTACAATTACAGAAATCAAAGGCGGAGTTCGAATGAATAATCCACGTTTATTTGACTCCTCGCTTAATAATTTCTTTATTGATGACCCGTAATTTCCATCTCGTTTATGGGTCATTCCCGGAATTTTGCTTGGAAAAGCCGAAAATCCTTGCCTACATATTCGCAATTGCCATTCGCAAGTAGACCCCCACAAAGGATAATACTGCTCATCAAGCAAACCAACTTTCTCAATTGCATCTCTCCGCATGTACATGAATGTTCCATGAACATATTTCATTGGCCACGCTGGATGATTTCCAGAAATTGACTCACCTATAAGAGCATATTCGTCTTTGTAATGTGCAATAAAATTGAACGCGTCATGAGATGTAAACTCAATATCTTGATTGAGAATCAAAACATCAGTTTTACACTTTTGTATCCCAAAATTAACTGCACCTGAAAAATAACCCTTTTCAGTCAGTCTAAGGACTTGCGTATTTTCCCTTTTTACTTCTACCGATCTATCGCTTAAATCGTCAACAATAATTACCGGAATTTCCGATGGTATGGAAGCCAAAAGTGGACCTATTGTACGATGTCCTTCGTAGAACGGAATAACAACAGTAAGATCCACAGATAGCCCCAAGGAGGCTGAAGGGGGCGACTCCCGGAACCCCCTTCAGCATGGCGAGGAAAAAGGTGAAGCTTATGGGCAAACTGCCGGATCGAAAGAGCTCTCGGGGAAGAAAGAGGTATCGAATGGGTCATGCGACAGAGGTCCAAATGGCGAGTGGCAAGCAACATCCTGAAAACGTACTTGCGCCCAAGGAGCCCACATCAGCAATCTAGGCTGAAATTCCGTTTCTCGATAAACACAAGTTTTATCTCGCTCCAACCAAGTAAGCAGTCGTCCACCGTCAGTAGTTGAATACCCTGCTTCTGGATAATCTGCAGGAGCTTGCGTCAAATCGTTGTACTGACCGGAAATGGTCTTGACAGCTCCAACAGCACCGGTCAACATGTAAGCGTCAGCGCGAGTTGGACCATTAATCAAATTCCAGTCGTAGGCCATGAGCGGAATTTCGAAATTGTCCAAATAGATCTTACCGTGACCAAACATTCCACCATTTAGATTATTGCGGAAAGTGCGAGCTTCGTATGTATTCAAGTTAGCTTCTTCGAACTGCTCTCCAGGACATACGCTCCAGCAAGTATATGCATCTAAAAGACAACGCAGTAAGAATGTAGGTGCTACGAACACCATATCGCCAACTTGCATTGTTTGCGAAGCCAACTGTGGAGCCATGAGAATACGATCACGAACCCTTCGGAAAGCACCTAGCAAAACATCAACAAAATCGTAGAGATTAGCCATTGCATTTCCATTGATTGTAATCCCATTGCCACCGCTCATTCCATTGCCGTTCCAGTCAATCACAATAGAATCCATGCTGTGGCATCGGCGACCTCTTGTGTCGGTATAGCCAGTCGCAACCAATTGCTGAAGTCCGTCGAAATGACCAGGGGTAGCCGCATTTCCGTCAATTAGCATCAATTTCAAATCTTGAATGATTGCTTCAACGGTCAAGCGCATGTCGAATTCAGCGTCACTGGTGATCGGTGTACCATCTAAGCGATAACGTGGCTGAGCTTCGCAAAGCTTCAATCTACCTTTAGTAGAATCTCGAGTTGGTCCGTGTCGACGGAGCAACGCAAAATCTTCGAGCAGAAAATCGCACTCACCCCAGCGAACACCGTTTGAAGGACCGCAAGGATCCGGAATATAGCCAGCCGAACGATTGCCTAATTCGTTCAATTCCGGACGAACCCAGGTGATAAAGTGCTTCCTGATTTCGCAAACATCAGTCTTTTCCCAGCCGATCCAATCTAGAAATGGTTGCTGACCTTCGAACGAGAGCGACATCAAGTCACTATCAGCACAAAGATCAAACAATCCGCAGCAACCATAAATGGTCGCTAAATTAGAAACCGTCAGTTCCTCAGGCATAATAAATCCTCCTACTATAAAGAAATAAAATAATAAATGATCTAATTTTACCGAACTGTGCCTTCAAGTTGCGCTAAAGTCTCATCTGCGATATCTTGCATTGATTGATCCTTTGGTGCATCTTCAGTGGCATCATTGCGTGGCCTGAATGAAACATTCCTGCGTTTGCGGGGGAGATCCGCTTCCCACTCTTCATGTTTTTCCTCATCAGACCTTTTTAACATATCAATATCTTTCGATCGTGCTACTGACGCAGCTTGAAGTTCTCCAACAGTAATGGTTAATTCTTCTACTGTTTGTTCGATTCTTGCAATGGTGTTAGTTACTACATCTTTGAACTCGGTTAGAAAGTCAGATTCAATTACGATGTTGGCAACTTGCTGAGCCATTTCGTCGTCAAATTCTACGATTACTTCATCTGCTAGAACATCGTCGCCTTCAGTCTCATTTTCCGAAATTTCTTCGACAAGTTCTTCTTCAGGCTCATCTTCGGACTCACTTTCGAGCTCTTCAGCTGGTTCCTCAGCAGGTTCTTCCTCAACTACGTCTTCTTCTAAAGTTTCTTCACCGGCTGGCTCTTCAAGTACGTCATCCTCAGCTCGAGTAATCAAGTCGGCATCGGCGATTTGCCGGTTCACTGCGGAAACGTTATTTTCAAGCCATTCGTCTACGGCAGCCTCATCACCACCAAACAATCTGATGAGAGCTTGCTTCTGAACTTCTTGTAAGGTCATGCGTTTTACCTCCTGTTTGTTCAATTGGAATTTATTGGCATAATGTGAACATGCCACGAATGCGGGTAAGGTTGAAACAGCATGTGGAATACCAGACCGATAAACAGGAATAGTAATACCGTCTCCCACATCTAAAAGCTCCGGATCGCCGACCGGAATGTACTCGATGCTGTCGCCCCAATAATCTGGCTCCTCTTCCCGGGATTGAATTTCTCTTTTTGCAATCTCTGAATCCTCGTCAAATTCGGTAACAGTTATAAGAACATTATCGTCCCGAATCATGTGAATAATTTCTCCAGTTTTGAATTGATTACCTGCATGGAAAAACGTTCTAGGAATAGTTTTACCGGTTCTTTCCATATAGTCTGCCATAGAATCAAATAATTGACGAGAATCAATTTGCCCTTCACGATTGAGTACAGACGTAGCAGATATGGAAAGCATGCGGGTTCTGCCATCATCTGTGCTTTCTAATTTCGCGGCTCTATTGACAGGTTCAAATTCCGGCATAACTTCTTGCAATTCACCAATTTCAACTTCGCCGTTTTGACCTATACTAAGTGATGCTCGAAATAATTTTCCACCCTGACTAGCAACTGCAAAAATACTTCCATCATTATCAAAATAAATATCGGTTAAAAATGCGCCTTGCTGAAGAAATTCTTCAAAAGTAGCATTTCCTATGCTAGAAATGCTTATAGCTCTTTGCTGAAGACTTGATAATGATTTCTTAATTTCGTCTACAATTTGAAAAACTACTTTCAAAATCGAATTTCCTTCCACAACAGCACTCCTTTTGGTGCTTCCATCGACTGCTGCATAAGCGACCGCAAAAGCATATCCTTCACAATTTTGTCCGTCTTTAGGCTTTGCTTTTCCTGCTTTACAGCTAGAATGAGCACTATTAAAAGCGGAAACCCATTTCTTTCGCTTCCCGCTTGACATCTTTTTTACCTTGGACGGTAAACTTTTATCGTTAACTCCAGAGTAAGGCATAATTCAATCTTAAATTCATTATACCGCATAATTTCTTCTAACGCAAGGTCAATTTTTATCTGAAGCGTATTTCTTGAACAGCTCGTTCAAGCATAGAATCTGGCTTACCAACAAAATCCAATAGTTTAAGAACAGTTTTTTCAGTATATTTCTTGTATACTAATTCTTCAAATCCGACGCTCAAAACAGGTTTCGTACAATACTCGAAAAAATTGTCTACTGAATCGTAATAGAACTGAATTAATTTATCCCAATTTGCTAATCCTCCGTGAGCTCTGTATAGTGATGCTTTTATATCTGCAAGTCTTCGAACGACAACGATGTATTTGACATCAGGCAACAATCGGTCATAAATTCTGCAGGTCAAGCAATTCCTTGGATCTTTCCAGCCCCAACAATTACTTCCTGCATTATTTCGTCTAATTGCTACAACTTTTTCAATTGCATGAATAAATTTATTACCTCCCTTTCTAATTTCCTCTATTGTAGGCGGAGCATACCATGTTCCTCCTGCATTCTCTATTATTCCTTTGTTGATCCAAAGAAATTCTTTATCTTCATAATAACCGTATGGATTAAATTGATCAGCCTCTAAAAATTCTGAACCCATGGATACATTCATGTTATGCAAGATACTAGCAACAACAGATGTTCCGGAACGATGCATACCTAAAATTATTATTGGAGAGCCTAATTTAGTCATTTTGGAACCGCTACAAAAATGTCATCTTCAGTATGGACAGTTTTTCCCATGCTTTTTAATGTTCTTGTTATTTTATCTGTACTAGGCCATCCAAACTCAGTTCCAAACAATCGTAGGTCATCTATAAGAACAACATGGTTGTTATCGTGAACGCTGATAGCAGCTAGTTCTGAAATTACTGGACATGTTGTATCTTTAGTTCTTTCGTATTTTAAATCCTTGCTCCAATGAGCATCTAGCCAAATAAGCGCAGATTCAGGTATCTTGGGTAACAAGTCCCATAAAATTTCTTGACTGTATCCGAGAAATAGCTGAACATTTGCATATTTACGAAGTTTAGCTCCAGCAATAATGTAGAATTTATACGCTACTTCCATCGTATAAATATGCGCAAAATTATGAGAAGCCCATTCTGCGGTTTTTCCACGGTAAGTACCAGTTTCGATAAAATACTCCAAATTATATTTACTTTTCAAATCCAATGCAATCTTGGGAGGTATTCCGCTATAAACGATACCCATTATACCCATCCTCGCTTTATAATCATTTCTTGATCTTCTTTGTCAAGTTTTGAGATGTCCGTAAACCTACGTTGTGATCGATAGACAGGTTGATAGCATACTGGATGATTTCTAGTCCCTAAAACTATGTATTCATTTCCGGCTTTAGCTAGTCGTTTTGAACCCTCAATTTCAGACTGCCAAGGACTTTCGTATGGACGCAATACTTCACGTAAAAGTTTCAAATTCCAAATAGCAGCTTGAAAGGACATTTGGTACGGAGAATTTGCAGAAGTACGTATTACTTCACAATTCTCCAATTTTGCAAAATCCGACACAAATTTGGATTTCCTAGAGCAACGGTCAGCAGTAAGGTCTATGCGAAGTATGTTCCTTGGCTGATCGTAAAGAAATTCGCACAGCCTATAAATCATTTTAAGGTCAACATGCTCTCTCAGCCAATAATCCTCAAGAAGCATAATGAAAAATTCTTCACCATTTTCCATAAAATGATCAATACTGCGAATTACACCAGAACTCCACTCACTTGCCGGATAATTTCGTCTGTCAATACTGTAAAACGAAAATCCGTCTTGCAAAGTTCCTTTTTTAGGAGCAGTGTATCCGACTACACGCACACCACGATTAGAAGACCAGTATTTTTTGAACAAGTACTGAAATCCAGCTAAAAGCCAAAGATTCTTGTCATTTGTATAAATAGATACGATAGGCATTTTCATGATATTTCCTTCCACCAAAAAGCGTCTGATTCATAGCCCAGGCGACGCAGTAAATCGCCAAAGCAGGTTTCTGCATTAAAAGCATCTGAACGAGTAAAATGATTGCGCCAATCACCTGCTTTACCTTTTCGCATGAATCTGAGATTGAATGCCTTTCCTAAAGGATACGTATCACCAACTTCCCTGATATCTCGTAATCTATTTTCAAAACTTTGTCTTTCGTAAGCATTTCTAACTTTTTGTAAATGCTCGTCATATCCAAGCTCTAATAATAAAGACGCTAATGCATGTGAACCTTCAAGCATATCTTCGTATCGCACAGACACAAATTGAACATTTTCTCTTTTGCTCAACCAGCTATCAATATACACATGCCAAGGACCGAAAAGTCTTACGCCATTTGTTCCACTTATCATATTTTCTAAAAATCTGTAGACAGGAATTTTCCAATGATGCGCTCCACTAACTGCAATATCTCTGGGATCTCGAACAACGAATACGACTTTATGCAGCTCAGGATCAAGTCCTTTCCAATGCATGACGTGAGGTTTTCGGACTGGATTAGAACTATAGCGGTCATTAAGAATGAAGTGACCTTTTCGAACAAAATATTCTGAGTTTGTTCCAAAATATTCAGTAGCTATCTCATTTTTATCTTCGCTCGGAATACTGCCACCAGATCTGCAAGCTAAAACATCCCCCAAAAGTCTTGTAATCCAAGTAGTTCCCGATTTTGGATATCCAGCAACGTAAATAATCATTTCGCTAAATTTTTCTTTGCTAAATTTTTCCAAGTAGTTCGTCTATGATATTTCCTTGATAGTCTACCAACATACGGATCGAATATACTTCCAAAGTCAAATAACGTATGCGTTTCGCCTAAATCAGGATATAATTTCCAGATCAACCATTTTGTTGCAGGACCAGCTGAAAATCCAACAAAGTCAGCTACATCTGCATATACGAGAACTTTGTTTACGATTGCTTCCCTTTCTTCAAATGCATGCTGCTCAGGAACCTCTATAAAATACGGTATCGACAGTCCCGTATTCCATCCTAACCCCTCCATGTACTTCGGTCCTACATATAATATAGGGCGCACCCGTAAAGCATTTAAGAAATTGCGTAGATTGCCATTACGATTTGCCGAAACCAAAAAAGTAGCTTCTGTCCAAATGATGTCTAAGTCATTTACAACAATAAATTTTTCGATATAAGGTTTGAAAAATCGGATAGCTATCGATAGAAGACCGTAGTAATAATTTTCATTTAAATGTGGATAAGTTAACGTTTCAGATAAAGCATGCTGTAATTCGTCAGTATAAACTACTCCATCACAATTATGTCCTTGATAACCAAAAATAGCTGAAAATTCTCCGTCACCATAGCGAGGAAATGAGAATGGGATTTCTTTCTGTATCATAGAAATAAAAGGTACTATTCCACGATACATTAATTGTATAACTGAAGACATATCTCTCCTATAACTGAAATGCGATCATATATCTATGTTCGTCAATTATCTTATGTCCCTCCATATGTGCGTCTACAATTTTGGTTAATTCAGGAACATTCGGGTGCTTATAATCGTGAAAAGCCATAATGCCGCCAGTACGAATTTTTGGCTTCCATGCTACAATGTCTTTCTGTACTGCATCATTTCCATGGTCACCATCAACAAAAACCATGTGAACTGTAAATGGAAAATGCCATCCAACAGTCCAACTTTTACCTAATAATCTGACGAAACGGGATGCATCAACATCGCATTTTGAAACATTTATTTTCTCTAAAGGTACTGGATCTTTATCGACTGAAAATATATACGCATCTGAACGCTCTTCTAGCATAGCAGCGACACTTGTACCAGTTCCAGCACCAATATTCACAATTATAGGGTTTTCAGGTAGTAATTTGACACAATTTTTCAGTATTTGTGCTTCAGGCCAAATGAGCATTCCATATTGTTCGCATATATCTTTAGAATTCACTGCATCACCCCTGTAGTATTCATCAATCTAACTCGATCGAAATCAATTCTTCCTTTGCGAATGTATGACCTACTCATAACATTATAATAACCATCCCACAAACTACCAAAGTCAATTATTGGTATTTCTCCATCAGTGTACTCCCATAAGTCACCGATGAAAACCTTTGCAGCTAATCCAGACGAAATTCCAATAAAATCGATATCCCTACTATCTACAACATCAAACATTAAACTTTCCAAAACTTCTTTGCTGGCATGAGCATTTATTTTTGGAACGCCCAAAAAGTGCTCAATATAAAAGAAATCCCCATGCAAGTTCTTACAATGCTCTGGACCAATGTAGAAAATTTTTCTTTTCTGAAGTTGCTCTATCAACGGATACATTTTTCCGTCTAGGCTAGCTCCAAGTAAAAAGTCTCCAAGTATCCAATTGATTTGGATATTTTGATCTGTCACCCAAGTTTCAATTTCATATTTCAGTCGACGAAATGCAACTCTAAGGATTGCATAATCGTATGAATATTCTTTACGGACTATTCGAATAAGATCTCTCGAAAGTTCTTCTGTAAAAGTACATCCGTTAGAATTTTTACGACCATAATAACCTAAGATAGTAAGCCACTCACCGTCTCCGTAACGGGCAAGTGCAAATGACTCCTTATTTTCTAATTTAGTTACATAGTGATCTAGATTACGTCTAGCCAGTCTCAATACTGACTCCTCTCCATATAGACCGTTCCAAAACTTCCTCTGCCCTTTGCCAGAGCATCAGCATTGTATTTCCAGGCCAACTGTACTGAACAATTGGCTCTGATGGGAACTTCTCAGCGCATCTCCAAATGTATGGACGCTCTTTTAGCTCGTCTTTTAATAATTTTAGTCTTTTAGTCTGAACTCTTGCTTGCATATCCTCAGGCTTTGGTGGAGTTGGCTCTCGAACCATATCACCGTCATTAACAGGTTGACGATTGTCTCTTTCGCCTTCATCTGTTTGTGCAGCTGTTGGATCGGTAGCCCAAGATTTAGGAATAACGCCGTAGTCAGCAAGAAGAACTCTACCCTCTTCTAACGAGAGTAATTGCCCATCAGTCATAGCTCTTACAACATTTACCCATGCCTGATTGACTGAAGCGTGAAGCAGATCACCCTTTTCATCCCTTTGATCAAACATAAATTCTAGTGTGGGTGGTAGAAAATGTTGCAATTGTTCTTGAAATGCCAGTGGAAAAGCTAGTCTCCCCTTGCCCGTTGCCTTTTCATGTTGCACTTCCATTTCAGTACCTCTACCCAAAGCACCAAATTGAACAGGCCAAAATTCTGACGGATCGTATCCAAAACATAATGCGAATGTATACATGAGCATGTCCATGAATTCGCGCATATTGAAGCCTTTTGGCAATTCAGACAAAGCCACCAACTTAGCATCAACGGTTTTAGCAGCAGAAGCAAGAACTGCGAGCGCACCATAATATTCGTATCCTTTTGATTCAAGTTTTGCTTCTCTAGCATCCATTGCTTTCTTCCACGATGTTTCTGATATACCCTGCAAAAGAAGCAATCCTCTAGGCGCTTTCGCTCCCATCTGTTCAAAATCATGCTCATACAAAGCCATCATTAGTTTAGAAATGTCTAAAGCACGGTCAACAGCACAGAACCCTAGACCGTGAAATTTTTCGTCATCTGATATGTCTGAAGCTCCACGAAAATAGTCGTCTGGTCTCCAATAGCGTTTTGTCTTTTTGTGTGCAGATTTATACTCCAACGGAAGGCTTGGACTTCCAGTAAGCTGACAACGAACTGGATCTACATTATATAGCTCTCGTATCGGTCCATTTCTACCTTCCCTGCCAAGTTCAACGACGAAACCCATATTCGTTGTCCAAAAAGATCGGGATGAAAAGGAAATACCGGGACGCCAACCAACCATGCCAGGAGCAGCTTGAAAATTGTGGAACATATTTGTAAAACGAGATACTTGGTTGCGACCTCCCACTAAACGCCATCCGCGATTGGTGTCAATATCAACAACCGAATTTACAATACCAGCAAGATTAGGATTTCCTTTTACGGTGTTTCGCAAATATTTGTCTCGCTTCCAACTAATTACACCATATGGAGGTTCTGTTTCAGCATCTGAAGTCGTATACCACTCAAATAAATTTAAGAAAAAATCCTCAGCGGTTGCCGCTCCTCCGAATCGTGGTTGTTTAGATAATGTTGCTTGATTATTTCCGTTAGCCATAGTTACTCCTAATTTGCCATCCCTACACCCCAACTTTCATCTCCAGCTGTATGCATGCATAGATACCGTAAGCAATCCATTCCATGGTTATAGTCATCTATGGGAGTATCTTTCTTTTTGTTGTCACTCCATTCGTAACTTTCAAATTCTTCCTCTGTGCATGTCGGCAAACCGGCATCTTTAAGTTCTGGGTCAAAGTCAATCAAGCTGTCTCGTAAAAAGTACAAGCTTGGATCATCATGCTCAGTTTTTCGCAGTTGAACTTTTACAGCCTCAATTCCATCTAGTATAGGTTTATTTGCTGGTTCACTATCAATACCTAAATGACGCTCAAGTGTTGCTCTGCCTTCCGCATCCCAATCACAAATTAAAGCGTTTGGGAATCTTTCTTTTTCTAACGTTTTCCATCGACTTATCAATCGAGCAGCATCTTCTACAAGTAGCTCGGTATGATAAAGTTCTGCAAAGCGATAGAATTTGTTGTGCTCTTCGTCATGCGCCCAACATTGCCAAACAAATGGATTTCTGAAACCAAAGTCCACAACCCAATATCTAGGCCACAGATACGGAATCTTAAAGCGATTGATCAAATGGACTTCTTGATCCCATTCTTCCTCGTAAATCATGCCTTCTGCAGCAGCCCATTCTCCAAGATACAATCGTTTATAGCGAACACCACTTAGATTCCTAAGCTTAGAAATGTAAGCTTCACCTCTAGCAGTCCAAGTATTCTTTTCGTGATCGAATAATACAGGATTATCCTCGTGGTAAGACGGAAGATACGTCGTAATTTTATCGTGGCAACGTTGGCGAAGCCAATGGCGAGGAGCATCAGGGTTTGAGCAAGCAATCATTTGATTGTACGGAACAACACCGTAGCGATTACGAGTGGTCAATGTTTCCCAATCTTCTTCAGTTAACTCTTTAGCCTCTTGAATGTAAATAATGTCATATTCACTTGACAATACTTTAGAAGCTTTGTCCATACCGCCAACGACAATTTTACTGCCATTCTGATAACGATATTCCTGTTCTGCTGTTCTAAATCGTACACCTGCTCCATCAGGTACAACATGCTCATCATAAGTAACTAATGCAGACTGCGTCAACGAAGTCCTTGTTTTACGAACAATTAAATGACGACTGCCTGGGTATTTCATAGCACATATATGAAGTTTCTCCAAAGCTGCTCTACTTTTGCCAGTTCCAGCAGGTCCACAAATAAGAACTTCTGGATCTTTGCAGTAAAATAAATCTTCGCACGACCCATACGGTCTATAAACCTTGTACCGAGGGTCTGCAGCAATTTCTTTTGGAGGTGCTTCTGTAAGCACTTGATGAGCGTACTGCGCCATTGTTTCAGACAGTAAACTGAACAGGATATGTTTGACTCAATGTGTTGACAATATAATCATTGGCTCTAGCAGCTTCTGCTAGAGCATTATCATTAGCGTCAAGTCGAGATTCCATTTCCGCTAGTGACCATCCCGTAATAGGTTCGGGAGCAGTATTTAGGTTAGAAGCAAGAGCGTCTTTGTAAGCATTATTTTTGGTGATCTTTTGCGTTCCTGTTCCGTCAGGCATATCCATTACAGTTTTAAGTTCAGCGTATGGTATGGATATAGTTTTATGAAGTCCTATTCTTACAAACGGGTCTTCAGGAGCAGCATTTTGATCTCTGGCAACGGCGTAAATGTCGTGCATGATCATTCCTGATCCATCATTCGTAGTTTCAGGTGCTTGTGCAAGTTCGTATTTGAAATCGTAATCTGCCATATTATCCTCCTTAGGGATTTATGAATACGTCATCATGTTGATTTATCGTAGCTGCTGGAAGTCCTTTACCCCAATACGCTGAGTTAGGTATATTGGCTCCAAAATTTATACCTGCTCCTGGAGTTACTGTAATGGTAGTTACTCCATCGATTTTTAATATAGCATCAGTTGCGTTGTATTTGATTTCAAACAGGTATTCTTGATCGGCTACTAAGTTTGATGCGGCAATGGCATTGTTTGTGCTAATTCCTCCAACAACTACATATAAGCGGAGATTGTCGTCATTTGAAGATTGTAAATAGATTTGATTATTTATATCAAAATAGAATGCTGCCATTATTGGATTAGTGACGCCAAAGCTTTCTAAAGCTCCTTGGGCATGTCTCGGTCTAACCTTCCACTTTATATGTCCAGCTGTGGGTCCGAGTATTCCAGCAGGTATAGGTTGAGAGCAGATATCATACCCATCAACCCGAATCCCGCCACTTTCAGCAGAATTCGCTTCGCTTGCAGGGGTAACGGTCAGGGATACATCGTCAAGAGAGAGTAAATATACATCATCTGTAAATCTGTCAGCACTAGCACCAGAAAGAGGTTCTAATAATAATTGTGGATTAGCGTGATCTCTGCGTATAACTCCTCCTCCCCATAACCATTTCGCAGCATCACCAAAATTTAGTTTTTGTTCTACTAGAGCATATTGATAATCTCCGTGTGCTGAACTCACAAAGCCCATACGATGAGAGAGCGATCCATCTCCGTAAAACCAACAACCTGCTGAGTAATAACTACGAGTTAAATTTATCCAGGCGTCATACGCGAATTCACCTTGGATTGCACCAGTATTCCATTCCATTGAGCTTGATCCACTATGAATTATTGCCAATTCTTGTTCCGTATCTCCAGCATCTAGGTCGATATTTACCCACCCATCAGGAATCCAAGGATTTCCTGCTCCTGTTTCTAAACTAGGATTATCAACCAAATTTACCAATAATTCAACCTGATGCCATTTGATGACACCCTCATTCACACCATTTACTAACTTAACTGAAATACTGGTGCAATCACTAGCAACTCCATTCCTCGCATTAGTCGGCAATTCAAAGCAGAACGTTTCTATCCAGGGGTAATCATCATAATATTCTGGTCCTCCAGGAGGAACAATTCGATACTCGTCAGAGATATCCCAATCATCCTCTGCCCCACCGGATAATGCACCTGTGATGGTTTGCATATCCCCAGAAATAGCGGTGATAGTGGCTGAACTACCGTCAGTGATATTGTAGATAGTCCATCCTACTAACATCTGCGGAAATCGTGCGGTAGTATCGGTCAGGGTAGCAGAATCTGCACCGCCATCATGTTGACCAGTAAAACTTGGTCCTTCAAGAGCAGTAATTTGCGCTCCGTTAGTTTCATCGTAGATAATAATTTTAGGTCTACCCCTGGAGGCAGATTCTACCGATGCCACTGCTCTAACTACATAGTTTTGTCCGGCACTTAGACCTGTGAGGATTTCGGTTATACCCTCGTCAACCGCATCATTCCCGATCACATATCCCCAATTGAAGATGCGATCTGCGGGTGAATCAACTTGCATATCAGGGGTGATCAGCCACCCTCCCGATCCTGGTGTAATCGTGCCATCATTTCCAGGTGAAGTAACCTCAGCAGTCAGGGTTGTTCCTGCTCCATCTCTGAAATTCCATTGTTCAACTGTATTACCATCAGTTGTGGGAGGGTTCAATCTTGATGGAGGGGTAAAGGTGTCGGAATATCGGATATTATTCGATAACCTAGTCCAACAAATAAATCCATCATGTCTTGATCCTCCATCAAGTTCGCCGATCATTAAATTACCTGCGGCATCTGAGACATAATTACCTGTCGATGCTGTTCCGCCAGCACTTACATTTATTCCGTCAAACCAAATTGACGGAATTCTTCCTGAAGAGTCATCGTAAGTGACGGCAACGTGATGCCATTTCCCATCACGTAATGGAAGTTGACCTGTTTCTTGCACTCCGCTTACATTATCTGTCATAAATCTAACGTACAGCTTATTGGTCGGTCCGGTAGAACCACTCGTTGCTATGTGCCAACCATTTACTTCCCAATTGGATGTTTTACTTAAAAATGTTCTGTACGTAGGCGCATCTGTCGCCCATCTTATCCAACATTCAAAAGTGCATTGTGCTCCAGATGGAATATCGTCCAAGGTTGCCCCACTTCCACAATCAATTTCAGTTGTACTCCCGTCAAATTCAACCGAATAAGGCACAATCGGGGTAGTTTCTTGATCCCACTGCTCTTCCCAAGTGCCGTTTGAGATAGTGCCGTCATTTCCTGGGGATGTGACTTCAGCGGTGAGCGTTGCGCCTGAGCTATCATCACAGTTATATTGTTCAATTGTGTTGCCGTCAGTGGCAGGTGGTTGTCTTACCGGAACAAAATCAGTTCCAACTGTATAGCGTAAACTACTTGAGAACCTTATCCATCCTAAAGCCCCATCTGCTGTATATGCTCCGTTAGAAAGATTAAGTAAATATAAATCATTAGCAGCGTCTGATGTGTATGCACCCACTCCAGCGGTTTGTGTTCCATAGGCCAATTTCCAAACTCCATCTCTAGCAAAATAAATTTTCCTATCTCCGGTGTCGTCGTACATTAAAGTATAGTGATGCCATTTACCATCCCAATCTCCCCAACCACCTACGGTTTTTGCGTTAGTTGTTGCGCAAAAAATTGTGATATCCATTTGATTATTAATTGTGCGTAGTTCAAACCCATATCCTTTCGATACCCATCTAGCACCGTTGATCCCATTGGAATCGATTCTTGCCCAAAAGTCTATCGTGAATTGACCCGAAGGCATATCATCGATAGTTGCTCCGCTTCCACAATTAATAG
>Ga0209536_100005439_pt1 | contig 19779 bp, 17 predicted proteins | sample DeeMarSeWOR28_12_FD_187461 | JGI IMG/M metagenome (GOLD analysis project Ga0209536, IMG submission 187461) | Marine sediment microbial communities from White Oak River estuary, North Carolina - WOR-2-8_12 (SPAdes) (version 2) | ecosystem: Environmental > Aquatic > Marine > Intertidal zone >...
CGGCTGAAGCCGCTCCTACCCAGAAAAGGCAACACCAATACGTAGGAGCGAATTCATTCGCGATTGCCAGACAAACCCATCGCGGCTGAAGCCGCTCCTGCCCAGAAAAGACAGCACCGATACGTAGGAGCGAATTGATTCGCGATTGCCAGACAAACCCATCGCGGCTGAAGCCGCTCCTGCACGCGTTGTTAATCTCCCGGGCAGGACGGGATCCGCGTGAAGCTCGCTCCTGCGAGCGTGTTGTATTTGCCGGGTCAGGTGTGTTCCCTGATGGCTTCGAGGAACAGGCGGTAGCGTTGTTCCAGCGCGGCATCTGCCCGGGGATCGAAATGCCCGGGCTCGCCCGCGGGCGCCCAGTTGTCCGGGCATCCGGCGGCAAGCCAGGCGATCCCGCGAGTCGTTGTCTCGACCTGAAATGCCCGGGTGACCTCGAGACCTGACAGGCTGGCGATGCGCTGGCACAGGCCATCGAGTCGTGACAGCCCGCCACTGATCCGGATGCGTCGGGCGGCCGGCTGCAGCTCGTGCAGGATACCGATACTGGCGCACACCATGAAGGCAATGCTTTCGATGACCGCGACGAGTGCGTCAGCCGGAGGTACAGCTGCGATGTCGCCGTATTCCAGGAAGCCCGGCGCCGGCCCGGAGTGCCACCAGGGGGCGCCAAGACCGCCAACCGTGTTGAGAAAGACCGGCGGTGCCTTAATGTCCTGCAGCCAGCCCGGCAGGCGCGACTGCCAGTCAGCCAGGTCGTAGTGTGCTTCCGCCCACTGCACGGCAGCGCCGGCGCCATTGACGGTGCCCTCGAGGTAGTAATCGCCCTGCATCGTGTCGCTGCGCGAAATGCCTGTCAGCAAATCGGGATGGTGACGCGGTACATTACCCGTGGGTAACAGGACAAAGGCGCCGGTACCGATATTCACCAGGATGGTGTCTTCGCCGGGCAGACCGTGGGCATACAGTGCCGCGCTCTGGTCGCCGTTCACGGCAGTGATCGGTACACCGGTTGTGACCGTCCGGCCATGGTCGGCGCAGATCGGCCGGCAGACCGGCAGCAGCCCGACCGGCACATCGAACAGCCTGCACAGCCAGGGGTCCCAGTCGCGCTGCTCGAGATTCCACAGCAGGGTACGCGAGGCATTGGCATGATCGACCGTGTCCTGCCGGCTGTCAGTCAGGTGATGCAGCAGGAAGCTTGCCAGTGGCCCGATCACGAGGTCGTCCCTGTCGCGTGCCCGGCGCACGGCGTCGTTGTGCTGTAACAGCCAGCGCAGCTTGCCAGCGCCATAGTGCGGCGACAGCCGCAGCCCGGTATGCTGCCGGATGCCGTCCGCGTCCGCTTCCCGTTCGGCCAGTTGCGCTCGCGTGCGCGTGTCCTGCCAGCTGATCACCGGCGACAGCGCCCTGCCGCTGCTGCGTTCCCAGGCAAGTACGCTGGATCGCTGGGTCGCCAGCCCGGCCTGTCTGATTGCCGCCGTGTTGACAGACGGCTGCGCGAGGACATCGCTGATGGCCTGCTCCAGTGACATGAGGATATCTTCCGGCGACTGTTCGATTTCCACCGGACTGATTACCTGAAGGTCAACCGGTGCACGGCTGATGGCGATCTGGCGGCCATGCGCGTCAATAACCGCGGCGCGGGTCGAATGGGTGCCCTGGTCGATGGCAAGCGTCAGTTTCATCAGGACGGCCGGAGTAGCAACGTGGCAGTGTCGGCAACCGGCTTGCGCGCCGGCAGGGTCCGGCGGAACATGTCCACGACCTTCATTGCCGTGGCACGATAGCCGGTCAGTTTCCCGCCGTAAATGGATACCAGGCGTGGCCGGGAGGGATTGTCGACCGGCAGGTGTGTCTCGCGCGAGCGGCCGAAGGCGGTGCCCTCCGCCGCCGGCAGAACCCGCAGGCCGGCAAAGCGCTCGATGACCCGCTGCGAGCGCTGCGGGAAGTAATGCCGCAGCACATCCAGCAGGTAGGCTTCCTCCTCCGGCAGAGGCGCCACCTCCTCGGGCGGACCCGTGTAGAGCGTCTCGGTTGTGCCGAGCAAGGCATGCTCGCCCCATGGCAGCAGGAAAACGGCACGGCGGTCAGAGGGCACCTCAAGGTAATAGCAGCCATGGTTCAGCGGACCCTCGACAACCAGGTGGCTGCCCTGCACCAGGTCGACCGGGATGCTGTCCGGCGCCGGCGTGATGTTGCGGTCGGCAAGACGCGCCCACGGACCCGCCGCATTGACCATGACATCGGCGGTGCAGGCCTTTTCCGTGCTGGCATCACGGTAGTGTATCCGGCAGCCGGTATCCGTGATACTGGCCTCGAGAAACTCTGCGGGGCAGCGCAATTCAGCCCCCAGTCCCATTGCGGACTGCATCACGGCGCGGGTCAGCTCGACGTCGTTTGTCTGTGCATCGTAGTAGCGGTAGACCGCCTGCAGGTCGCGCGTCTCCAGGCCATCGAGCGCGCCCCAGTCACGCCGCCTGAGCTTGCGAAAGCGGTTGTCCCGCTGCAACCGGCCCAGCATGGCATACAGGCTCAGGCCGGCGCGGATGGTCAGTGGCCGGCGCGAGGTCTGCGGGTAGACGGGGATATGAAACGGTTGCAGGCGCACCAGCCCGGGAGCAATCTTCAGCAGCAGCGCACGTTCCGCCAGGCTCTCGCGCACCAGCGAGAAGTCGAGGCCCTCGAGGTATCGCAGCCCCCCGTGTATGAGCTTGCTGGAACGGCTGGAAGTGCCGGCGGCGATACGCGTCTTCTCGATCAGCAATACCGAGTAACCCGCACAGGCGGCGGCCTGGGCCACTCCGGCGCCGTGGATGCCGCCGCCGACAACCACGACATTGTAATGCTCAGCCACTGGCAGCACCCGTGTGCATCAGTTCGCGGATGATGTCGGTCTCGACCATGCCGGCGCCGAGAGCGGCAAAGCGCTCGGCGTCCCCGTGCGTGTTGACGGTATAGATCGCCCAGGTCCAGGGGCCAGGCCAGAGCTGCTGCAGGCCCTCTGGCAGGCGCTTGCGGTTGCAGAACAGGAAGTCGGGCTGCAGCGCCATCGCCTGCTTTTGCGTCTGCGGCGACCACTCGGGCAGGACCCAGGCGATCGGCAACTCGCAGCAGCGTCGTACCTGCACCAGCGCTGCGTACTCGAAGGAAATCAGGATGCTCTGCGACAGGCAGGGGGCGAGTGCCGCCAGTACGATATCGATGACACGCTGAACGCCATGGTCCGTGAGGCTGGGCTGCTTGAGCTCGACAAAGGCCCTGGCCTGCGGCCATTGCGACAGCAGCCGGGAAAATTCATCGAGCCGGCCCATACGCAGCTGACTGAAGCTGTCACCAAAACGCTCCGGACAACCCGCCGGCAGATCCTGCATGTCGGCATAGACTGTCCCGGTGATGTTCAGGTCATGGCCTGTGAGTTTCAGCAACGATGCGTCATGGCAGAGCACCGGCACACCGTCGGCCGTAATCTGCACATCCGTTTCGATCCAGTGCGCGCCTGCCTGCAATACCGCCTCGTAGCCGGCGATGGAATTCTCCGGGAAGGACACGGGTTCACCGCGGTGGGCGATCAGTGCCGGGGACATGTGCGCCATCAGCCAGCGGGCACCTTGCCGGGCACCGGGCTGGCCCGGCAACCGCAGGGGCGGCAGACGACAGGACACAGCGCATCACGGCAGTCAGCGAAGAACCGCCGATGCCGGTTCCCGGTATGCCCTGTGCACTGTCGCCTGATCATCGCAGTTTCATCATTATCCAGCGCCCTGTCCAATGCAAGCCGATCGCCGCACCCGTCATCGCGCGCTGCATCATGCGCTGGCCCGGGGGCACGGGGCGAAGATGCACCGGGTCAGGCGCACACTGTCTGTTCCCGTGGCTATCAGAAAGAATTCAGCTGTTCGCAGGTGGGCTCGGCGCAGCAGTACCAGTTTTCGGACAGCCGCGGGATGCCTTGACCGTCATCGGCAAGGTCAAGTGGTGGCAGCGGCATGCCGGCAACCTCGAAGGCACGTTCCCGGATGCCGTGGAAAATGTCCGTCCGCGACACGCCGCGGCTCTCTGCATCACTGGTCCATGCCTGCACGCGCTGCTGCAATTCATCCACACGCGGATCGGGATTGCGCCAGGGGTATCCCAGAATGGCGGGATCAAATTCGCCGATCATGTCACGCACATCCTCCAGCTGCAGGATGCAGGAGCCAGCCGGCACCAGCAGGCGGATGGAAAGCTGCACTGGTGCGACACTGTTGACCAGCCGCAGGTCGATAATGTCCTGCAGTAGTCGCATGTAGCCCTGCAGGGTCGTCCATGGCGTGAAGGCAACGAATGTCGGGGAGAGCGCGATACCGGTCTCCCGCGTGAAACCCAGTGCCGCAATGAAGTCATCACGCGTGTGACCCTTGTCGAGGCGTTCGAGGATATCGTCATCCACCGCTTCCACTGCCGAGATGATGAACAGGCAGCCGGTAGCCTTGAGTTCGCGGATCTCATCCGGGTACCTGACGATATGCTCGATCTTGATAGTGGCATCGTAGGTGAGGTCCGGGAATTCATCATGCATGGCGTGGACAATACGCAGGGCGTGCCCCGGGCCGTTGAAGAAGTCCGGGTCGCCGAAGGAGATGTGCTGCGCTCCGCGTGCGACCTGGCTGCGAATGTCCTCAAGCACGAGCCCGGCGGGAATGACCCGGAAGGTGCCCTGGTAGACCGGCACGACGGGGCAATGGCGGCAATGGTACTTGCAGCCACGCGTGGTCTCGGCAAAACCGACGGTCCGGTGTGATCCGTCCGGCAGGATGAGGCTGGCATAGCGGTCGAGTGGCGGCAGCGTGTCCCGTGCCGGCGTAATGAAGTCGATCTTCTCCAGACTGACCACGGCCTCGGTCTGCTCGTCACCTTCACCCTCACGGATGCGCCTGACCAGTGATACCAGCCCGGGTTCAAACTCGCCGCCAAGGACGGTGGTGACGCCAAGCGAGCGAAACAGCCCGGCGTTCATCGGCGCATACAGACCGTAGACGCATAGCCTGGCATGCGGTGCCAGCGTGCGAATCTTCGGCAGGGCCTCCACGGCAATGCGGGTAGCCGTGTGCATGGCGATGTAAATGGCGACCAGGCCGGTATCCGCGGTTACCTTATCCTCGAGTTTCTGGATGGAAAGATCACAGCATTGCACTGCGCAGCCCTCGCGCTGCAGCCAGGCGGCCGGCTCGGCGAGCCCGAACGGCTGGCGGCCAAGCTCGTAGGGATTGATCAAAACCACATTCATATTAATTTAATAAATATATTAAACATATGCTTGCAAAGCAATTCTCGAATATACGTGGGGTTTCGTCGGTCAGCCGCAGGGCATCTCATGACGCCCTGCTTCGTTCGTGATGCATGAGTCCCGGCGGTAAAGCAGGGGTAACTGCCGTCCCGCCGTACCATAACACTTACACAGAGACCGACTGTTGCCCCATGCGATCACAATCCGCCTGCGGGGATTCATTCTATGCCATCTCAGTCCGGAGATTGCGCCTTGATTGGTCGTCTGCATGCCGCATAGAATGCAGGCGGCATTCCTGCGGGTCCGCTATCACGTTATCTTCGTACCGGATGAGGTTGAATCATGGCAGTTAAACCAATCGGCTGGGCTGGCATCCTGCTGCGATTTATCGTCGCTCTCGTGCTGGTGTTCGCGACCTACAACCCCTCCGGGTATTCCTACTATCACTGGTTCAGGGACATGCTGCCCGGGATCAATCCGCTGGTCATCTTTGCCGGTGTCATCCTGCTGATCGGCTGGACCATCTTTCTGCGCGCGACCGTCCGGTCACTCGGTGCGTTTGGGCTGCTGCTTGCGTTTGCCTTCTTCGGGACACTGATCTGGCTGCTGATATTCTGGGATATTGTGCCGCTCGACAGTATCACGGCGCTGACCTATATCATCCTGGTGGTGATCAGTGGTGTGCTGGCCACCGGAATCTCCTGGTCTCACATTCGCCGGCGCATGACCGGGCAGGTCGATGTCGACGAGATCGAAGGCGACATCTGAACTGCGTGACGGCATTCTGAATCCGCCGCCACACAACAATCAAAAACCGATGACCACCGCGCGCGACATCCCGTTCATCGACAGCCAGGCCGCACTGGAAGATCTCTGCGCCGTGTTGTCACAGGCATCATGGTTTGCGATCGATACCGAGTTCCTGCGGGAGAAAACCTACTACCCGATTCTCTGCCTGGTGCAGGTCGCAACACCCGATGTGGTCGCCTGCATCGACCCGCTGTCCCTTGATGACATGACGCCGTTACTGGATGTAATTTACGACAGCGGCATCACCAAGGTCATGCACGCGGCCCGCCAGGACATGGAGATCTTCTACCACATGCGCGGTGCCGTACCCGCCCCCGTTTTCGATACCCAGATCGCGGCCCTGCTGCTGGGCCTGCCGGACCAGGTCGGCTACGGCGGACTGGTGCAGGAGTTGCTTGGCGTCAGGCTTCACAAGCTGCACTCGCGCACCGACTGGTCGCAGCGACCGCTGGATGATGCGCAGATCCATTACGCTGCTGATGACGTGATCTACCTCGCGCAGGCATACGAGCTGATCCAGGAGAAGCTGCGGGAAGCCGGCCGGCTCGACTGGCTGACCGGGGATCTGCGCGCCTTGTCCGATCCGGCGCTGTATGCCGCCCACCCCGAGAGTGCCTGGCTGCGCGTCAAGGGCACTAACAAGCTGTCCGGAGCGGCACTGGCTACCCTGCAGGCACTGGCGGCCTGGCGCGAGGAAAAGGCACAGGCCTCGGACCGGCCACGTGGCTGGTTACTGCGCGACGATGTCCTGCTCGATATCGCCAGGCACAGGCCGTCTACGCCTGCCAGTCTTGGCAAGATTCGCGGACTGCATGAGAACATCGTCCGCAAGTATGGCCGTGAATTACTGGCGCTGGTTGCGAAGGCTGCGGACACCGCCCCGGCGCCCTTGCCCCGTACGAAACTCAGGCAGCGCTTGACGCCGTCACAGGATGCCGCTGTGGATGTGATGCAGGCAGTGGTCCGGCTGGTCGGCGAGGAAAACCGGATCAATCCCTCGGTGCTGGCCAACCGCAACCAGCTGGAGCAGTTGCTTCTCGGCAATACCGATGTGCCGGTACTGCAGGGCTGGCGCCGGCAACTGGCCGGCGACCGCCTGCAGGGATTCCTGGATGGCAAGTTGAATATCCGGATGTCGGGTGGCGAGCTGTCGATCACCTGAGGGCGGGTGCAAGTAGCCGCCGTTGATTCGCCAGTAGACGTGCAGAACCTGGCATTGTCAACCATAATAGACCATGACTTGACAGGTGCTCGCGCTGACCACGCAGAAAATACATTGAATCGAGGATATTCACGCTCTGGCTGTTCTCTGTTATTTATAACGCGCGCATCAGGCGATAGCCTTGTTGTTCAGGAGCAACACGACCTGAGGCTGCGACACCGATACACCCGCGTATTCGCACACTGTTAGCGGTTATCATAAATCACGAATACATCCCATGTGCCCAGCGATGCCGCCACTCAACACTGTGCTGAGAACAATCCTGCCGGTCGTTTCCACGGCTCTGTTCTATGCATTGTTTTACCTGATCAGCAGCCTGCAGTTCGATGTTGCTATCAAGCCTGCGGCCATACCGTTCGACTACCTGTTGCAACTGATTGTCGCGTATGTCCTGTTTGCGTTATCCAGGCGGCTCTGGGTGTTCGTGTTGCTGCAGGGTCTGCTGACGGGCGTGTTATACGTTGGCAACGCAGTGAAAATCTCGTTCTTCGGCGGGCCAATCATGCCCGACGATATCTATGCCCTGCGATCACTGCTGCTGGTACTGGAAGGCTGGCACTTCATCGCCGCGGCGGCGCCCCTGGCGGCTATTGCCGCCCTGCTGCTGTTCAATTTCACCCTGCGTCACTGGAGCGCCTATCTGGCCAGCACGATTGTCATCCTTACCGGCATTACCCTGGTATACGAACCCGGGGCGATTCTGCAACCGCTGGATCGGCACTTCGGCAATTCGGTCTGGGACCAGCGTTCCAATTACCTTTATCGCGGTGCAACGCTCTACAGCCTGCAGGAAGGTGCGCGCTATTTCGCTGATGCCCATACACCGCCGGACCGTGACCTGGCACTGTCCGCTGCCGCAAACCTGCTGGAGAACACAAAAGGAAACACGACTTCAGCCGGCAATTTCACACCACGCAATGTGCACATCGTGCTGCTGGAATCGTTCTGGGACCCGACCCTGCTGGGAGAGGCAGGCTATGACCGGGACCCGCTGGCGCCCGCGTTCCGCGCCCTCTGGGAACAGGCCGGTTATTCACATGCCATGAGCCCGGTATTCGGCGGATATACAGCGAACGCCGAGTTCGAGGTCCTCTGTGGCTTTCCGGTGGTCGAGGACAATGTCAAATTTGAACGCCAGTTGCTCAACGATGCGCCCTGTCTGCCGCGCCTGCTGGCCGAGAACGGTTATCGTACGCTGGCTTCGCACCCCAATGTCCCGGTGTTCTGGAATCGCATCAATGCCTACCGGCGCATGGGTTTCCAGACTTACTGGTCAAAGCAGGATTTTTTGCGTGATGATATGAACCGCGAGTTTCTCTCCGATGCCTCACTGTACCGTCAGGTGCTGGAAAAGATTGCGGATCCGGTTGACAGGGGGCAACCACTGTTCAATTACATAGTCACCTATTTCGGGCACTGGAATTACCCGCTGAACGACGCCCGTCCGAACAGGATAACGGCATCATCCAGTGTCGATGAGGTAAGCAGCTATGCCAACACGATGTACTACAAATCGGCAGAGCTGATGACGTTCCTTGAAAACCTGCAGGCACGCGACCCCGACGCGATTATTGTGCTGTTCGGCGACCACCTGCCCTTTATGGGCGAGAATTATTCGGCCTATGTAGAATCCGGGGTGCTCGCATCGAAACGCAGTGATTTCAGTGCCGACATGTACAGGTTTTATGTCAGCACCCCCGTAATCATCATCGACGGCACGCGCGGCCCGCTGAAGACCGGCGACCTGGCCATTTATCAAATACCGGCAATCGTGCTGGGACTGCTGCACATTAACGGCCCTGCCATAATGGACTACACGCAGGCACCGGAGGGCATGCAGGTACGCCCCCTGCCCGGCCTGCATATCGATCTGCTCGCTGACGGCAGTGTCGAGGTCTGCAAGGAACCGCCCTTTTCGCAGCCCTGCCAGGTATCCACGCGCTGGCTTCAGGATGTGCTGGTCGTCAATGATGACCTGTTTATCGGTCAGCAGTTCACGCGACAGGTGCCGTATCACAGTGAAATGACCGCTGTTTCCTCTACGGCATCCGGCCCTCACACCGGCGGCAGTCTGACTGAAAGGTGAGGACCTGTAGTTCCGGTTGCATGGCTGCCCAGAGTTACAACAATACGCGCGTGCATTCAGTGTGCGGCGCGCAATGGCAAAAACTGCAGCAGGAACTGAAAGTGGTGAGCTACTGGACGGGAACGGTGTTTTCCCTCCTGTTTGCGCTAGTCGCAGCACTTGTTCCCGGTACTGTCTACCCGGCTGGCGACCAGCCTCCCCACATTGTCCTCGTCATGTCAGATGACCAGGGCTGGGGGGAGACCGGTTATTACAGTCATCCCGTTCTCAGTACGCCCAATCTCGATGCGATGGCCGCGGCCGGTTTGCGGCTCGACAGGTTTTACGCCGGCGCCCCGAACTGTTCGCCAACCCGCGCCACCGTCCTGACGGGGCGCACGAACGACCGTTCCGGCGTGGAGAATCACGGCTTTCCACTACGACTGCAGGAAATCACTGTCGCACAGGCGCTGCGTGATGCGGGCTATGCAACAGGGCATTTTGGCAAATGGCACCTGAGCGGAATACGTGGAGCGGGTGTTCCGGTCCTGGCCGGCAGCAGCCACCACCCCGGAGCATTTGGTTTCGATAACTGGCTGTCAGTCACAAACTATTTTGATATGAACCCGATTCTGGGGCGAATGGGTCAGCTTGAGGAATTCAGGGGCGATTCATCGGAAGTCATGGTCGCCGAGGCACTTGAGTTCATACGAAAGCATGTCGCGGAGGGTATGCCAACATTCAGTGTGATATGGTTTGCAAGCCCTCATGATCCATGGGTTTCCAGTGCAAAAGACCGCGCAGCATTCCAGGGCCTGACTGAAGAAGAGCAACATCACTATGGTGAACTTGTTGCCATGGATCGCAGTATCGGGACCCTGCGCGCAGGCCTGCGGGAAATTGGGATTGCAGGGAATACACTGGTCTGGTTCAACAGTGACAACGGCGGTCTTCAGGCATTCGGACCGGAGTCCGTCGGCGGCCTGCGAGGCTGGAAAGATTCCCTGTACGAGGGCGGTCTGCGCGTTCCAGCCATTATCGAGTGGCCACGGGTGATATCACCCCGCATAACAGAATACCCGGCGGCCACCCTGGATATTTTTCCAACACTGGCCGACATCGCCGGCCTGCCGGCATCCGCGATGCCGCTTGTGCTGGATGGAACCAGTTTAAAGGCGCTCTTTTACAATGACCTTGAGCACCGTGACAAGCCACTTGCTTTTCGTCACAGGAATCGCGGCGCCCTTATTGATAATAACTACAAATTACTGACTGAGAATGTCACTGAAGGGAAATACCAGCTGTTCGATCTGACAGATGATCCGCTGGAGTCGCAGGATGTCTCTGTCATGCATCCGGATGAGTTCAACAGGCTCGTGTCTATATTTGAATCATTTAATGAATCCGTTGAAGCCAGTGTTGCCGGCAGTGATTACCCGTCAGGCAGCGTCGATGCGCAGCCTCAACCCCGATACTGGAAAAACATGGCAGCCTACGGGCCGTACCTGGATCAACTGCGAAAACGTCCGGAATACAAGCAGCAACTGGACAGGAGCCGCCTGGAAAGACTCTGGCTTCGACTGCATAACAGGCTGAGAAGACTGGGCAAAGGGTTGTTTTCGCAGAACTGAGAGACCGCCCGTGCTGGCATGCCCGTAGAATCACTCCTCACGTTCGTATCCCCTTGCCGGTCCGCAGCAACCACAGGCTGATGCCGTAGAGTGCCGCGATGAACCCGAGGCTGATACCGTAGGATGCCCACAGGCTGATGTCCGTGACACCGAGAAAACCGTAACGGAAGGCGTTGATCATGTAGAGGATGGGGTTCGCCATGGACACCTGCTGCCAGAACCCGGGCAGCATGCTGATCGAGTAGAAGATCCCACCCAGGTAGGTCAGCGGCGTCAGCACGAAGGTCGGTATGATCGAGATGTCGTCGAAGCTTTTGGCAAATACCGCGTTGATCAGCCCCGCCAGCGAGAACAGGATCGCAGTCAGAATGATCATCGATATCATGACCGGCAGGCTGTGGATATTCAGCGGGCTGAAAATCAGCGAGACCGCTGTCACGGCAATGCCGCAGATAAGGCCGCGCGCCACGCCACCGGAGACAAAACCCAGCACGATGATGTAGTTGGGTACCGGCGAGACCAGCATCTCCTCAATATGGCGCTGGAACTTCGAACTGAAGAACGAGGACACCACGTTGGCATAGGAGTGCGTGATGACAGCCATCATGATCAGGCCGGGAATGATGAATTCCATGTAGCGGAAACCCTCCATGTCGCCGATCTGCGAACCGATCAGGTTGCCGAAGATAATGAAATACAGCGCCGTGGTTATCATCGGCGGCAGCACCGTCTGTATCCAGATGCGGCTAAATCGCAGGATCTCCTTGGTGACGATAGTGCGGTAGGCGTTGAATTTCTGCTGCGGCGTCATGGCCGGGTACCGCCATTGTCGTTGTTCTCGAGCAGGTTGACGAACAGCTGCTCCAGCCTGTTCGTCTTGTTGCGCATGCTGAGCACGTTGATGCCCTGCCCGCTCAGGTCTGTAAACAGCGCGTTAACGGGGTTCCCCCGGGAGATATCGACCTCGAGCGTGCATTCATCGACCAGCCTGAGTTCGTGTTGCGGCAGGGGCGGCAACTGCTGTAGCGGCCTGTCGATATCCAGCACGAAGGTCTCCATGTGCAGCGTGTTGAGCAACCGGCGCGTGCTGGTGTTCTCGATCACCTCACCCTCGTCGATGATGGCGACATTGCGGCACAGGCTCTCTGCTTCCTCCAGGTAGTGCGTGGTGAGTATGATGGTGGTGCCGCCGGCATTGATCTCTCGCAGGAACTGCCACATGGAGCGCCGTATCTCGATATCAACCCCCGCGGTGGGCTCATCGAGTATCAGCAGTTCCGGCTCGTGTACCAGGGCGCGGGCGATCATCATGCGTCGTTTCATGCCGCCGGAAAGTTCCCTCGCCATGCTGCGCCGCTTGTCCCACAATCGCAGCCGCCGCAGGTACTTCTCCGCGCGTCGCCGGGCCTCCGGACGTGCAATACCGTAGAAGCCGGCCTGGTTGGCGATGACTTCCTCGACCGGTTCGAACTGGTTGAAGTTGAATTCCTGCGGAACCACGCCGATGCAGGACTTGGCGGCCGCCAGGTCGGTGTCCAGATCATGGCCAAAGACCGAGACCGTGCCGCTGGTCTTGTTTACCAGCGAGGTAACGATGCCGATGGCCGTGGTCTTGCCTGCACCGTTGGGTCCGAGCAGGGCAAAGAAGTCGCCCTGCTGCACCTCGAGACTGATACCTTTCAGGGCGACGTGACCGTTACGGTAGGTTTTGCGGAGGTCGTGTATGGCAAGCGCGGGCGTCATCGTGAAGCTCAGACCATGGAGATCAGCAGAAAGACGAACAGGACTACCACCGCGATCGGAATGAGCAGTCCCTTCCAGTCACGGTTTTCCGCCTGCCGGCTCTGCTCGAGCATGGCCCTGGCGCCGGGTCCGAACCATAGCAGGACAAGGATCGTGACGGCCCCGATTAATACCATTTCCCATGTGGACATTTGTTCCATAGCTTACTTGCCTGCGTTGCCAAACCCTGCAGGCCATGTGCCAATGCAGGGTCGTCATGTCATTTTGCGATATGATACACAACAGTCAAAACGGAACGGGAAATTTCATGCCGGAAACCTACGTCGCTGTTGCATCTGTTGCGGAAATACAGCCGGGCAAGACCAGACGGATCGTGCTGGATGGACACCCCGTGCTGATTGCCAATGTCGACGGCAGCTTTTATGCAGTCGATGACATGTGCACCCACGAGGACTCCTCCCTGTCTCTGGGCTGCCTGAAGGGAGAGCTGGTCAGCTGTACTCTGCACGGCAGCCGCTTCAGCGTGGTTACAGGCCGGCCGGCAGAGGAACCGGCTACCGGGCCACTGAAGACCTGGCCGGTGCATCTGCGCGACGGGCAAATCATGCTGGGGATCGCAACGGCATGAGCCAGTGGGTGGACGGTACTGTCATCAGTATCAGGCAATGGACTGATCGCCTGTACTCGCTCCAGGTCGAAGCGGACATACCGCCATTCAAGGCTGGCCAGTTCACGCGTGTGGCGCTGGATATCGACGGCGAACGCGTGGCACGGCCCTACTCTTTCGTTAACGCCCCGGACAATCCGTTGCTGGAGTTCTACTTTATAACCGTCCCGGACGGACCGCTGACCCGTGAACTGACAAGGCTGGCACCGGGTGATACGGTCTACGTTTCACCGCGTGGTGCCGGTTTCCTGGTGCTGAGTGAACTGCCGGACGCCGACTGCCTCTGGCTGCTGTCCACCGGCACCGCCATTGGCCCGTTCCTCTCGATCCTGGGCGATAGCGAGGTATGGGAACGCTACCGTAACGTAGTGCTGGTGCATTCCGTCAGGACCCGGGAAGAACTGACCTACCGCGACACCATCGAGCAACTCCTTGGGCAGCACGCAGGTCAACTGGTCTACATTCCGTTTGTCAGCCGCGAAGATACCGATATCGGTATCAGTGCGCGCGTACCCGCAGCAATCGAGGATGGCCGGCTTGAAGCACAGGCCGGACAGTCACTGACTGCGGAAAGCTCGCAGGTCATGATTTGCGGCAACCCCGCCATGGTTCGGGACACCCAGGCGGTGCTGGAGTCGCGTGGCCTGAAGAAAAACCGGCGCCGCGAGCCGGGGCACATCACCACGGAGCAGTACTGGAAGGAGTAAGGCACTCGGCTCCCGATGCCGGGATATCCGCCGTCGCCAGCAGATTACACCCGGCTGACCGTTATCCTGCGACCTTGTCAAATCGTCAGATCCTGACTACGTATAATATGAGGATCATGAGAATTTCTTCATGACGTGTAACCTTGAACGAATGGAGGAAACATGCCCAACTCATTGATACTAATAGCAGGTCAGGCAAGAGCCACCTTCTATACCGTGGCAACACCCCGAGGCCCCCTGGAAGAAGTCGATCAACTGCATCATCCGCAGGCGCGTGATCGCGCACAGGAACTGAAGTCCGACCGGCAGGGCCGCAGCTTCGACAGCTACGGACAGGGGCGCCATGCCATGGAAAGTTCCGTGGATCCGAAGGAACAGGAGTCCATCCGCTTTGCCGGCGAGATTGTGGAACGTTTGCGCAGCGTATCCAGACGGCACAGGCACAACCGTCTGTGCGTGGTCGCGGGTCCGCACTTCCTCGGTCTGCTGAGAGACAAACTCGGCAAACAGGCCAATCTTAGAATCACGGAAATCAGAAAGAATCTCGGCCAGTATAATGCGCGCGAGGTGCGTGCCATGCTGCCTGAGCGGCTGTAGCCGTTATGGCGTGATTCGTGCACCCTTCCTTCTTCCGACCGGTGAAGGCAAAGGCGGGATTATGCGAGGCCGTCTTGATGACGACAAGGGAAAGGGTAGTTTGTTTTGTACCTTCAGATAAACAGCGTCAGCACGCCGGTGTAGCCATAGAGTCGGTTGTGTGAAATTTCACCATTGGCATAGAAGCCGGTCAGCGGGAAGTCACCGAGTTCATCGCGGATCATCTGCAGTTCCTCGGAGTTCTCTCCAAACTGGTAGCGGCCACGCCCCATGCAGGTGTAGTAGACACCGCCCCTGATGCCAGCGCCTGACCGCCTGCGCAGGTCGCGGAGCATGCGCAGCATGTCTTCCCTGGCGCTGTCGCCGTCCCGCCGGCAGAACATAACGGCATCATTCTCCTCAACGATATCACCGATGGCCACCAGCTTTTCCTGCGGGTCGATGCCGATGAGGTTGCGCACCAGGTAATCACCGGTATCGGAGCCCGGTATCGGCAGGCCGGCGAAGATGTAGCCGGCCACGCGGGAGAAGTCACGTGACAGTACCTCACCGATATCCTCGCGGAAGACGTCCAGCGCCGGCCTGCCGTCGAGTTCCATCAGGACGTTGCGATCACAACGGGTTACCGTGTGCTTGCCTGTCAGCGGCGTGCAGCCCTGGGTGAGGCCGCTGATGACCGGCACCCCTGCTGACAGCAGGACACCCGACAATGCGTTTTCACACAGCTCGCCGGCGATCTGTGTCTGGTAGTTTTCGTTGCTCGCCGATGACAGGCCGCCGACCAGGAAGCCCGGGTCGAGGTCGTGTGCCAGTGATTCGATAATCTGCGGTACCCGGTTGTCGCGCGGGTCGCCGTGAACAATGCCAAAGTGAGCGGAGTGCTCCCGGATCCAGTCGCGGTTGCGGGCCAGCATGTCGCTGAGCGCGTCGATTCCCGAGGGTATCAGGCGGTAACTGTCATCCGGCAATGTTGCCAGCATGATCGAAGCGGCAGGATCGTCGTAGATTTCCCGGCCGGTGCCGCAGATGCCCCCGCCGACCGTACCGATCCAGTCCTGCACGCCGGTTTTCCTGCGCAGGTGCTCATGCAGGTCGGCGATGTACGGTGCCAGCGCTTCTGTCACATAAAGCAGCCCGAGGCTGGCGGGAACGCTACCGGTTTCCAGCTCCTGCAGGCACACGTCGGCAATCGATCGCCAGTCCTCGCCGAGGGCGCATGCACTGGTGAAATGCGTACCTGTCATATCGAATGCCCGGATGCAACCATGCCGTCAATGGTACACGCCGGGAGCGAGAATTATCAGGCCTGATTCAGAGTTGCTTGCCGGCGAGAGTCGGCGTCTTGTCGGTGCGGGTTTCGAGCTTCAGGTAACTGACAATGCGTACCGTGCCCGAGTCATGCAGTGCTTCGTGTACTGACCTTACGGCATCCAGTATATCCTCCAGTTCGCCCTCGATGTTTGTCCCCGAGGCGTGGGTCTGGATGATAAATGCATGGTCCGCAAGCAGCGATACCACGCGGGAGATTTCCTCCCGCACACTGACGCCGCTGCCGATGGGTACGACCTGGAGTTCTGCGGTGGCCCTCATCCGCTAGCAGGAGTCCTGCTCAACAGCGCGGGCCTTGCGCGTACATTGGCGGTTCCCGGCAGCGGCCATCACTCCGCCTTGAAGCCAAACGCCCTGTCGTGCACGTAGACGAGCTTGCAGTCCTCGAGATAGCGGGCGTTGTGAATCCTGCCGGCGCGGATATAACCGGCATCTCCCTTGCCGAGGACCAGCGGTTCACCATCGGGCACGAGCCCGTCACCCTGGCGACTGAAAAACTGTACGGCCATTTTACCTTCGACCACCACCGTCATGTCATCCCCCGGATGCGAATGCGGTGGTTCGGCGCTGCCCGCCTCCCACTGCTCGAGCATGACCTCGGCACCGTCCGGATTGGTCGGATACGTGGTCCTGACGGTGAAACCGGCGGGCGTGTCGGGAACCGCTACGTGGTTGTCCCACACGGCGCTGTTGGCCGAGGTGACGTCATTGGCAGTTGCCGTGGTGTCCTGCGACATAGTGCTCTCCTTTTAGTGAATGACGGGTAGCGGTTGCGGGGGGGGGCGGCTGTCTTTCCACCTTAAGGATCGTAGCCGAGTACCGGCGCCAGCCAGCGCTCGGCCTCGTGGACGGCCATGCCCTTGCGCCTGGCGTAGTCCTCGACCTGATCGCGGCCGATCTTGCCGGTGCCGAAATAGCACGACTCCGGGTGCGAGAAGTAGAAACCGGAGACCGATGCAGCCGGCAGCATGGCAAAGCTCTCGGTGATGCTGATGCCGGCATTGGAGAACGGGTCGATGAGTTCCCAGAGTGTCTGCTTCTCGGTGTGGTCCGGGCAGGCCGGATAGCCGGGTGCCGGACGGATGCCGCGGTATTCTTCCCTGACGAGTTCCTCGTTGCTGAGGTTTTCACCGGGTGCATAGCCCCAGAACTCCTTGCGTACGCGCTCGTGCATGCGCTCGGCAAAGGCCTCGGCCAGGCGGTCTGCCAGCGCCTTGAGCAGGATGGCGTGATAGTCATCGTGGTCGGCCTCGAATTCCGCGAGCTTCGTCTCGATGCCGATGCCCGCCGTGACCGCAAAGGCGCCGATGTGGTCGTTCAGCCCGCTCGCCTTCGGCGCGATGAAATCGGCGAGGCACTGGTTTGGCGCCTGGCGGCGTTTCTGCATCTGCTGGCGCAGAAAGTGGAAGGTGGTCAGTACCTCGCTGCGCGACTCGTCAGTGTAGAGTTCGACGTCATCGTCGTTGACGGTGCTTGCCGGGAAGAAGCCGATGACCGCCCTGGCCGTCAGCCACTTCTCCTGGATGATCTGCCGCAGCATGGTGGTAGCATCATCAAACAGCTTGCGTGCCTCTCTGCCGACGACGGCATCGTCCAGTATCCGGGGATAGCGACCCGACAGTTCCCAGGTCTTGAAGAAGGGCCCCCAGTCGATGCGTGTCGCCAGTTCCGCCAGCGGGTAGTCGTCGAACACCTTCGTACCCAGGAAGGCGGGTGTAACCGGCTGGTAGTTGTCCCAGCTGTTGTCGAAGCGGTTGGCGCGGGCCTCCTGCAGCGTGGCCAGCTGGCGGGTCTGCTGCTGGGCCTCGCGCTGTTCGCGCAGCTGGCGGTATTTGTCCTTGATCTGTGCTGTGTAGGCCTGGCGGTTGTCCGGGCTCAGCAGGCTGCTGGCGACGCCGACGGCACGCGAGGCGTCCGGCACATAGACCACCGCGTTGCTGTACTGCGGGTCGATTTTCACCGAGGTATGGATCTGCGAAGTGGTGGCACCGCCGATCAGCAGCGGCAACGAGAGTCCCTGGCGTTGCATTTCCTTGCCGATATGCACCATCTCGTCAAGCGAAGGAGTGATCAGCCCGGACAGGCCGATGATATCGACGTTTTTTTCCCGGGCAGTCCTGAGAATGGTCTCGGCCGGCACCATGACACCGAGATCGATGACCTCGTAGTTGTTGCACTGCAGGACGACGCCGACGATGTTCTTGCCGATGTCATGCACGTCGCCCTTGACCGTTGCCAGCAGGATGCGGCCATTGGTGCCGCTGCTGGTGTCCTTTTCGTCCTCCATGTACGGCATCAGATAGGCGACGGCCTTTTTCATCACGCGTGCCGACTTGACCACTTGCGGCAGGAACATCTTGCCGTCGCCGAACAGGTCGCCGACCACGTTCATGCCATCCATCAAAGGCCCCTCGATGACATGCAGCGGGCGTTCCGCGGCCAGGCGCGCCTCCTCGGTGTCTGCCTCGATATAGTCGGCAATGCCCTTGATCAGGGCATGTTCGAGGCGCTTGTTGACCGGCCAGTCGCGCCACTCCAGGTCTGCACCCTTGGCGGCGGCTTTCCCGTCACCACGGTAGTCGTCGGCAATTTCCAGTAGTCTTTCGGTGGCATCGTCGCGGCGATTGAGAATGACATCCTCAACGCGATCACGCAGCTCCCGGGGTATCTCCTCGTAAATGGCCAGCTGCCCGGCATTCACGATACCCATATTCATGCCGGCGTGAATGGCGTGGTACAGGAACACGGCATGGATAGCCTCACGCACCGGGTTGTTGCCGCGGAACGAGAACGACACGTTCGAGACACCGCCCGAGACCAGCGCGTGCGGCAGGCTCTGCCGGACCTGGCGGGTGGCCTCGATGAAATCCATGCCGTAGTTGTTATGTTCCTCGATGCCCGTGGCGACGGCAAAGATGTTCGGGTCGAAGATAATGTCCTCGGCAGGGAAGCCGACCTGCTCAGTCAGTATCCTGTAGGCGCGAGTGCAGATCTCGACCTTGCGTTGCATGGTGTCGGCCTGGCCCTGCTCGTCGAAGGCCATGACAATGGTGGCTGCGCCATAGCGACGGATCAGCCTTGCATGCTCGATGAAGGCGGCCTCGCCCTCCTTCAGGCTGATGGAGTTGACCACCCCCTTGCCCTGGATACATTTCAGTCCGGCCTCGATGACCGTCCACCTGGAGGAGTCGATCATGACCGGGACACGGGCGATGTCGGGCTCGGCGCAGATCAGGTTCAGAAACCGCACCATGGCGGCCTCGGCATCCAGCATGCCCTCGTCCATGTTGACATCAATGATCTGTGCGCCGTTCTCGACCTGCTGGCGAGCCACATCCAGCGCGGTCTCGTAGTCCTCGTCCATGATCAGGCGCTTGAAGCGCGCCGAGCCGGTGACGTTGGTGCGCTCGCCGACGTTGACGAACAGGGAATCGGCGCCGATGTTGCAGGGCTCCAGGCCAGACAGGCGACAGGCAGGCGGCAGTTCGGGTATGGCGCGTGGCGGATGCGGGCTGACGGCCTCGACGATGGCCCGGATGTGGTCCGGGGTGGTGCCGCAGCAGCCGCCGACGATATTGATGAAGCCGCTGGCGGCCCAGTCACCCAGTTCCGCGGCGATCTGCGCCGGCGTTTCGTCGTACTCGCCGAACTCGTTCGGCAGGCCGGCGTTCGGGTGTGCCGAGACGAAGGTGTTGGCGATGCCCGAGAGTTCCTCGACATACTGGCGCAGCTGGTCGGCGCC
>Ga0209536_100005440_pt1 | contig 19778 bp, 18 predicted proteins | sample DeeMarSeWOR28_12_FD_187461 | JGI IMG/M metagenome (GOLD analysis project Ga0209536, IMG submission 187461) | Marine sediment microbial communities from White Oak River estuary, North Carolina - WOR-2-8_12 (SPAdes) (version 2) | ecosystem: Environmental > Aquatic > Marine > Intertidal zone >...
GGCTTGGAATGTCAATCCAAGCCACGGCACTAGGAATAATCAAGATCTCAACAGCCAACATGGTCCAAGCAATACGTGAGGTCACGATTGAAAGAGGTATTGACCCGCGAAATATGGTCCTCATTCCATTTGGAGGAGCAGGACCGACACAGTCTGTTGATATCGCAGACGCACTCCAAATCGATAGAATTCTCGTCCCACCACATCCGGGAATAACTTCAGCAATGGGTCTTGTCTGTACTGATCTACGTGTGGATCTTATGCAAACGTTGTTGCGTAAAGCTTCGAGAGAAAATGAGGATGACCTTGTTTCTGTCCTGCAACAACTATCAGATGAAGGCAAGTTACGACTTCAGGACCAGGGAGCTGAAACAGGGTTTAGATTTGACTGGAAGATAGACATGAGATACTCAGGTCAGTCTCATGAGCTCAGTGTAACAATTCCCAAAGATTGTAGTGATGTTGTATCAGAGTCAATCAAGAGGTTCGATGCCCTTCATGATGATTCATTTGGATACACTCTCTCCGGGCGAGATGTTGAGTGGGTGACAGCTAGGGCGGAGGTCATAGCAACCTCAGGAGAATATAGAGCACTGACCTACAGAAAGACGACAGCTGCAGAACCAGTATCCCTCAGGCAAGTCCTCCTCAACGATGACAAGTATCAGAAATCGAGGGTCTATAGAAGATGGGAGCTGGGTGTGGGTCAAATTGTAAGTGGTCCTGCCATCATCGAGCAACTTGACACGACGACTTATGTAAGTCCGGATTGGAAAGCAGAACAGATTGACAATGGGGCACTCCTAATGAGGAGGAATGAGCCATGATTGAAGACCCCATATCTTTCGAGGTCATCAAGAACGCACTCATCTCCTGTTCACGAGAAATGAGTCAGGCCCTTAGACGGACTGCCTTCAGCCCGAACATCAAAGAACGTCGAGACTGTAGCTGTGCGATATTCGATGATGAAGGAAGACTTGTTGCACAGAGCAAGGACATACCCGTTCATCTTGGGGCTATGCCAATGTCTGTCAAAGCCTGCATCAGTGCACTTGATGATGAGCTTGTTGAGGGATCGATGGCTCTGGTGAATGATCCATACTCTGGAGGATCACATCTTCCAGACCTGACACTCGTCACTCCTGTCTTCTCAAAAGGAGAGAGGGTGGCGTTCACAGCAAACAGGGCCCATCATGCAGATATCGGTGGAGAGAGCCCAGGATCAATGCCAGGACTATCAACTACTATCCATGAAGAAGGAGTAGTAATCAAACCCAGAATAATAGGGAATGATTTTCTACTTCAAAGGGACAAAGTGAAGGATGTTCTCTCCGAAACAAGAACACCGGATGAGAGACTCGGAGACCTCTCAGCTCAGGTCGCAGCGAACAACGTTGGAAGGAAGAGATTGGCTGAGGTTGCAGAAATCTATGGCTGGGAAAAACTAAGCAGTTCCTTCAAAGATGTACGACACTATTCAGGTCATATGATGAAACAAGCACTCGCTGTCCATCATGGAAATAGTGCAGAATTCACCGATTATCTTGACAGTGATGGGGCAGGAAATTGGAATATTCCCATCTCAATCAAATTGGCCATTGAGAGAGATCGAGTCCAAGTTGATTTTGATGGAACTTCAGAACAGGTTTCAGGCAACGTGAACTGTCCACTTGCGTCGACTCTCTCATCGGTCTACTATGTATTCATTGCATTGTTTGGGAAGGACGTACCAGTGAACGAGGGATGTTGGAGTGTCATTGAAGCAAAAGTCCCAGAGGGTTCGCTCCTTAATCCAAGATATCCAGCAGCTGTTTCTGCAGGAAATGTTGAAACATCCCAGAGGATTGCTGACACTACACTTGGTGCATTGGCAAAGATTGTGCCCGAGAGAGTTCCTGCCGCCAGTCAGGGCACAATGAACAATCTGACAATTGGAGGGCGGGATCCGCGATCTGATTCCATGTTCTCCTTCTATGAAACCATTGGTGGAGGGGCTGGAGCAATGAGAAACAAGGTGGGGGCTAGTGGGATACACACCCACATGACCAACACTCTGAACACTCCAATTGAGTCTCTTGAAACAGAGTACCCGTTGATTGTTCGAAGATATTCCATCCGGAGAGGTACAGGGGGAGATGGACAGTGGCCAGGTGGTGATGGAATCATTCGAGAGATTGAGGTCCTCTCGGACAGATGTACGATTTCAATCCAGTCAGAGAGACGAGTATCTAGACCATGGGGTCTCGAGGGCGGGAAAGATGGGGATTTGGGAAAGAATTCACTGATATTCGAGGGAAGAGAACATTCACTTGAAGCTAAGTCGACCACAGTCGCTCCAAGGGGAGCTATGGTGCGTATCGAAACACCAGGCGGAGGAGGATATGGTCCTCCTCCAACCAAGGATTAGGAAGTGCTCTATACAGCTACAGAAACCGATCCGTCCACTGCGTTGACTTTGATTGTCTGAGACTGAGAACCAGCTGTCAACTTAACGTAGTAGATGGGGACGTAGTATCCCTCTAGTTTCTTGAAGCTCAGTGTGTGTGTAGTTATTCGTTTGGCCCCAGACGGTTTCTGTCCAGCCATCTTGGATACGGCTTTGATGACCTTTTCCAGGCTATTGAATTTACCAGGAGAAATCTTGTTCTTACCAATCCAAGCAGCACTGGCTCCTTTCTTGCCAGATCCTTTCAGCAGTTTTTCCATTGCTCTAGCTGGCCCACCAGTTCTCCCATCAAGAATCATCCCATCACTTCGTTTGATCTCAAAGAGTTCGACCATGTTGACTTTGATGGAATGGAAGTCTCCAGACTTCTTGGGTGTATAGACCTCCTTCCCCACAAGAGCTCCTTTCACCTGTTCAGTGACTCCTATATCCTGGGGTCGGAGTCTCAAGAACTTGATTTCGAGATCTGCATCATAGGAGCAGTAGAAGTCGTACTTGATTGAGGGTTTGCCAACTTTGACATCTGAAACTCCGAGAATATCTGGTCCATCAGACTCTGCAATCTTCTTAGCTTTATCTGGTTTGACCTTCGTCCCGAAGTAATAGAGTTTCTTCTTTTTGGCGTCAACCTTCATCTTCGCATGAGCACCAGTCACCTTGAACATCGAAGGTGAGAGGGCGGCTTTCTTTTTCTTCTTCTTTGCCATTGCGAACCACTGACTTGATAGAGTACTGTGAGCTATATGTTCTCTTTGGCCGCTACTTGTGTGCAAAGGAGACTCTCAACGGTTCTCCTAAATCATATATTCTGGCAAAACCAACTCTCTCAAATTGGAGAAATGTCCCAGCCTTCATCTTTGATAGACCTGGTTCACCGAAACCAGTTTCGATTGAGCCATCAGCCATGGTCAGCTCAACAGGAATAGACTTCTCCTTTGGGACCCAATGGAGTATGGGACCTCCCACCTGACGAACCTCATCAACATCCACACTGTGATGTTTCAGCTTAAGAGGCTTAAGACCCTCGATTGTGAAGTTTGCATAGTCCTTTAGACGAATCAGAGTCCCCTTCTTCATCCTCTTGAAGTCCCTCTGTGCAACTCCAACCTCACCAGAGCCATCGCTCAAACTCAGTGGTATCTTCCTGACTCCTTGCTCTGGAAAGTCTGGATGAACTGGAACTTCAGCAGTTGTCAAACCTGATGGAACATCAGAGGTTGCAGCCCATATTGGATCTCTGACGAAGAAGGCTCTGGGTGTTTCAGCATCCCTCAGTTTACGGTTCTCTGAGTACACTGACTTCATGGAGATTGATATGTCTACGATGCTGAGCCCTAGATCAAGCATCACCTTCCTGAGAGCTCGTTGGTCAATCCCACGTTTTTCTAGGGACTGCATACTCCACGTCCGAGGATCATCCCAACCAGTATATACTCCTGATACAACCTCCGCACGTGACTTGCTCTTACTCAACTTCGCATCCTCAAACTTGAGGCGACCATAATAGAGGAGCTCAGGTTCTTGCCAGCCATAGATTCTCCAGATGTGCTGCTCAATCTTGCCCTCCTTCACAAGGTCTTTCCCGCGAACGATATGGGAAATCCCAAGCTCATGGTCATCAATTCCCCATGAGTATTCTAGGAGAGGCCAGACCCGATACTTCGAACCAACTCGAGGGTGTTCGGACTCTGAGATTCGAAGAATCACATGATCTCGCATTGCTGGGTCTGGGTCGGTCATTCCTGTCTTGATTCGAACTGCTGCAGCTCTCTCCGGATATGTCCCATCAAGCATCATCTCCCATCTAGCCAGATTGTCTTCTACTGATAGGCTCTGGCACGGACAGGGGATACCTTTGACCTTATGCTCAGTCCTCCAAACATTGGCGTCACAGTCACAGACGTAGGCTTCTTTCTTCTTAATCAGGTCTACTGCATAGTCATAGAAGAGCTGAAGACGGTCAGACTTGTAGACTATCTTGTGGACCTTCACATCCAGGTAGTCAAGACTCTCAGGAATGAGATCGAAAGCATCAGGCTCAACGACCTTCTCAGCAGAACCTATTGTGTCATCAAATACCAGTATGAGCTCGCCATCGTACCGCTTTACATAGTAGTCATTCAGTATGACCATTCTGGAATTACCAACATGGAGAGGTCCTGATGGGAAAGGCGCTAGGCGCATCACAATCTTCTTCCATTTGTCCACATTGGGAAGCTCTGGAGGCCCTTTTTCTTCTGTTGGTTCGATCACCTCAGGAGTTTCAAGGAGCTCAGGGGCAATCTGTTTCAGTTCAGTAACCTGATCATCGTGTGACATCTTGCTGACTTCTTTGACTATCTGTTCGACAAGCTTCTTGACATCTCCCGCCTTCGGTCGAAGATCAGCTCTTGAACCCAGGAGTGCACTCATGACTGACTTTGCACTTGGTTTCCCCTCATACTTTACAGCATTGTCAAGTACAGCCTTTCGAACCTCAAGTTCTAGATTGTCCATTGCATCAGCTCCAATTGGTCTGCCCTCTCACTTCATTTAACTTTGACTGGCTGTAGGAAAAAAGTTCACCACGGAGAGGCTTATATGGCAATTTAGGGGGTCCGTAATGTGAGAACATCGTCTTAGGTGCGTGAATCGTGTCTGAGTTAAAATGTTGCAAGAGATGTGGTGCGTTCACAACCTGCACTACAAAGGGCGAGTGCTGTCCAGAGTGTGAGTACTTCGATCCTATTGACAACCTTTGTATGGCTATTCCAGTGAAGAAACGGAGTAAGGAGGTCGAACTGGAGGAACAAAGCGAGATTGACCCCGACACATACCTTTTCGAAGACGACGACGAAGAAGACGACTTGGATGACCTTCCTCCTGAACGAGACTCTGATGATGAAGATGAGGAAGATTTTGATTTTGACGATGATGATGACGACTGGTAACTTTCTCATATATTGACGAAATACAATCCCATCAGCGCTATGGCAATCATTACTAGTAGAGTTGCGTTTCCAACCAACCAGCTTCTTGCATTCTTCTTACTTATCTTGATTGGACCTAGTGGTTTCAGACCAGTTGGGGCCTTGCTATAAGGATCTGCAGCAATCCAGAGAATTTCTAATGGATTTGCATCACTCGGAAATATATCAAGGTAGAGATGAGATGCATACCCTAGAAGGTACAGAGCTGCAACGTAGTATTCAACCTTAGCTCCTATGTCACCTATACTTCCTGCATTTTCTATAGCAATTGCTACATTGATGAGTGTAGTTAGAATTATGAGAAGAGGGAGAACAACTGAATGGAATATTATGTTACGATGCCTGGAGATTCCGAGGAATGGAATGTCCCAATCAGGCATGAGTGCACCACCAACGGTGATAACCCCTCCAATGAATACTGAGATTCCTCCAATTATGACAATTCCAGTGGACAGTTGATAGTAGACAGCTCCAGCAAGAGATCCAATACAGAAAGCAACAAAGAACATTGCACTGACTGCACTGCGGTTACTAGTTGTTCTTGCTTGCATGTCTTTGTTTGGAGCTCTCCAGTAGAGTATCGGTACAGAGACAATACTCACTCCAATGCCGCCAGCAACATAGTAGAATAGAAGGTCAGTGAGTGACCCTCCAATGTCTTGAAACACTGTGAATGCATAGATGAGTGTATACAGCCCGACGAACAAAGCAAAAGCAAACATAATGTGTGAAAGACGATTCATCTTCAAACCCCAGGTCCTGACTGACCCATTGATAGAGCTGCATCAATCTTATTTCTTTCCTCTCAGACCTGGGAACCAGTATTGCGTACTCTTGGAGTAGCTCTTCTGCTCCTTGGCTACCCCGTTCGATATCAGAAGCTCCAACGCATTTCGCACTCTTTCCTCTTTCCATCCCAGGTTGACGACAGCATCTTCGATACTCAGACGACCATCTTTCGTGGCTGCAAGACTGAGTATCTCCTGAGGATCATCTGTCAAAGCGACGGGAACAAATTCGACCATTAGAGCTCCACCCTCAATGGTTGACAAGCCTTGAATAAGCCCCTCCTTTGCCATGTCTTCTAGGATGGTCTCGATCTCATCAGAGAGGGTCCCCCACCCTCCCTCATCCAATCTCACTAGAAGTTCAGAGAACAACATGATTCCACCAAACTGCTTGGAATCTGAAGCCATTCGTAGGATGTCACGTCTGAGACCATCTGTCCTGTCATCACGTTTGAGAAGTCGTTTGACCATTCCTGATTTCTTCTTGGCTTGAGCAATCCAGGACTCTGGCTCATAGCCAAGTTCGGTCAACAGTTCGACCAGAGCGGTTCGATATGCAGGTATGCTCAATATCGTGCTTCCCTGATTTTCGAATACCTCCCAAAGTCTTTCTCGAATCGAGTCCAAGCGTCTTGATCGGTCCACCAGTTCGTCAAGTCGTACTGCAATTTGATCCTCGTGTGAAAGAGAATTCACGATTATAGGGATAGCAACATCACTCGTGGATGTCAATGTAAACTCAATTGTCTTATCGAAAAATCCGGGGGCTATCACTACACCTTCATAATTACTCATTGGCAATGAAACCACAATAGCACCCTTACTGTCAGACTTGGCTTGTAGAACACCCAAGTCAATCTCAGCACCTTCGACAGGTCGTCCTGCTTCATCTTGAATATGGAATCTCACTCTGCACAGTGACCCATCTGAGGTCACTGTCAACTTTCGTTTCTTCCTCTTGATCTTGGTTTCTGGAATTCCTGAGAGTATATCCTCTAACTCCTTGATCAAAGGTCGTTTCGCGAGGCCATCTCCGACGAGTGCTTCCGCACCTTCAAGAATCGCCTCACGAGCTTCTTTCACCGACAACAGATTATGGGTTTGAGAAGAATCTCTGATGAATTTCCTCAGAGCTACATCATTATTGGCCCGTTCACTGAGTAGTGATGCTACTGCACCAATAGCTCGGGTTGGAGTTTCAAAGCCATCGACGAAATCTCGCCTTCGACTCACCTTATCCCCTGTAATTACCAGCTGAGAGAGTGTATAGACCTCGATTGCGAGTTGTCCCTTCTTCGAAAAGCCAGCCAGGAAGAAAGGAATCATGATCAGCGTGCCTTTCGAATCTGAGTTAACTACAGACAAAGGAACCGATAAGTCGGTCAGACTGGAGATCTGTTCCTGAATCGCTTTATTGGCCGCTTGGACCTCCGCAAAGAAGCCATCGCGTTCGACCAATAACTCGCGTGCTGACTCTTGGATGTCTGTGAGAATTTCATTACGTCTAGTTACATCCCTCTGGAGGGCGGCCTTCCGAGAATCAATTGTCTTCTTGATCTCTTTGATTCTTGATTTCTTCTTATCAGATGATGACACCTCAAGAGCCTTGAGTTCGGATTCCATCTCGACAATCTGTTTTTCTAACGATACAATCCTCATGTCCAGACGAGACAGCGTTGACGCTGTCGAGTCCTCTTTTCGGCCTACGGTGTCTTCGACCCTTGTTGAGATTATGTCTACTAGTTCTGTTATCAAATCGTCAACTGAACTGATCACGTCAACAGTTTCGCGTAACAATTCTATCGATCTCATGAACTCCTTCTCACCCAGAAGTCCAGTCAAGGGCACTGAATAATTCTCAATGGTATTTCCTAGGGGCCTCTCAAGAAACTGAGCAATTCCCCTGGACATCAGTCCACTCAATAGACCCAACAGGGTTGATCGACCAGTACTTCGGAAAGGAGTGATGAGCTTACGAGCGTACTTTATGCCTTCCAGAAGATCACCGGTTCTCAAATCCTCAAGCGTGGAAGTCGCATCGAACCTAGTATGGTGTGTCAGCGACTCGCTCGTCAGACCAAACAGCTCGACGAGAAAGCTACGATTCTCGAAGGGAGCAGGTACTATTACTACAGGAAGATAGCATTTGAGCATGAACTCCAGATCTCGACCGTCTCGTTGCTCAACTGCCCGCATCACCATTCCAGCCATGACATAATCCTCAGGAACAGCCTGTTCCATTGGCTGGCCTCCTGACAACTGGAGTCGCCTCGTAGCTGTTGCAGGTACTATGAGGTTCCAGCGTTCAATGTCCATAGTGATACCTATGTTGAAGTCATGGGAACGCTTTTCATACTTTCTTATGGAGAATCCATTGCAGGTTTTATCGCGCCTGATGCTGTGAGGAACATGCAAGATGAAAAGAGATGATCCTATCCTTCTACCAATCTGTCAGAAGTGCGGCAGATACAAGGGGGTGGGAACATGTGGCTGTGAGGGTTCTCGTGAGATGACAGACGTTAGTACAAAATGCAGTCTTTGTGAAAATACTGGAACTATTGCGTGTACACGCTGTGGTCGACGATACTGTGAGGTTCATGGTAAGGAAGAAGTGAAAGGTCATCTCACGAAATGGAATCAACGAATTGGTACCTGTACAATTTGCGATCAATCAGTGTGTGAGAACTGTTGGATTCTCGAGGACAACGGTTTGATTACCTGTTTGGCTCATCACGACGGTCCGCCACACGATTGAAACACCAATTGTGCAGGTCCAGTACGTAACGGTTAATCATTTATGGAGACATGTAACCTCAGAATGTGGGGCGCGACATGCCAGAAGCGACGTTCGTAGTTCATCTAGATGATTTCCAGGGTTTCATAGTAAAAGCAAGGCACCCTGAGACCCTAACCCTCAATGAGAAAGTACTCAACCTCATTTTCTATGAGCAACAGAAGGAGAAGAAGGAAACTCTTGCTGTTTCAGAAATAGAGGGTCTGAGAATAGCAATCTTCAGTACACCACAATATCCAGGTTGGATGGTATGTACTCTCCTTGGACCTGAGGAGGATTTTGATGTGATAAGGGGTGAACTTTCAGGTTCAGGAAGACTAATCCTAGCGCTCATGAGTGAAGACGACGAATCTGTCAATCTAGCAGAGCTAGTAACGAGTGGAAGTGTTCTGAAAGAAAAAAGTGAAGAACAGATTCTGGCAAGTATCTTCCTTACACCATCTTCGGCCCTCCTATTGGAACGAATGCAAGCCGAAGGAGTTGAGAAAGCAGCTAAGTTGTCCATCTGGCTGAAGAACCAGGTCCAAGACGAAGTGGATCTCCGAGAGGCAATGGCACCTCTGATGAACTCTGGCATTGTAAAGGTTGAGCTGATAGGGAAGACTGCTGAGACAGTATTTCTTGTCAAGGACGTGTTCGGCTATAGAGCACCTCCCGTTGAGTCCATCCAAAAAGCCAAACAGACCCATCCAAACATCGAGGAGAAGTACAGAGAGTTTGTGGGTCAGTTCTTCTCTCCACCTCCACCAAACAAGGGATACAATCCGACCATTCCAGTGGATGATCCAAATTCACCAATTCTTGAGGATAGGGAGAAGATATCACGATTGATAGCAGACAGTTTGAATTACATGGTACTCGATACTCTCAGGGCAGAACCATTGACAGTTCCCGATATCTCAGAGAAGACAGCACTTCCTGAGTCTTTAGTGATGAAGGTTCTCTGGTCATTAGAATCTGAGAAGGTTGTGGTCCGTTTTGATGAGGTAGATGTCTGGGCACTCCTCACTAATCCCAGAATAGAGTCATTTGTACCTGAATATGTCCTTCCGATGATAGCAAAGAAGGTATCAGAGAAAGAAATAACACCTCAAGTGGCTCGGAGACATCTTGAACTCTTGATTCAGAATTGTGGTGAAGTGCTGTGATTAGAAGTGTCTATGTGCTTGGTGATCAAGGGAACATGCTGTATTCTAAGGATTATGCCAAGAGTGAGTCGAAGACGAACCTTGTGGAGTTTCTGATTAACTTAACACATTTTCTGAAGACAGTAGATCTTGAGGACAAAACAGAGTTCATGAACGTAGCTATTTCACGCATCTTCTTTGCAAAGAGAGATTCTTTCACATTCCATTTTGTCGCTGACAAGGCAGATGATGCAACACAGATAGAGGAGAAAATGGGACAGCTTGTTGATTCATTCATGCGAGATTATGCGAACCTTGCTCTCGCAAATCAACCATTAGATGGTTTTGACGAAAAGGTCGATGAGATCGCAGTCACAATGGTCAAGGTGGCCATTCTTGGATTTGCAGGTGTTGGAAAGACAACAACACTTCACCTCTTGAGGGGAGAGACTCTTCCACTTGTCCACGACCCCACTATTGGTGTCAGTATCAAGAAGTTGCCTGAGGAGGTAGAGAATGCCAACATTGTCCTTTGGGACCTAGCAGGACAGTCACGTTTCAGCATCCTCTGGGCTAAGATGATAGCCAATGCGCAAGTGGTCATAATTGTGACAGACAGTACACTAGAGAATGTCCTGAGAAGCAAGAAACTTGTGACCCTTGTCAAGGACGAGGTTCCAGATGCAAAGGTCATTGGTATCGCCAATAAGCAAGACCTGCCGACAGCTCTCACTCCTGAGAGAGTAGGACAGATTCTTGGGATTCCAACCTATGAGCTTGTAGCCATCGATATCTCGTACAGAGACAGGTTGATTCAGATCATCAGAAGAGCCATTCTCGAAGGCAAGGCAGAGGCAAAAGCAGCCTGAACTCAGGAAGTATTATGCTCTGAAATTGGCGTGAATGCATCAAGGCAAAGGTTAAGAGCCAAGCAGAGGCAAATATCGCAACAGCCGCCTACAGGTGACTAACAATGTCCTTTGATTTAGAAGGTATAATGGCAAAACTCAAGGAAATAGAAGGGTTTGCTGAGAATGTCGCAGAGACTAAGAAGCTTGCAGACGACCTGGCTGAGAACTTCGCAAAGATGAAGACCAACATCAACCAGGCAATCAACGATGGCTTCACCGAGATAGCAAATCAGATTGAAGCACTCAGACAGAACATGGAGAAGATGGAAAGCGTAAAGACAGATGCCCCAAAAGTTGACGCTCCGGCCCCGGCTGTAACCCCTGAACCGGCGCCTGCGCCGGAGGTTACACCAGCCCCAGAGCCCGCTCCTGAGGTTGCACCTGAACCCGCTCCTGCACCTACTCCAGAACCAGTTCCTGCGCCTGAGCCCGAGCCAGTTCCCGAGCCAGCTCCTGCAGTGGAAGCAGCTCCTGCCGAGGGTGATGATCAGATGGACTTCCTGCTTCAGCAGAAAGACAGACTGAAAGCGCAGTTGACTGATCTACGGTTCGACTACATGCGTGGATACATCCCAGAGGACGAGTACAAGACAAAGGAGTCAGAGCTCGATACTCAGCTGGAAGATGTTGACAAGCAAATTGCTGCTCTGAAATAGACTAGCTTTCAAAACGTATTTGGCTCGCACTCGAGTCTCTGTGAGGACTCAGGAAGAGTGCGAGGCAAACCTCTCTTCTTTTCTCTAGATAATCAAAATGTGTAAACACTGGCTGACAGAAGTACGTCAGTGAAGATGGGTCATTATTTCTTCTTAGTTTCCTTCTTCTTTGCAGCCGGCTTTTTATCCTCGGCTTTCTTCTTGGTTGTAGTCTTCTTAGCAGGAGTCTTTTCTTCGGTCTTTTTCTTAGAAGCCTTCTTGGCTGGTTTCTTCTCCTCAGCCTTCTTGGGAGTTGGCTTCTTTGCCGCTGCCTTCTTCTTTGGCTCCTCCTTCTTCTCCTCAGCCTTCTTCTTAGAAGTCTTCTTAGCTGGTTTCTTCTCCTCAGCTTTCTTCTTGGCGGGTGCTTTCTTTGCTGGAGCCTTCTTCTTAGGAGCCTCTTTTGCTTCCTCTTTCTTCTTGGCAGGTGCTTTCTTCTTAGGAGCTGGTTTCTTCTTAGCCGGAGCCTTCTTTGGTTTCTCTTCCTCTTCGGACTCAGGCTCAGATTGTGGTTCGAGAGGTTCTACAATGACCTCAGGTCTCTCGTCCTTCCGTTCCTTCTTTTCGCCAACTTCTCTTCTCTTGTAAGCAAGCTTGCTTGGTTTAACAGCACCGGGAGTGCCTGCTGCTAGAAGTGCAATGTCCATCTCTTCAGTGATGATAGTCTGCTTTGGTACACTTGAAGCAATCTCTTCGAGAGCATCAGCCACCATGATTGGAGCTCCTTCTTCTCTCTTCTCGAGCTCTGCAGGAGTAGTGTAGACAACGAATCCGCCCTCTCTGATGTAAGGAATAACGACTCCTTCGGCTTCTTTCTCTCGAAGGATATTCCGGGCAATACTCATACGAATGTTGAAACGGTTGGCAAGATCATAGCTAGTGACAGATTTTGCTTTCTTCAAGTATTCCTCAATACTCGACATAGTCTCGTCCTTAAGAACGGCATCTCTGACGATTCTCTCTGTCTTTGCGGCTGATTTGCCCCACTTTTTACGGCTGATGGTAATTACTCTCCTAGACACCTGTACTAGGTTCATCGCGGAAAACTTGGGTTTGACTTTTAAAGATGCTCATTGCTCTATATTCGCTGGCAGATTAGGAGCAGAAAAAACGGATGGATTCATCAGCTGACATCAATCAATTGACTAAAACTCTCGTGAGCCTGGCATATCCAGAACTTCAGAAGAGAGATATTGTTGTGTCATGGGGAAAGACGTCCAGTTTTGGTCAGGTCAGATGGAGTGATAATGACAACGAAATCAGAATCAGACTGAACAAGAGTGTCAAAAGATGGCATCCAGCTGGAATCACAGGACTTCTCTCTCACGAGTTGAGTCATCCGTCACAGAAGGGTACAGGTCTCAAGGAATGGGAGACAGATGAAGATGTGATCACGAGAGGATTAGGACCATATCTTGCTGTAGAGAGACTGCTTACAGGTAAGTATGACGATCATATGATCAAGAGTGGCAAGGACCGATACCTTGGATATCGAAGTATCAGAGAGAGCTTGACTCCAATTGAAGACAAAAACTTGGACATCCTTATGCATGAGCTTGGCCTCAAACCGACTCCAATGGTGCACGATGCCTGGCTGTCCCATGACTCTGTCATCTACGAGAGAGAAGGAGCTGTATCAATAGTTGTAGATGGAGAAAGGTTCATCCTCCCCGATGGACTGATTGAACCAGACATTAAAACTGTGAATCGTGATGGCATTGTTTCTGTATATGCTGATGAGATACTGATTGGTGAGTATGAAGAGTCTGAAATCTAATCAGAAACATCTTTCCGCTTCTTGATGATGAGTTTTTGAGAGAGTGAAACATCACTAGCTGGTGGGATATCTTCCGTGATGACACATCCTGCAGATATGATACTATTCTCACCAATGCGTGTGGCAGGATAGATAGATGCATTGATTCCGATGTCCACATTATCACCAATAATGGCCCCAAACTTCTTTTGCGGTATCTGGACAGTTTCAGTATCGTTCCTTAGGAACAAGGGATCCTTTCCAGGTCTCCAATTCCATAGTTGTGCTCCTGCTTCTATGCATGTATCAGCACCAATGATTGAGTCAGCTAGATAGGTCATTCTACCAACATTTACTCTCTCAAAGACCATTGAGTTTCTCATTTCTACAGCGTATCCAATCTTGACACCGTCACATAGACTGCTATAGTCTCGGATTAGTGAGTTGTTGCCAACATAGACTCGTTTTCCGATATAGATAGGACCGCGAAGGGTTGTGTTCGGTCGGATTATACTTCCCTCGCCGATATGAACTGAACCTTCAATGACAACGCTTGGATGCACATTTGCGGATTCTGCGATGAAACTACCCTTTCCTAGAAGCTGTCTGTCCATTACAATGCGATTTGCCTTGAGAATGTCCCAGGGCCAAGTGAACTCAGCCCAATCCTTCTCCCAAACTGCAGCTGACACCTTTCTACCACCCTCCATGAAGTTCTCAAAGGCTTTCTCCATTGTTTCATGCTTCTCCAATAGTGGAAGGATATCAGTTGAGAATACAGAAACACCAGCTACTGCATAGTTACTGACGTAACGATCAGGGCCACCCTTCTCGACAAGTTTCTCAACAACACCGCCAGATCCAATCTTCACTGTACCAAACTGCTCAGGATTCGAAACCAGAGTGACAAGCATTGTGACGTCCCCCTCCATGGATTTGTGGTTGGAGAGGGTCCTAGACACCATCTTGGGTTCGACAAGAACATCACCATTGACCAACAGAAACTTCTCTTCACCCTCAAGTTCGTCTCGGGCAGTCAGGATTGCATTCTCAACACCCTCCTGTTTGTGCTGGATAACATATCTGATCTTGACATCCTGATCTCCACCCATCTGGAAGTGGTCGATGAGTTCCTCTCTTCCATGACCTACGACTATGATAATATCACGTATCCCATTCTCCATGAGACTGTCAATAATGTACTGGAGAACCGGTCTCCCTGCGATCATTAGCATCGACTTTGATCTCTTTGCCGTAAGGGGTCTCAACCGTTGACCCTGTCCAGCTGTCAGAACAAGAGCTTTCATGTTTAGTCACACGTTTCTCAATCAGTACTATGACGCATAAAACTGTTGGCTGTTGTGCAGCTGTACTATGGTTCGATTAGGTGGAAGTAGATTCGTCTTTTCCCAGCACCGACATTCTTGGACTTTCCTATCTGTATACCACCAATCTCACTCGTATTTTTGACATGGGTTCCTGCACAGGATGCTGCATCATAGTCACCGATTATCAGGACTCGAAATTCCTTCACAGACTTTGGTACCATTTCCAAGTATCGAGTCTGATAACCCCGCTCATTCAGGAAGTCGATAGCTTCCTGACGCGGCATGAATCTTATTTCGACATCAATGTTCTCTGCAAGTTTTGCATTTACTGCAGCCTCAACATCACGCTTCATGGCTTCATCAAATGACTCCAAAGGTGAGTAGTCAGCTCGACTCTCACCTGGTTTTATGTTGTTTCCGACAGTTTCAACTCCATATTCGAGCTGAAGGTGTCGAGATAGAACATGTTGAGCGGTATGGAACCGCATACACTCATGTCGGAATTCCCAGTCGAGTTCGCCGTGAATCTTCGTTCCCTGGGGAAATGATTGCCCATCCAGCTTGTGACGGATTTCACCCTCAACCTTACGGACTTCTTTGACGCTGACTGTGCGAGTACCATCCGAGAGTGTACCTCTGTCACTGGACTGTCCGCCTCCTTCTGGATAGAATGCTGTCCGATCCAGAACCACGAAGTCCTGTCCGGATGAAACGACGGTGGCATCGAATGAACGAAGATAGTTGTCACTCATGTGCAGAAGCTCAGTCATGTGATAGTTCTCCTAGCTAGTGTGTAGGTCTGCGTATGTTGTTCCACTCATCGACAGCAAGCTGCTTTGCCTTCTCCAGTTCCTCACCAGTAAGGTCAACGTCAGGGGTGTCAGCAGCGGCATCAATGATTTCCCGCACAGACTCTTCAGATGCTTCCTCCATCAGACCGTCGAGAATTGCACCTACAGTATCGTCACTGACTCCACGCTCTATCAGATATCTTGCTAGTGGAGTGTAGGATACTGGAACATATCCACTGTCAGTAGAGGGTTCCAATCCAATGGCGTTCATCTGGGATTCAAACCTCTTTGTGATGATGTCCTGACGGGACTGCACTGCAGGTTCTATGAGCTCTTTTTCCTTGTCAACATCCGCCAACATTCGACGCATCTGTTTGACCACAGGCATTCCTGCTCCTGTCTTTGCGCCTGATCTACGTCGGGCAGCAACTAAGATGATGACCACTACTATCACGAACCAAAAGATCGGACTCAGCAGAAAATCGATGAGGAGGTTGACAATTTCTGTTAGCTGCATTCTGAACGCCCCTCTGATGTAAAGCAACACCAGTGTGATTTGACGACACAGTAATCGCGACTATAAGGTTTCTCCTGATAGTGTCCTATCGTGAGAAGTGCTCTGCAATCTGTAAATAGACACCCACTGACTGATAGAGCTCCTTCAAACGAATGAACTCGTTCGGTTGATGGGCTTGTTCGATAGACCCAGGACCACAGATGACATGCTGAATCCCAACCTTTGGTTGAAGCACTGAGCAGTCTGTACCATAAGTTGCAGTTGCCAGCTCCAAAGAAGAACCGACAACCCTTTCAACTGCTGCTTGGGCAACACCAACAATCTCAGAGTCAACAGGTGTTAGCACAGCTGGTTTTCCATGAACATATTCAACCTTGACGCGGTCAGAGAGACCAGCTGATTCCAGTCTCGAATTCATTGATGTTAGTAGTGAATCCGGGTCTTGACCCATTACTATCCTCATATCGAGTAGTGCTTCACAGTTGTCAGGTACAACATTGATCTTGATTCCACCCTTGATCATTCCGATGTTCAGGGTTGGTTGACCTAGGAGGTCATGATCCCTGTAGGGGAATGGCTCCCCAGAGATGACCTTGATTGCTTCTATGCAGGCTTCAATGGCGTTCACACCTTCTTCTGGTCTAGAGCCATGAGCAGATTTGCCTGTAGACACGACCTTGCTCCAGAACATCCCTTTCTCTCCAACCAGAATTCCAAGACTTGTTGGTTCTGCACATACGCCGAATTTTACTCCTTTCAAAAGGCCGCTGGCCGCAACCTCCTCTGCTCCAGAACAGCCGCTCTCTTCATCTGAGGTAGCCAGCATTACTAGAGGTTTCTCATGCTTCGCCTCGGTATACAGAATGAGGGTTTCTGCGAGGGCTGCCACTGGACCCTTCATATCAGCAGACCCTCGGCCATACAACCTACCATCTACGATCTCTGAGGCAAAGGGATCATAAGACCAACTCTCAGGGTCTCCACTAGGCACAGTATCAAGGTGACCGTGTACGACCAAGTCCCCCTTCTCTCCCTCATGGCTCGAGAATATCAGGTTTGGACGTTCACTGGGACCAACAGAAGTACATGAGATTCCATGTGCTTCCATGTGGTCCGTCAGAACTCTAGCTGCATCCGCTTCATATCCGGGAGGATTCTCTGACTTGGCAGAAATCAGATCCTTCAGAAGATTGAGGACTCTGGACTCATCCATTGGGTGTAACACCAAGAGCCACCTGACAACTAGATGCTATGAAGGTTGCTGATTGAACACAATATCGATTTTAAGAAGAAAGGTTCTGGGGATGAGTCCTTGTAAGTACTCAATCCCCAGTATCTGTGTGTATCTACTTCTTCTTACGCATCAGAACGACAAGCACAACGACAACCACAACACCAGCTGCGGCGATAATTATCAGAAGTGTTGTCATATCTAGTGGAAATCCAGGACCTGGGGTGGTCGGAGGTGCTGCTGTCACATTGACGAGAACCGAGTCTGACGCAGAATAACCTGCGGTGTCAAACACAGTAATCTCATAGACATATGTGTCATTGTCCAGCCCGTCGATGCTGATGGACAGAGGTCCACCATCCCATGTCCCACTGGCTACGGTGACAGAGTCCTGCTCAATGATGTAGTTCCATGGCCTGTCACTCGACGGATTCCATTGGATGTTGTTTCCTGTTGCACCTTCCTCATATTCCACATCAGTTGGATGATTTATAGTAGGACGCATCATAAACGCAATCTCATTCTCCCATAACTCGAAAGCATCTTCGTATGTTGAATCATCCACGTCACCAGTCAACTGATCAAGGAGGTAGCCATTCCAGAGCACTTGTCCGCCGAGACCCAAAACGATTGTGGCGTTTCCTGGTTGAACAGTTTCGTTCAGTCCAGCTAATGCGGTGGCATTTGCGTACACAGTCATCAGGTCACCCTCTTCTCCGATATCGTAACCTTGGGTGAAGTTCAATGCACCATAGTCGTTAGGAGTATTGAAGATTCCATGACCCGCTGACCAGATATAGAATGGTTGTGAGTCAGGATAGTTATCCGCATATCCAAATCCGATTCTCGAGAACAACGGATCAGAGGAGTACACATGCATCATGTGCCATGAAACAATCAGCTGGCCTCCAGTGTCCAGGTATGCTGAGAAGTCATCAAAGTACGGATTGATTCCCGGCCAACATGAGTCGAGGATGACAAGGTCCCACTGCTCACTGTACAGTGAGAGGTTCATGTAGTAGTCCGAGTATGTCAGATAGAATGGAACTCCCAAATCGTTCAAGGCATAAACTGCAGGTGCATAATATGGATCAGCGAGATCCAAGTTGTCCACGTAAAACAGAACGCTTGCCCTCGATGCCGTCAGCCAATTGGCGATATTCCTAACAAAATTCTCGTTGGCAGCGGCAACATTACTCCGCCTTCCTGTATTGTTCCCAGGATATTAGGTAATATCCAGGTTATAATGATGATTACAGAAATGAGTCCAACGATTAAAACAAAAATCGGATACGCCGAAGCATTTTTCATATTTGTTTTTATTTTTTCGTCCCTGTTTAATATTCCTGCTAACTGAGCTGTTGTTTGGTCGAGAATACCCCCAGCTTCACCTACCCGTATCATCGATAAGTATAAAGGACTGAAAACTCTGTCATGTTTTTCCATGGCTTCAGAAAGTGCTTTACCTGAGCTGACCCCCTCAATAAGGTCAGCGAGCATTTCCCTCATGCCGACTTTGTGATGCTGCTCATGTATAAGCTCGAGTCCGTTTAACAATGGAAGTCCTGCTCGTAAAGCTGTACTAAGCTGTGTTGTCATGGCCAGAATATCTTTGCTGCTTATCCTTCGGGAACCGAATTTTAATAATTGTTGTATATCCAGGGCTTCTCTTAGGCTGGCACCCGCTCCCGATGATTTAGCTTTTTCCGCCAGTTCCATTACGAACTGGCCTTTATTAGTTAGAGCCGCTACGGCACTTTTGCGATCAACCGCTTCTATTGTGCCGGTGACATGTTCGCCGCCTTGATCAACTGCTTTGTAGAAAAACTTGCTCACTTTTCAATTCTCTCGTTTTATATAATTTAAATATCATCCTCGGAGACGCTCTTTGCCACTCTGAGAACTTCCTCAGGAGTTGTTATCCCCTGAAGCACCAGGTTCATACCACTTTCCATCATGCTGATATGGTCTTCCGGTGCCGCCCTTATAATTTGTTCTGTGGTGGGTTTTTGTGCTATTAAGTCACGAATTTTAACAGTCATTCGCAATAATTCGAAAATGCCTTTTCGGCCTGACATACCGGTTTTATTACATTCATTACAGCCTTCGCCGCGATAAAATACCGTATCAGGACCGACAGACGCTAAGCCGTTAAGAGATTGTAATAGACTCTCATCAGGTTTATAAGGCACCTTACACTTCGTACAAATCTTTCGAACTAGTCTCTGAGCCAGAACGCCTTCCAGTGAACTTGCAAGCAGGAACGGCTCAACTCCCATATCGATCAATCTTGTAACGGCACCCGGTGCATCGTTAGTATGAAGCGTTGAAAATACAAGGTGTCCGGTCAATGCGGCACGAATTGCGATATTAGCGGTTTCTCCATCGCGAACCTCCCCAACCATGACTATATCCGGGTCATGGCGGA
>Ga0209536_100005441_pt1 | contig 19778 bp, 14 predicted proteins | sample DeeMarSeWOR28_12_FD_187461 | JGI IMG/M metagenome (GOLD analysis project Ga0209536, IMG submission 187461) | Marine sediment microbial communities from White Oak River estuary, North Carolina - WOR-2-8_12 (SPAdes) (version 2) | ecosystem: Environmental > Aquatic > Marine > Intertidal zone >...
ATTATCAGACCTACGAACCGCCGTCTATCGCCCCACGAATCAGAGCCGTGGCCGAATTCAAAGTTATAATTGGGGAGATAAGCCTGTCAGAGACACAAGGCCCGGTAGGGAGCCTAGTAACGATTACCGGCTCCAAGTTTCCTGTCAGTAGTGATATTCGCATTGCCTACGATAGCTTGGTACTACGCATTGAATCTGGCGACAGAACAACAAATGCAAACGGTAATTTTGTTAGCAGCGTTCGCCTTCCAGACAGTAATGCTGGATTGCATACCATACTAGCAACCGTTTCAAGCAGTATAGCAGAGGCTGTTTTTTTCCTGGAACCACGAATCGTGATTTACCCGACATCAGGAGCACCAAGCACAGCAGTAACCATAGACGGCACAGGTTTCAGTAGTAATGGCTTAATCGAGATTGAATTTAATGGAAGTAACCTAGTAACTGGAGCCGCCAATTCCGCAGGTACATTTAAGGCGAGAATCTATGTGCCAGAGTTAGAGCCCGGAACTTATAAAATTATCGCATCAGACGGCTACAATATCGCCCAGTCCAAGTTTTCCATGACCTTATCCGAACCTGCAACACCACAGCCTCCAACACCTACACCTACACCCACACCTGAACCCACACCAACAAACACCAGCATCAGTTCCAGTAGTGGCCATGTCGGTGAAAATCTGCTTCTCGCTGGGATTAGTTTTAAACCGAATAGCCTGGTAGCAATCAGATATGACGATGATCTTATGACCGCCGTTTCTACCGACAACAACGGCATTTTCTCAGCGGTATTCGCGGTGCCGCCAAGTAAATCCGGCACTCATTCTGTAACCATCACTGATGGAGTGAATATATCTGAGCGTACTTTCGCTGTTGAATCAACGCCGCCACCAGCACCAACTTTGATCCTTCCGGAGTTAGAAATAGGAGTGTCAGCACCTTTATATTTCGATTGGTCCGATGTATCTGACGAAAGTGAGCCGGTACATTATATCTTTCAGATATCGAATACTGATGAGTTTTCCGCCAGTACAGTTATTCTCGAGAAAAGGGGCTTGTCTACATCAGAAGTAGCCCTGACCGCGGCTGATATACAGAAATTAAGCGGGGGAAGTTCTCCCTACTATTGGCGGGTAAGGGCTATTGATGCCGCCTCAAACGAGGGCATGTGGGCATATCCTGAAACGTTTAATATTCATTCTCCATTCCCGATTTGGGCTACAATTATATTATCAATCCTGAGCGCTCTTTTTATCTTTGGCCTCGGCTACAGGGCACGCGCCAAATATCTTTTTATTAAGAAATCCGCATGATAAATAAATTGTAGCACACAAGATTAAGCGTTATTTGATCACAACTATAAAGCCAACTTCGCGCTTTTTATCATTCCCCATACCCCTCCCCATTTTTAAACGATGTCACGTCAATAGTAGTATACTTGTCAAAACAAAGACAATGGAGTGAGTTATGAGTATCAATAGCTCTAATATTCGCAGTCACGCCATTGTATTCGGGGTCGGTGCGGTCGGAGGCATGGTTCTTTTCGCTTGGGCTTCGAGTGCTATTCCCAAAATGGCATCGAAAATGATGCAGAATATGATGGCGCGTATGCAAGAGCATGGGTGTAATCCGAAAGAAATATGAGAGCGAATGATGACGGCTTCGTCGAAGCACGAAAAAAGTGATTAGTCTTTAACCCGACCTCGGTGAATGCTTTTTTATATACCTCTATACCATATCGGTTTTTAAACAATCTCATGTCTCCCGAAATATATTCCTCGCTTAAACGCGGATAGCGGGATGGGTTGTTTGCTTTTATGGTATTGACTACTAATAGAATGGGTACTAGAATACCAGCACCTCAAAAAGTATTAAGCGATTTCTGAGGTCTGAGTAATGACAAAATTAATCTATACTTATGCACTAATAACACTCAATTGCTTAAGCGGTCCATATTCCCGATGCGTCTGTTGTATCGATTTCGCATTCACATGATGATATATCTTCAGCGTGATTCCAACATCTGCATGCCCTAGCATTTCGCTAACTGCTTTGACATCACCGCCTCGTGATAATGTGTAAGTTGCGAAGTAATGTCGTAACTGATGCGGTATTGTTCATCAATAACTTTTTGCCTCAAAATAGAAATGGGACAAAAGTCGCTTACAATGGACTTCTTCTTAATCTAAAATAGCGAATAACAATGGTTAGAGCGTTTGTTTAAGACGAACTAATGGAGGTAGCTTATGGCGGTAAGCAAAATGGTAATCCAAAAGGGTGAAATTGCACCAGTTTTTACCCTCAAAGATCATGAAGGTAATGAGTTTAAACTAGCTGATTTAAGAGGGAAGAGAATACTTCTGTCCTTTCACCCCTTAGCTTGGACAGGTATATGTGCCAAACAGATGCAGTCATTGGAAGATAATGCAGATTTATTTGAATCTCTGAATACCGTGCCAGTAGGGATAAGTATTGACTCTGTTCCCACCAAGAAAGCTTGGGCTGCAAGCTTAGGTATAAACAAGGTAAGGCTACTGTCCGACTTCTGGCCGCATGGTGGTGTTGCTAAGCTGTATGGCCTGTTGCGTGAAAAGGATGGCTTCTCCGAAAGAGCTAATGTAATCCTCGACGAAAGCGGAAAGGTCGTCTTTTCAAAGGTCTACGAATTAGGACAACTGCCGGATATTCAAGAGATTGTCGAGATACTTAAATCAGCTTAGACACTGACGCAGCTGCTGAATTACACAATTGAAAACTTGCACTCCATTGCTTGGTGTCTTCTCGAAGATATAATGAGATAATTAATAAATAGAGGATATCGATACATGGACGTAACATTATACACGAGCCCTACCTGAGCCTACTGCAATATGGTGAAGGAGTTCCTATCACAGAAAGAGATAAGCTTTGAGGAGCGTGATGTCTCTCGAAATCCATCTTATGCCCAAGAGCTTGTGAGAAACACGGGTCAGATGGGAGTTCCGGTTACTATCATCAACGGACAAATAGTAGTTGGGTTTGATCGTGGCCGACTGGAGCAACTGGTAACTCAAACACAAACGATACAACGTCCCTCATTTGGAGCTTCAATCGCGGATGCAAGCAAGATAACAGCAAAGAAGGGTTCAGGGATAACGCTCGGTGCTTATATAGGAAGGGTTAAGCCAAGCTCAGTTGCGCTGAGAGTAGGGCTCATATCAGGTGATATAATTACCGAACTTAATATGAAGCCTATAGCCAACTCAAGTGATCTGGAGCAAGCACTATCCGGTCTTACTAAAGGTAGTCGCTTCTCTTTATTATTCCTCAGAGGCAATAAGTTAATGTCTACCGAAGGAACTTTATAATCCAGCCACAATTACGCAAACTACGGCTAAGATCTACAATCCTATTACCCCTATCCCCTCCCCATTTTTAAACGACATCAAGTCTTGCGGGATACATCACGCGTTTTAACACGGCTGGCGGAATGGCTGGTTTGATACATTTCCTTACTATAATCCAAACTTTAACTAACCTCGTCTTACCTTGTTCGTTATATAATGCAGAGAGAATTTCTGGAAGGGGTCAACATGGGCAAAACTAGTTTATCTGTCACACTCATTATATTGAGTATGATCGTTATTTCGATGGGATGTGCCGTACCTCAGACAGTTCCCCCTCCATCACCATCACCATCACCATCACCATCACCAGCTCCAACGCCATCGCCTTCACCAGATCCAATTCCTGCACCCATGCCAGTTAATATACTACAGTCAGAAAAGCCGCGAATAACCTCGCCTGAAGTGAGCGAGTCCGATTTATCCACCCTAGCCGATAGTAACAGCGAATTCGCCTTTGACCTTTACAAGACCCTAAAAGAAGTCGATGGCAACTTGTTCTACTCACCGTACAGCATCTCACAAGCTCTGGCGATGACCTGTGCCGGCGCCCACGGTGAAACTGAGAGGCAGATGTCAGACATTCTACACTTTACCCTGTCCCAAGATCACTTACATTCGGCATTTAATAGCCTTGATATAGAGCTCAACAAACGTGGCGAAGGGGCCCAAGGCAAAGATAAAGAGGGTTTTCGACTAAACATCGTGAACGCCATCTGGGGCCAGAAAGACTACAAATTCCTTCCCGAATTCCTTGACATCCTAGCGGAAAATTACGGTGCCGGGTTAAGGACTCTTGATTTCATAAATGCTCCCGAGGAATCTCGCATCACTATTAATGACTGGGTAAGCGAGCAGACTGAGGACAGAATTAAAGACCTTATTCCAGAAGGTGCAATTGATGCACTTACACGTCTCGTGCTTACCAATGCTATATACTTCAATGCGGCCTGGCAATTTCCGTTTAACAAGGAATTAACTACTAATAGTTCTTTTCACCTGTTGAATGGCGAACAAGTGATCGTGCCTATGATGGTGCAAACAGAATCGCTCGGTTACTTTAAAGGAGATAGTTACCAAGCAGTGGAAATGCCATATGATGGTCGAGAAATATCGATGGTTATTCTTCTACCTGATGATGGCCAGTTCGAGAACTATGAAAACTCAATAGATCGCAAGATGCTCGAAGACATCGTCTCTAGTCTCCTTTATCAGCAGGTCAACCTGACGATACCAAAATTCGAGTTCGAATCCGAATTCAGCCTTAAGAAAGCCCTGACAGCAATGGGTATGCCAGTCGCTTTCTCTGCAGACGCAGATTTCTCGGGCATGACAGGTAACCGTGATCTCGCGATAGATGACGTCTTACACAAGGCTTTTGTTTCCGTTGATGAGGCTGGTACTGAAGCCGCAGCAGCCACAGCAGTGATTATGACACTCACGGCCGTGCCCGCTCCTCCCCTAGTAGTAACGATTGATCGACCGTTTATCTTTTTGATCCGGGATATTGAGACCGACACGATACTGTTTATTGGTCGTATACTTAATCCCAACCTATAAAATATACCCCTACCCATTTTTAAACGACATCAGGTCTTCGGCGGTATATTACGAGTTTGAACGTCCGATTTTTTATCTATAATAATTCTTCCATCTTTTATTTCAACTATTCTATCGGTATGTTCCGCAACGAAGTAGTCATGAGTCACCACAACGAAGGTAGTACCATACCTTTGGTTTATCTCCCGGAAACCTAAGCATATCTTCTCCGTAGTCTCAGAATCCAAGTTACCAGTTGGCTCGTCGGTCAGGATAATCCTGGGATTGTTGATCAGAGCCCTTGCGATGGCTGTCCGTTGTTGTTGACCTCCAGACATCCTTGTTGCCAACTTATACTTAACATCTGTAATTTCAAGCATTTCGAAAAGCTCATCTGCCCGTCTGATTACCTCGTTCGATGGTCGCCAGCGGTTTATCAGATGAGGCATTAAAACATTCTCCAAAGCCGTGAATTCGGGGAGGAGGTGATGGAATTGAAAAACAAAGCCGATGGTCTCATTCCTCATGCGGGCCAGCTGATTTTTGGTCATATTATTCACCGGCTTCCCGTCGATAACTACATCACCGCTGGTGGAAAAGTCGAGCGTACCCATAATATTAAGCAACGTCGTTTTACCGCTTCCAGATGCACCCATGATGGCATTGCATGTGCCGGCTTCGAAACTCAGGTTGATGTCAAAAAGTACCTGTAAATCTACGCCGCCACGATATATTTTGTTTACCTGTGTCAGTTCGATGATTCCGCTCATATCAGCCCTCTCTTATAACATCAACAGGATTGAGTTTCAATGATTTGCGGGCGGGAATAACCCCGGCTAGCGTTGCAGCGATTATTGCTATTAGCCAGGAGCGAATTACGAATTCATAGTCGAAGTACAGGTCAATCAGCGGAACTTCCCCTGGACCAGTGGTGAAGGCTATGAAGGAATATAGCAGGCCAATGCCTAGCGCCAGCCCGGCAAGGGAACCCAAGAGGCCAAGCAAAAAACCCTGGTAGATAAATATCAGGCTAGCGTTGAAATCATTTATCCCCATCGCTTTTAGAATGCCAATCTCAGGTGATTTCTGAAGTACGCTTATCGCCAGTACGCTGGCTATGGCGATTACCACTGAGGCGATAATGACTATCTGTATAATAGCGCTGGAGATTCTCTGTCCCTCAAGTCCGCTCAGGAGTTCTTCGTTCTGATCTTTCCAGTTATCGATTACAATATCGTCGTTATCGAGCTTTCGCCCCAAATGATTGGCAACGGAGTCAGCCTGGAAGACGTCCGATACCTTCATCTCGACGGAGGTCACACGGTTGCCAAAATCGAATATCTCCTGTGCAGTATCGAGGTAGGTAAATAGCCAAGAATTGTTAAGGCTTTTCACCCCAAGGTCATAAAAACCAGATACGGTGAGCGTTACCGATCCGCCGCCGGGTATGGACACGACTACTTTATCGCCGATATCGATCTCAAGCTCTTCACTCAGCTCACGTCCCATAAGCACCTCACCACGCGAACTGTATTCACTTCCTTCATATATCGCGTTGCCGATATTGTAGATACCATCGGCCGCGGCAAAAGGAAATCCCCTTATAAGCACCGGCAGGTTTTTGTTATCCTTCCTGATAAAGGCGTTGCCGGTAGCTGAAGGTGAAAATGCGCTTACCTCTCTGGTCTGTTCCACCTCATAGACGATTTTCTCCCATTCGCGTATTGTGGCAACATCAGCGGCAGACGATACCGTAATATGCGGTGAATTCCCAACGGTACGATCAACAATTGTCCGTTGCAAGCTGTCGATGAGGAGTCCGACAAATATTTGAATGGAGATGGCGATGGCTATACCAACAAGTATTAATATACTCTGAGTTCGACCATGGGCTAAAAAACGTACGGCTATTTTGAAAGCTAGCACTATCTTCAAGCACTTGATTATTTTTGATGGCTATTTCAATTATACACATATTACCGAATATATATCACTCATTTAAGCACTGGTAGCGGGACGGTTAGTTTGAGTTTTGACTGTTAACTACTACTAATGATTTAATTTGAATCGTCATTACTTATACTATTGTTAACAGCCTTCTTGGGTTACTCACCATCATTATTTCGATCTGTTCATCTGTAATACCGTATACTTTCATATATGGCAAAACATCGCGTAGAATGTGAGCGTAGCCACCACCTCCATAAGAGACAGTAGTAATCTTCATACCTATATCTTGCGAAATTAATATCTGGTCCAAATAGCCCATATCTATGAGCTCTTTAATCTCTTTTATGCGCTGCACATCATTTGGCATGTCTGGCAGATGGTCTTCCGCTACCGCCAATCTTATAGGATAATATCCTTCTAATCCAAAATTATCATAGGCAATAAAGCAGCCGGAGTCCAATAACTTTTGCCGCGTATCCAACCTAAATCCACAGCGACACATATGACTCATAACCACTCGACTGAGATCAGCTCCAGCTTTGTCCAGTACTTGAATGATTTCAATAGGTGATTTCTCATTACGTCCGGGATGAACCGTAACAGAACAGCCAGTTTCTCTCTGGGCTAAGGCTCCTGCCTTCAATACTTTAATCTCGTTGGGTCTTAGCGGCCATGAGCAGCCAAGTTCACCGATTATCCCGGCGTGTATCCCGGTACCATTAACACCGTTTTTAATATCATGAATAATTTCATCAGCGATTTGTTCTTCATTCTTAGCGTCTATCAATTCCTTCGGATATGAGCCATCTATATAGTACCCCGAGCTCATCACGATGTTGAGCCCTGTGGCTCGCGATATCCTAGCCAACGCTTCAGGGTCACGGCCGATACCGATACTCGTCTGGTCGATAATGCTTTTGCCACCATGAAGCTTGAATAGCGTAGCTTCTTTAATAGACATTTGTTCATCTAACAGCATTCGATTATCAAGGCTGTCTACCATGTTATAACGAACCCAGCTAAGATTCTCCAAAGTCACCGGTTGGTGGGCACGCAGCTTTTGACTTGCTTCTTCAGGTTCATTGAAATATACTCCACCGCATGATTGGTCTATCAATAAGTGCTCATGTGAAAGAGTCACCCCCAGGTCTTCAGGGTCAATAACCCCTAGCACGGTCTGTACCTTACCGTATAATGCCTTAATATTCGACATATGTGTACCCCCTCCAACATTCTTCGATAGTTATTAAAGCATGCGTATCCGTTCCTAGCAACTTTATCGCCTCAACAATAAGCGGAGTTAGTTCCCTACAGAATAAGACAATGAAAACAAGTGGCAACAGGCTGGATTCGAAACACCTACCAAGAGACTATGAGGCTGCAATTAAGTTACCGCTTTTATGTCAACCGATGCACTATCCCCATTTTTAAAGACATCAGGTCTTCGGCGGTATATCTTACCTTTAGGCGCGGATGTAGGAGTAGCTACTTTAAACCGTTGTTATTGACAACCAACCAGCATGGGATTAACATTTCAAAGTTGTTGCTATAAGAGAAGGCTTATGCGAACCGATGGTACATACTGGCTAGAGGAAGCTGGAGAGAAGCTACTAAAACATATCGGAATAGAAGAAAAACAAACGGTATTAGATTTTGGCTGTGGCAAGGGCAATTATACCATTCCTGCTGCTCGGGTAGTCGGCAAAGACGGGGTCGTGTATGCATCGGATAAGGATAAAAGGAGCTTAGATATATTGAGGCTTAAAGCAAAAAACATGGGCTTAATCAATATAATACGATTAAGCACTACGAAAGCACCAGAAATTGATCTAGATAACGAATGCCTTGATGCGGTTCTCCTATATGACGTATTACACCATTACTATTATCCACATGCCGAAGAAAGAAGGCGACTATTAGCAGAAATTCATAGAGTTTTAAGGGAAAACGCTCTTCTTTCATTTTATCCGACGCATCTTGAATCATATATGAAGCCACAATTCGAGGACATTGAAAGAGAAATAAGAGAAGCAAATTTTGATCTAGAAATTGAATATACTAACTTAACCATGATCCACGATAACAATCTTGAAAAGGGTCGCATACGTAATTACAGAAAGATTTTATAGCGCTTAAAGTGAAGCGCTAATCATACATTTTCCCCTTCCCCATCTTTAATCGATATCAAGTCTTCGGATATCTAACGAGTTTGAACGCGGAAAGCGGGACTTTTAGTTGTAATATCGAGTCTATGGTATTGATAGAACAGCCTCGTAAAGGGTACAATCAAATACGACAATATAGCTTGTTTGGCTTCCCAACTGCTCCAGATACTATTATGCGGGTGATACTCACTTAAATATTTGATCATCTTACGGGTTCAGATCAATACTAATTAAGCACTATACTTAAATATGTCACTATATAATATAGCTATTCAAAATACTTTGGAGGATTGAGTAAATGAAAATCACGGATATAAGATGCACCATCTTCGATTGGAAATCACCTACCGGAATCGGGGGCATGATGCAAAACTGGGTTGGGCAGCAAGGTGCTCCTTACATGGTAGTGAGTGTATTGACAAACGAGGGAATAGAAGGCCACTGTAACGCATGTGTTCACGGAAGTAAAGGGCAAGTGGATTTCATTGAGACGCGACTCAGACCTATTCTTGTTGGAGAAGACCCAAGATATATCGAGGCAATCTGGCAGAAAATGTTCAGAGCCGGAAGACTCACTGTAGAACAGCAAATACTCCCCATGGTTCAAGGATGCATAGATCTATGTCTTTGGGATATCAATGGCAAAGCCGCAGGACTCCCCATTTACAAAATGCTCGGAGCATATCGTGACAAAGTGCTGGCTTATGCCTGTTCCGAGGGCTGCTCGACTACCGATGAACTTATTGAAGAGGCATTAGCTCAGAAAGAAAAGGGTTACAAAGGCTATAAACACCACCCAATTGATCCATATAACATTGATGTCAAGCAGGATATCCAAGACTGCACAGCTCTTAGGAAGGCATTGGGCGATGATTTCATCCTAATGACTGATCCTTATGGCAGCTATAGCCGTGAGGAAGCCATTAAGATAGGACGAGTCCTAGATGAGCTGAACTTTGAATGGTTTGAGGAGCCAATGCCGGAATGGGAAATTGAGAGTCTGGTCGTACTGGCCCGGGAGATAAAAACTCCTGTACTTGGCCCTGAAATAATATATGGCAGCCTTTATAGTACTCCGGAATATATTATGCGCGGTGCTATAGATATAGTGCGCGCTGGCGTCCGTGATAAGGGGGGTATTACCCCATTGAAAAAGATAGCCGCGCTTGCCGAGGCATTCGGAATGGACTGCGAGTTTCATAATGCTGTAGCACCTCTGTATAGCGTCGGCAACCTGCATGTGATGTGCTCTGTGAAGAACTCTAGATACCATGAGAAGATGGTTCGTCCATATTGGGCTGGTGTTATAGAGGATGTAGAAATAGACAAACAAGGCTACATTACGGTTCCGCAAAAGCCTGGTTTAGGACTAGAGATAGATTGGGCTTACGTCAAAAAGAATAAGATCTATGAAACTTCTCCACTCTAGAATGCTAACATGTAAAACGCCGGGTACCGGAGGAATTACGAATAAAGATCGCTGTTACTAAAACATCCAAAAGCTCCCTAGGCGTTTATGCAGAATGATGGTGTACTGCCTAAAGCATCCATTTTCGGTCTTCTCTCTACCGCTTAGTGACCTGTCCAAAGGACCGTCGCCACACAAGGTATGGGCACTGTAAGGACTTTATCGCCACATTCAAACAGGCCGGCACTCCACTTTCAAATGCTCGGCGCAGAGCAGGACCAATCTCCGTTGGCTCGGTCACCGTCTCACCATAGCCACCGAGTATCTCCACAATCTTCTCGTAATTGCGCAGAGGCATACTTGTGGCTATGCTTCTCCCAAAGTTCTGCACCTGCTCATGGGCAATAGCTCCCCAGGAACAATCGTTGCCTATCACGCACACGATGGGGGCTTGGTAGCGTTGGGCAGTATCGAATTCCATGCAATGATACCCGAAGGCACTGTCACCAACAAGAACCAGCACCGGTTTATCAGGATGAGCCAATTTAGCAGCTACGGCATATGGAATCTCAGCCCCGATGGGCCCTTCCTGCCCAGCCCGCAGGTAATGGCCTGGCAAGTAAGTCTGAAAGACTGGGTCAGCCCAGAAGTCTATGGCACCATGCCCGGTCACCACGATAGCCTCCTTAGGCAAAGCTTTCTTGACCTCTCCTACAAAACGCAGCGGATGGATGGGTTTCTCCATTGAGTTTAGATGGGGTTCTTGTTCCTTATACAATGCAAGCCGAGCTTCCTCGAGTACACGAAGCCAAGGCGCGGTATGGGAGTGAGGTTGAGTCCCTACAGCCTCACTCAGTTGCGATAAAGCCATTTTAGCATCAGCGATAATACCAATCTCCACGGAACGGAATCTACCTATCTCCTCTGGTTCCACATCTATGACAATAGCCTTGGCTTTCTCATTAAGGACAGGAGCACGCCCGTGATTCATATCATAGTCGAAGCGGTGGCCGATAAGTATTACCAAGTCGCATTCGCGAAGGGCTTGCTCGAACACGGGATTAGCTGGCACATAACCCACCCCAAAGTACAACGGGTGGTCTTCACTTATAATACCCCTGGCCATTCGAGCCAAGAAAACGGGCACTTGCGCTGCCTTCAGAAACGCTCTCAGTTCCTCGCCAGCGTCAGACCACCAGGCGCCACTGCCCACAACAACTACCGGACGCTGAGCATCTTTGAGAAGTTCCGTTGCCTGCTGTATTAGGTTGGGGTCGGCCAACGGACGAGCGGTAGTTCGATACTGGGTTGGCACAGCCACAGTAGCCTCGTCAATCATGGTTGCCATTACATCAGCGGGGAATTCCAAAAAAACGGGCCCGGGCCTTCCGCTGGTGGCAATGCGGAACGCGGTCGCAATATATTCTGGAATCCGCCTTGTCTCTAACACAGTCCTCGCCCACTTGGTCACCGGAGTCATGAGACCGAAGGGATTCGATTGGTTCGCATTCATATCTAAGTTTCCCGTTGAGCATTGCCCAGAAAGTATAATCATTGGGCTAGCCGCATGTAGCGCACTGGCAGCCGCAGTCACCGTATTGCAGACCCCCGGTCCCGCAGTAGTGGCGCATATTCCCGGTTGGCGGCTGGTTCTTGCCCAGCCATCAGCCATGAAAGCAGCCGCTGCCTCGTGGCGGGTATGGATAACTCGAATACCTAGTTCATCACATCCTCTATAGAGGGGATTAATGCTACCGCCCGAGACGCTGAAAACACATTTAACACCTTCAGCAGCCAGCATTCGTGCGAGCAACGTTCCCCCATCGACTTTCGCCATAGTACTCCCTCCATCTACATCTTAACGGTATAACTTATCCGAAATTTGCATCCATAGTAAAACACTTTCCCCACCCGGTCAAGTGTTTTTTAGCTATCCATTTTTAAACGACATCGCGTCTATCGGGATATATGTCTCGCTTAAAAGCGGATAAAGGAATAGCTAATTTTGAATTAAAAATGGTCTGACCAGCAAACATTTACTAGCTAATGGACATATTTCACGATGTGGTTTAGATATGAAAATGATACGAACACAATCGTGAAGTGCGTAACGGAAGTCAAAAAGACCCCTTGAGGAGTGGTTTTTTAATAATTCGGATGTAACCGTGAAATTACTTTGTTGTCCCTTAAAATAAGTAATATAATAAAATTTATGCCTCAATTAAAGAAAAGCCGAGATAAAACCAACAAGGAGACTAATCAGATGAAAATTTGGCGACAGATTACCGTCTTATTACTGTTTTTTCTGGTTTTAACGAGCATCAGCGCCTGCAATGCATCTGGTGGTGACAAGGCAACAGCCCAGCAGTCAGTTGAAGTGATAAAGGGCGATTTAGCCGTTCTGGTCAATGGCACTGGTAATAGTGAAGCTTCACGTGAAGTGAAATTATCCTTTGGCAGTAATGGCAAGGTAAAAAATATTTATGTAGAGGAAGGAGATGCGGTCGTCAAAGACGACGTATTGGCTGAGCTGGACAAAGACGCTCTGGAACTGGCCAAAACTGAGGCGGAAGTAGGCCTGACTCAAGCAGAAGTAACCCTAACTCAGGCTAATTTAGCCTTGACTCAGGCTCAATTAGCCCAGCGAACAACCGAATACAATTTAAAAAACACGCTGGACTCAGAAACCACGCTGGAATTAGCTTTACTCAACGCCCAGATAGCCTTAAGAGACGCAGAGCACCATCTAGACGAGACCCAAGACATCTATACTTGGCCAGATATTGAAACCGCCCAGAAGGATGTCGATAATGCTGAAGCGTTCCTACAGTACGCATTACAAAGGAACCTGTCCGACGAAACGATAGAATATGCGCAGTCACGATTAGACGCAGCGGAAGCGGTACTGGATGCTAAAAGAAACGCATACGATACTGAAGAGGTCGCCATCGCCAGGCTACAGTTAGAGGCAGCACGGATGGCAGAAGCACAAGCTCAGAAAGACGTCGATGAACTGGCGGAAGATATCGAATTGCAGGAGTTGTCATTAGCTTCAGCCACGGAAGCGGTAAAACAAACACAAGAGTCTATAGAACTCGCCAAACAGTCTGTGCAGCTAGCTCGACAATCCCTAGACCAAGCTCAGAAAAACCTCGACGAGGCAACTATCATCGCCCCATTTGACGGATTAGTTGCGAGTATAAACGCCAGTGAAGGAGATACTGTCACAACTGCTATTACGATAGTTCACCTAGTTGATCCAGCGAGTATGGCACTGATTATAGAGGTAGATGAGGTGGATATACCGGGCGTAAAGTTGAATCAGGAAGCCGTTATTAGCATAGACGCACTACCTGATACCATATTCCTAGGTAACGTAACCTCGGTTTACCCGGTGCCAAATACAGTTAGCGGGATAGTGATGTATAACGTGAAAATAAATTTTAATGTCTCCGAGGACTCTGACGTTAAGGTTGGCATGAGTGCTTCAGCCGATATCATAATAGACAAACGGAGCGATGTCCTGCTGCTGCCAAATGAAGCTATCAAAGAAAACAGCCAGGGTGAGCATGTGGTCAAGGTAATGATAGATAAGCAATTACAGGAAAGGCAGGTAGTCACCGGCTTAAGTGATGGCTCAGAGACTGAGATTATTAGCGGGTTAGGTGAAGGAGAGATAGTGATTAGATAGAAGTTCATCGAGAACAGAAGAGGAAAACGACAATGCTGAAATTTCTATCAAAACAGATGTTCAGAGAACGGGACATCCACAAATATGACGAATATCTAATTCAACTGAGTAACGTTGTTAAAGCCTATGAAACCGAGGCTGGTGAATTTCTAGCCCTCAAGGGAATCAAGCTCGCCATTGGTGACGGCGAGTTCGTCGGCGTGATTGGCAAATCAGGAAGTGGTAAGTCAACGCTAATAAACATGATTTCCGGCATTGACCGCCCAAGCAAAGGTGAAGTTAACATCGGTGGCGCGCCCGTTCACACTTTAAACGAGGGAGAAATGGCTAAGTGGCGGGGTCGTAACCTGGGGATAGTTTTTCAATTTTTTCAACTTCTACCAATACTGACTGTGCTTGAAAACGTTATGCTGCCGATGGACTTCTGTCATTTGTATAGCCCGTCTCAACGCCGCAAGCGAGCCTATGATGTCCTAGAGATGGTCGGAGTTGCCGAACACGGCCACAAGTTACCAAGCCAGCTTTCAGGAGGCGAGCAGCAACGGGTCGCCATCGCTCGGGCGCTGGCCAATGACCCGCCCATTATTCTGGCTGATGAACCGACCGGAAATCTTGATTCAAAGACGTCAGAGCGGGTGTTCAATCTGTTCGAGGCGCTGGTGAAAGGTGGCAAGACAATCGTTATGGTCACACACGACAGCGACCAAGCCAAACGCGTAAAGCGAACAATAATAATCGCCGATGGAGAGATTATAGAAGAGTATTTATCCAAGACTTTCCCCTCATTGACACAACAGCAACTGATTTGGGTTACGTCAAAGCTACAACCCCAAAGATATACTCCGGGATCGGTCATTATCCAGAAAGGTGAACCAGCGGAGAAATTCTTCATTGTCACCAAGGGCTATGTAGAGGTCATCTTACAGACCCCCGATGGACAGGAGTTCACGGTTTCCCGCATCGATGAGGGCCAATATTTTGGCGAGGTCGCATTAATGACCGGCGGCGTTAGCACAGCCAATGTTCGCGCGGCGGCTACTCGTGATGTCGAAGTCGCTGCCCTTGACCGTGAGAACTTCACCAAGCTTCTTGTTGATTCCCAGGCAACCAGAAAAGAAATAGACCGTGTTGCACAGCGGCGCATGAGTGAAAGCCTAGATTTGACCAAGGAAAATACTGGCAATGCTTAATCCACGCTGGCATAAAGTCATCCGTGACCTGTGGAGTAATAAAAGCCGGACTATTCTGGTGGTGCTAGCGATAGCTGTTGGAGTCTTTGCTTTCGGCAGCGTTTTCATCACCGAGAGGGTGCTCATCAATGACATGAACGCCCAGTATCGCGCCACCAACACTTCCACCATTATTATGAGAATCAGGTCTTTTGACGATGGCCTGGTGCGATGGGCCCGTCGTCAGGCAGAGGTGGCTGATGCCCAGGGACGGACGGTTTATCTGGTTAAACTTGTAGAAGAAGAAAAGACCTTCAATCTGAACCTGTACGCCTACGATGATTATGAGAACATGTCGCTCAATCGCATCAATCCGGAAACGGGAACATGGCCACCGGCCAGGGGCGATATTTTATTGGAACGTTCCTCAACTACACAAAGCGGCGCCCAGATTGGTGATAGCATTGTCATTGAGTTCTCCAACGGGCGGCAATACGAATTGACTTTTGCTGGCATTGTCCATGACTTAAATGCCATCCCGGCAAATCTGGACCCGCAACTAACTGGCTATGTATCCATGAAAACCTTGGGAGACCTCGACCTCCCGAACACCTACAACCGCCTTGAAATCCTCACCACGGCGGATTTTGACAGTCTGGCCAAGCTTGAAGCAGTTGCCGATGAACTCAAGGAGCGGCTGCAGCGCACCGGGGTTTCCATCGATTCTGTCGGAGTTCGGGAAACCGGCGAGCACTGGGCGAAAGAGACCACACAGAGCTTCACGCTCATCTTGAGCTTCATTGGCATATTTTCACTTATTTTGAGCGGCTTTCTGGTGGTGAATACCATCTCGGCGCTGCTCACCGAGCAAAGACGTCAGATTGGTATGATGAAAGCCATTGGTGGTACAGGGAGGCAAATCATCAGTATATACCTGGTGCTGGTGGCCGTTTATGGCCTTTTGTCGCTGGTTGTGGCATTGCCAATAGGGATGGGATTGGGTTACCTGTTCACGCGCGCAGTAACACAGTTCCTTAATATCAATATCATTAACTTCCACCTGCCGACACAGGTTTTCTTTTTGCAGCTGGTGGCAGCGCTGCTGGTACCTATAATAGCTTCGGCAATACCTGTCATCAGTGGCGTGCGGGTGACGGCGCGCGAGGCACTCAGCAGTTACGGGATTGGCAGTAAGGGTGGTCATGGGATACTCGACCGCCTTCTGCTGCAGGTGCACGGCCTGCCACGACCAATACTGCTTTCTTTACGCAATACTTTTCGGCGCAAGGGCAGGCTCTTAATGACTCTAGGCGCGCTCACTATCGCCGGAGCACTCTTTATCACCGTCATTAACGTGCGTGGTTCAATGATGGTTGAGTTGGATGATATCCTTAGAACGTGGTACAACTACGAAGTCGCCCTGTACCTCGATGGTGATTATCAGGGCCAGGGTGTTGAGCGCCGGGCCGAGAGCCTGCCCGGGGTTACCGAGGCAGAAGGTCGGATGGGAGTTCAGGTCCAGCGTATCAAGCCGGACAGTACCAAGGGAGCCACATTTCCAATTGGTGGCGTACCACCTGATTCAGACTTTGTTCAGCCGGAACTGCTCTCGGGGCGCTGGCTAGTTGAGGGAGACCGTAACGCCATAGTTCTGGGTAGCCGTTTAGTCAAAGATATGCCGGGCGTCAAGGTTGGCGATGAAATTGCGCTGGAGATAGACAATAAGGAATACAAATGGAAGGTAGTCGGTATCATGTTTATGCCTTTCGACAGACTGAGCTATGCTGATTTCGACTATCTCTCAAGCGTCAAAGGAAAGTTCGGTCTGGCTTCTTCTATGTATGTTCGCACCGAACAAAAAGAGGGCGACGCTCAATCCGCAATGGCGGAGACACTGGAGGAGAGCTTAAAGGACTCGGGGATAAAAGTCAGCCAGTCGCTGACCAGAGAGAGTATATCTTCAGTTATGACTGGGCAGTTCGATTTTCTGGTTGCCTTTCTTATGGCCATGGCCACCATGACAGCGTTGATTGGCGGGTTGGGATTGGCCGGCATGATGAGCCTGAATGTGATAGAGCGTACCCGTGAAATAGGTATCATGCGTTCCATAGGTGCCGGGAATGGCATGATAAGCGGCATTGTCGTCGCTGAGGGACTGCTTATCGGCATCATAAGCTGGGCCCTGGCCGTTCCTCTCAGTGTCCCCATTAGTCTGCTCTTCGACACTATGCTGGGGCAGGCGTTCTTTTTTCAACCCTTGGATTTTGTCTTTTCGCCTTTCGGCGTTGTCACCTGGCTGGCAATCGTGGTCATTGTCTCGGCCGCAGCCAGTCTGTTACCGGCTTACCGCGCCACCAAGATGAGCATACGGGAAACACTAGCCTATGAATGATGTGATTATTTACGCCCGAGGCCTGAAGTAACTCTTGCCTTAAAGGAGGTTATTACTGATGGATTTTAAGATTGTTACCGATAGCACCGCCGACCTGCCACCCCAGCTGGCCGAGGAGTTGGGCATCACCGTAGTGCCAGCCTACGTACGCTTTAAGAATGAGGTCTACCGCGACCGGATAGATATCAGCGAAGACGAGTTTTACCAGAGGTTACTAAGTGACCCTATCCATCCCAGTACAGAACCTCCAACCCCAAAGGATTTTGCTGATGTCTACCAGAAATTATCCCAAGAGGCTGATGGTATTATTTCTATTCACATCTCCAGTAAATTGAGCGCAACCTGTAACTCAGCTCTAAGGGGCAAGGAACTCACCGAAACAGAGTGTCCCATTAAGGTAATTGACTCGCAAACGGTGACAATGGGTCTAGGGCTGCTCGTTGCAGCAGCTACTAAAGTTTCCAAGTCCAGAAATAGCATTAAACAGGTAGCAGAAGAAGTGCGGCAGAATATTCCCAGCATTCGTATGCTTGGTCTTCTTGATACCCTCAAATATTTGGCCAGGGGAGGTCGTATCAGTAAGACAAGGGCATTATTGGGCTCATTATTAGCAATAAAACCAATACTAACGATAAAAAACGGAGAACTTGAGCAGGTTGACTACGTTCGCAAACGGACTGATGGTATCGATAAGCTATTTGACTTTGTGAAGAACACCGCAAACATTCAGGATTTGGCCATCGTATATAGCACCACATTTGATGAAGCTCAAGCCCTAGCTGAGCGAATGGGCCCGATATTCGCTAAAGATATGATTAGATTGAATAGACTGGGACCTGCGTTAGGGGTCCACTCCGGACCAGGTATCTTATTTATAGCCCTCAGGGTAAAATAATCGGTAACCAAACAAACACGACGATAACCCCGGCGTAGCTCTTAAATTACTACCCTACACCCTTCCCAAGCTTTTCTAATTAAAACAAAGATGGTAACGTCTCTGAAGCATCAATTAGCTCTTTAAGTTTAGCCTCCGATTCGTCTTGCCTCTTCTGGAATTCGCTCATAAGGCTGGTCGACCTGCTATAGTACTTTCTGACCTTTTCCACATCACTAAGCTCAGATAGAATGACGGTTACATCGAGTTGCCCTCTTTCCCTGGGGTAATCGCCGTTCCTGATTAGAGCCTCAGGAGCTAAATCTCGCATGTAATCACCGAGTGCTTTAACTAAGTCCATATTCATTTCTTTACTCGGCGCTGATATGAGATACAGGGCTCTTTTAGAATCCACAGGATTACACTTGAGTGATAATTCACTTATGGCTTCATCCATAGCCTGAATTCCTTTAAGTGTTTCCTGTCCCTTTTCCCTAAAATTACGGCCGCCCTCCCTGCCGAACCTGATTAACGGTAAGTTTGATTTTCCATAGCCGATTGTTGTCCATCCAGTTAAGGTCTGAATGATATCGCCCGCATCGAGTACTTTAGAAGCTACATATTTTGCTTTTTTCTCTTCTCCAGCACAGAGCATATTATAAAAAGGGGCAGCTATCATTTCATTGATCTTGTCGATATTACCCTTTATCGATGTATCTTTTCTAACAAACCTCTGATTATCAACAAGAAATACCGCGTCAGCTACTGAGTAAGAGGATTTAAGACAGGTGGCAGTGTTATATATCGTTCTATCCTCGGTTGTTTCCTCATGCTCGAAGGGAAGAACAATGAGATTATATACCGGTCTGTGTGAGTAGCGCTCTTTTAGCTGATGAGTGATTATTGGTAGTGCCCCAGAACCAGTACCTCCAGCAGCACCGGCAATCACTAGAAAGGCATCTGTCTCAAAGAACTGCTGTGTCGCGCCGACACTCTCTAAGATCTTATCACTATCCTCCATTGCCAGCTCAGCCCCAAGTTCATTGATTTTACCGACGCCGTGTCCTCCTGTTTTTTTCCCTCCGATGAGAATCCTGTGCCGGTAGTCAGAGGTAATATGGTTTAGCCCACTTAGATCAGCGATATCTGTGTTGACTGCCAATACATTAGTGACGACATCAATACCACGCTGCGCGTGGGTTGCTTT
>Ga0209536_100005444_pt1 | contig 19774 bp, 13 predicted proteins | sample DeeMarSeWOR28_12_FD_187461 | JGI IMG/M metagenome (GOLD analysis project Ga0209536, IMG submission 187461) | Marine sediment microbial communities from White Oak River estuary, North Carolina - WOR-2-8_12 (SPAdes) (version 2) | ecosystem: Environmental > Aquatic > Marine > Intertidal zone >...
TATACTGTACTTTCCAAGAAAATTGGCATTAGTTTAGCTCTTTAACAACTGACACTGTAAATAAAAGTGGCTCATCCTTCCGATGTTTTCTTTAGAACAAGAAACATTTGGAAAGGAGAGCCAATGTTGACTAAATGGATTTCGCCAGATTACTGGCAAGTAATGGTCATTACTCTTAGTTCCGCCCTGCATCAACGCTCGGCATGGCGATTGAGCATAATATTTACTGCCATGCTCTTTGCTAAAGGCAGAAAAACCATTACAAGCTGGCTTCGAGCAACACAGATTAATCGCTGTTACAAAGCCTACTATTATTTTATCGGTTCGATGGCTCAGAAAACTGAAAATATAGCGACCGAATTGTTTGAGATCATGATAAGAAGAATTTACAAAAACACAAATACTGTTCTTACAGCTATTGATGATAGCCCTACACAGAGATATGGCCCGAAGATAGCCGGTGCGGGCATTCACCGTAATCCCACACCTACGCCTGACGGCAGGAAGTTCGTTTATGGGCATGTGTGGGTAACTGTTTCTGCTATTGCCAGGCATAAGAACTTTGGAACTATCGGATTGCCTTTGCTGGCAAGGATGTATGTTAAAGCCAAAGACCTCAAGAATATCGGCTTGGCCTTTAAGAGTAAAACCGAGCAGGCGGTGGAGTTGGCTAAATGGGCTTATAACAGCTGTGAGAGCCTTGGAAAACACCTTTGGATAGTGACTGATGGTGGTTTTACCAGAGCCAGTTTTCTTAAGCCTGCTATAAAAACGGGTGTAGTAGTTGTTACCAGGCTGCGAAAAGATGCCGTCCTTCATGCAAAACTTAAACAGCCCAGCAAACGCAAGAGAGGCAGGCCTCGTAAATATGGCAAACGAATCAAACTTGCTAATATTGTTAATAATCCAGATGGCTGGTTTAAGATCAAGGTGTTTGTCTATGGCCGCCAAGAAACCAAAGAAGTTAAAGTTTTCCAGGCGTTGTATAAACCTGCCGGATGTATGGTGCAAGTACTTGTCGTTCGGGAAAGTTATGACTGTTTCAGGGCATTTATGTGTACAGACTTGAATGCACCGGCCGAGCAGATTCTTGAAGCTGTTGCTGATAGATTTGCCATTGAGCAGAACTTCAGTGATCTTAAAGAAATTGAAGGTGTTGGTCAGCAGCAAGTCAGAACTCTTGGCGGTAATATTGGAGCGTTTCATTTGAATCTCTGGCTGCATAGTATGGTAGAACTCTGGGCCTGGAATAAATCTGCCAGGACGCTTTGTAACCGCAGCGATAGCCCCTGGGATGATGTCTGTCGCAGGCCATCGCATGCTGATAAGTGTGCTGCCCTTAGAAGAGAGGTTTTGAAGCAAACATTTTTTGTTAGTTCTGATAAAAGCCATGAAATCAACAAAATTCATAAACAGTTTTATAAGCTGCTAAAGCTCGTTGCATAGCATTTTTCTTTTTGGAAAGTACAATATTGAATTAAAAGGCAGAAAATTATCTTAATGTTTCCCTCTGATTGGTGCTCAGTAGGCTTAAGTTCATCCTATATGACAACATATAATCATTATGGCTTATATAATTGTGGTTAAGAAAGGATAACGACAAAATATGCGGCGTCCCTTTGCTCTCTGGCCACTGGTCTTTTGTCTTCTTTTTCTTGCGCTGGGAGGTCTGTACGGAGGCATTGCCATGTTGACCGATCCCACCGGCGGCTCACTTCAATTGACCGAAACGCTGCCCCTTTTGCCGGTATCCAATTTTATCTTTCCCGGCATATTCCTGCTGGTTATGATGGGATTGGCGCCGCTATTGCTTACCTATGGCCTTCTGGCCCGCCCGAAATGGAAATGGGCCAGAAGATTGTCCCGCTGGAGCGGACATCACTGGGCCTGGGCCGGGACTCTGGGTCTCGGGATGATATTGGTAATCTGGCTGATCGTTGAGGGACTGCTGATTGGCTTTGAATGGGCCATTCAGTATATAACAGCAGTTGACGGATTCCTCATTATACTGCTGGTTTTGTTGCCGGGAGTGAGAAAATTCTATGCCGAAGTGTAATATGTAAAAGTCGATTATACATCCGGCAGGCTCAATTTCATTCCTATGGTCAGATCGTTCTCGTCTGTTAGAACGTCAGTATTTAGTTTGCTTATTTCTTTATATCGGCATCCATTGCCGAGTTTCTCTGCAGCGATGTTCCATAGAGTATCGCCTTCTTTAACAACGTACTGTGCATCCGCAGTTTCATCAGCCGAAATGTGTCTTCTGCCGATGGATTCTACTTCCTCAAACATTGAGCTCGGGAATACACCCCATATATTGATCTTTTCAAGCTCGGAGTATAATAGTCTAGGTATGACGAGGCTTTTTTCTATATTAATCTCATCAGAAGATGTTGGTGGTATGCTGTTATTCCGGAGCATGTGGATGCTGCTTACTTTGCTGTTAAGCTCATTGGCGTCGCCAAGGCAGGGCAGGCCGTCGAGCAAATATACAAATATAAAAATGGCTCCCAATCCTAATAACAATCTAATTTTTGTATATGTTGTCATGGCAAAACTCCGTTTTTATTGTACAATGAACGCAATGCAAATGGTTGTGGACGATCGAGATGCTCACTCGTAAACTGAACATTCCGTCCATTTCGAGGGTGCTCAATCTGTGGGACGTTCTTCAGGCAACCGTCACAAAGATTATGTGTATCCCTCCGGAGTGATATGTACTAACTGCATTATTCACTCCTATATAAAATATAAAGATAAAATGAAAGAAAGCCAAAATCGGACCTATGAAAAATTTTAAGCTGGAAAGGAATATTCATGAAGCGATTCACGGAATTCATGCTTTATAAGTCGGGCCGGAAGACCCGTGTTGTGACTATTTTTCTTGTTTTGTATGTGTATTGCTCTCCGGCCCAAAAGACTGCAGGCGGATTGCCGAAAGTAGAGGTTACCAATGTCCGCCGCGTGTTTCATAACGGACAGCATAATGCTTTCACGGACCTGGTTCGATTCAAGGACAACTTTTATCTGACGTTTCGTAGTTGCCCGGATGGACACATGGTACATCCCACATCGTCAATTATAATTCTCTCCAGCATAGACACAAATCAGTGGGAACAGGTGCATCAATTCAACATTGAAAAACGGGACACCCGCGACCCGCATTTTCTCGTTTTCAACGGCAGACTTTTTGTCTATACCGGCACATGGTACAGTGGGGAAACATCGCTGAAGTACGAAGATTATGACCTGAACAAGCACCTGGGTTACTCCGCCTGGTCCGAAGATGGCCTGAAGTGGCACAGCCCAATCATGCTGGAAGGGACGTTCGGCCATTATATCTGGCGGGCCAATACTTTTGAAGGAAAGGTGTATCTCTGCGGCCGGCGAAAGAAGAATTTCGCTGTCGCACCGAGGGGCGAAAGTTTCATAGTCGAATCGGCAATGCTGGAGAGTGATGATGGTTTGACCTGGCGCACACGTACTCTGTTTCAGGAAGTCAACGGTGACGAGACCGCATTCCAGTTCGAGCCCGATGGAAGCATCGTAGCCGTAAGCAGGAGAGGCAGAGATAAAGCTCAACTTCTAAAATCAAAACCTCCTTATATGCAGTGGCAGCGTAAAGAACTCGACCGATATATCGGAGGACCTTTGCTTGTACGTTGGGGCGGTTACTACGTGGTTGGCGGCCGCAAGACTGTTGGTGACAATGGTCCTAAGACCTCGATGTGCTGGCTGATGAATGACCAATTGCATGAATTTGCCGAGCTTCCAAGCGGCGGTGATAATTCCTATCCGGGTTTTGTCGAAATAAGCCCAAGCCGTGCCGTTATGTCATGGTATTCCTCGCACGAAAAAGATGGTAATGGCGGGACTATTACCGCAATATACATGGCTGATCTGAAAATTGTCGAATGATTGCTACCGTTAAGAGTATTGAATTATTTGGAGTGACTTTTTAATATCTTGCTATGAAACGAAGAACTTTTATCAAAGCCACAGGTGCGTTCGGCTTAAGTACGGCACTGCTATGGTCCAATCTGTATGCTAAACAACGAAATTCAACCGGATTTTTGAAAGAGCGCTCGTCAGGAAGCATGCTATTCCCACGTCCGGTGGATGGTGCCAGACTTCCGATATCACCGGTTGGTTTGGCTTGGCTCCCGTGTCCGAAAGCTGAGGATTATCGCGTTGATATCTTCGAGAAGAATGGCGGGCTGATTTACAGTGAAAATGCGGGCAAAGACCCTGTCCATTTGCCGGATAGAGTTTTCCCGGCAGGTGACTATAGCTGGGATGTCATTGCGTTCGATGAGCAGGGTACAGACATTGCACGACGAGGCAGGCAATCCTTTGCCATCTTGCCCGGTGCAGCGAAACTGCCCTGGATCGTTCCGAAACAACTGCTTGGTCGCGTACCCGCAGAGCATTCTCGTATTCTCTATCCAAAATTTAACATAGATAACATTCGTGCTACGTTATCCTCTTCCCGCAGCAAATCGTGGAGAGCCTGCAAATCCACAGCAGACAGGGTACTCTCGAAAGGTGTTCCAGAATTTCCGAAGTACCACCACATCGAAGACGCCAATACCAGACGCCTGGAATATGGGCGCTATTTCTCGTATTTCAGAGGCTATGTGGACGGTGCCCTGATGGATCTTTCGCTGGCGTTTCTCATGACGGAAGATGAAAAGTACGCCCGAGCGGCTAAGAGAATTCTACTGGAGATAGCATCCTGGCCCACGGATGACGATGACGTTACATCTGTCAGCGCCAGGTGGGGAGACGAAGCGGGATTGTCTTTTTCCAAATGTGCTCATATTGCTTACGACTGGCTTTATCCGGCATTGGATGATAAGGAAAGAGAGCATGTTTTCAATATGTGCCGGGCCAGAGCCTGGCAAACATACCGCCGGCTTGAGCGGCATAATTATCTCACGTTTCCAGGAGAGAGCCATGATGGACGATTAATCGCTTATCTTACCGATATGTCACTGGCGATGGCAGGTGAGACAGACGATGCAGAAACATGGCTGGCGTTCTCACTCAAAGCACTTTTGACGTTTTATCCTCATTGGGCCGGTATCGACGGTGGCTGGGCCGAAGGCACTCCTTACGGCCTTTGGTACAATAGCTTTTATATTCCCGCCTTCGAGGGATTGCGCCAATTGGCGGATTACAACCTCTGGCAGCGCCCCTTCTTCAACCGTGTACGCTACTTTTTCTTCTATTGCACAGCCAATCACGGCGAAATCCGACCATTCGGGGATTCCGCTGAAGGCGGTGGTCCCGGCGTCGGCAGGGGCAGTGGATATGCCGAATTGATGTCTTTCCACGCTCATCGATATAATGATCCGTATATCGGTTGGTGGGTCAAACAAATCCCGGGTTACCAGGGCCAAAAGGATGGCTTTGGTGCCTTGTTACATGAGGATGAGCTGCCGGTCAAAGCACCTTCTGATATACCCAATTCTCAGGTCTTCAAAGGCGTTGGCTGGGCCGGTCTGCACAGTGACCTGACACAACCAGAGCGTGACACTTGTCTTATTTTCAAGAGCAGCCCATACGGCAGTGTTTCTCACAGTCATGCTGACCAGAATGCCTTTGCAATCATGAAAGGCGGTACTGCACTGGCGATTCCATCGGGCTATTACGGACCTTCCTACGGTAAACCCCACCATGCCCAATGGACACGGGCCACGAAGGCAAACAATTGTATTCTTGTCAATGGTGAAGGACAGGAAATACGCTCTGCAGAAGCGACCGGATCGATAATTGATTTTAAGGATGCCGCTGGTTATTCATATGTGGCGGGTGATGCCACGCCGGCATATGTGGGCAGGCTTAGCAAGTGGGTTCGACATATTCTCTTTCTACGACCCGGATTGTTTTTGCTGCTGGATGAAATCGAAGCACCGACATCGAGTAAATACCGGTGGCTGCTTCATGCCTTTGAAAAGATGGAAATCCGGGCAAGCCAGGTGACCTCCCGTCGCCGAGGGGCCACACTTGATGTTACCTTAGCGTGTTCTGATGGTCTGAACCTCACGCAAACGGACCAATTCGACACTCCTTACAATTACGGTATTCCGGAAGCCTATCACCGGGAAAAAGCCAATCACTGGCACGTCACAGCAGAAACAGGGAAATCATCACAAAAGACGCATATCGCTGCTGTGATGGCTGTTTATGGTAGTGATGAACGATTTGATGTGCAGTTACAGCGCGAGAATGGCTGGTTGGGGGCAACCGCGACCGGTGATTTTGGACAGGTCGAAGGCTGGATTCGTTTCGATGAAAGTGCCGCACGTCCGGCAAATCTTAACGTCGAGATTGCCGACCGACAAATCAATCTATGGGCTCGATGTTACGATGGCGAGATTTTTTCTATGTAAGCTCCGTTGAGATATCTTACCGAAAAAACTGTATAAACTGGGCATTTTTGGATTAATTCTCAAGTAAGTCAAAATAATCCCATTTTTGTGTATTCATTTTCACACAATCGTTCGTAAGTACTATTAAATGAATCGACAAGATACTTTCCCAGACGAAGCCTTGATTCGAGCTGTTCAAAAGGGCGATAAAAATGCCGCGGCCTGGTTGTATAACCGGCACGTCGATCGAGTGCATCGCATCTGTTATCGTATAGTTCTGGAACCTTCACAGGTGCAGGATTGTGTCCAGGAAGTATGGTTGAAAGTATTTCGAAATATCGATCGGTTCCAATGCAGAAAATCGTTCGCAGCCTGGTTGAATACCGTAACGGCCAATACGGCAATCGATTACTACCGGAAATGGATCAGGAACAATAATGGAATCGATAGCGATGAGATAAAAGTGGTGGTTGCAGATGAAAATCCGGGAGAACGAAAACTGGATGGAGAATTTACTCGACAGCGTATTCGTGAAGCGCTGAAGAATATCAGTGTGAACCAGAGGATTGCATTTATCCTTCGATATTATGAAGAAATGCCAATCGCCGAAATCGCTCAAACAATCGGTTGCAGTAAAGGTGCCGTACGGACACATATTCGTCGATCGTTGCTCGCATTAAGGGCCAGGTTGGCTGGAAAAATAGATGTATAGAGGTCAATAACCATGAAAAACCGGCGTTTATCATTAGAAGAATTCAAAGAGCTTTTTCAAGGCAGCTTCGAATCACAAGAGCAATTGCTAAGCGAATATAATTCTTTTCTCTCGACATTCGAGCAACTGGATGATGCAACCGTGCCGGAATTGTCTGCAAGTCAGAAAGCCGGGATTTTCGAACAATCCTGGCAGGATCGACCAAAGGATGCCCCCTGGATTTTTACGCTGCTCAGTTTCTTCAGGCAGCCTGCCTTAGCATTTGCGTGCGGTATAGTGATTGGGTGCATCCTGATGTCGGTTGTTATGAATGCTCCTATTGAGCTTGCCGGAACGGCTTCCGCGGATGAGCTGTTGAAAGTTGAGCATACGAGATATTCACGGACATATAAAGGAAAGATCATTAACGATTTTTACTCGGAATTCGAAAATCCGGAAATTGTAATCGAACAAGCAGACCAGATCGAACCACCACAACGGACTCTTCACGGAACGTTGGACAATGGTGAAATCTATGTAGTGTGGAACCTATAACAGAAAGGAGATAGAGCAATGAAGGTCAAAACATTAATCATTTGCATTTTAGCAGTTTTGGTTGTCTCAAATGTATCATTGACACTGGCTACAGAGGCGCCGGAACAAAAGCCACAAGAGCCGGTAATCCAGGAATATGATTCATCTCCTCGAGTGCAACAAGAATCCGTATTTGTGGCACAAGCTGCAACAGCTCCCACACAACCTGCACGACCGGCGCGACGGTTAAATATTACACCGCAGCCGGTGATCCAGACACCAGAATCCTCAGCACCCATACAAAAAAGTCCGAAAATGGTGACGAGAGTCTTTGAGCTTCGGTATGTTCCGGTGCTCGATGTGCAAAATATGCTATCGGATGTCTTCAGCATAAGAAAAGTATATCCGGATCTACGTTCGAATAAACTTATTGTCCAGGCAATGGAAGGACAAATGGGAGAGGTTCAAAGTTTGATTGCAGAGATGGATGTTGAAGCTCTTGAGGCATCGGCACAAGCGGACGTTCAAAACCTCGTCTATCGCATCTATATGTTTGAGACTTTTTCCGTGAATGAAGCTATGAAGTCGTTCTCGATGATTTTAAGGACAACAACGCATGTGTCTTCACAAGAATTGTTGCATACCGCAGGTGATAAGGATCTGCAAATAAGCGAATTTCTTCAAAGTAATGACTTCAACGAGCCACAGGTTGAGATTCAGATTCAGGGCAAAGCCGCCTCGAATGAGTCTCTTGAGCGTATGGTCAGCGGATTAGCACCGGAATCCCATATAATAGAATTGAAATGGGATGAAGATGAAATATTCACGAACAATATTCCATCTGCACAATATACTCAATTGTCGGAACAGATGCAGAAACACATCCGTAAGTTCTTAGGTGATGACATAAGGACGGTAGGTTATTGGTTCGGCGACTTATCGACCCCCGGCGAGGTCCGGGCTCCAATAGGCCCCTGGACAATGATGCTTCGACTTGATACCGAGTCAGATCGTATGTTGGAGTTTGACGTCAAAGTTGAGATACCCGATGAAATAAATCCTTTTTTCCACACTCAACTCGGACAAAAGCAAAACAATGAGATATTGTCAAATACGATCAGGGCAAAAATTGGCAAGCCAATCATCATCGGTTACAACCGCGAATCGTACGGCACGCGAAAAATGGGTGCTATGGTAATTATCCCCGAAGTGGACATGATTCAATCGGAAGATATTAAAAGTAATTTTTAACCAAATCAGGGAACTTACTCATCGACTGTGCTCAGAATCTATCCTGAGAAATTCGAAGGGATTCGCTGATACAAGACATTGCTTTTATTTTATGTCCGCGTGGTACTCCTGTAGTGATTTAATCTGCGATGGCTTTTTCTTGAAGGCTGCGATACCCTTGGCCGCCGCTGCCGCTGCCGCCGCTGTTGTGATATAAGGGATTTTGTATTTAATCGCTGCTTTACGGATATAAGAGTCGTCGTATTTGCTTTGCTTGCCGCTCGGGGTGTTTATAACAAGCTGAATCTGGCCGTTCTTTATGCTGTCGAGAATATTCGGCCGGCCCTCGTGCATCTTGAGAATGTGCTCCGATTTAACTTTATTTTTCATTAACAGCTTGTGCGTACCCTCGGTAGCGAGAATCTTAAAACCAAGCTTCTCAAATTCCTTCGCTACATGGGCAGTGGAAGATTTGTCTGCGTCTGAGAATGTAATAAGCACAGTTCCTTCTGAGGGCAACGGTAATTGTGTTGCTTCCTGTGATTTATAGAATGCTAACCCGAAGGAATCAGCCATGCCGAGAACTTCGCCGGTCGAGCGCATTTCAGGGCCTAAAAGCGGATCGACTTCAGGGAACATATTGAAAGGAAATACTGCCTCTTTTACACCGAAATGAGGGATGGTTAATTTCTTTATATCCATATCCGCAAGCTGCTTGCCCAGCATTAACTGCGTGGCTATGGGTATCATCGGAATGCCGCAAACCTTGGAGACAAGAGGCACAGTCCTCGATGCACGCGGATTGGCTTCAAGAATGTAAACGACGTCGTTAGCGATGGCGTACTGAATGTTCATCAAGCCGACCACGTTGAACTCGATGGCTATTTTCCGATTGTAATCATAAATCGTCTTGAGATGTTTTTCAGGAATACTTACCGGCGGCAGTACGCATGCCGAGTCGCCCGAATGGACGCCTGCTAGCTCGATGTGCTCCATGATTGCCGGCACGAATGCGTCCGTGCCGTCGGCGATGGCATCGGCTTCCACCTCGATGGCGTTTTCCAGAAATTTGTCAATCAGAATCGGTCGCTCCGGCGAGACATCCGTTGCCCTGGCTACATAGTATCGCAGCATATCTTCATCATGCACCACTTCCATGGCACGGCCTCCAAGGACATACGATGGCCGGACCATTAAGGGATAGCCGATTTTCTTTGCTATTTTGAGTGCCTGGTCCAGGTTGCTTGCCATGCCGGATTCCGGCTGGGGGATACCGAGCTTCTTCATCAGCTTTCGGAACCGGTCCCTGTCTTCTGCCAGGTCTATTTTTTCGGGCGAGGTACCGATAATTTTGACGCCGGCGGCTTCCAGCTCTCCGGCAATGTTCAGCGGCGTTTGCCCACCAAACTGTACAATCACGCCCTCCGGCTTTTCCTTGTTGTATATGCTCAGAACATCTTCTACGGTAAGCGGCTCGAAGTACAGCTTGTCCGAAGTGTCATAGTCGGTCGAGACGGTCTCTGGGTTACAATTGACCATGATGGTCTCATAGCCTTCATCCCGAAGTGCAAATGCAGCATGAACGCAGCAATAGTCGAACTCGATGCCCTGACCGATACGGTTTGGGCCACCGCCGAGAACCATTATCTTGCGTTTCTTGCTGACCTCGACTGTATCAGGAGCGTTATATGTGGAGAAATAATAAGCTGCGTTTTCCACGCCGCTCACGGGTACTGGTTCCCACGCCTCGGTAACATTTAGCCCGAGACGTCTTTCCCTGACCTGCTTTTCCGGTACTTCCAACAATTTTGCCAGATACTTGTCTGCGAATCCATCCTTCTTTGCCTGGATTAAAAGTTTGTCCGGCAGCTTTTTACCCTTGTAGGTGAGGATTTTTTCTTCTAACTCCACCAGTTCTTTCATTTGCTCAATGAACCAGGTCTTGATATATGTTTTTTCATGGAGCGTTTCGACGCTTACGCCTTTGCGAAGGGCTTCGTACATAATAAACTGGCGCTCGCTCGTCGGTTCTCTCAAAAGCTCTACAAGCTCATCGGCGGATTTTTTATTAAAATCTTTTGCGAAGCCAAGCCCATACCTGCCTGTTTCAAGCGAGCGAATCGCTTTTTGAAATGCTTCCTTGTAGTTTTTACCGATACTCATAACTTCGCCTACGGCACGCATCTGCGTGCCCAGCTTGTCTTCAATACCCCTGAATTTCTCAAAGGCCCAGCGTGCAAACTTTACTACTACGTAATCTCCCGAAGGCGTGTATTTTTCAAGCGTGCCGTCTCGCCAGTAGGGAATTTCATCCATTGTCAGACCGCCTGCCAGCATGGAGGAAACCATGGCAATGGGAAAACCGGTCGCCTTGGAAGCGAGTGCCGATGACCGTGATGTCCGGGGATTGATTTCGATAACAACGACCCGGCCGGTCTTGGGATCGTGAGCGAACTGAATATTAGTTCCACCGATTACACCGATAGCTTCGACAATATCGTAGGAATGTTTTTGAAGGCGTTTTTGCAATTTTTCGTCTATAGTCAGCATAGGCGCAGTGCAGTACGAGTCGCCCGTATGAACACCCATGGCATCGACATTTTCGATAAAGCAGACGGTAATCATCTGATTCTTTGCATCACGCACGACTTCGAGTTCCAGCTCTTCCCATCCCAGTACGGATTCCTCAACGAGTACCTGCCCAACGAGACTGGCGGAAAGACCTCTGCTGACAATAGTGCGGAATTCCTCGATGTTATAAACCAGGCCGCCGCCGGTTCCACCCATGGTGTAAGCGGGGCGGATGACACAGGGCAGGCCGATTTTTTCCAGCACCTTTTCCGCTTCTTCGAGACTGTTTGCAATCTCGCTTCTTGGCATCTCGATACCCAGCTTGTTCATAGTATCTTTGAATGCCTGCCGGTCTTCTCCGCGTTCTATGGCATCGACTTTTACGCCGATTATCTGTACGCCGTATTTATCCAGGATACCCCGTCGTGAAAGTTCGGCCGATAGGTTCAGGCCCGTCTGGCCGCCCAGGTTCGGCAGCAGTGCATCGGGTTTTTCCTTTGCTATAATCCTTTCGACGGTTTTTACATTGAGCGGCTCGATATACGTTACATCTGCCATGCCGGGATCTGTCATAATGGTTGCCGGATTGGAATTGACCAGCACGATTTCGTAGCCAAGCTTTCGAAGGGCCTTGCACGCTTGTGTTCCGGAATAATCGAATTCGCAAGCCTGGCCGATGATAATCGGCCCCGAGCCTATAATCAGTACTTTGTGGATATCCTTACGTTTCGGCATTGGGTCGTCCTCAATAAATGGTTTCTATTACAGCAGTTAAGTGTAAGACTAAGGATTTTCGGCTGCCTGTAATCCTGAGTCTTATGACTTCAATAAAATTGCTGGATTTTAGCCAAGCCAACCAGACCTGTCAAGAAATGAAGTAAGAAGTGTAGATTTTTCTCGTTTTTACTGTTTGCCGAAAGGTATTTGGCAATTTACAAATCCGGCATGCCGGGTATGCGGTAGATATTTAGCCCCGCAATTCATTACGGCGTCATTTAATCAAGCAGAACACAATAATCCTCATTTTCGAATACGATTGCAATAACGACATGCTGTACAAATACATCTACTGACCGGATATCGACCATACCAATTCCTACATGTTCGCAGGCTTGCGGTTCGATATGGGAATAGCTTATGTTGAAATCGATAGTAAGATATGATAATCTGTATATGAGTAAAGCGTATGAGTTGGAAAGATCAATCAAAAATTTGGATGAGTCCTATGAGAAGAATTTTCTCTGAGTTGTACTCTATTTTCAAAGATACTCCTATCCACGAAGATATTAAGGCCCTTCATGAAAAAGGTGATTATAAAAGAGCGTACGACGTTTTATGTAATGCTATTGAAAGCGGATCCAGGTTGTCTAAGGTCCCCGATATCTACATATTGTTGGCTGAGCTTGAATTCCACGTTAATCAAGATCCGCACAAGGCACTCAAGGTTCTGGATAAAGCCCATAAGATGGGTTGTACTCAAATCGCCTATTACTACTTAAGACGTGCAGAGGCACTATGGGGGATCGGGGAAATCCAAAAGGCGCTACAGTGTTATGAAAAGAGTGTGGAAGCAGAACCATGCGCATTTTATCGCTCGAACTTAGCTCGCGCTTTATCGTATCTGGACGATGTACGTGCTCGGAGTGTCTGGCAAAAGGTTTTGGAAGAAGAGCCGGAAAACAGCCAGGCGCATTGCCACCTTGCGTTTGAGGCTGCCGAGTCGGGTGACCGGGACAAAGCCATCATTATTGCGAGGAAGGCTGATAAACTGGCATCTTCCAATGAAGACATTCTCAACGTCGCGTCACTGTATCATGAATGGGAGGAGTTCCAGACTGCAATCAAGAAGTATCTCGAAGCGATAAATTTGATGAAATTAAGTCATCTCCGAGGTTGGGTATATGCCAGAATTGCTGACTGCTACTTATCAATGGGGCAGACCGGTCTCGCCCGGAAGTACTTGAAACGCGCCTTAAAATATCGTCCAGACGACAAATATGTTAAGGAAATACAACAAGAGTACGAAGAGAGTATCCGTAGGGAGCGATGAACCGCACCATAAAAGAATAGTACAAAATCGCTTCCGAATGTAAGAAATAAATGCCTGTGGATAAAATGCCGTTTCAAGGACATTTTCCCGGATTTCACTTGTCATATAACAATGTGCAGGATATCATATACGGCTAACATAGGAAATCAGATTTAGAATGGAGAACAAAGAATGAAGAGTTTATCATTGCGAGCGCTGCGAAGCAATCTTCATCTGGACGGTTGCTTTTTTTTATAATGCAGAAGATTGCCACGGCCCTTCAGACCTCGCAATGACCGATTATGGAACCTTGCTCAAAACACTAAGTTGAAAAAACAAAGCCAATATGCCAGAGGATAAATCAATTTAAGATTCTATTTGAAAAAGATTTATGGCAATAATTCGCCCTGTGGAGTGCGAAAAAACAAAACCAAACAAAGCCAATTTCAGAATTCCGAAGATGCCCCTGGTTACTTGGTTTTGCTGCAGTCGATTGACAAACGCACAGTACTTGATATGATGGACAAAGTTGGAAAATTGGCTTTATTCTGCTATTCAGGAGTACTTCTATGAGCACAATCACACACAGCACAAGACTGATTCTGTTGGTTTTCTGTACGGTAACCGGAATTTCAGTGGTTAACGGCTCCAGTGTGGATGATTTTTACGCTGTTTCAACTTATGAGTGTATAGGGCTGTATTTCAAATCATCTGATCTTGGCCAGTGTGAGGTTCGGTTCAGGCAGGGCGGTTCATCGGCCTGGCTGGAGGGTTATCCGCTCGTTTATGATCCACGCGATAACCAGTATCGCGGCAGTATCGTAGGTTTGCAGCCGGATACGAGCTATAGCGTGAAAATAACACTTAGCGGCAAAAGCCATGAGCTGGAATGCAAAACCAGGAGTGATTCTTTTCCTGTCGGCAAGACTACGTATCTTGAAGAGACTACCGCTTCGAAACCTTTGGTTATTACTGAGTCCGGTACGCCTGAAGGTTACCATTTAATCACACCCGCAAAAGATTCGAAAGCTACGATTGACGTTCGAAACGCGGAACATTACACCTGCGTGGTTGATGCCGATTACGTTATTGTTCGAGGGCTCGAATTCTGTAACGCCGCAGTTCACGGGCTTCTGATTAAATCGGAACGCCATGACATTGTAATTGAAAACTGCCATTTTACATTCTGGGGTAGGATAGGAGGGCCGAAAAGCTATGGAAATGAAGGCAACACTGATAGCGCTATTTACGCCGAGCGCCGCTCGGGCAACCTGACGATCCAACGTAATCTGATTGAAAATCCCCGTGGTGCATCGAACGACTGGGACACGGGCCACCCGGCTGGGCCGCAGGCGATTACCCTTATCAATTCGAGCGGCGGAAATGTCATCCGCTATAACGAGATTCGCTCAACCGAAGACCACGGCTATAACGACGCCATCGGCGGTGCGTCCAATTTCAGCTTCGAGGGAAGCCCCAATCGCGACTCGGACATTTACGGCAACATCATCGCCAACGTCTGGGACGATGCAATCGAAAGCGAAGGGGCGAATATGAACGTTCGGATTTTCAACAACTATATTGAAAAAACGTTTCAGCACATCGCCACTGCGTGCACGTCGAAAGGGCCGCTGTATATCTTCCGGAATGTTTTCGGCGAAAGCCGCCGGACACATCGCGATCCGCTTGGCGGCAGCATGATAAAAGTCGGTGAGCGAAACGAATTTGGAGGCGGGAGAAAATTCGTCTTTCACAATACAGCCATTCAACCCAAAGGTGCGTTTCATGTATTCAGCGGGCATGTTAATCCGAACACAGTGACGCGGAATAATATTTTTGACTGCCCCGGCCGGTTGACTTCTTCACGGCAGGTCGAAGTTCCCTGCGATTTCGATTACGACCTTTTCACCGGCTCCGATAGAGGCATTGCACGAGAACGGCATGGAATCCGTGGCAATCCGACATTTATCAAATCGTACGGACTCGAGTTTTATCCCGCTTCAACGACCACGAGAATCGAATGGGGTAAAGTTCCAACACAATTTGGAGATAAGACTGTGACCTTAACCGATCCGGTGACTACCGTTCCAAATCCCGTAATTGATTCGGGCGTTAGAATCCCGAACTTCAATGATGATTACGCCGGAAAAGCACCTGAATTGGGAGCGTTCGAACTGGGCAGGCCGCCTATACGTTTCGGTAGAAGAGCTGTTGGTGACATATGGGTGCCATGGGAGCTTTACTAAAAAATAGTTAGATTCTATGATCTTCGCGGATAATAACACGGGGACCGCCGTCGAGGCTGTGTGCCCAATCCTTGGGCGGCTGTATTTGCCGCAACCTGTCGAGCTGGTCGATTTTTTTAAGCCGCTGATATATAAGCTGCCAGGCGCATGGGCGGTCGTCTCTTACCTCGCAGCGGTCTTCGCGTGAGCCGCCGCATGGTCCGTTCAGCAATCGCTTGGCGCACTGAGTAATAGGGCAGATGCCGCCGTAGTTATGCAGTACGCAGGCGCCGCACGCAGAGCATTTTTCCGTCCAGATACCACGCTCTTCGAGAATGCCGATGAAAGTCGTATCAAGGCCGGCATAAACCGGTTTGTGGCTGTAACGTTCGGCGATGGCTTGGACGCCGGCGCCGCAACCGAGTGACAGAATAGCATCGTTTCTTTCGACCGTCTCTGCGGCGGTCTCTATAAAGACATTGTCGCACTGTCGTTCGATTGTCAGCTCTTCGACTTCAAGCGCCCGGCCGCGTAATTTCGACGCCATGCGTAGTGCCGAGGCAATGATGCCGACCTCGCGCTGGCCGCCGGCCAGACACACTGTTACGCAGGTTCCGCAGCCGAGCACGAGTACCTTGTTATGGCCTGATAATATTTCTATGAGTTCGGGTATGCTTTTTCTATGTGCGACTATCATGAAAGATTCTCCGTAATTGGTTCGAAGTTCGCCACTATCGGGCTTGGGCCCAGCTTGCGAACGGTTTGTACCATGTCGGTTATAACATCGGCCAACGGCCGGGGCATGGCGGCTGAGATGTTAACCATGCGCAGGCGTTCGGCTTCGAGTCCGATCTCGGACAAAAGACCACGCGCAGCGTTGACTCGTTGTTTGGCGCAAAGGTTGCCCTCGATGAAATGGCAGCCGCCTTCGAGGCAGCCGGCCACGAGCACACCGTCGGCTCCCTGCTCGAAGGCTTTCAAGAAGTACTCCGTCTCTAACCGGCCTGTGCAGGGCGTGCGGATGATACGAACGTTCGGAGGATACTGAATCCGCATCGAGCCGGCAAGGTCCGCCGATGCATATGCGCAGTAGTGGCAGCAGAAAGCCAAAATTTTAGGTTCGAATATGTCTGGATTCATTATTGAAAACTTCTCTTTTGAATAATTTGTCGATCATTGCACTGAACTGGTCGGCCTCGAAGTGGTGCAGTTGGATTGCGCGTGCTGGGCATTCGCTGGCACAGATACCACAACCCATGCACTTGGCTGCTTCGATCTGGCCCTTGCCGTCCTGGTTGCAGAACGGTGCGTTGTACGGGCACACGGTGACACAGGTCATGCACGAGATGCACTTCTCCTGTTCGACGTACGAGACCTGGGCGCTGACATCGAGATGTGTCTTGGAAAGCACTGTTGCGGCACGTGCGGCTGTCGCTCTGGCCTGAGAAATATTCTCGTCGATGCACTTGGGCGAGTGTGCCAGACCGCATAGAAAAATGCCCTCAGTAGCAAAGTCAACGGGACGAAGCTTCATGTGCGCTTCGACATAAAAACCATCACTGTTGAGAGGGACTTTAAGCATATCAGAAAGATGCTTATTGTCCGGTCGGGCCTCAATGCCGGTGCTGAGAACGACATTATCGGCTTCGATTTCAATCGGCTCGGGAAAATCAGGGCTGTTGACTTTGACTATAAGTCCATCTTCCTCGAAAACTGCTGGAGGTTCATCCCTGTCGTAGCGGACAAAAAGAATGCCGGCCTTGCGAGCCTTCTGGTAATATATTTCGCGGAAGCCATAAGTCCTGATATCTCGATAAAGGACGAATATATTGGAATCCGGATACTGTTCTTTAATAGTCAGTGCGTTCTTGACTGCAGCGGAGCAGCATATCCTGCTGCAATAGGGATGCTCATCATTGCGGGAGCCGACGCACTGAATCATAACGATGTTACGGCCTTTAGCATCAAATGTTTTTTCGTGCAGTTGCTTCTCAAGCTCAACCTGTGTTATTACGGCGTCGGATTGGTCGTACAGAAATTCCGAAGTTTCGGCCTGTTCGGCGCCGGTTGCTACGATTATTACGCCGCTTGAGATTTCTGTCTTACTTCCAAAGGTTGAGAGTGTTGTTTGAAACTTGCCTATGTGGCCTGCGATAGCGGAAATCTCCGCTTCCATATAGAGATTTATATTCGAGTGACTTTCAACTTTTCTTATCAAGTCGGCAGTAACATCGGAGATATTATCGTGCTCCAGTGTACAATATATCTCGGCCAGATGTCCACCGAGAGCATTCGTTCGCTCGACAAGATGCACCTTGAATCCCTGGTCGGCAAGCGACATCGCAGCGGTCATCCCACTCAGGCCGCCCCCGATCACAAGGGCATTCTGGTCCACCGCCAGGGATGTGCCTTCGAGAGGCTCCAGAAGGCGCGCCCGGGCGATGGACATTTTCACAAGCTCGATGGCCTTTTCTGTAGCGGCTTCGGGTTCGGACGAATGAACCCACGAGCATTGGTCCCTGATGTTCGCTAATTCGAAAAGGTACTGGTTCAGGCCGACTTCCCGGAGCGTCTCGCGGAACAAAGGCTCGTGTGTTCGAGGCGTGCACGAAGCTACAACAATCCGGTTAAGCCTGTGTTCCTGGATCATATCTTTGATGTTGAGCAGGCTTGTATCCGAACATGTGAACATGGTATGAGTCGCCATTACAACATCCGGCTCATTTGCAACCGCTTCGGTGACACGCTCGATGTCCACCACCGAGGCAATGTTGATTCCGCAGTGACATATAAAGACGCCGATACGCGGCTCCTCATCAGTGATATCATGCTCGTCAGGATAGACTTTTTTTGTTACCAGAGTGTCTCGTACCGATGCGAGCAGCTCCATCGCTCTGGCGGCGGCACCGCTTGCCTGAGTAACTGTTTCAGGAATGTCTTTGGGTTCCTGGAAAGCCCCGGCGACAAAGACGCCGGGCCGGGAAGTTTCCAGCGGCAGCAGACGATCTGTCGCACAGAAACCATACTCATTAAGCTCTATACCTAAGCGGGATGTAATATCGCTGACCGATGCGGAAGGCTCCATGCCGACCGAAAGCACGACAAGATCGAATTGCCGTTCTCGAATTTGACCGTCTTCGTCGATAAAACGCACGCGAAGGTCCCTTGTGCCGGGCATTTGAACAATGCGCGAGGGTATGCTTTTTATGTAGTGAATGTTATCGTTGCTTTTGGCGCGTTCGTAATACTGATCGAAATCTTTGCCGTGCGCCCGGATATCCATGTAGAAGATCGTTGCCTCAAGCCCGGAGACATGATCCATAGCGACAATTGCCTGTTTTGTAGTTGCCATGCAACAGATTGAAGAGCAGTATTCATTGCCACAGGCGGCGTCACGCGAGCCGACGCATTGTATCCATGCAATCCTCTTTGCTTCGCGGCCGTCTGTCAGACGCACCACGTGACCCTCAAAAGGCCCTGCGGCCGAAAGCATCCGCTCGAACTGAACGCTCGTCACGACGTTGGGATAGCGACCGTAACCGAACTCACCTTTTCTCGCCGCATTGAACTCATCGAGTCCCGGAGTAAGCAGAACTGAGCCGACATCCAACTCGACAATACGTTCGGTCATCTTATGGTCGATGGCATCCTGCCCACAGGCCAGAACACACTCTTCGCACTCAGAGCACAAGGCGCAACTAAGACATCGTTCTGCTTCTGCAATGGCCTCTTCTTCGGTAAATCCTGTTTCGACTTCATCGAAGTTCCCGATGCGTTTTTGTATATTCAGTTCATCAGAGATTGCTCGCGGTTTTTTTTCGCGATTCCTTATTGAAGGCAAAAGCTCTTGGGCAATGGGTTTGAGCGTTTCCTCAAAACGGGAAGCTCTGAGGTCCTGACCTTTAAGATATCGCTCGATCGATTCGGCGGCACGTTTACCGTCGGCGACAGCTTCGATTATGGATGCAGGGCCGGAAACGGTGTCACCGCCGGCAAAGACGCCTTCGATTGACGTTTCGAGAGTAACCGGATCTGTCTTGAAACTACCTCGCTCGGTCCGGGCACCAACTTGCTCAAGAAAAGAATCGTCGTTTTTCTGGCCAATTGCAACGATTACCTG
>Ga0209536_100005446_pt1 | contig 19772 bp, 15 predicted proteins | sample DeeMarSeWOR28_12_FD_187461 | JGI IMG/M metagenome (GOLD analysis project Ga0209536, IMG submission 187461) | Marine sediment microbial communities from White Oak River estuary, North Carolina - WOR-2-8_12 (SPAdes) (version 2) | ecosystem: Environmental > Aquatic > Marine > Intertidal zone >...
CCGCCGCATTTCGGCGCCGACGCCACTATCGGCGGCATGGTCGCCAGCGGGCTCGCCGGCCCGCGCCGGGCATTTAGTGGCAGTATTCGCGATTTCCTGCTGGGTGCAAGAGTGCTCGACGGGCGCGGCCAGGGCATGCAGTTCGGTGGCCGGGTAATCAAGAACGTGGCCGGTTTTGACCTGTCACGTCTGCTGGTCGGGTCGCTCGGTACGCTCGGTGTGATCCTCGAGGTGTCGCTGCGCGTCATGCCGATCCCGCAAAGCGAAGCGACGCTCGCCTTCGAACATGCCGACGCAGACGAGCACATTCGCTGGATCAACCAGCTGGGTTCGGAGCCCTACCCGATATCGGCGTCGATGTGGCGGGCGGGCGTCAGCCGTTTGCGCCTTTCCGGCAGCGAACAGGGCCTGCGCCAGGCAATCGCCGAACTGGGCGGTGAAGCAGTCGAGTTCGACTGGACGGGCTTGCGCGAGCACGACGATGAATTCTTCGCCGTGGAGCAGGCGCTGACGCGTATTGCTCTGCCGCCGGCAACCCCTGACATCGCGCCGGGCAGGGCGCAAATGATCGAATGGGGCGGCGCGCGGCGCTGGTTAAGCGGTGAAGTCGATATCGATGAACTGCGCCAGCAGGCAAGCGACATGGGTGGCAGCGTGTGCGCGTTTCGCGGACATGCTGCAGGCGTGGCGGTGTTCCACCCGCTCGTTCCGCCGATGCTGAAATTACAGCGCGGCATCAAGTCGAGCTTCGATCCGGCCGGCATTTTCAACGTCGGCAGAATTTACCCGGGGCTGTAGCCATGCAAACCACGCTCGCGCCGAAAATCAGGCAAAGCCGCCATGCCGAGGCGATCGAGACCATCCTGCGCAAGTGCGTGCACTGCGGCTTCTGCAACGCCACCTGCCCGACTTACCAGTTGCTTGGCGACGAACTCGACGGCCCGCGCGGGCGCATCTACCAGATGAAGCAGTATTTCGAGGGCGAGGCGGCGAACGCCGAAATGCTCAAACACCTGGATCGCTGCCTCACCTGCAGATCCTGCGAAACCACCTGTCCTTCGGGTGTGCAGTACAGCCACCTGCTGGAAATCGGCAGGGAAATGATCGAGGTGGACCTGCCGCGCGCGCGGCTGGATCGCCTGCGCCGCGCCGCGATCGTGCGTTTCATCAATTCGGGCTGGCTATTCGCCAGCACGGTCCGCCTCGGGCAGGCCTTCGCGGGCTTGATGCCGGCCGCATTGCGGCGCTCTATCCCGGCGCGCCAACCCGAGCTGCAGCGGAGCACTGGCCAACACGCCAGGAAGATATTGATGCTAGCTGGTTGCGTGCAACCGACACTCACGCCGAACACCAATACGCGCGCGATCAACCTGCTCGACAGGCTCGGCATCGAGGTCATCGAGTTGCCGCAAAACCTGTGTTGTGGCGCTGCCGCCATGCACACCTCCGAACCCGAGTATGCCCTGCGCCAGGTGAAGCAGTTGATCGATAGCTGGTGGCCGCACATCGACGCCGGCGCCGAGGCGATCGTGGTGACGGCCACGGGTTGCGGCGTCAGCGTCAGGGACTATGCGCGCCTGTTGGCGGACGATCCGGACTATGCCGCGAAGGCGCAGCAGGTGAGCGCGCTTTACCGTGACCTGATCGAAGTGGTCGAAGCGCATGTCGAGCGGATTGACGTGCCCGCCGCCGCCGGGCGCCGCGTCGCCGTGCATACCCCGTGCAGCATGCAGCATGGGCTGGGTCTGAACAACCGCGTGGAGCGCCTGCTGGCGACGCTGGGTTACCAGGTCTGTCGCATCGAGGAGGCGCACCTGTGCTGTGGCTCGGCAGGTACTTATTCGATGTTGCAGCCCGCGCTTGCCGGGCAGTTACAGCAAAACAAGCTGCGTGCGCTGACGGTCGATAAACCGGATATCATCGCCACCGCGAACGTCGGTTGCCAGCTGCACCTGGCCCAGGACGCCAGCACTCCGGTGGTGCACTGGATCGAGTTGATCTGAGGTCGGCAAATCACCGCTGCGTGCGTTCATCAGCGCGATTCCATGTCACTTTGTCACGCTACTGTCATGTCGCGTCGTCACCATACGATATGCCAGCCAGATTTCAGCCTGCTGCACTATTCTGGCTAGTCCGGCAGGCAAGCTCAGCGATGAAACTTTCCTGACTTGCAACTTTGCCGCACTCGGTATACCTTAAGCCGCCTGCACCGTGCAAGAAGACACGCGGCGGCACAACAACATAAGGAAAGGCTACACACGCAGTAAACAACCGAAAGAGAATCTGAGGAAACTACTAATGAAAGTGTTCAAACCTGTGAAACTGGCACTACCGGTTTGCGCCGCGATTGTGCTGATAGCAGCGCAATTCGGTCTATCCAATGCCGCCATTGCGGCGGACCCCTGTGCAGCGGTTACCGTTGCCAAAATGCGCGGCGTTCCACCCGGAAAGTATCCGCAGCAATACGATCTCGCCGAATATCAGAGTCTGGCCGCCTGTACATTGCAATTCAAGGCGAATCCCGCCATCGAAAAGATGAACAAGCAGATTCGTGGCAACCCGCCGTTGCCGCCCCTGGCCGAGCGCATCCCTGAAGAAGCGCTGGTCGTCGTCCCTTATCACAGCATCGGCAAGTACGGCGGTGTGTTCGACGTCATGTCGAATGCTACCGAGGCCGGCACCTCTGACTTCCTCGCGATCCGTCACGTCAACCTGGTGCGTTACTCCGATGATCTGCAGACTATCGTGCCGAACGTGGCCAAGGGCTGGGAGTGGAACGACGATTACACCCAGCTGACTTTCTTCCTGCGTAAGGGCCACAAGTGGTCCGACGGCCATCCGTTCACCGCCGAAGACGTCGAGTACTGGTACGAGCGCCTGGCGCTGAACCCGAAAGTTTTCGAAAAGCCGAAGAACTACGTGCTGGTTGCAGACATGCCGATGACCGTGGATGTCATCGATCCGCAAACCGTGCGCTTCAACCTGCCGGCACCCAAGCCCGGCCTGCTGGTCCACTTCGCCAACTCCTATGCGCAAGGTTTCCAGCCGAAGCACTTCCTCGGCAAGTTCGATCCCGATCTGAACCCGGACGCTGACAAGCTCGCGCAGTCGATGGGATTCAAGGACGGTTACGAGGTCATCTCCAACTACTACGGTAATTCGGACTGGACGGATACCCCGACCCCGATGCTGCGCAGCCCCGACAAGGTCGCCAATCTGCCGGCTGATACGATGCCGACGCTCGAGTCACACATCCTGATCTCGGAAAGCACCGAGGGCCGTCACCTGGTGGCGAATCCTTATTTCTTCCAGGTCGATACGGTGGGTAACCAGCTGCCTTACATCAGCGAACAGGACGAGATCTTCGTCAACGAAGACGAGGTTCGCCTGCTCAAGCTGGTCAACGCCGAAGTGGATTTCAAGGCACAGTCGCTGCAGTTGTCGACAGCGCCGCTGCTGCTGGAAAATCAGGAGAAAGGCGACTACACGGTCGAACTGCGGCCCGAGGTCACCATCGCCACCCTGGGTATCAACATGACCGACGAGGACCTCGACAAGCGTGAGGTCTTTGCCGACCTGCGCTTCCGCCAGGCAATGTCGGTCGCGATCAATCGCAACGAGATCAATGAGGTTGCCTTCTTCGGTATGGGTGAACCCAAGCAATACGTCGGTTTCACCGATAATCCTCCTTTCATCGAGGATAAGTGGAAGCAGTATTACGCTCAGCATGATCCGGCGCTGGCCAACAAGCTGCTCGACGAGATCGGCATGAAGGATCTTGACGGCGATGGCTTCCGCGAACTGCCGAATGGCAAGAAGCTGGTCATCAACCTGCAATTCTCGGTGCAGGGCGTACCGGCGGCGATGGTCGAACTGATCGGCCAGCACTGGGCCGCGGTCGGTATCCAGACTACCGTCAAGGAAGTCACCCCGGACGAGTACCGCAGCGCGCAATCGGCCAATAAGCTCGATGTCACCATGTGGCGTAACGGCCAACCGCTCGCGATCGTGCTCGGCACCAACCAGATCTGGGTACCGCCTTACCACGATTACTTCACCGTGCGTACCAACATGCTGTGGGCTGAATGGGTCGATTCGAACGGTGCCAGCGGCGTGGAGCCGCCGGACTACGCGAAACAGATGATGAAAGACATCAACGCGTTCCAGTCAACGCCCGTCGGCACGGCCGAATCGGACAAGCTGGGTTCGCGCCTGGTCAAGAACCTGGTCGAAAACCTGCTGTTCATCGGCACGGTCCAGGTGCCTGCGCCGATTTATCATCGCAACGCGCTGAAAAATTTCGTCACCTATAAAACCCACTCGTTCGAGTACTACCGTTCCTATCCTTACCGTCCGGCGCAGTGGTGGCTGGACGAGTAATACCCGGTAGTTGACAAAAAAATTGGCTGCGGGCTATGCTTGGCCCGCAGCCAAAATAACAAGCAATAACAATAACTAGAAGTTCCGGCGACAGGCGCCGGAAGTTGCAGTCAAGAGGGGACGCAGAAGACACCCATGTTCCATTTCCTTCAGTTTGCCGCCACGCGTTTCGCGCTTGCTGTAATTACCCTGATCATGGTGTCGTTCATCGTTTTCAGTTTGATGGAACTGGTGCCGGGCGATTGTGCCGAACGTTATCTTGCGTTTAAAAATACCCAGGGCAACCAGATATCGGTCGCCGACATCGACGCCGAGCGCCGTCGTCTGGGTCTCGATAAGCCCTATGTCGTGCGCTGGGGCAAGTGGATTGTCAACGCCTTCCAGGGCGAGTTCGGCGATAGCTGTATTTTACGGCTCAATATCTCTCAACTGCTGGGGGAAAAGTTCTGGATCAGCCTGGCCATATGCCTGACGTCGCTACTGCTCGCCTATCTGATCGCGATACCCGTGGGGATCATCTCGGCGACCTCTAAAAGTCCGGTCGTCAACAACAGCCTGCGTCTCGTCAGCTACCTTGGCCTGGCGATGCCGAACTTTTTGCTGGCGCTGATGATCATGCTGTTTTCGACCGTTGTCTTCGGCGACAGCCTGACCGGGTTGTTTTCCAAGGAATTCCGCGACGCTGCCTGGTCTTACGATCGGCTCATCGATTTCCTGTCGCGCGCCTGGTTACCCGTATTTATTCTCGGATGGTCGGCGACCGCATTTGCGATTCAGACCGTGCGCGCACTGATGTCCGACGAAGTCGGTAAACTCTACGTGCTCGCCGCCGCGGCGCGCGGCGTCAGCGGGCGTCGGCTGTTGTGGCGCTATCCCGCGCGCCATTCGCTCGGTCCCATCATCAATTCACTCGGATTCGACCTGAATCGTATTTTCAACGAGTTGCCCATTGTCGCGCTGATTTTGACGCTCACCGAAGCAGGATCGTTGTTGATCGAGGCACTGGCGCGCTCGAACGACCAGCAGATGGCGGGTGCAATTATTTTCTTACTCACCGCCAGCATCGTCGGCATTAATTTTATTACCGACATCATCCTGGCGCTGACCGATCCGCGGGTCCGCCGCAGTATCCTGGGATAGGCTCGATGACCGATACCGCAACCATTGCAGACACCGACGCGAACGTAGATCAGAGCCGCAAGGAAGCCTATTTTACCGCGGGGCAGGGGCAACTGATCTGGGCCCGTTTCAAAAAGCAGCGCGCCGCCATGTGGGGCGCCGGTGTTCTCATCGCATTGATTCTGGCGGGTATCTTCGCACCTTTCCTGACGCCCTATGACCCGACGATCAAGGGCCGCAACCCCGACTACCAGAACGGCGCGCCGAACATACCGAAGTTCTGGGACGAAAATGGTTTTTCGTTTCGGCCATTTATTTACAGCCACGAACGCACCCGTTCGATCGAGACCAATTTCCGCTGGGTTACCAAGGTTAACCGCGACAAGCGGCGTTACGTGGTGCTGTTCCCCGAAGGGGATGAGTACACGCTGCTGGGGATGACCTTCAGCACGCACCTGTTCGGTGTCGACGAGGGCAAGATCCACCTGTTCGGCACCGACGGCACCGGCAAGGATATATTTTCGCGGACCTTCCACTCGATCAATACCTCGCTCGCGGTCGGCACCATCGGCGTGCTCATCGCTTTCGTGCTGGCGTTGATCATCGGCGGGGTTTCCGGTTACTACGGCGGCTGGATCGATTCCGTGCTGCAGATGATCACCGACGCGGTTCGAACCGTGCCCGCGATCCCGCTGTTCATGGCGATCGCGGCGTTCATTCCGGATACCGTAAGTTCCGAGGGTCGTTTTTTTATCATCTCGATCATTCTCGGTTTCATCGGCTGGCCGACGCTGGCGCGGCGCGTGCGCACGCACCTGCTGACCGAGCGTAACCAGGAATACGTGCTCGCTGCGCAGCTCTGCGGCGCATCCGCGGGTCATGTCATTCGGCGCCACCTGCTGCCGAGTTTCACCAGTTACATCATCGTCGACCTGATAATCTCGTTCCCGTACATGGTGTTGTCGGAGACCGCGCTCAGCTTTATCGGCCTTGGTCTGAAGGAACCGGTCAATTCGCTCGGCGTCATGTTGCAGAACGTCACCAAGGCGGACGTGCTGCTCAATTACCAGTGGAATTTTATTCCGGTCATATTTTTTATCACGCTGGTGCTCGCCTTCGTCTTCGTCGGAGACGGGTTGCGCGACGCCGCCGATCCCTACGCGGATACCAACAAATGACGAATCCGCTAATTTCAGTTGAAAACCTGACGCTGCGCTTCAAGACCGATGAGGGTCTGGTGACGGCGGTCAACGACGTGAGTTTCGAGATTGCGCCGGGTGAAGTACTGGGCCTGGTCGGCGAAAGCGGCTCCGGAAAATCCGTTACCGCCAAGGCGCTGATGATGCTGAATGCCGAAAATTCGGTTTATGACGCGGGCAGCAAGATCACCCTGAACGTCGATGGCAAGCAGCACGATGTGCTGTCGCTGAGACGTCCGGCCGAGCAGATGGTGATCCGCGGCGGCGCGATTTCGATGATTTTCCAGGAACCGATGGCGAGCTTTGCCCCGGCCATCACCATCGGCGAGCAGATGGTCGAGCAATTGATGATCCATTCGCCGATGACCCGCGCCGAGGCGCGTGACATTTCGATCGAAATGCTGACCCGTGTCGGTATTCCGGAACCGACGCAGCGCTTCGGCCAGTACGCCTTCGAATTTTCCGGCGGCATGCGCCAGCGCGCGATGATTGCGATGGCGCTGTCGACCAAGCCGCGCCTGCTGATTGCCGACGAGCCGACGACCGCGCTCGACGTTACCATCCAGGCACAGGTGCTCGAACTGATGCGCGACCTGGTCGACGATTTTCACATGTCGATCCTGTTTATTACCCACGACCTTGGCGTCATCGCGCAAACCGCTGATCGCGTCGCGGTCATGTACCTCGGTAACCTGGTCGAAACTGGTACCGTGCGCCAGGTCATCAATTCGCCGGCACACCCGTATACGCGCGGCCTGCTGAATTCGCTGCCCAAGCTTGACGACCTCGAAGCACCGCTGACACCGGTGCCCGGTGATATACCGTCGCCGCTGGATCGCCCCACTGGTTGCGTGTTCCACACCCGCTGTGTCGAGTCTGGCGACATTGCCGAGAGATGCCGCACCGAGATCCCGATCACCACCATCGGCGCCGATAATCACCGCGTGGACTGCCATCTGGCGAACCCGGGAGGTCAGGCATGAGCGATATTCTGATTCGCGCCAACAACCTCTCGGTGCACTTCCCGTTGCGTGGCCTCGGTTTTGGCGAGCGCCCGGTAGTACGCGCCTGCGAGGGAATCAATATCGAAATCGAAAAAGGCAGTTTTTTCGGCCTGGTCGGTGAGTCGGGTTCGGGGAAAACCACGCTGGGCCGCGCCATGCTGAAGGCGGCGCCGATCAGCAAGGGCGAAGTGTTATACAGCGACGGTGAAGTTAACTACAGCCTGGGTGAGATTCAGAAAGACGAACTCAAGGACTATCGCAAGCGTGCGCAGTTGATCTTCCAGGATCCCTACGCGGCGCTCAGCCCGCGCATGACGGTGCGCGACATCATCGCGGAGCCACTGGAAGTCATGAAACTCACCTCCAGTCGCGAGGAAACCGATGCACGGGTACGCGAGATCGCCGCCATGTGCCGACTCAACCTCGAGCACCTGCGCCGCTTTCCGCATGCCTTTTCCGGCGGCCAGCGCCAGCGCATATCCATCGCCCGCGCGCTGGTATCCGGGCCCAGGTTCATCGTCGCCGACGAGAGCGTGGCAGCGCTCGACGTGTCGATCCAGGCCGACGTACTCAACTTGCTCAACAAGATCCAGGCGGAAAGCGGGATTACCTTCCTGTTTATCAGCCATGACCTCAGCGTGATTGCGCACACCTGCGACTTCGTCGCGGTCATGTACCTCGGACAGATTGTCGAGGCGGCGCCGACGCGCAAGCTGTTTTCGGAAACCTGGCACCCCTACACCCGGGCCCTGCTATCCGCTATTCCGTCACTGGACCCGGATGTGCGCGGCCATGCGCAAAAGCTCGAAGGTGAAATCCCGAGCCCGATCAATCCGCCCCCGGGCTGCCGCTTCAACACGCGTTGCCCGCATGCCCAGGACCGCTGTCGCAGCGAAGTACCGGCGTGGCGCGAAATGAGCACTAGTCATCATGTTGCCTGTCACTTTGCCGAAGAGCTTGCCTGAAACCCTGCTGCGCTGTGATCTTTGGCCTTGTCCACCTGCGCCAGAGGTGTAGCGCATGAATATCGAACCCCTGCATCCCGAGTTCGGCGCCCGCGTCAGCGGTGTCGATTTGGCGCAACCGCTGGACCAGCCTGGCTTTGAGCAAATCGACATGGCGCTCAACCAGTATTCCTTCCTGCTGTTTCCGCAGCAGGAGATGGACGACGAGGCGCAGCTCGATTTGACCCGCCGCTTCGGGCAGCTGGAGGAAGAGCACGTCAGCTACTACAGCCGCGGTGAAATAACCTACATCGGCCGCGTGGGCAACATCAACCCCGATGGCAGCAAGGTGTCGGCGCGCCAGGTGAAAGCCTCGACCGGCAACGAAATGTGGCACACGGACAGCTCCTTCCGCGAAATCCCGGCGATGTATTCGTTGCTGGCTGCCTACGAGGTGCCGGACGAAGCCGGCGAGACCGAGTTCGCCAGCGCGCGCGCCGCCTACCAGCGCCTCGATGCAGTGACCCGAGAGCTGATCGAGGGACGGGTCGGCATCCACGACTATATCTACTCGCGTACCAAGGTCGGCGAGGATGCGGTCAACCAGGGACAGCGCAGCTACATGCGCCCGGTCAGGCAGCGCCTGGTGCGGCAGAACCCGGTGACCGGCGAGCGCAATTTTTTCATCGCTTCGCACGTCAGGACGATCGAGGGCATGCCGGACGACGAGGCAAGGGCCCTGCTCGAGCGCCTGATGGGCGAGGCGACGCGTCCCGAATCCGTGTACCGGCACCGTTGGCGGGCCGGCGATTTCGTGATCTGGGACAATCGTTGCATGCTGCACCGAGGTTGTGGCTACGATGCCGACAAGTATCGCCGGCGCATGCACCAGACGCGGGTGCGCGGCTGGGGACCGTCGCTCGCCGAGCCCCTGCAATAGCCCGGATAGATGCCGGATCCACTGTTCTCCGCGGAGTCGTATCTGCAACTGCGCAAACCCCTGCTCGAAGCCAGCGGCCTGCCCCCGGAGTGTTATACCTCAAGCGAGTTTTACCAGCGCGAAACCGAGCGCGTCTTTCGCCGTCACTGGCAATTTGTCGGACGCGAGGAGGAGTTGCCCGCCGTCGGCAGCTATTTTTGCTACGACGGGCCCGCCGGCCCGGTTATCGTCCTGCGCAGTGCAGCTGACAAGCTCAGGGCTTTCGCCAACAGTTGTCGTCACCGCGGCGCACGCCTGTTGAGCGGCAGTGGGCAATGCAGGCGTATCGTCTGTCCTTACCACGGTTGGAGTTACCGTCATGACGGTCGCCTGATCGGTGCGCCCGGCATGCTGCGCGCCGTTGACTTCGAGTTGACCGATTTCCCGTTGCAGGAATTGGCGCTTGAGTGCTGGAGCGGGTTTATCTTCATTCACCACCAGGAGTCGCCAGCGCCGTTCGCCGCGCATATCGGCAACATGCCCGAGTTGTTTGATGGTCACCGTGGTTCCGACATGCAGCTCGTGGGCAAGCTCGAATTCGATATCCACAGCAACTGGAAGCTGCTCGCCGAGAACGCGCTGGAAGCCTACCACACCGGCAGCGTGCATCGGGATACGCTGGGTCAGCAGGATTCGCGCGCGCTGCAGCCTCGCGGCAGCTGGACCGGGTTGCTGGTGGAAGACGAGCATAGCGTGGCGACGCTGCCCGGCGACGACAAGCCGTTCCCGCACATCGCGGGGCTCGGGGCGGAAGCTGCAAGCGGCGCGTATTTCACCCTGCTGTATCCGTCGACCCAGTTCGTGTTTGCGCAGGATTGCATGTGGTGGCTCGCCTTCGAACCGCTTGCTGTCGAGCGCACGCGCCTGACGATCGGTGCCTGCTTCCCGCGCTCGACCATTGCGCTGGACGGCTTCGAGAGCAGGGTAAAACCCTATTTCCGGCGCTGGCGCGAGGCCACCGCGGAAGACAACGCGATCTGCGAACAGCAACAGCTCGGCCAGGCGAGCGCCCGACCACCCGGCCGCTACGCCGCCAGTGAATTCGCGGTGCATGATTTCGACAACTGGGTCATCGACCAGGTCGTCGGCAAATGAAAAACAAGAAACGGAGGCGTATGCGCGCTCCCCGTCAAACCTCGCGAATCTGTTGCCCTAATGGCACCTGCGGAGGTCTGAAACTAGCGTGACTGCTTCGCTACGCTGCTGGACTCGTGGGTTCGCAATGATAAGTTCAAGTAAGCGCCAGGGCTCTTACAATCCTTATAATTATTCGAATTGCCAGGAGGCTTCGAGATGGTGATCAACAAGATACTGATACCGCTCAACCAGTCCGAGTTGAGCCTGAAGATCATACCCTGCGTGGAGAAGCTGTTTGCGCCCGACGCGGCCGAACTCATTCTTTACTACGTGACCAGGCCTCCCGGTACCGTGGGCCTGGGCAAACCCGACCTGAGCCCGGATTATGTGCTGCCCGGCGAGCAACCGGTACTGCCGACCCTGCATCCAATATACGAAAGCCAGCAGGAAGATAGCATCCGCGCGCATGTCGCGGCCGAATTGTCACCTCTCGTGAATCGGCTCGAACTCGCCGGCTATCGGGTCGAGCTCAAGGTTGGCTTCGACAGCGATCCGGTTGTGGCCATCTCGCGCGAAATCCACGGTGCCGCAATCGACCTGGTTGCCATGTCCACGCTCGGACGGGTCGGCGTGACCCGCTTCTTTTTCCGCAACATCGCCGATACGCTGGCGCAACAGGAAAAAATACCGGTACTGCTGATCCACCCCGAGTAGCAAAATCGGGTGGCGCGGGCGCTGCGCTGCGTCAGGCGGATTTGACCGGACGTGGCCGCCCATCGCTGTCGAGGGCAACGAACTTGAAGCGCGCCTCGGTGACCTTGACCGTACTGCGCGAGCGGTCGCGATGCACCCAGGCCTCGACGTGGATCTCGAGCGAGGTATTGCCGATACGCTCGACCTCGGTATAAACACAGAGTATGTCGCCGACCTTGACCGGGCGGATGAAGCTCATGCCGTCGAGCGCGACGGTCACGGTGCGGCATTGCGCGCGTTCAGCCGCGCATATGCCCCCGGCTATGTCCATTTGCGATAGCACCCAGCCGCCGAAGATATCGCCGGCGGGATTCTGGTCGGCCGGCATGGCGAGAGTGCGGGTGGTGAGTTCGCCGCGGGGTTTATCGGACATAAGCAGTTGCCGTAGGTTAGTGTTTCAGTCGCGCAATCATAGAAAGACGGCCGCGTACAGTCAAAATCAATTGTCCATATCCCCGGGTCAGTGAAGGCCTGTGAACCTCGCCTCGCGCCCGGGCGATCTCGAGCTGAAGGGAATCGGCAAACCGGTCCAGGCTTAGGATCTGGAAAAGCGAGTCTGAAGCAGGAAAGCGATTCGGCCCGATCCTGCAAAATCAGCCGAGCAGCAGAAAGCCGCACAGGCACAGCAGAGCCAGGCTGTAAAATCCCATCGCGAACCAGTAGAGCCAGGGATCTTCGTCAAGGCTGCGCTTGTGCGCCCAGTGGCGAAAGCTGAACAGCCCGTCGCGTGCGCCCTTGATCCACACCGACCGCTTCAGCGCTCCGTCGACCAGCAGCGCTGCGAGCAGTACGATAACGAGGGCGATAAACACGAACTGGATCACGGGCATGGGTTGAGCGATGCTGCAGGGGGCGTTGCCCACAGTTTACCTGTTTCCACTGATTGGCGTCGCTTCGCCAACGGCGGGCGGACAAATAGCTGGTGTTTCGCGCATGATGCGCGAATAATCCGGGGTTCGCGCCGGGAATCTTCGGCGCCCTGAAATTTGGATTGAGTGCCGTGTCAACCCATGCCGATCTCCTGATTCCGCCGCGTCCCGGCGTGCTGATCTCGAACCTGACCTGCTTCTCGGCAATGGTGATGTGGTCCTTCGCCTTTCCCATCGCCGAATTCATGCTGGCCAGCTGGGGCACGGTCGCGCTGGTGCTGACCCGCCAGCTGATCGGCGTTGGCGCGTTGTTTGCCTGCTGGCTGTGGCTCGACGGTTTCGCCCGCATCCGCGCCGCCAACTGGCTCGGTGGTTTGCACATCGGGGGAATCGGCTTTGGCCTGGGATCGATCACTTTCCTGGTCGGACAGCACATGTCGGATGCGGTCACGCCGGCGATTGCCGCGTCGATGATGCCGATCATCGGCGCTTTGCTGGAAGTTACCCTCGACGGCCGGCGCCTGCGCGCGCGGCTGGTCTTTGGCATCCTGTTTGCCCTGTCTGGCGGCCTGCTGGCGACAGGGGCGCGCATGAGCGAGGGCAATTTCGGCTGGGGCAGCCTGCTGTGCCTGTTTTCGGTGATGCTGTTTGCCTGGGCGACGCGCGCCACCAATCAACACTTCCGCACGCTATCCTTCGTCGGGCAAACCACGATCACCCTGTCGGGCAGCCTTGTCGTGGTGCTGGCGATATTTCTACTGATGCAATTGCTGGATATACCCGGCACCGCGGTCGGCCTGCTGGATAGCACCCATCTGCTGTTGCTGGTGTTCACCTCGGTGGCGTCGCTGGCGCTGGCGCAATTCATGTGGATTCGCGGTGCGGCAGGACTCGGCATTTTACTGGCCTCGTTGCACATGAACGCCGTGCCGTTTTACGTCATGGTGATCGTGGTGCTGTTTCTCGGCGAGTCCTGGAACTGGAGCCAGGCGGCGGGAGCCGTGCTGGTTGCCATCGGCGTGCTGCTGGCGCAATCGGCCTCACGCCAGCGCTAGCCCGCATATCTCAGCCATTTCCGCCGTGCGACTGCCTGGACGCTGCGGGCGGCGTTCCGTCGGGCGGCGTTCCGTCGGGCGGCGATCAGTCGGCGGCGTTTCGGGTTGGCGCGATGCAGGGAGCAGTTGCGGAGCAGGAATTTGGTGAGATATGCGGGCTGATTTCTAGTCGTCGTCGGCGAGCAGCGACAATTCGCGTGCCGCTTCACGCAGCAGCGGCAGGTAGCGGTCGCTGTTTTCCACCGAAAGTCGCGACGCCGGCGCCTGGATGGCGAGCGAGCTGTAAAAGCGGCCGTGCTTGTCCTTGATCGGCACGGCGATGGCGACGACATCGTCGTACAGTTCCTGGTTGTCGATCGAAACCTCGCGTTTCTCGATCAGGTCGATCTCCGCCATCAGCAAATCCGGGTCGGTGATGGTGTTCTTCGCGTGGCGTTCCAGGTCCAGCTTGCCGATCACCGACTTGCGGCGTGACCTGGGCAGGGTGCTGAGGTATAGCTTGCCGCTCGCGGTGCAGTACAGCGGCACACGCATGCCGAGCGAGAACTGCAGGCGCAGTGGTGCCTTGGTTTCGACGCGGTCGGAGTAGGCCATGTACAGCCCGTCGGGATAAGCGATGTTACAGGTTTCGCCGACCTTTTCCGACAGGGCTGTCAGTATCGCGTGGCGGGTGGCGCTGAAGCGTGCATTGGCGAGCACGCCGACGGCGACGTCGTAAAGGCGGTTGCCGGGCTGATAGCTTTTGCCATTGATGCGTTTCAGCAGGTAACCCTGTGCTTCGAGTTCGGAGCACAGCCGGTGCGCAGTGGCCTTGGGCAGGCCCAGCACCTTGTTGATTTCGGTGGCACTCAACGGCTTGGGCGATGCAGCCACGGTGTCGAGAATGTCGAGCACACGTTCTATCGTGGAACCGCGTTCGCGTTTCATACCTGCCCGCCTTTGCCACGATAGATATCAGCATGCCGGACCGCTTGCCCATGGCAAGGTAGATCGAAGGAGATATACCTTGATTTACCCACCAGACATTATTTTGGGTAGCCACAGCACCAGTTGCGGGAAGACAAATAGCAGGATGAGACCGATGAGTTGAATCATCATGAACTGCATCATGCCCAGGTAGATGTCCTTGAGATCCCAATTCGGCACGACCCCCTTCAGAAAGTAGGCCGACAAGGCCACGGGTGGAGATAGCCATGCGGTCTGCAGGTTCACCGCGACCAGTATGCCAAACCAGACCATCAGGTCGTAGCGATCCAGCCCGTGGATGTCCAACGCCTCGACTGTCGGTAGCAAAATTGGCACTACGATCAGAACAATAGGCACCCACTCCAGTGGCCATCCCAGAAGGAAGATCAATGTCATAACCAGGATCAGAATGAGGTAGGGCGACATTTCGAGGCCAAGTAGCAGTTCAGTCATCATCCTTGGCGTGCCCAAAGCACTGAATTGGGCGCCAAAGAAGTTCGAAGCGGCCACCAGGAACATGATCAAAACCGTGATCTCCAGGGCTTTAACCAGACTGTCAAAGAAACTGGGAAAGGTGAACTTGCCGTAACCAAGAGATAACAGGATGGCGCCAAAGGCACCCATCGCTGCGGCTTCAGCAGGTGTTGCGAAGCCAAGGAGAATCGACCCCAAAGCAAAAGAAATCAGGATCGTGGGCGGCATGAGCCCGGCAAAGAACTCGTTCCAGAGATCCGAGAAACGGAACTCAGTTTCAGCCACAGCGCTATAAATCGGTCGTCCCAAATACGCCAGAAGCACGATGAATGCAGCTAAGGTGATCGACCAGACCGGCAGGCCACCATCTTCGCCCATATTCGCAGCGATCATATAGAGGTGGAAGATCACCGCGATCGGAACAACGATCCTGAGTACATTCAAACGGCGGTATGCGGCATAGGCGACGGCACAGGTAATGACCAGAACGAAAAAGCCGCCAAATGGAATCACCGCGCCAAAATCACCGCTCATGGCAAGGCCAAAGACTCGGCAAACGGTCAAAACGCCCAGGCAGATCAGCGCGACCTCAGCGCCATAAAAAGCGGACGTTTGAGGTTGATCCTCTTCAGACAAAACTGGCCCGAGGTCCGGATTCAGCCAGCAGCGTCCAAGCGTGTAGATCAGGTAAAGGGACGCCAGCAGGGCACCGGGAATAAAAGCTGCACGAAAGAGGTCAAGTGTTGAGACCTCCAGAACAGGTCCCATGACGATCAGCATAATCGAGGGCGGGATCAGAATGCCCAGTGTGCCGCCGGCGGTGATGGTTCCGGCCGCAAGCTTGACATCATAGCCGGACCGGCTCATGGTCGCGCCAGCCATGATCCCAAGCAGGGTCACCGAAGCACCCACGATGCCAGTGGCTGCCGCAAAAATCGTGGATACGATCAGCACGGCGATGAACAGCGCGCCGCGGACGCGCGACATGATCATCTGGATCGACGCAAACAGCCGGTCCATCAAGCCCGCGGCTTCCATTACGATCCCCATCAGGACAAACAGCGGCACGGCCATGAGCTGATCGTTCAACATGGTGGAGTTTGTGTTCAGCGCCATCAACAGCGTGGTCAGCTTGAAGTTGGCGCCCCAAATACCGAAGACAAAGGCAAGAAAGATCAACGTGAACGCAATTGGAAAGCCGATAAAGATCACGAACAGCATGGCTGTCAGCATGATCAATCCGATGGTAGCCTTGTCCATGTTCGGGCGGGCGGACATGATGTTGGAAAACCATTCGCCACCGGGGACCAGGTCCGGTTGGAAGATAGCCAGAAAGATCCATATCAGTGCGATTATATAGACAGGCAAGGCCCGTACGAACCAGCGCTCTCGCTCTTTACCCATCTTGTGAAATGCGCGGAAAATCTCAGGGAGGCCTTGCAGCATCAGCAGGAAGCCACCAACCGGCATCGCCAGGCGTGCGGGCCATAAAAGTGGTCCCCAGGCGCTGTCGATCTGCATGGTTTCGCCCCTTGTAAAGGCAAGCCACCAGAAATCTGAGGAAACGATGGTGAAGATGATCATCGAAGGCATAAAGAACAACAGGTACAGTGTTGCATCCACTGTCGCCTGTGTTTTTGCCGACCAATTTCGGTAGAGGAAGTCGGCACGGATATGAACCCCGCGCATCAGACCATAGCCCGCGGCCGCCATGAAGAGCACTCCGGCTATCATACGACTGGTGTCATACACCCAGAGCGTAGGGCCAAGTCCAAGGGTTTGGGCGAGACCTTCGAACCCGGCATTTTGCAGGATCGCAAAGGAGTTTCGTGAAAGAACTTCGAGCACCACTACTGCAATCAGCGGCACCATGAGCAGAGCAATAATCTGGCCTGCCCGGTAATTAATGACGTCAATGGCTGCGGTTATCGGGCGTTGCCAGGGAGTCATATCCTCTGGCGTTTCACCAGGGCGCTCGGCACGACGCTCCGCAATCAGTTCGTCCGCAATCTCGAGATCTTCTGGATTTACCTCTTCTTCAGCCATGCCCATTCTCCCCTATTTATGTTTGTACCCATTTTGGGCTCTAATTATTCAGGTAGGGCCAAGGCCCTTAGAGAAACTTCGAAGCGAGGCCTCGATGGGCCTCGCAACGAAGTCTTTTTTTACTTCTTGAGTGTTTGTGCGTGTGCGTTACCCAGAGCTGCATTCGAAGTCTGTGCACCGGCCCAGAATGGAACCACGGTGTCGGCGAAATCCTTTTGCGACTGCCACACTTCTGCGAAGAACTTGTTTTCTTTCGCAGCGGCTTCGAGCAACTTTTTAGAGGCCGCCATGTACTCTGTAAAATAATCCGCTGGAGTATCTTCGAGAATAACACCTTCATTATCTGTCAGATCTTTCAGTGCCTTACCGTTCTCATAGATCCGGTAGGACAGGGATTTTGACAGAGATGCGTTTGCCGCTACTTCCAGTGCTTTCTTCTCAAGGTCGCTCAGCGAGTTGTAGAAATCGCGATTCACATACATGTCCGCGTTCACGACTACCTGGTGCAGACCCTGGAGGTAGTAGTGCTTTAGCACTTTCTGGAAACCAAAGACGGAGTCTGGCTTGGGGCAGCACCACTCGGCTGCGTCGATCGTGCCTTTCTCAAGCGCTGGCAGGATGTCGCCGCCGCCCATAGCAACGGCTGGAACACCGATTTCAGCGTATGCGGCACCAACCATGCCTGGAGGTGCGCGGAAGCGCATTTGACGGAAGTCATCCATCGACCTGATCGGCTTGGGGAACCAGCCGAGTGCCTCAGGGCCGACCGGCTGCAGCATGAATCCTTTGACGTTCACGCCCATTTCATCCCACAGGCGGTCATACAGCTCCTTGCCACCGCCGTACTGGAACCAGCTCAGGAACGCGATGTTATCGAGACCTACACCGGCACCTGCAATAGGTGCGCCGAACAGGTTAGCCGCAACGTGCTTGCCACCCCAATAGTGTGTCCAGGCAAAGCCACCTTCAACGAGCCCCGCGTCTACGGCATCCATGATGTCGCGTGGTCCAACAACAGCACCTGCTGGCAGAACTTCGATGGTGAGCGACCCATTGGTCAGCGCTGCGACATCGTTACCGAACTCTTTCAACATAACGACTTCGTCAGCTGAGCTGGGTAGCACCGACTGGATACGCAAGACCTTGCCCTTGTTTGCCGCCATGGCAGACGAGGCCATGAAGGCCAGGGCTACTGCACTGGCAGTAATATATTTTAGTTTGATCATGTCTACTCCTCTAATTAAGAAAGCCTTCGCTAGGTTATGCGTCGCGAGGCTGAAGGCTGCACCCCGGTGCTTATTGGGCCGGCGGTCCGACCCGAGTACAATGCCGGAAACCGACAAAAATTAGTTTAAATGAGACCCGCAGTCTCGATATTACAACTTTTTTTGCTTGAGTAACAGAGCTAAATATACATAAATTTCGGTATGCGAAAAACCAAACTTGATGGAGCTATCCAGACCAGGGCCACCAAACCAACTCGTTAATCGGTCTTAAACGAGAATATTTGTTCCATTTTAGCGGCGTCTATTGTATCTTCGAATCGGATTATATAACGATAAGGTGCTCGTGGATCAATTCGACTATATCGTCGTTGGTGCTGGATCGGCTGGCTGCGTGCTCGCCAATCGGCTTTCGGCGAATCCGGCGCACAAGGTGCTGTTACTCGAGGCTGGCGGCAAGGACTTAAGCCCGTGGCTGCACATTCCGGTCGGATATTTCAAGACCATGCATAACCCGGCTTTTGACTGGTGTTACCTGACCGAACCCGATCCCGGCATTGCCAACCGCCAGCTGCAGTGGCCGCGCGGCAAAGTGCTCGGCGGTTCCAGCGCGCTCAACGGTTTACTCTACGTGCGCGGCCAGCCCGAAGACTATGATCGCTGGGCCGAGCTCGGCAACCCGGGATGGGCTTACGACGATGTGCTGCCATACTTCAAAAAATCGGAAGATAATTCGCGCGGTGCCGATGAGTTCCACGCTGTGGGTGGGTTGCAAAAGGTGTCGGATCTGCGCCTGCGACGACCGATTGCCGAACATTTTATCCAGGCCGCGACCGAAATCGGTATTCCTTTCAACGAGGATTACAATGGTGCCGAGCAGGAGGGGGTCAGTTATTTTCAACAGACCGCGTATCGGGGTTTTCGCTGGAGTACCGCGAAGAGTTTCCTCCGGCCTGCCAAAAAAAGGCCGAATCTCCGGGTTTTGACCAACGCCCAGGCAACCGGACTGATCCTGGAGGGAAAACGGGTAACCGGGCTGCAGTATCGGCAGGGCGGCCAGCAACGCTCGGCGATGGCCAGTGGCGAAGTCATCCTCAGCGCCGGCGCGATCAATTCGCCGCAGATTTTGCAGTGTTCCGGTATCGGTGACCCCGAGCAACTGAAAGCCGCGGGGGTCGAAACGCGGCATGCGCTCCCCGGGGTCGGCAAGAACCTGCAGGATCACCTGCAGATCCGTCTCGTGTTCAAGACGAACAAAAGCACCCTCAACGATGAGTTGAACAGTTGGATAAAGCGCATGCTGGTGGGCATGCAGTATGTGCTGACCCGAACCGGGCCTTTGACCCTGGCCGCCAGCCAGGTCGCAATTTTCACCCGCTCCAGCGATGTGGTGCAGCGTCCCGATATACAGTTCCACATGCAGCCGCTGTCGGCCGACAAACCCGGTGACGGCGTGCATCCGTTCTCGGCGTTCACCTCGTCGGTCTGCCAGCTGCGACCGCACAGCCGGGGCACCGTTGCGATCAAGTCAGCGGACGCGCTGCAGGCGCCGTCGATAATGCCCAATTATCTCTCCGACGAGCGCGACTGCGAGGTCGCCGTCGGCGGCATCAAGGTGGCGCGCCGCATCGCCGAGGCGCCGTCACTGCGCAACTGCATCATCGACGAGTATGTGCCGGGTCGG
>Ga0209536_100005447_pt1 | contig 19772 bp, 15 predicted proteins | sample DeeMarSeWOR28_12_FD_187461 | JGI IMG/M metagenome (GOLD analysis project Ga0209536, IMG submission 187461) | Marine sediment microbial communities from White Oak River estuary, North Carolina - WOR-2-8_12 (SPAdes) (version 2) | ecosystem: Environmental > Aquatic > Marine > Intertidal zone >...
TTCGCTGCCGCAGTGTACTTTTAGGCAGGGGCCCTTGAACAACTTGCCGCGCGAGGCCGGAGAGTGGTTGGGGATGTAACTTGATTGTGTCACTCCGAGGAACGCCGTAGGCGTGACGTGGGAGTCTCAGATCACCTGGAAATGAAAATTTAGATGAGCCTTGAGATTGCCACGACCCCTTCGCGGTCTCGCAATCATATCTAGGGTAAAACAGTAAGCTATGCTTCAATTCCCCGCAATATGATTCCATTATTGATCAACCATGGGAAATCCCCGTTCCTGCAATCAGAATGGGGATTTTTTCAATTACTCACAACCATCTGCGCCATATCGAAGAACACATACCAGGAAACGGAGCCTACCAACAATACCGTCAGGTGGTGGTGGCGTGGGCGTTCCTAGATTCCGTATTGCACCCGGAGTCGGGGTTGCTTCGGTATCATCAGAGTTATTGCTACCACCAGACACACCACCAGAGCCATTGCCACCACCAGGTGCCCCACCAGAATCGCTGTTTCCGGAACCAGGCGCTGCTTTGGTTGCTTCGGTCCCTGACGACGGCGCTCCAAAGAGTGGTGGAGTTGGTGTTGGTGTTGCTGTGGCCCGTTCAGTTGGTGTGGATGCAATCGAAGGTGCAGCAGTTTCTGCCACATTGATGATTTCATTTTCTACCAGCAGTTCCACGATCTGGTTGCGAAAGAGAAAAGCAGCCGTTAGCAGTGCAACCACGATGCCTATTGCAATCATTGTTTTCGTAGAAGATCCCGTGGCAGCCGCCCCCCCGCTCAATTCCTCCCATGTTACGCCACCTCCCCACTTCGGTCCATCATCGCCTCCCATGTACCCGCCCTTTCCGTCTTGGCTTGTTCCAGAAATCTTTAAATCAACTACCCGCTTAATGAAAGTAGTTTTCCTGGATCGCATCAACTCAGGCGGGTATTCTGGTGTTTCATTTCTGAGTTCAGAAAGCATATCGACAATATCTTTTTGCTTCAAAGATTTCTTAGCCATAATCATTCACCCTCATTCTCGGGGCTCATAGCTTGACGAAGCTTTTTGATCGCACGGCTTTGGAGCGCCTTTACCGCATTTACGTTCTTTCCGATAATCTCAGCCGTCTCTTTTAGGCTAAAATCCTCCTGATATCGTAAAATAATTATATTCCTTTGATCCTCGGTCAACTCGCGCGCCATCACCTCAGAAAGGTTCTCGAGCAACATTTTATGTTCTGTCTGCGCTTGAACTGGTTTCGTATCTTTTTTGATCGTATCAGCTACATCCAGGGGGGCAGTACGTTGTCTGTTACGAGCATCGTCTACAACAAGGTGATAGGCTATCTGGAATAGGTAAGAGCGTAAATTCTTCCGTGGCCCTTTTCCCTCAACTAATTTGTCTAGCAGACGCGCAAATACATCTCCAACCGTCTGATCTGCTTCTTGTGAACCTAATCCTAAACGAAGCAGATATTTATACAGGGCTGGTGCATATTCATCGAAGATTCCATCAAGTGCTTCCTGGCCCAAGGAACCGGCCGCACTTGTAATGGCGGTTTCGCTTTGCATATGCTCGTTACCCTTCCGCTAATTCAACAAAAGATTACATCCAAGTTTATCATTAGAATTACCATAACATATTTTAATGCCCTTTAACTTTTAGGGTACCCCATTCTATTGAAATAAGACCTTTGTACCAGTTTTATCCAATCCTGAACCTTTTCATTTGACACCCCAAACCAATTACTTCTGTCACATTCCAAATTCCGAATATGTTTATATAATATATTCAGGATTCAGAATATGAATAAATCAATACCACCCTACAAAAAAATCAGCGACCTGCTTACTTCCATCAGCAACCCGGTGCGTGTACAGATATTGCTTGCGATTGGTACAGGTGAGGCTTGCGTGTGCCATCTTGAGTCGTTGCTCAATTTACGTCAGGCATACATCTCCCAACATCTGATGAACCTGCGCAAGAAGAAGATTATCACCTCCCGGCGCGCGGGCAAATACATCTATTACCGGCTGGTAGATGCCGACGTGCTGAGTCTCATTCAGGCAACCGGAGCAATCGCAGGTGTCTCGAAAAATGCGCTCGTCATTCAGGATCATTCCAATTGCGAGTGTCCAAAATGCAAACTGGAAGAAAATATCATCTCTGCAGATTTCCCCGTCAGTGGGCAGGTATAAAAGGGGCGTATGGAAATTTTAGAATTTATTTTGGGGCTTTTCTATAGCGGACTGGGCAACTTAGCAGCCTATCTGGCAGCGCATGTATTGTTATGTCTGCTGCCTGCTTTCTACATCGCTGGGGCAATGACAGCGCTGATCCCCAAAGAGACGATCACGCGTTTTCTGGGGCGCAACACGCCCAAGTTTATTTCCTATCCGGCAGCAGCCGCAGCGGGCTTCTTGCTGGCGGTTTGCTCCTGCACAGTTATTCCGCTCTTTGCTGGTATTTACAAAAAGGGTGCGGGCCTTGGCCCAGCCATCACCTTCCTGTTCGTCGCCCCGGCCATCAACATCCTGGCGCTGGTTTATACGGGCGGCGTGATTGGCATGGACCTGGCCATTGCCCGGCTGCTGCTCTCGCTCGCTTTTGGCATCGGCGTGGGCATCATCATGGCGCTCACCTTTCGAAAAGAAGATGCCGAGCACGACAAGGCGACAGACGCCATGTTCGCCGGTCAGGCAGCCATGCGCCGCGCGGCAGTCATCTTCATGCTGGTTTTAGTCGCCTTATTGGTGGCAGGCACGTTCCAGATCGACCTGCTTAAGCACACCTACGCCCAGATTGAATTACCCATTAGCGGGGCAGATACCTTCCAAACTTTCCTGCATCAGCTGGTTCCATTTGATCCAACACGCGGCGAAGAAGGTGTCACCGCTCAGGGCGCTCTCCTGATTGGTATGCTGGCCTTAATTGGATTGACTTCCTGGAAAGGCATCGAGCCCATCCATGAGGGCTTCAATTCCTGGACATGGATCTCCATCGGACTCGTCGGTCTGACTCTGCTGGTAGCTGCCCTCGCTATAACACCGCAGGCAGGCAGGCTGACTCTATCCATGACCGGCAAATTCTTTGGCGTTTTACTAGCTGTCATCATCCTGGGGTGGATGCTGAAAACCCAACTGACTGAAAGTGAAACCCGCGACTTCCTGTGGGAATCGTGGAAATTCGTCAAGCAAATCTTCCCGCTGCTGATCGCAGGCGTTTTTGCGGTAGGCATCATCCGTGAAATAATTCAGCCCGAATGGATCAAGGCTATCGCCGGGGAGAACTCCGTTCTGGGCAACTTCGTCGGCGTGGTTTTCGGCGTCATCATGTACTTCCCTACCCTGGTAGAAGTCCCCATTGCGCAGATGTTCCTGGATCTGGGCATGCACCGGGGGCCGTTGCTGGCTTATCTGATCTCCGATCCCGAACTCAGCCTGCAAAGCATCCTCATCACAGCCACCATCATCGGGCGTGTCAAAACCTGGACTTATGTGGGTTGGGTTGCATTGTTCAGCACCCTGGCCGGACTGATCTACGGTGCCTGGGTAGACGGAACCAGCATTGCGCTTGTCTCACTCTATTTATTCTTATTCCTGACCGTACTAGCCGGGATCATGCGAATGGTGGACCGTCGCAGCACAGAAACTGTTGTCCCTGCACACTAACCACATTATGGAGGCATCAATGCTAACCATCAAAGTTCTCGGCTCTGGCTGCGCCAATTGCAAACGCGTGGAGCAAATTGCCCGTAAAGTAGTGACTGAAATGTCTGTGGACGCTGAAGTCATCAAAGTCACTGATTACAACGACATCATGACCTATAACATCCTCTCCACACCGGGTTTGGTTCTAAATGAAAATGTAGTTTGCTCTGGGCGCATCCCAACTCCGGCTGAAGTCACCACCTGGGTAGCAGACGCGCTCGAAACCGTCTGACAAGGAGTCAACCATGGCACAAGAAACCAGCACCGCCAAAAAGCTTTCCACGCTTGACCGCTACCTGACCCTGTGGATATTCCTGGCAATGGCAGTTGGCGTAGGCATCGGTTTCATGATGCCTGTTACGGTTGCAGTGTTCAACGAAGTTGTATCCGTTGGCACTACCAATATTCCCATCGCCATCGGCCTGATCCTGATGATGTACCCACCGCTTGCCAAAGTCCACTACGAAGACCTGGGCGATGTCTTCCGCAATTGGAAGATACTCGGTCTCTCGCTAGTGCAGAATTGGGTCATCGGTCCCATCCTGATGTTCATCCTGGCTATCGTATTCCTGAGCGGCTATCCCGAATACATGTCAGGGCTAATCCTTATCGGTCTGGCACGCTGCATCGCTATGGTCATCGTCTGGAACGAACTGGCGCACGGAGATACCGAATACGCTGCCGGGTTGGTGGCCTTCAACAGCGTTTTCCAGGTTTTGTTTTACAGCCTATACGCATACGTCTTTATCACCGTCCTGCCTACCTGGTTCGGCATGACCGGCGCCATCGTTGACATTACCATCGGCGAGATTGCCAAAAGTGTTTTCATCTATCTCGGCATTCCCTTCTTAGCCGGTTTCTTCACGCGCCTGATTTTGGTCAGAACCAAAGGTAAGGATTGGTATCACAAGCAGTTCATCCCCAAGATCAGCCCGCTGACATTAATCGCTCTGCTCTTCACGATTGTGGTCATGTTCAGCTTGAAAGGTGAAGTTATTGTTCAGTTACCTATGGATGTGGTACGCATCGCCACCCCCCTCTTGATTTACTTTGTGGTTATGTTCCTGGTCAGTTTCCTGATGGGAAAACTGGTCGGAGCGGACTACTCCAAAACTGCTACCCTTTCCTTCACCGCTGCCAGCAACAACTTTGAACTCGCTATTGCCGTGGCTGTGGCCGTCTTCGGGATTTCGTCAGGGCAGGCTTTCGCAGCGGTGATTGGTCCGCTGGTAGAAGTACCGGTGATGATCGGGTTGGTCAACGTAGCCTTCTGGTTGCAACGGCGCATGTTTGGGGCAGAAATTCCTGCGCAGGCATAACTCTTGTAGCATCACCAGTTTGCTTAGTCCCTCTGCTACAAAACGGGCAGATTATCCATTTCTAAAAACACATCCACAATCTGCGAGTCGAAATGGGATCCGGATTCCTCCCGGATGTACTGGCGGACTTCGGCGTTATCCATAGGTTTTCGATAAGGCCGCGCGGAGGTCAGCGCATCCCACACATCCACAACGGAAAAGATGCGGGCCGCGAAGGGGATTTCTTCCCCTCGCAGGTTTCGGGGGTAGCCCGATCCGTCCCATTTTTCGTGATGACAATATGGGATATCGGTTGCCGGTTTCAAAAAGTCGATCGGGCTCAACATCTCGTATGCCAATTGGGGATGCTGCATCATCAGTTCGCGCTCTTTCTTAGTCAGGCCGCCGGGCTTGAGCAAGATACCGTCTGGAATGCCCATTTTCCCAATATCATGCAGGAGCGCTCCACGTTTTATGTGAACCATTTCTTCCTCAGCAACGCCCATATTACGCGCCAGTTTTTGGGTTAATGCGGTTACGCGCTGGGTATGTCCTTCGGTTTCCTTGTCGCGCAAGTCCAGGGCATGTACCCACCCTTGCAATGTAGCTTCATAAGCAGTTTGCAATTCATCATTCGCGGCTTCTAGATCCTTGTTGGCTGCTTGCAAATCTTCAAATAGTTGGGCATTATTAATCGCCATGGCGGCCTGGTCGGCAAACGCCGAGAGCAACTCCAGGTCACTTTCTTTAAACAAACCTGTATGTATTCGATTGTCCACAAACATAACACCGAGTATCTCATCCTTCAATTTCATTGGAACGCAAAGGATCGAGCGGAGTTGAAGGGAGACAACGCTGGCTTCCATTCCAAATCGCGGGTCTTCCTGGGCGTTGGTAGTCAACACCGGCTCGCCTGATGAGACCACTTGCTTTACGATTGTCCGGCTGAGCGAAAAAGCATCATCTTCCAAATCCACATTGTCAATTCCGCGCGCAATCCGGACTCGTAACTCATCATCCTCGCTTAACATCAAGAATCCACGCTCGGCTTGCACTAACTCAATCAGCGAGTCCATCACTTCTTCTAAAACCTGCCTCAATCCTAACGAGGAATTGATCACATGCCCCGTTTCCACTAAAGTTTGCAACTTCTCTTTGCCCGTTTGAATGCGTCCAGATATGCCGCCTTGCAATTGATCTAGGGCGTCTGCAACTTGTTTCAAGTTTTGAAGAACACTATCGGTACCGGAATCAGTGAACTGCGCTATATCAAAAATTGCTTTATGAACTAGAGAATTTATATCTTGAAACTGCCCCTGAATAATGTGTGTATCGGAAGTCCTTTTAGACATGTCAACCTCCAATTATACTGACCAGTTGGCTAATACTATTGTACAGCCGTTCATCACCTGAATCAATTCTTTGAAAAGACTTGCTTTGGATTATCTTTCATTTTTTCCTATTGCCCCCCTTATCGCCTTATATTCATCACACCCTAAGAACCTGTTTCTCTCTTGTCTGTTCCGAAACCGGCAAATCTTTGATAGCCAAAAAAGCATCCACAACCTGCGGATCAAAGTGCGACCCTGACCCTTCTCGGATGAGTTTGCGCACTTCGCGCGGGTCAACCGGCTTGCGATAAGGACGGTCGGAAGTTAGCGCATCCCATACGTCAACAACGGCAAAGATACGGGCAGCGAAGGGAATCTCTTCGCCTCGCAAATTATGAGGATACCCAGAGCCATCCCATTTTTCGTGATGACAATAGGGGATGTCGGTAGCCGGGTGCAAAAACTCAATTGGGTCAAGCATATCTTTCGCAAAGAGCGGATGCAGTTCCATGTACTTGCGTTCCGTTAGAGTCAACGCACCGGGCTTAAGCAAAATACCATCCGGAATCGCCATTTTACCAATATCATGCAATAAGGAACCATACTTGATATGCACAAGTTCATCATCGCCCACACCTAATTTTTTGGCCAATGTCTGTGTTAGGGTAGTTACACGCTGTGTATGCCCCTCTGTTTCTTTATCTCGCAGTTCCAAAGCAAGCGCCCAACCTTTTATGGTTTCGTCGTAGGCAGCTTTTAGTTTTTTATGCGCCATCTCCATGTTTTCAAACAAACGGGCATTGTCAATCGCCACAGCAGCTTGGTCAGCGAAAGCGGAGAGAATCTCAAGATCATTTTCCTGGAAGAGGCTGGAAAACACCCGGCTGTCCACAAAAACAACTCCGATGATCTGGTCTTTTAGTTTCAAGGGAACACATAAGATTGACCGAAGGTTATGTTCAACAATACTTTCCTGGTTCTCAAAGCGTGGATCTTCTTGGGCATTGGTAGTCAATACTGGCTCACCTGTCTCAGCTACACGGCGAACGATTGTCCCGCTGACGGAAAAAGTTTTGTCTCCCAGGTTCACATGATCCATATCGCGCGCAGCCTGGATTTGGAACTGTCCATCATCATCGCGAAGCATGAGAAATCCACGTTCAGCCCGCATCAATGCGATAACCGAATCCATAACTTCATTCAGTACCTTCTCCAACCCTCGAGAAGAATTAATTACCCTCCCTACACTTACCAATGCTTGCAGTTGGCGCTGACCGCTATGCACCTGTTCAGAAACTCTGCTTTGCAAGAGCTGCATGGAATTCGTTAAATTGCTCAAATCTTGAACAACCGCAGAAGCCACCGGGTTCGCAATCCCTGAAAGATTATCCATCGCGGTCAATAAAGTTGTACTTAAATCGCTGAATTCTTTCTGTAAGAATTGAATTTCAGTTGGGTTTTCTATCATGAAAGCTCCGCTCATCACTATAATACAAACCTATAGCCCGGTAAATAAGTAAGGCCACGCTCAAACATGACGAATTCGACACAATTTTGTTATGCCAAGGTAGCCTATCTTATAAGGTTGAAGCTGTAATTCTACTCTCGAAAATGTCTATATCAACTTATTTGCAAAAAGTTGCAATACTGTAATCCCAACCATTGTGGGTAATCCTTATTTCATCAGTTTCGAAATTTTTGGACAGAAAAAAAACCGGACTACCATAACTTACGGTAAGCGTACAAAGCGATCTGCAAATAGCGATGATGAATATCGAGAATTATTGAAAGGCTATTTCTAAATTAGTCTTTAAGGCTAGCGGCGACCCAGTGGTCGCCGCTCATTTCTTAGCGTATTTTGAACATCTGAGTCAGTTTCATTGCCAGGTTCAGGTCTCCGGCCAGCTTGAGCTTGCCTTGCATGAAAGCCTGCATCCCGTCGAGTTCGCCAGTGAAAACCTTGACATAATCGCTGGAGTCGGCAGTCAGGGTCATCGTAGGATTTTCGTGCTCAGCCTGCTTGACCTCCACCTTGTCATTTTTAATGGCAGCATACCAATCACCTGCCTCAGCACCGGTAAACTTGAATTGGATGACGGCATCCAGGCCGGGAGCTTTTTCCGGCAGAAACGCGCCGGGCATCTTGGACATCAGATCTTTGACTGTGAGGGGCATAATTTTAATCTCCTTAGTTTATATTCAGACCTGACTGGTTTTGGAAAACTGTCAGGTCTATTTGATTCATTGTAAGTTCTCAAACACCGCCGCGGCACCCATACCACCACCGATGCACATAGTCACCATACCATACTTGGATTTGCGGCGACCCATTTCATAGAACAACTGCGTAGACAGTTTTGCGCCAGTGCAGCCCAGCGGATGACCGAGGGCGATCGCGCCGCCATTGACATTGACTTTTTCCTGGTCAAGTTCCAGCGTTCTTAGCACACCCAATGATTGGGCTGCAAAGGCCTCGTTCAATTCGAACAGATCGATCTCATCCTGTTTCAGGCCTGCTTTTTCCAATGCCTTCGGGATGGCAACCACCGGGCCGATTCCCATTAACTCTGGTTCGACACCGCCTACCGCGAACGAGACGAAACGCGCCATTGGCTTAAGTCCTAACTGAACAGCTTTCTCTGTGGACATAATGATCACACCCGCCGCACCATCTGACATCTGTGATGAGTTGCCAGCGGTGACTGTGCCGCCATCCTTAAAGGCTGGGCGCAGTTTGGCTAGAGCTTCGAGGGTCGAATCACCACGTGGACCTTCATCTCGTTTGAGAGTGAATTTGCGCGTGACCTGCTTCTCGTTTTCGTCAAGCTCAAGAACTTCCACATCCACCGGAACCAGTTCAGGATCAAATACGCCGCCATCCACAGCCTTAGCTGCCTTTTGGTTGGACGCCAGAGAAAATGAATCCTGATCCTCGCGGCTGATATTGTACTTGACTGCCACGTTCTCTGCCGTCAGTCCCATATTGGTGTAGTAATGTGGCAGGTCTTGCGCGAAATACGGATTGGGCGAGAACTTATAGCCTGCCATCGGCACCATCGTCATCGACTCGGTGCCGCCTGCTATAGCCACATCAATATCACCTGCCATGATGGCATAGGCGGCATGAGCAATGCTCTGCACACCCGATGAGCAGTAGCGATTAATGGTCTCACCGGGCACAGAAATGGGCAACCCAGCGCGCAAGACGATCATGCGCGCCATGTTCATGCCCTGTTCACCTTCAGGGAAAGCGCATCCAATAACGACATCATCGATCTCAGCGGGGTCGAGTTTCGGCGTCCGCTTGAGCAATTCTTGGATTACGGTAGCAGCCAGATCGTCCGGCCTGACCGTGGTTAGTGATCCACGTTTGGCCTTTCCGATAGGTGTCCGTACCGCGTTTACGATTACAGCTTCTCTAGTCATGTCTACCTCCTAATTCCGCAGCGGCTTGCCCGTATTGAGCAAGGACCACATGCGCTCCTGAGTCTTTTCTTCGCCGCACAGGGATAGGAATGCTTCGCGCTCCAGGTCGAGGATATACTGCTCTCTGACCCAACCTGGCTGGCTCAATCCGCCGCCCGACATCACGTATGCTAACTTCTGAGCGATAATCAGTTCGAAATCGGTAATGTACTTGCCCTCGGCAAAGCTCCACGCACCAATCTGCAACGCGCCAAACATATCGCGCCCGGCGGCATAAATTGGCTCCGGTGCAGGCGGTTTATATCCAGACGCGACCATGTGCAGTGCTTCTTTCTTGGCTTCGGTCAGCAGGTGGTCGCGGTTGAGAATTACGCGGTCTGCCGGGCCGAATATCCCGAACTGACGAGCTTCCTCGGCACTGGTTGCTACCTTTGCCTGCCCAATTTGCAGGAAGGCCTGCTGCAGGTAAGGCAGTACGTTGGCATCCGGCGTTTTCATGGCTGGGTTGATGATACGGCGCATATATTCTTTCGTGCCCGCGCCTGCCGGGATGACGCCCGCGCCCAACTCCACCAGACCGATATAGGTTTCAGCGGCAGCGACCACGCGTGAAGCGTGCATGGTTACCTCACAACCGCCGCCCAACGCCAGCCCGGCCGGGGCAATTACCACCGGCTTGGGGAAGTAACGCATGCGCATGTTCATGTCTTGCAACTTTTTGACAGCTCCTTCGAGTGTATCCCACATCTTTTGCTGGGCCGCGACAACCACCATAAACAGGTTGGCGCCTGCGCTGAAATTGTCGGCTTCATTGCCAATCACCAGGCCGTCGAATTCGGTTTCGGCGCGGTTCAAGCCCTCGTTGACAATCTCAAAGATATCATCGTCAAGCGCGTTCATCTTGGTATGGAATTCCACGCAGGCAATACCATCGCCCATATCATAAAGGGTAGCTCCAGCGTTCTTTGAGATTTCTTTCTGCTCTTTTAGCAGGACCAGACCCGGGGTGCGTTCGATGCGGACATAGTCCTTTTTCGTGACATCATACACGCCGACCTTAGCCCCGTTTTCATACTGATAGAACGCATCTTTCCCGGACTTGAGCATGTTTTCTACCCAATCAGCGGGAGCGTAGCCTTCGGTCTTCATCACTTCGACCGTCTCTTTGACACCTAGCATATCCCAGGTTTCGAAGGGGCCAGCTTCATGCATGAAGCCCCAGCGGGAGGCGTCATCGAGTGGTTTGGGTGTATCAGCTACCTCTGGAATAATCGTGGAAGCGTACTGAAAAGATTGGTAGGTAAGCGCCTTGACCAGTTTGGCAGCCTTGTCATCTTCGCCAAGCATCACCTTGAGTTTCTCACCCAAGGATTCGCCCTTCCGGGCTTTTCCAACTGAATCAAAGCGTGGTTTTTCGGCGGGTGTGTGCTCAAGGGTGTTCAAGTCAAGTGACAGGAATTGCTTCTTGCCGTTCTCGCGCACCATCTTATAAAAACCGACTTTGGTCTTGTTTCCCAGCCAGCCACGCTCGACCATAGTCGAAATCAACTTGGCTGGTTTTTCCGAAGCAAGATATTGCTGTCCCAGCTTATCATGAGGAATGGCAGGCGCAAGGTTCTTACCCACATGCTCCCAGACATCGATACCGACCAGGTCGATCAAGCGGAAGGTTGCGGTTTTGGGACGGCCGATCAACGGACCAGTGATGGAATCCACTTCGTCAACCGTGTAGCCATTTTCAAGGATGTAGTGCATACTAAACGCGCCCGTGCCAAAGCCAAGGCGGTTGCCAACGAAGTTGGGCGTATCCTTGCACAGCACAATACCTTTACCCAGACGGAACTCGCCAAAGTGACTGATGAAATCAACCACTTCGGGCAATGTGTCATCAGTCGGGATGATTTCCAGCAGTTTCAGGTAACGCGGCGGGTTGAAGAAGTGCATTCCCAGGAAGTGTTGCTTGAATCCATCCGAGCGCCCTTCCGCAATATCCTTGACCGGGATGCCAGACGTGTTAGTGGCAATGATGCCAGTTTCCTTGCGAATCTTATCGATGCGAGTCATCAAGTCCTGTTTGATCTTCAGGTTCTCGATGATGGCCTCGATCACGAGGTCGGCATCACCGATAACATCAAAATCATCTTCCAGGTTGCCCAGCGAGACAAAAGTCTTCAAATCCGAAGACATGATGTTGGCAGGCTTAGCCTTCAGGCAGGCATCCCAACCAGCTTGTACGATCTTGTTACGTGCTTTCTTATCGTCTTTTGGCGCATCCTTTGGAACAATGTCCAAGAGCGTGACCGGGATGCCCGCATTGGCGAAATGTGCTGCCAGCGAAGCACCCATAGTCCCCGCGCCAATCACAACGGCTTTGTGAACGTGATATTTCATATCATCCTCCTTTACCTCACCGCAGAGAGGCAGAGAACACAGAGTTTTTTTTCTCTGCCGACTCCACAACTCTGCGGTAATAAACTCATCTCAATTCTTTTCCGCCATACCCCAGGATCTGACGGGCCACCACAAGGCGATTGATCTGCCCCGTTCCCTCGTAGATGTCGGTGATCTTGGCATCGCGGAACCATTTCTCGAGTAGAAACTCGCGGCTGTAGCCCAGCGGCCCCATTAGTTCAACGGCCTTTTGCGTTACTTTCGTAGACACATCGCCAGCCTTAACCTTGCTCATCGAAGATTCAAGCGCATTCGGCTTGCCATTGTCCGCCATCCAGACAGCCTTAATAACCATCAGCCAGGCCGAACGCAGCATGATTTCCATATCAATGACTTCACGCTCGATATTGGTCAGTTTATTACGCGGCAGGCCGTAGCGGATTTCGATACCGCTTTCGGTCAGCTTCTCTTGGACAAATTCCAACGCCGCGCGCGCAACACCCAGACCAGTCGCCGCAACGAGCGGGCGGGTAGCATCAAAGGTTGCCATGGCCTTCTTGAAGCCTTTTTGCGTTTGCTTTTCAACAGTTGGGCTGCCAAGCACGTTCTCAAAGGGCACGCGCGCATCCACCAGGGAAATCGCAGCGGTGTCACTGGCACGGATGCCCAGTTTGTGCTCCAGCTTGGTAACACTCACGCCTGGCGTGCCTGCTTCCACAACAAAACCGCGCATACCAGCGCGCCCAGCAGACGGGTCAATCGAGGCCCAGACCACAATGAAGCCAACTCCGAATTTTTCATCCGGGATCATTGATTTGTGTCCGGCGGTGACGAAAATCTTTTCACCATTGATAACCCATTCATTGGTCTTTTCATCCAGCACAGCAGTCGTTTTGATGGCCGAAGTGTCCGAGCCTGCACCTGGTTCGGTCATGCACATGGCAGCGAAGGTCGGCTTTTCTTCTCCAAAACGCGCCAGGAATTTCTGCTTCTGCTCAGGAGAAGCAGCGGCTTCCACTGCGGCTGCGCCCAATCCGCCACCCGGCGTTACCAAATACATGCCCACATCACCCCAGGAAAGCATCTCCAGCATATGCGCTAGCAATTGGTAGCCGATCGGCGGTCGTTTGGGTTTACTTTCGTCCACTTCTTTTGTTGCTTTTGCTCTTGGGGCCAGCGAACCAGCGCCAGTTGCGCGCATGGCAGCGTGCATGAATTCAATGTAGCTGTAGGGGATCAGGTGCTCTTCCTCGTCCAGTTGACGGGATACCGAGCGCATCATTTCTTCGGCTACAGTCTTCAACACAAACTGTTGTTGTGCAATCGGTTTGGGGATCTCAAATTCAATACTCATATCTCACCTCCACCTATACAATCGCCAGACCGGTCAACATGGCAAATCCGCGCCCGTTGCGCATCCACATTTCAACCGGATACTCACGAATGTAGCCATAGCCGCCCAGGATCTGAACTGCACGATCAGTTACCATCATGGCCATGTCGGCTGCACCTGTAGCTGCCAGGTAAGCATCTTTATAGGCGTTTTCCTTGCCTACATCCAGTTTCCAGGCTGCCTCCCAGGTCAACATGCGGATAGCTTCGATCTCGGTCGCCATTTCTGCCAACATAAACGCAATCGCTTGCTTTTGGGCAACCTTGACCCCGAAGACTTCGCGCTCCTTGGCGTAATCCCGACTGTACTCAAAAGCCGCCTTCGCCACACCGATTGCCATTGCAGACTGAGCCAATCGCATCGAAGCTAAAACTGGCTCAAAGTCATGACCGTTTTCACCGCCCAGACGATTTGCTTTGGGAACCTTCACCCCATCCAGCATGACACGATAAGTCGGCAGCGCGTTCAGGCTCATAAGCTTTTCCGCTTCTTCCCCGACCGATAGGCCTGCTACCCCTTTCGGGACAATGAATCCCTGCGTGTTGCCGTCCAGGTTGGCGTAGACGATCAGCGCATCGGATTCTTTGGCATAAGGGACAAAGGCCTTTTCGCCAGTCAACACGTAACTATCGCCTTCAGCTTTGGCGGTGGTCTTGGGTTCGAGCGGATCGAAATCCAGCGCGTACTCGATCAAGGCGGCGGTGTAAGGCTGCCAATCCATCTCGATAACTGGGGGAATATATTCCTGTTTTTGTTCTTCTGAGCCGACTAACAAAATCGGCATGACAAACAATGATGGCACATTGACCGCCAACGTTCCCGCCAGATCCCCAAAAGCCATTTCCTCCATAGCCAGCACCCCGGTCACGGCCGAGCGTTCGCCAAAACCTCCATAGGCTTCAGGGACGGAGGCCTGCAATACGCCCATTTCCCAGCCCAGTCTGACGATCTTTTCCGGCAAGGCGCCATCTTCTTCGGCGTCATGCCCGGCTGGACGCAGATCGTTTTCGGCGTAACGTCCAACCGCTTCGAGCAGCATTTGTTGCTCTTCAGTGGGTTCAAACGAATACATATGCCCTCTCCTTTGGTAAGTTTTTTACAAAATATTCACGTGGCGCGATATCGCTACCGCATCAAGTTGTTCAAGCCGCTTTGCATGGCAATACTTAATCGCAGCCTGCGGATCGTCGTCTAATTCACCTGGATTGACAATTTCAATCAGGCCGCGTTGTATCAGAAATTCAACATACGCGCCGGTTTTCTCGATCACCAACAACGCGTTGTAACCGTTCATCGCACCGTACACTTGTTCAGTGACCTGGACCAGTGTACGTGGTTTATCCAATGCACCTAGCGTCTGCTCGATGCGGCGGAACAGGTTGGCGCGCACCTTCGCAGTTTGCGCAGGCATATCTTCAATGGGGTCGTCGTGTCCATTGAGGATCAGGGTGGCATCGTCCGCCCAGCTTTCGAAAGCGGATAACGACTCCAAATAATGACGAACGCCCATAAACGGGAGCAGGTCTTCGGGAGATTGATGCGGTGTCACATGTTCCAAAACAAGATCGCCACAAAAAATAACGTTGTCCAGTTTTAGGGCCACATGCCCGGGACAATGTCCGGGAACGTGCAGCAGTTCGAATGGACCAATCTGCATATCGCGGGCTTCGTAGGTAAAATCGACCGGCACGGAGCGGTATAGCGATTTGGTAAAGCGATACATTGTCAGCAAATCATCACGGCGTTCTGCTGCAATTCCGGCCTGGGCCAGAAAGGTTCTAAGCTTGCCACTCAGGATTGCCAGGCGCGCTTCGTGTGTGGTGATAGTGCCCAGGTCGAGTTCGTGTACACCGATTTCGGCTTCGGTGCGTTCACGCAAGTGAGTCAGGCCGCCATAGTGATCGATGTGCCCATGCGTGAGCAAGATGTACGTCAAATCTTTAACTGTCAGATTCGCTTTTGCCAATCCATCTTCGAGACCCGTATTGGAGCTTTCGCTGCCGGAGCCGGTATCGATCAATACGTTCCATTCGTCCGTTTGAACCAGATAAGCATAGGCCCAGAAATTGGGAAATGCTTGCAGCGGTATACGCTGAATGCGGATGCCAGAGGATGTCTGATATTGGGCGAAGGAATGCTCTGAGGGCATTAAGTTTCTTTCAGCAGACCATTCAGCAACAGGCTGGTGTACTGATCCGCGACTTGTTCAATCGAAAGGGTCCCATTCTGTCGGAACCAAGTCAGAGTCCAGTTCATAATGCCCATCAATGCACGGGTAGCCATGGGGATATCTTCACAGCTAAACAATCCAGATCGCACGCCCTCCTCAATAACATTTCGCCATAGCTTTTCGAAACGGTCGCGGTTTGGGATATGGCGTTGGTGTTGGTCAGAATCCAATGAGCGATGTTCGAACAACAGCACAGAGGATAGGTCGCTGTTTTCAGCCAGCAAGCGCAAATAGACCTGTACCATCTGACGCAGTTTCTCATCGGCAGGCAAGGGTTGCCTTGCAATCACGTCGATCTGCTCAAGAAGTAACTCCAAACCCCTATCGAGCAAAGCCAGCAAGATTTCCTGCTTGCTGGATACGTGATGATACAGGCTGGCTTTCTTCAGGCTGACACTTTCAGCAATATCTTTCATGGATGCGCCGTGAAAGCCTTTCTGGCGGAATACTTGTGCGGCAGCGTCTAAGATGTCGTCTCTTGTCATGGACTCTCCCTACCGACCGGTCGGTAGTTTTAGTATATCAAATTTTATTCTTGGATGCAAGTAGTTTTGAAATTTCTCATGATTCTCCCCCATCAAATGCCTATTTCTTTACCGAAATAGGATGATTACTTTAGCTCATCAAGCAGCGCTTTTGCGTAGATTAAATCAGGGGTATCCAACCCTTCGGTGAACCAGTTGTAGATTTCCTCTAATAATTTTTTAGCCCTGGATTTCTTTCCCTGTTCTCTCCATACACGTGACAAGCTCATCGCCGCCCGAAGTTCTAATGATTTGGCTTTCTGCTTTTGAGCAATCTCTATGGCTCTGTTCATACAGGCTTCCGCGCCAGAAATTTCTCCGTCCATGATCAATAACTCACCCTTCAAACGGAATAATTCCGATTCCCAGTAGCGCTCACCCGTTTCTTCAATAAAAGCAAATGCTTTGTCCAATGAAGTACGGGCATCTTCCATTAGATCAGCCCGAAGTTGACCTTCAGCCAGCGTAGCAAATGTGCCAGATAAATACAACCCTATTCCCTCTTCGCGTAAGGCTTCGAAACTTTCACCAAGTTGCACAATGCCCCTTGTGATTTTTCCCTGCAAGACAAACGCCTCGCCTAAAGAGCGTTCTCCGGTTGCCATCCAACCGGCTAAACTTGCACTTCGTGATAATTGAATCAGTTCTTTAGCTTCAAGTTCTAAATTGCTCGCATCCTGCCGCATGGAGCTAAGCAGGCAACCAGCAAAACAGAGCACGTCCGCATGGGTAAACGGATGGGAAAAATCCCGGCTTAATGCCAGGGCTTCCTGTTTTTTCTCTTGGGCCTGGTCTGGATACCCCAAGCACCACAGGCAACAGGCCTCATATGCCATCGCCCCCACTCCAGGATCCGAACCGCGCATTTGCACAAGAACCTGATGGTGCTGAGTATGATCATAAAAATCTGCCACTTTTCTCAAATACTCCAATGATTTTGGAAACTCTCCAAGACAAAAGTTAATAAAACCAAGATACCAGCGACACAAAAGGACGAGATATTTATCATCAATAGATTGCGCTAAATCCTGGGCTTCGAAGGCCAGCTCCATTGCTCTGTGATATTCGGCATGCACATAATAAAAAATCGACAACCCCCCTAGCACTTGCGCTAATTCTGCCTGCTTATTCAGCTTTTCACACAGTTCGCGTGCCCGCAGATAAGCGTTTCTAACCTTTTGTATTTGTCCCCCTTCCAAACCCTGCCATCCAATTGCAAGGGCGATGCGGAAGTCAAGCTCAATCTCATCACGAGATTCAGAAGGCGGTAAATGCTCCAATAGCTCAACACCTCGCGTAAGATGAGCAACACCTTCCTGATTCGCAGACATATTTATGGCATTGTTTCCTGCCTGATACAAATATTTTATAGCCTTATCAACAATGCGGGCTTCCTGAAAATGCAGCGCCAGTTGCACGGCAACCGCTGCCGCAACATCGCTCTCCCCATCATACAATTCTTCCAAGGTTGAGCCAATCTGTTCATGCAAGTGCACACGCTCGACTACATCCATATTGGCATACAAATATTTCTGAGAGAGAATGTGTCTAAACTGGTAACGGGAGATAAGGCGGTCGTTCACACGCTGGACACTTTGTGCCCGTATCAGGCGGTGTTTTCGATTTAATTCCCCGCTCAGGCATTCCAACATCTCCCCATCAGGAATCTCTTTCACGCGAGAAATCACCTCAGCTGTGAAAAATTCCCCTTCTACACTGGCCACCTCTAATATTCTTTGAATGCCTTCAGGCAACCGACTGATGCGTTCCTGTATTGCAGCCTCAACACGTACTGGCAAAGTATCCCAATCCAGTGATGGTCCAACAACCCAATGCTCCTCGGAATCCTTGAGAATATCTCCTCGCTCTTGCAAACCACGCAGCAACTCGATCGTGAAAAGTGGGTGACCTTGCGTTTGCCGGTAGAGCATATTGCGGAAAGACTCATCCAACCGATTCGGTTCTTTGTCCAAAACTTCATTAACGAAATCCCGACTCTCATCTTGACCGAATCCCTGCCCAAGATTCAGGAGAATTTCGCCAAAACTCCGCCTGAACTCGTTGACCAGTGGCTCCAGCGGATGACGTCCCCCTTCTCTACCCAAAGCAACCTCTTCTGACCGGTATGCACCTAAAATTAATATTCGACTTCCTGAAATACTACGCCCCAGGTGGAAAAGTAAGTTAATCGACCCTGAATCTACCCATTGCAAATCATCAATTACCAGGAGCATAGGATTCTTTTTCTCTAAGAATTGTAAAACCCTGACGTACTGTTCGTACAGATTGACCTGCTGCAATGCACCAATACTAAGCGCTGTAACAGGTTTTCGATCTAGAAACGCATCAAGCCGATTCAACCATCCTTGTTTTTCGGAAACACTTGAACGGGCACGCTCCAGCAGTGCCGCACGTTGAATGAATGTATCTATCAAATCTGGCCCAACTTCCACAAGCGCCTGCGCAGCAATCGGCACGTTCTCCCAGAGCCGCAGTGCATGCTCTCGCGTGATTGCGCCGGCTGCCCATCGCGATTCTACGTCACCGGTTAGAAACTCCAGGATCTCGCGGAAGGGAAGGTATGGATCACCGATGCCGGTATAGGCATTGCAATTTCCCGCAGCGACAAGTAAATCAGGGTAAACTTTCTGGGCACGGTGTGTGAACTCTTGAAGTAATGCTGTCTTGCCACTGCCCGCCTCCCCAGAAACGAAAACCACACTCCCCTTCCCTGAATTTGCATTGGACAGGTGCTCATCCAGCTTGGATAATTCTCGCGTGCGCGCTACAAAAACGGGGGTTTCGACATTGGATGTTTTTTCCTCTAAAAATGCAGGGGGCTTGGAAATACCTTCATCTTTGATGGATTGAGAAGAATCTCCCGCGCTTAATTCACCATCACGGATGCGCTCATAGAGCATCGTTGTTTCAGATGATGGTTCGACATCCAACTCACCAGCCAACAACTCTTTGCAGGTTTCATATTGCGCCAGTGCAGCACTACGTTGACCACTAAGCGCCTGTGTGCGCATCATCCTTTGATGGGCTACTTCGTCCCAGGGCTCCAACTCGAGCTGCCGCCAGATATAGGATTGGGCTTTTTTATATTCCGCGTGCTGTTCGTAGGATTCGGCCAGGGCGTGGAACAGGGATGAAACCTGCCGGGTAAGCCGTTCGCGAGTCAGCAGCGTCCACTCTTCGAAGGCGGAACTATCCTCCAAGGAGAATCCCTCCAGGAAACTACCCTGATACAAGGCAACAGCTTTCTCCAGTAGATCAACTTCATCTGCATCTGCGGCATCCACAAAGGTTTTTACATCTAGGTTGTAGTCGCTGTCGGGGTTGAATTGGAGGCTGTCGCGCGTGATCAACAAGAAGGGTGGATCCGCTTCGCGGTCACCGATCGCGCGGCGAAGGTCAGAAAGGGAATAGCGCAGGTTGCTCAGGGCATCCCGGTCCGGCCAATCGGGCCAGAGCA
>Ga0209536_100005448_pt1 | contig 19769 bp, 23 predicted proteins | sample DeeMarSeWOR28_12_FD_187461 | JGI IMG/M metagenome (GOLD analysis project Ga0209536, IMG submission 187461) | Marine sediment microbial communities from White Oak River estuary, North Carolina - WOR-2-8_12 (SPAdes) (version 2) | ecosystem: Environmental > Aquatic > Marine > Intertidal zone >...
TGCCGGATTAATTTTTAATTCTACAATTTCGTCTAAAGATTTTCCTGTTTTATCTTTAAATGTTACAATAATGTGTTCAATACCATACTTGTTGCAAATTTCAATAGCGTTCTTAATACTGTTTGTTCTATAATTTCGAATACCCTCGTCGATGGTTACTGCTGTTATTGGTTTTGAATGATAGTTTTTTTCTTGGATTTTAATAAGGTTGTAGAGTAAGGCAAGAGAATCTTTTCCACCAGATACTCCAACGACGATTTTATCCTGAGGTTTCAACATTTTATATTTAGATATTGTCTGAAAGATATTTTTCTCGATTCTATTGGTAAAACATTTAGTACAAATTAGCTCACCAGAGTATTTTCTATGAATAACTATGGTTTGTGTTTTGCAGTAGTCGCAATTGGCATTTTTCATAAAAATATTATAGTTATCATCAAGTTTGTTAATGAGGATCACATCGACATATTTATTTGAGCCAAAAAAGACCAAATCCGAAATTCAAAAATGATAATGCAAAGTTCCCAATTATGAGCGCTAACGCTACGAATCGTATAATATTTACAATGGTACTTTTGATTTTCCTTTTATCGTCGTACCAGTATTCATAGGAAACTTCAAATACAGAATCTTTTTTAATTTTAGTCGATTCCGGTAAATTGACTAACACCGTATCTTTAAATCCGTCACCAATTTTGTCTACTAGTTCATATGTATCTTTTGCTAAGAGTATTTCACTGTTAGGTTCCCCTTTCTGAGCGTCTTTTAGCAATATTCTAACGGATTCTACGTTTTCAACGCGATATTCTGTTAATTTGCATTCGGTATCAGTTCCCTTATAAATTAAGCGATCTTTTTTCTTCTTTTTAGATTTATAATTTTCTCCAAATATCCAGTTCGTTAATTCTTTTAAGAACCTATCACCATCAAATATCGGTAAAGGCATCATATTAAATAGAGTAATAGAAAAAGAAATCGTGAAAAGCCATACAAGTTCCCATAACCAAAAGTCTGGCCAATTACTAGTGAAAAATTTTGCAAAATCATTTTTATGCATCCAATAATAAGTACTTTGGATACCAATGTATGCTCCAACAACCTCAACATTTAAGATGTAATCTACTCCAAGATCTGAAGTCAAGTTTAGTGCTTTTAGATTAAAGTCGGTTAATAACAACTCTAATGTAGCACCGCTTGATTTATTTATTGCGGTTCCATTGATTTGCGTAATTAAAATATTTGTTTCAGAGTTACTTGAATAGTTATAAGTTATTATTAAACCCGTTCCATTTGGAATATATTCATAGCGGATTTTTTCGTCTATATCATATTGAGGTCCTACAGTAACATTTTTATAAGAAGATAAGTCAGTAACGGGATTATACGTTTTAAACGTTAAATTGTCTCCGATCCCGAATTTAATTCTTGTTGCGTTAGCTAGCACTGAAGTAAGACTAATACCTTGGTTTAAATCTAAGAATAGGAAATCAGTATCAGGATCCTCTGAATTCTTTATGGCAACGATTGCGTCCCAAGCTTCAAGATTTCCATGGTTAAACCCTCCGTCTTGAGCTGGTAGAACACTATAGACTTGGGTAACTTGCGAATAAAAAGGAGATATTAAAAATGAATAATTTAGTATTAATATGAGTGCTATGCCTGCAGTTATTGCGTTGACAAAAGTTCCGGCTGCAGCTATTCTAAACCGAGTATTTCTATGGAATTTTGGTGATCTTAATTCTCTTTCATCCACCTCCACGAATGCACCAAAACCAACTAAATAAAACAAACCTACGCCCATCACTCCGGTTGATTTAATCTCTACTCCATCAATGCTTGCAGAAATACCGTGTGCAAACTCATGAGTAGTCATAATGAACAATAAGGGCAATATCATATAAAATAAGGTGGGCAAATCGACAGTAACTCCGGGGATGAGTGGAGTAATTGCATTTAATTCGCTTGGCCGAAAAAGCAATTGAACTATGTTTACAAAAAAGAAATAGAAACCAAATATTGTAAATCCAAAGGATACAAAAATTCCTATGTTCCAAAAAATGCGCCAAAATTTAGGAGATTTTTTTGAAATTTTTCTAATAAAATTATTAAGCTTTTTGGTTTTAAACATTATTAAGAGGGGGAAAAAAAAGCTATATGCTTCCTTTCTGTTTTTTAGAGTGAAGACAAGAAAAGCTACGATAATCCAAAAGATTAAAGAGATAATAAACCAAGGATGGAGGAAGAAATCTGTAATAATATTTAGTAAACTCATGAAGAATTATTTAACTGTAAATTTTTTAATAAAGTTGGTAATTAAGAATAGAAATTAAGCTTATTTATTTTAAATTAGAATTAAAGGAAATACTTAAGGAATTAAATCAAGCTTTTTCAATATCCAATTATCAATTGTAAATAATTGAGGAATGTTCTTTTGTGTAATGGAGTGATTTTTGATAGCTGATTTTGGGACCCATTCCTCTTTTTTATCGAATTTTATTAAAACAGCTTTATCTGTTTCTCCAACAATTGTTCCATCAATATCACTCATTTCTTTCTCTTTTCTTTCTCTATTCAGCAGTTGATTTAAGTTAATTTCATGAAATTCGTCTAGATCACTACAGATTTCTTTTGGTTCTTCAATTTCCTTTGATAAAGAGTTTTTTGGTTTAATATTACGCACTTTTCTTTTTGAATAGGTTGAGTGGATTACTTTCTCTTGTAAGAAGTGTGATAAAAGTAGTCTTAAGATTTCTGTTTGGGCAAGTGTTAGCCTTTTTGAATACTTTCCAATATTAATCCATAATACAGTAGATTCTTCATCTTCCCAATTAAACGAGATAGCAGTTGTATTGTCTTTATAGTTATGTTGACTTTGCCATTTAAGAGTTTGACGATTTAATACCCTTAATATCAGTACTAATTCCTCTAAGGAAAACTTAATTGATTTGCCCTCTTTGGATGATGGCTTTTCCCAAATTCCATTGGATTTTTTTTTAAAACAATGAATAAAAGTAAAGGGATCTGAGCATGAAAAGCTACTAACGATAATACCAGTATTTTGTCCAAAAAAGCTTTTTGAATGCGAGTCAACCATTTGTTAAAGATCTTAGGTTTAATTTAAATAATTGTAAGACAATATATTTTAAACTAAAAAAACACCACTATAATACTCCTTAAAAATGATAGGAAATTAAAAGTTAAATTAAAAAAATTTGTATGAAGTTTAACCCTTAAAATCGAAAAAAAATGAAAAAAAATTAAAAGATATAAAAATTATATGATTTATAACCTAAGTAAGATATTCATAGGAAAAACCCTAAGCGGGGTGGGCTAGCCTGGTTTATGCCGCAGGGCTCATATCTCGATTTTGCGTGGAGAAAAAAATTTTTCACACTACTGGATGAGAAACCCTGAGATCGTTCGTTCAAATCGAACCCCCGCTACTTTTTCTTCTAATCACAAGAAATATTACCAAAAATTCAAAAAGGTATTAAAATCAAGAGTGAATTAGTTATATTTAACGCTTAATAATCAATTCTATATTAAATAATAATCGATAATAAGACAATTAGTTTAAAAAAGATTCTTTATGTGAAAGAAATTATGACTGAAACTCGAATTTATGAATTTTCTCCCGCTATTCGTTGTTGGGTTAAACATCTTGTAGAAGGTAAGTATAGCGCCAAAGAAAAATCATTGTTTACTATATTCGGTGCCCTTAAAAGAATTAGAATTGTTGCTACAATTACTAATAAAGAAGAATTTCTAAGCAAGAGGGCTAATGATATTAATTCTCCTACGGAGGAAGTAAGCACTAACCTACGATTTGAGCTGGATGATGGTACCGGCATTATATCAGCTATTAAGTGGGATATTGATCCAGATAAATATAGGGATATAAATATAGGGCATGTGGTTGATGTTCTGGGTAGAGTGGGATATTATTCTGAAAGACCACAGCTAGGCAATATTGTCTCAATTAAAAAAATAACAAATCCTAATTATGTTTTACTGCGAGAAGCTGAAGTAATTAAGAAAATAAAATTTGGAGAAATCCAAGAAATTCCTGAGGTCGAAGAAAGTGATTCTGATATAGAGGAGGACTCATTTTTTGATAATATATCAGACGACATTGATGTCGATAAATTATTTGGAGAAAGTGAACCTTCCAAAATCGATTCTATTAAAGAGAAAATTTTTTCCACAATTTACGAATACTCTCAAGACGGAAATGGAATCAGTCTTCAAGAATTACAAACAAGATTACAAATTCCCGAAAATAAACTTAGAACGCATATTAATGATTTAGTAATGGAATCTCGAATTTATCCTACAGAAGAAAATATTTATCAAAGTTATTGAAGAAGTCTGATTTCTTAAAACCATAAAATTATTTTTGTAGGATTAATTATTGAAATTAGTAGAAGTATTAAAGATAGGTAGAATAATATGGATATCAATAATTATGACGAATTAATAGATAAAGCTTATGAGAATATTCCCGATAATGTGAAGAAATTATCTAGGTTTGAAATTCCAAAAGTTGAAATAAGAATTGAAGCTAAAAACACCTATATCACAAACTTTAATAAAATTATTAATACTTTAATTCGGGATCGCAAGCATTTTACTGGTGTGTTTCTAAAAAAAGTAGGAACTATGGGAGAAATAAGAGGACAACAATTATTTCTAAAAGGTATTTATAAGGAACAAGTATTAAATAGACTGATTGAGCAATATTCAAAAATGTATGTGTTATGTAAGATATGTAATAAACCTGATACTGAAATTCAGAGAGAGGGTAAAAAAAATTATCTTAAATGTACCGCTTGCGGTGCACGGGAAGAAATAAGAGAAAAATAAATGTGTAATAATGAATAATAGATGAAAGTATATCTTAAAATCCATAGAAGGAACGATATTGATACTGTTGCTTGTTGTGACGAGGATTTATTAAATAAAGTTTTTACAGAGGGGAATTTAAGAATTGAAATCAACTCCACCTTTTTTGGAGGGGACCTTCTGAACATAAACCAAGCAATGGAGATTTTAAAAGAGGCTTCGTACTTCAATATTGTAGGGGAAAATATAACTAATCACGCTATAGCACTTCAACTCCTTCCGAAAGAGGGAGTGAGAAGAATAAATAATATACCAATGGCAATAAAAATGATGTTTTAATGCCTCACAGATTTTGTGCAATATGTGGCTCAGAACTAGACGAAAATGCACCTCATTTTGGTATGTGCCTTAATTGTTATTTAGAGGAAAATCCTTTATTTGAATTACCTAAAAGTTACAATTTTAAACTGTGTATTGATTGCCTGAAATATTCAATAAAAGAAGAGTGGTATGAACCTGCTGACAATGAAATCTTTCCCATCATTGAAGAGATTTTGATCCGTTTTCTATTAAAGAATTACGTAAAACATGGTTTAATCGCCTTTTCATTTTCATTTGATAATTTAATATATTCTTCTCGGAATCTTTTAACGTCATTAGATGTTATAATAACGGGAAAGATGAGCGGAGAGCATAAATTAAGTAACCAAGAAACCCTAAGAGTAATTATAGATTACGAATTGTGTAAAAACTGTTCCAATTTAAGAGGAGGAATGTATTATCTTTCGATTATGCAGTTAAGGGTTTATGATGAGACTCAATTTGGCATTATAAAAGAGGTTTTAGAGGATATTTCTTCATTAGCAGAGAATTTATTTATAAAAGATGATAAACAGTATATTGCTAAAATGGAGGATCAAAAACTTGGTGTTGATCTATATTTAAGTACAAACGAGCTAATGAACAGGATAATATCGCATATTAAAGCGAAATATTATTTTATTTTAGTAAGGACAAAAAAACTAGTAGGAAGAGATTCTCAAAAGGGAAGAAATCTCTATAGATTGAAAGCGCTCGTAAAATTTTTGCCATTTAGGAAAAATGAATTTATTTTAATCAACAATTCGAAGTTTTTTGTCGAGAATTTAACTAAAAACAAGGTTTTGTTAAGAGACGAAAAACAAACAAAACATGTAAAAAACTTTTCATTTTTCTTTGACGATAAAATAACAATTAAAAAGCTAGCGGAGGAGGAATAAGTGGAAAAGAAACAAGAAGAAATTGTTGATGAAAAAGATGAGGATATCGAAAATGGAGTAAATGACGAGAATTCAAACAAATTTAACAAAAATATTGATAATTTAGAAAAAGATAAAGTTGATTCTAAACGGATTAAAAATATAGATCAAACAAAAAAGCGAGCAACAGTAGATTCAGTATTTGACGAAAGAATGTATTTCCAATTGAGCAATTTATTAAAAATTGGAATTTTAGACAGAATTGAAGGTATCATCTCTGCTGGTAAAGAATCAAATGTTTACCTTGCGTATAGTCAAAATAATGAAGAATACGCGATAAAAATATATAAAATTGACACAAATACTTCTAGATGGATGAGAAATTACATTATCGGAGATCCTCGATTTAAAAAAGTACCGAACAATGTATCTAAAATTATATATCTTTGGGCGAGTAAAGAGTTTAAAAATCTTAAAAGAGCGTATAAGGCAGGTTTAAGCGTACCCGAACCAATTTATGTAAAAAATAACGTGTTAATCATGGATTATATTGGTTTTGAATCGATTCCAGCTCCAAAACTTAAAGACATAAAAACTCCAAAGAATCCTATTAAATTATTAAATGAAATTCTTTCTTTTATTAAGATTTTATACCAAAAAGCAAACTTAGTTCATGGTGATTTATCAGAATTTAATATCTTATATCATAATCAAAAACCGGTGGTAATCGATATTTCACAAGCCGTAACAATCCATCATCCAAAAGCAGAAGTTTTTCTGGTTAGAGATATCACGAACATTTTTAATTATTTTGAAAAAATTGGGGTAGAAATACCTAATCCTGAAGATTTTTATTACGAAGTAATTAATTAAGATTAGATAAAAAAACAAATGTTCATTATTAAAATCAATATAAATTGAAAATAATATTATGAAAATAGGAAAAAATAGGATTGCTGTAATAATTGGAAAGAATGGAGAAACCAAAAAAGATATTGAAGAGTCCCTAGGAGTACAAATCATTTTAGACAGTAAATCCGGGGATTGCGAGATAAAACCTATAATAGAACATCCAAAATATAATCCACTTAACACTTTTACGGCACAAAAAGTGGTTAACGCAATAAACAGAGGGTTCAACCCAGTAAAAGCGATGAAACTTTTAGATGAAACTTTTGATATGGAAATATTTAATCTCTACGACATATTAGGGAGATCTGAGAAGAAATTAAAGAGATTAAAAGGAAGAATTATAGGAAGGAATGGTGAAGTGAGAAAGGCAATAGAAAGATTCGCGGAGAGTTATGTATCTGTTTATGGAAAAACGATCTCTATTATTTCTGACTATGACAATTTACAAATCGCCAGAAAAGCCGTAAATATGTTGTTGAGCGGAATGCCTCACCACTCGGTGCTTAAGTTTTTAGAAAACAAATATAACGAAAAGAAGAAGGAAGAATTTAGGAAAATGTATAAACCTCAATTTTAGCATCTTATCTATCTTGTTTTGTAATTTTTTAAGCTTTTTTTTCACATTTCATACTTGAAATTGAACCTAAAATATCTTTTCCATAAATGATTTCCTTAACCTCATAATAAAGATTTGAAATTGTTTCAATTTTTTCATTAACATAAAGTTCTTTAAAGAGTTCCTTTTTATTGTTAGTGTGTATTTCAAAACTTTTAATCGAGTAGTAATCTTCTGAGTAAGACTTAAAGATCACAATACTTCTTGGATAAATGCTTTTTTCTTTAAGATAAATTGCCCAACCCTCGTAAAAATAGTCCACTTTGATAGAAAATAGATTCTTCCACTCAGATACTTTGTCTAAAACCGTATTAACTTCTTTTTGAGTTTCAGTACTAAATTTATGCTCCATACGGTTATTTCTTGAAATGAATTTAAAAAGGAAGTGAAAAATTATACTAATCGAATGAAAGCTCTCTGATATTTAGAATATCGTTAGATAATTTACTTTCATTAAGATTCTTGATTACATCGTTACTATTAAAGGATTGAACATTAGAAATGTTTTTTCCAAAAATTTGAGGTGACTTAATGCCTGTTATGAGGAGCATAACTCTTAAATATCCCTCAAATTCATCGTTAACTCTAGCGCCCCATATTACCATTGCATTATTTACATCCATTTTTTCTGATATCTTTTTTGCTACAGAATTTGCTTCTGCAAGAGTCATATCGTTTCCTCCACAAATATGAATTAGAGCGCCCTTTGCACCATTAATCGAGACATCTAACAAAGGTGAATTGAGTGCGTCTTCGATGGCTTCTTCTACACGATTATCTCTATTTCCTGATTCGCCTACGCCAACTATTGCTACTCCTCCTGTACTTAAAATAGTTCTAACATCAGCAAAATCTAAGTTGATAAGTGATGGTAATGAAATTGTTTCGGTGATTCCTTTAACCATCGTTGCTAAGACTTCATCTGCAACGCTAAATGCTTCTATAATAGGTAAGTCAGGAGCAATATCTAAAAGACGATTGTTATCTATTACTACTAATGTATCAGCATATTTCTTTAATTCATTAAGACCTAATTGAGCTTTATCAATCCTCCCTATTTCAGTTTCAAAAGGTAAGGTAACTACTCCAACGACTATAGCACCTTCAAGTTTAGCGATTTCCGCGACAATTGGAGCACTTCCGGTCCCTGTTCCCCCACCTTCTCCACAAGTGATAAAAACTAAATTAGCTTCTCTTAAAATTTTTGTTAAATCTTCACGTGATTCCTCTGCTGCAGCTTTACCAATGTCAGGGTTACCTCCTGCACCTAAACCGCGTGTTAAGTTTTTTCCTATTAACATTTTTATGTGCGACTCTACGCTTTCTAAGTGTTGGAGATCCGTATTCACAGCAACACACTTAGCACCCCGAATTCCTATTTTCATTAATCGATTAATAGTATTATTTCCAGCTCCTCCGCAACCTACGATTTTTATGTTAGCATAACCGAAATTTTCTTGAACAGGCCTAACCACATCTCTTTTCTTAGCGTTCCTTATGAGAGATTCCATTAAAAAACAACAGATCGTTTTATTTTTGTTATAGAAATAATATAAATAAAAAATTAGAATCAATATGATATGCTCATATTACCTTAAGAATACATAATTAAACCTTAATTAATTGAAAAATCATGATTTTCTAAAGGATTAAAAATGCTGGTAACAGTTGAATTTTTAACAAGAATTATACTGGGGAGGAGATAGGGGAAACGGTTAGAAAAGGTGAGATTATAAGCGCCTACATTAGTAACAACAACAATATCTCCTTCTTTTAAGTCGTTAGAGAAAAAATAATCTTTTGCTAAGACATCTTGATCGGTAGGAATAATTCCCGCGATTGAAGTTTTAAATTTGTGTGGTTCCTCAATTCTTGTAGCGTTGTAAAACCTTAAAGAGGATTTTGCAAATTTGGGACAGATGTGATTACCTATGTTTAGAAAAATCCATCTGTCGTCAGTTGTCCTAACAATTTTCGAAATGAGCAAACCAGCATCCCCCACAAAATAACGTCCAGGCTCAAAATAGATGTTTTTAAAATTGAACTTAAAATTACTTATTAGTGAATTTATTTTTATCGCCAGTTTTCTTAACTGATTTTCTGTCATTATAGCTGCTTCAGGAAATCCTCCACCTAAATTTATGTTTTCTATTTCAATTCCAACATCGGACAAGAGTTTAACATTATCTAGGAGAATGTTTATATTTTTTTTAAATAGCTCAAAGTTATTCATCTGAGTAGAATAATGTGATAAAATTGTTGTAATTTTAAGGTTTTCACATTCATCAATGATTTCTTTTAATTTTTTTACATTCGTTTGATTTAAGAAAATTCCTAATTTGCTTCCATGTTTTTGATTATTAATTCTTAAACAAATGTCTTGAATTATGTTATATTTTTTAGCGATTATGTCGATTTTAATTAAATCATTTATATTATATACAACTATTTCCTTGATTTTTTCTTGAGCGCACATTTCGATAAGATCTTCAGGTAAATAAGGACCTCCAACTATTATCTTATCCGGAGGGAATTCTAATTGCAACGCTAACTTTAGTTCAGGTAATCCGATTAATTCGGCACCTAATCCTTCTGATTGAATAATACTACATATTTCAGGAAGATAATTAGCCTTGAATGAATAAAAACAATTAAAATTCTTAAAAACAGATTTAAAGACTTTAAGAAAGGTATCTATATTATTTCTAACTCTATTTTCTAAAAAAATTATAATAGGAGTACTATAAACACCTAAAATTTCATTAAGCAAGACATTATCAATTAGTATTTCTCCGTCTTTTTTGTTGATATAAGGATTTCCAGATATTTTTTTCAGCTTATCCACCTTACTTTAAAATTAATTCTTGATATGTTTCGTGTGTTTTCTTAGCGATTATATCCCAAGAAAAATTTTCTTGAACTTTATTTCTACCTGCTAACCCTAAATTTTTCCTTAATCGCTTCTTTTTTAATAACATTACGACTTTATCAGCAATCTCAAGGTAATCATCAAACCCAACGAGTAGCCCATCAATTTTGTTTCTTATAACTTCTGGTGTCGCGCCAATGTTTGCACCGATAACAGGTTTACTAGAAGCCCAAGCTTCTAGGAACGCAATACCATACGCATCACTTCGACTTGGCATCAAAAACAGATCTGCTTCGTTAAACGCAGCAATTTTCTTTTCGTCATAATAACCCTTTAAATTATTTGGGGTTAAGTTTATAACTCGAGGATCAATAATTTTTTGAATTCTCGAGAGTTCTCTATTAAAGGCAAGGGTAGAGGGGCCAATAAAAACAAAATATACTTTTTTGTATTTTTTTAGGATGTATGGAATTGCTTTTAAAATTGAAATTGCTCCTTTTTCATAATTTTTATAACCACAGAATAATACCATTCTATAATTCTTTTCATTTGGTTTAAAATATTTTTGTTTAAACTTAAATCTCTTAGGAGTTTGTTTCCGGGGTATAATAAATTTCTTGTAATCGACTCCCATAGGTATAACTTTTACTTTTTCTTCAAGAATGCCTAGTTTTTCATGTAGCATTTTCTTTTCTAGATAGGTACAAGCAATAATCTTATCAAACTTATGCAGTGGTTCGAAATAATTTTTATTAAGATATCTGGGATTTGAGAAGTGAAAAAAGGGGGTACACACTGTCGGTTTATTAACTATTTTAGCTAACATCAAAGTTAAGATCGTATTGAAATATGGATAGAAGCTTGTATGTATTAAATCGAAGGAGATTTTGGGGGGATGTGCCATTTTTTCAAGAAGAGTTTCCAAGTAGGGTCCATTTCTTAAATATTCTATCAAACACTCATCAGATAATTTTAAATCCTTATATGATGTGATTTTCTTTATGAATTTAAGTTTATCATCAAGAGTTATTCCATATTTGACGGGAAAACGCGTGATTTCCAAATCGTTTACATTATCGTAGTATTTCTCTCCAATTTTAATAGTTCTGCCATTAGGTTCTCTTAATCCTTTAAAATCAATCGCATTGGAAGTATAAACATTAATTCCATATTGATATTTCAAATATAATATTTCTGCGATACTTTGGATATAAAATTCTGCTCCTGAGATTGCAGGATAATATCTTGTTGGAAAAAATAAAGTATTGTACAAATTATCGATCCTTTTTATTTATCAATTATAATTACTATATGATGATCAAATGTCTAAAGATTTATTATTTGATGCATACTCTAAGGCTAAAAATAAAAACGCTCTCGACGAAGATCTGATTAGTTTTATTAATTCTATTTTTCCTAACAAGGCGGATAAAGTGTTAGAGACAATTAAAAGGGGAGTAACAAAGTATAATTATAAACCTTCGAATCGAGTTATTTGGGTTGCTTTAGGTAAGGATTGTGAACATTTGATATATCCAAGATTATATTGTTCTTGTCAAGATTTTTATAAGAATGTAGTAATACAAAGAAGTAGAGATTTTTGTAAACATCTAGTGGCTCAGGCGATTTGTGAAGGTTTAAACGATTTTAATGTGTTAGATTTAGAAGATAATGATTTTAATAAGTTAGTTGAAGATTTAAACTTAAAATTTTAATATCTCAGCATTTCTTATTGAGTTTTCAACTAGATCAGAGATATTGACTTTTAATTCTGAATCTTCTACTTCGGACAATTTTGCGTGAGTTTCGGGGTATTGAGGATTAAATTTACATCCTGCTGAAGGGTCTGAAGAGGCTTTATACGACCCGATTTGCTTATTTAAATTAATTACTTCTTGCTTGTCGCATCCTATCAGGGGTCTTAACAGAATAAAATCTTGAATTATGTTATTATAAGAATATAAATTGTCTAAAGTTTGACTAGCTTGTTCTCCCAAAATATCCCCGGTAACAATTATATTTGTATCTTCTAATTTTCCTAATTTTTTTGCAATTCGAAGCATTAATCGCTTGCATAAAACGCAAGTCAACTTACGATCGCAGACTTGTTTAAAACTTTCAAGGTTATAATCGTGATTAATGAGATATATTTTCATTTGGTTGTTTGTAAACTTTGATAAGATTTTTACAATTTTTATAACTTTTTTTTTCATCGAAGCTTCGTAATCATCTGAAGTTAAAAACGAAAGAAAAATGGGAGTAAAACCTCGTTTAATCATTAAATATGCAGCGATTGGGCTATCCAATCCCCCGGAGAGTAAAGATATGAATGTTCTTATTGCTATCACCAATATTAATTTGTTGTTATATCTTCTCTATCCCATTCTTTAAGATATTTATTAAAATCCTTTAGTAAAATTTCTCTAGAAATTTTTATTTTATTCTTATACTCGAGTTTTTTGATCTTTACCATTAATTTTTTATTTCTTTTTAGGTGTTCTTGAGCATTAGGATATTCATTTTTAAAAATATCTTTAATTTTAGCAAAATCCGCTTTTTTTAATAAATCATAATTCCTATCTACATAATGGCATAAAGGATCAACGCTTATTTGAAAATTAAAAGCATCTACTTGCTTTAAAGCCAAAGGATAAGCCTTGCATGCTAATGGTTTCGTTTCATGCACTGTACAACCTTTTTCTAAATTGTAAAACGGGCATCCGTGAGTTTCGTTATCTAATCTTATTTTATAGGTCACAACTAGGATTTTTTTATTTAATATATCAGGAAAAACTAAATCTTCAATGATTCTGAAGTTAATGCCCCTTTTTTTTGCAATTTCAATTAATTCGTCTGCTTCATCAGGATACAACGGAATTCTCTTCTTGTATTCAATTTCATGGCAGCAAGTCCCGCATTTTTGACAAGTATAGTATAGTTCGGTCACTTTTAGAGGTTTAAAAAATAATTTTTAATATTGTCGGTAAGAATTCCGATATATTTAATGATGCTTTAGAGAATAAATTTTTTGTGATATTATGATTATATTACTTTTACGATAAATTATGTGTCTATTAGGATAACACATTGATTTTAAAGAAATAACTATGAATCTAATAATATCAAAAAAACATTATTTCGTGCATAAAAAGTGACTCAGTCTGGGATAAGGGTAATTAAACATGGAGATTTTAAAGAGGATGAATTTATAGACCCTATATGCATTTTAGGGATGCCGCGAATAGCTGATGTTGGAAAGTTCGCAATAGATTCTTTAATTGGGCAACTTGATGCGAAGAACTTTATGGATTTTATCTTTGATGACTATCCCGCGGGAGCTATAGTTGACGATAGTATATTATCAGCTCCAAAAGCAGAGATATTATATTGGAAAGATCCGAATAGAAAGAGAGATATTTTTTTAATCACTGCTGATGCGCAAAGTTTAACGCCTAAAGGTATTTATAGAATTTCTAACTTTCTTACAGAGATAATTTATCAATGCAACATAAAATTAATAATAGCTTTAGGAGCATATCCAGTGAATAGTCGTAAAATAAATGGAAATATTCCTCAGATTTATGTAAGTTCAACTAATCGAGAATTATTAGTAAATTTTTTGACGAAAAACAACTGCCAGAAAATACAAAAGGGTGTTATTATTGGTGCTAATGGCTTAATCCCTACGTTAGCAAAAGCAAGATTCAATTTAGATGGCATCGTTCTCTTAGCGGAAACAGACAATATTGCCATGGTAAATGAAGATATCACCGACTTAAAAGCCTCAATAACGCTTTTGGAAATGTTAAAGAAATCATTTACTTTACCAATAAAAAAGAAATATTCTCTCGATAATATTGATAATATTACAAAAAATCTTCAGAATAAAAGAGATCAACTTGAAAAAGATCTAAACACATTTGAATTCGTAGATACTGAAGATAAGAGAAAGTCATTGTATATTTAATTTTAATTATTTTCCTTACTTTGTTAATGTTTTTCGGAATTCTACTAGCTTTCTAAATTATTTGCGAAAAATTTTTTAACTCTAGTTAATTTTTAAAACTATGAAATATGTATGTGCCAGAAAAAGCTGTGGGAAAGAAGTATCTAAAAAGGAATTAAATGCTCTCCCTGGAATCAAATGCTCCCACTGTGGATTTCGCATCTTATATAAAAAACGCCCAGATGTAATAAAAAGAATAAAAGTTCGATGATTTTTTTCTTTTTTGAAACAAATGAGGTTTTATAACTATTTATGAATTTAAATCAAATCTCAAATGATTGATTATTTCTTTATATCTGTTTCGTATTGTTGCTTCAGTAACTCCTGCTGCTAATGAAATTTCTTTTTGGGTTCGACGCTCGCCCTCTTGTATTGCTGCAACATATAGTGCAGCTCCCGCTAAACCAGTAGGAGCTTTTCCAGCTGTAATGTGATATTTCTTAGCTAACTTTAAGAGTTCGGCGGCGCGGTTCTGAGTTCTCCCTGAAAGATTTAGTTCGGCACAAAATCTTGGGATAAAGTTTATCGGAGAGGAAACTTGAATATTCACTTTTAACTCGTTTAGTATAAGTCTATAACAGCGAGCTATCTTCTTTTTATCAACAAGTGCAAATTCAATAAAATCATCAAGAGTTTTAGGAATATTGTTTAATCTACATGATAAATAAATGGAAGCTATAAGCATTGCCTCGATAGATCTTCCACGTATTAGATTTTTATGCGCCATTTTTCTATATATGTGAGCAGCTGATTCTTTTAATTCTTTTGATAAGTTTAATTGGGAGGAAAAGCGATCTAGTTCATTCATCGCATATGCTAAATTTCGATCTATTGATTTATTGGTTCTCGTTCTTACATGCCATTTCCTTAAACGATATACTTCAGCTTTCATCTTAGGGCTTATAGTTTTGCCAAAAGCGTCTTTATTTTTCCATCCAATCATCGTACTTAATCCTTTATCGTGGAGTGTTAAAGTGGTTGGTGCTCCTACTCTAACTTTTTTATTAGCTTCTTCTGAGGAAAAAGCTCTCCATTCTGGTCCAGAATCAATGTTTTTTTGGCTTAAAACTAGACCACATACATTGCATATGATTTCACCGCGAGCATTGTCAGATATTAAATTACTATTCCCACATTCTGGGCATAAATTTAAATTATTTTGAGGCATTGAAAGATCCAATTACTTATACCCACATATATTTCAAATCCTTAATTTCTATAATTAAAGTCATACTTTTAAATGTTTGCGTTTTATGGATTTGTCAGTTAATAAAATTCTCATTTACTAATTTTAGTATACGACATTTCACCAAAAATTTTTAATAAGATGGAATTTTCTAATTATATAATGCGACATTATTATAAAAGCCACGGAAAGCATTGTTATCTAAGATCTTTTCAGACATCTTGTAAAAAGTGTGGTGCAGATGTGTTATATTGGGAGTGTACTCACGGAAGTAAGATTTTTTTTGAGTATCCACCATATGGAAAATTACAAAGGCATTATTGTCGGAAAGGGCTCGGATTATATAACAAGAAACAAAGTTTTCCAGTAGTAATTAAACCGCCAAAAGGACTTTTAGAAGACCCATATTTTAATTGTCCTGTATGTGGAAAGATTTTTAAAAACCAAACATCATTACAAGATCACTTTAACGAACGAAATAAAGATGATTTAGAACATTTATTGTTTACTAATGATAAATTAACTTTTAAAGACAAATTCAATAAAAAGAATAAATTAGACTCTGAAAGCAATAAATTTCGATATAAACCAAAATTTGGGAGAATAAACATAAAGACCTCAAGAGAAGAATAAATAATTAACCAAAATTTTTAATACAAATTTTATAATTATATTTATACTAATATTATTATTATTTTTACACTAGATTAATTAAATCTAAAAAATTGGAAAAAAAAATGCCCTCTAATCCAGCTGATGTTATTGATAATTTAATGCGAAAAGATCCAAGTATTATTGCTGCCGCTGTTATTCAAGGGAAAGACACTATTCTTTACTCAACAGATAATTGGGACCTTAGCGCAGATGTTAGTAAAGTAATCTCAAGCTGGAATAGCTTGACAGCTCAATTTATTATGATTTCAGGCGTGAAATACTCTATTCTTCAATGTACATCGGAAAGGTTGGTAGCTACTTCAATTAGAGGTGAAGGACACATTCTTGGAGCAAAAGATGAAGAACATAAGTTAATTATTTATCTTGAACCTGATGGTGAACCTATGGGAGCAACGATGGATACAGCAAGAGCTCTTTCCCAATTAAGCTCAAAACAAACTTATATGGATACTAATTCTCAATTAGGGAGTACTAGCAGCCCGATTGCTCCAGCGGGAGTTAATATTGACCCACAATTAAAAGGAGAAGTCGAATCTTTCTTAGAATGGATAAAAGATAGCGAGGGCTTATCGGGATACATCAATTATTATATTCAACAAAATAATACATCTATCATTTCAGAACTTTCAAAAATATATGCAGAGTTAAGGGAAATATTTGGGGTATGATTTTATTCTTGTTTTTATGAGATATATTTACATGGAGTCAAATTACCAACTTTAGTGAGAGTATTGGAGAATCCAAGCAAAAATGCCAAAGGGGCTTCAAAAAATAAAGATGAAGAACATCCTTCAGATAAGAATTCGGCCAAAAATCAAATTACTCATGAAAATAAAGAGCAATCAAAAGGTGTTAAGCTAAAAAAAGAGTCGGTTAAGAAGGAAAAAGATAATTTTTCATCTAAAGAAGACTTCGAATTAGATATACCTTTAGTTCCCGAATCCCCGAAGATGAAAGATAAAATTACTATTAGGTCTCCAGGTCTTTCTACTGATTTGGTAACACAAATGAAGAAGCTTGAGTCTAAAAAAAACAAAGTTGTTTTAGTCAATTGTGAGCGATGCAAGGAAATAATTGCTGTACCTATTCCTAGAGTTTTTATTTTGAGATCAGAATTACCAGTTGTACCTATAAGCTACATCCACAAAAATTCTCAGAAAAAAGATCAACATTGTATTACTCTTCACCTTGATCATGATTTTGACATACGTAGGCAACGGATTTCAGATGTAGTTTTTTCTCCTAAGTAAGTTTTATCATAATATTACCAGATAGCTAATTTTCTTAGGATAGATTCAATATTAAGATAGAAAGGAAAGCTATAATAAAAGGTATTAAACATAATAAGCAGAGAAAAGATATAAAACTGTTTTTCCACTTTAAATCATTCGGATTTAGAATCGTATTGCAATTGTGACAAATTTTTTGACTTGTATCGATAATTTGAATATTACAATTATAACAACTTTTCATTGTATTATTTTTATTAATAGGACGGTTCTTTTTAGATTCAGACATTAAGAATCAATGAGTTTAATATTTTAAAAGAATTAAAAATGTGCTGTGTACTTATATTATATAATTTCATAGTTATATTAAATAATTAGGATATCTCTTTAAAGGTGATTAATGGATTTCTGGTTATATAGGTAAAAGAATCAGATTAGAGCGGATTTTTAACCGGGAAACAAAAAGAACAATCATAATTCCTATGGATCATGGCTTAACTGAGGGACCAATTAAAGGAATTGACAAAAATTTAGGAGAAATGGTTAACAAAATAGCTTTAGGAGGAGCAAATGCAGTTTTGGGCCATGTGGGGATTCCACTTTACGCCCACAGAGGTTATGGTCCCGACATCGGGTTGATTTTGCATTTATCTGGCTCTACTTCACTAAGCCCCGATGCAAATTACAAGGTATTAGTTAACAATGTTCTGGAGGCTGTAAAGATAGGAGCTGATGGCGTCTCTTTGCACATTAACATCGGAACAAAAACAGATGCAGAAATGTTGGAAATTTTAGGAAGGGTTTCACGAGAGTGCCGAGAGTTTGGGATGCCTCTTTTAGCAATGATGTATCCTAGAGGAGAAAATGTCGAAGACGAACACGATGCGCAGGTGGTTAAAATTGCTGCAAGAGTTGCGGCGGAACTTGGTGCAGACATTGTAAAAACAAATTGGACAGGAGATCCTGATTCTTTCAAAGAAGTTGTTGATGGGTGTATGGCCCCAGTAATTATTGCAGGAGGAGTCAAGGCGGGTGTAAGAGATCTTTTAGAGATAACAAAACAATCCGTGGATGTTGGTGGTGCAGGAGTCGCTTATGGTAGAAACGTTTTTCAAGCAGAAGACCCTACGAAGGTTGTAAAAGCGCTTTATTTAATCGTTCATAAGAACTACGAGGTAAATGAAGCTATGAATGAGTTAAAAATATAATCGTAATTTTAAACATTCTAAATTATTAATTCGAAACATGAAACCTATAATCGAAAGAACTAAGCAATTTGATAAAATTAAGATACATATTACAATCTTTAAATTATATAAAAGTTATCTAGTGCTTATTTCTGACCAAGAGACTATGGGTATCGGAAGCGTAACTTTAGGAATTCCCCCTAGAATTGAAGGTATGAAAGTATCGGCAGCCACTCATCAATTATTCGGAATTCAACAAAAAATATTGAGTAATATTATTGTTGAAAAAATATCTTCCTTTTTTAATGCCCCTGTACTATTATTGATGTTTTTAAAATCGATTAGCGATGATCAAGAGATTTCTAAGCCCTTAATACTATTTTTAAATGAGGTAATAAATGAGATTGCAAATAAAGAAGACATTTAATAAATTAATAAAAAATGTTAAAAAGTTAATACAGGGAGTGGGACTTGAACCCACGTAGAGCTATCTCACCGGATATCTCATCAAACACTCCGTTAATCAACGGAAATATTTATTAAGGATCTTGAATCCGTATTATGAGAATATTTCTCACAAAAGTCCGGCACCGTTGACCAACTTGGTTATCCCTGCTTAGAATTCTGATATATTTTGACTCTAATTTAATATTTAATATTTTATTTGGTATAGTATAAATTTATAAAATTATAAATAGTTTTTTTGATATTAGGGTGTAAAAATAAACAGAAACACGAATAAAACAGCCATCATACCAACCATAAATAACATTTGAATTCTGCTTTTTTTCTTCTGCTTTTTTTGGCCTGCGTGATAGTTGTCTCGACAATTTTGACTACAAAACTGTTTATCTGTTGGCATTGCTTTTCCACAGATCGGACAATGACTATGCGGTCCCCACTTCTTTTTTATTTGATCTTTCCAAGTCGCTTGAGACATTCTAATTTCTCTAATTTTAGTGATTCCTGGTTTATTACTAATAGCAATATTATAAAGATCAATTATTTT
>Ga0209536_100005449_pt1 | contig 19768 bp, 17 predicted proteins | sample DeeMarSeWOR28_12_FD_187461 | JGI IMG/M metagenome (GOLD analysis project Ga0209536, IMG submission 187461) | Marine sediment microbial communities from White Oak River estuary, North Carolina - WOR-2-8_12 (SPAdes) (version 2) | ecosystem: Environmental > Aquatic > Marine > Intertidal zone >...
AGCCGACCAAATCCCATATCCAAAAAAGAATCGAATTGTCGATGGTTCGACACTGAGGGAATTAGAAAAATTTTGAAGGAAAAAAATTTACGGAGGTGCCGACAATCAGAACAGACAACATCATGACCCCCATCGCCTTTAGACCGTCGTGCAGTCTTAATTCGCGGAACAGCACAACAAATGTGGCAATGCAGGGAAAAAACATTGACAGGACAACGCTTCCCGTAATCAGTTGATGGGTCGTGAGCTCAAGAGGACCAAACAAGCCAATCGCCACATCTTTTCTAAGAATGCCGATCAGAAGCGGCACAATGGCTTCCTCCGGCAATCCCCAGAGCTTTGTGATAACAGGCGCTGTAACCTGAGCAATATATTCAAAAACATTGAGATCATATAAAATGTTCACGATGAAAACAGCGCCGATGACAACCGGTACCGCCTCCTTGAGGAATCCCATAACCCGCATCCATAACTTTGATCCGAGAGCTCGTAAACTGGGTATTCGATATGGTGGAATTTCGATTAGCAATTCGGGCAGGAATCCTTTGGTAGTAAATTTCAACACCAATCCAATGATAACCCAAGTGAGGAAAAGAATGGTGTAGATCAAAACAACCGGTGCGACACCGTGGCGTCCGACAAAGCCGATAATCATTGCCTGAAGGGCTGCACAGGGAACGGCAATTGAAATCAGGGTGGCTGTGATAAATCGCTGGCGCTTACTTTCTAAAATTCTTGTCGCCATTATGCCCGGCACGTTGCAGCCTAAACCCAAAAGAGTAGGAATGATCGCATAGCCATGAAGACCGAGTCGATGCATGGCGGTGTCCAGGAAAACTGCCAGACGCGGCAAGTAACCGGTATCTTCAAGAAGGGCAAGAACGAAATAAAAACTAAAAATATAGGGCAGTACCACCCCTAATGGTATGAACAACCCGGACGTTAACAGACCAAAGGATTGATCAAAGTCAATTTCGCCCTTGATGAGTGTTCCAATGAAGAGTTGATGCAGAAAGCTATCTTCTCGAAGTAAAGCGGATAATTTCATCATCAGCGGCTTCCAGGAGAGGTCAAAGAGAAGCTCAGTTCCAAATGGCAGCGTAATCCAGGATGTTCCAAAAATTCCAATGCCGCCCCCGATAAGAAACTCACCAATAATACGGACAAGAACAAAGGAGAGAATAACTACAAAAGCGACCGCAAAGCCTCCCCATACGGGATGTACGCTGATATCTTCGAGCAGTTCCCCAAAGGTATGCCGATGATCATGTAAGGTTTGAACATCGTTAATGATAGCGCCTATCTGTGGCCAGACTTCCTCTTCAGCAAGATATTTATGGTCATATTTTCCTTCTTGTTTGGAATGACGCTGGATATGCGGGCGGTGACCTGGCTGGCCTCTTTCGTCCAGATCAAAGACTGGCGGGTGCTCCAAGAGAGAAACGCTAGCCTGAATTAATCGTTTTACACCTACCCCTGTACGGCCCACCGTAGAAATAACGGGAACCCTAAGTTTTTCAGCTAGTTTATCAACTTCGATTTCTATGCCTCTGTGCCGGGCTTCATCGCTCATGTTGAGGGCCACAACCACTGGTTTTTTCTGGGACAAGAGCTCAAGGGTCAACGGCAAATGGCGTTCAAGATGGGTGGCATCCACCACATTGATAATTCGCTTGGCCTCATCAATCAGGTCAACCGCAACTTTAGCCACCTCATCCAAGGGATCGAGTGAATATGTACCTGGCGCATCAACAATGGTAAAGCTTTGATCGTTAAAACGCATCCGACCCTTTGTGTAACCTACCGTAGTTCCGGGATAATTCGAGGCAATGGTACGCACACCGCTCAGTCGTGAAAAAAGTGCACTTTTGCCTACATTGGGATGGCCTACCAGGAGAATATCTGAAGATATGGCTTTTTTATCTTTAGATTTACTTTTGAGTCCCTCCATAGAACTCGACCCTGTTTGTTTTAAGACCAATTTGTCAGCTGTTATTCGTTTGTTGTGAAGCAGATATAAATTCAGGGTTCAAATTCTTACTTGCTCCTAACAATGGACCAATTACAACGGACCACCGCCATTGAGCATAGACGCTCAATCATGATTTTTCTTTGACAAGAATGCGGGATGCCATTCCGGCTCCAATGGCTACCTGGGCGCGATTTACCAGAACGATCACAGGCCCTCTGAGGCCAACGCGCGAGATTTTTTTTATTATTTTGCCCTTAACCAAACCCATATCCCTTAGACGAGCCTGCATAATCCAGCCTCCATGGACGCTTACGATTTCGGCACTCTCATTTTGGGAGAGTTCTGTCAGCAATTTCTCGCTCATTTCCAAAACTCCATTTTTTAGCCCAAAATATTGGGTGTTGGCGCAATAGTTGAATAGGCTCTTTTGAAAGTGTCTGAGTAAAATCTGATTGACTATATTTGCTTATGAATGTGCATAAATTATGCCATGGTATGGAAATGATTGAAAATGTCATGAAATATGCTGTTTGAAATTAATCACCCAATGTATCCGCTTGTGCTTCTGCTTCGAGATGTTCTTTCCACTTTTTCTCGCCCCACAGATCCGGTTTCGTTTCTTCAACCTCATGCATTGATTCCCAGGATACATCGATATCAGAAAAGGTTTTTTTCAACTTTTCCATATCCGGGGCAAGCCATACACAATAACGCACGCCTTCTTTTTGGTTATAATAGGTTATGACCCATTCAGCAGTTTCTACCTGGGCTAATTTCCTCCAGTTTTCCTCCACAATCTCCCAGTTAAGCTCCGGTTCTTTATGTACGACCATATATTCTTTCATTTTTATACCTCCTTTGTTTCTAAGAAACGTCGCATAAGGCTGGATAAGTATTCCCATCCAATCGCAGTATTCTAGAAATTCTTCCGAATTTTCTGCATGAGTTTCTAGTGATGGTCAACTTATTCTCGTGTCCATGAAAGGCGCATGCTGCTTTGATTTATCTTCGAACCGCCACCAAAACATTCTGCATTAGCGACTTTTCCTTTTCCATAGATTATTTTATGCAAGATTATCTATTTGTGTTTTTAAGCAATGATCACAAATTGCCGGCGCTTCACTACTGCAAAATTCATATATAAATTGCCGGTACTCCTTTCGATGCCAGATGGTCTTCAAGGACTCTTGCTGAATGTTGCCAAAATACAAGTTCTGTTGAACGTGCTTTTGCCCCCTGACATAATAATAATTCTCCCCCTTCACAGGTATCTGCTTCATAACGCAGGGTGATACACTTCCATCCGATCCGATAACCACAGCACGGGGTATATTTTCGCTGCAGGCAAAATCTTTTTTCACCGGCGAAACCATGTGGAAATGAACATTTGCACCCAGTGCGGCGGATTCATCTCTGACATGCAGCAATCGACGCTTTAATTGCAAATAGTCTTTTTCTCCGGAAGCAAGGATGGATTCTGCCTCAATGGCCGGATTTAAAGCAAAGGACAGGGAACTGACAACCGTTTGATCTGCGCCAGTTTCGCTAAAAAATTTTGGAAGCTTTTCCAAATCATCAAGTCCGGAGCGCAACAGCATATAGGCAACATGAATGGCCGGCGTATCAGATCCATATTTATGCTTGGTCCTGTGAATCTCTTGCATGGATTTTAGCACGTTTTTAATTCGAGTCCCTGCTCGAATCGTATCATTTTTCTCATCGATCCCCGCAAGTGAAAAGCCGATTACATCAAGGTTTTCGTTAACCAATTTTTCAATCAGGTGCCTGTTAAGCAAGGTTCCATTCGTGGTGGTTCCCACCCTGCAACCGACCTCTTTGGACAACTTCAGCATTTCAAAAAACTGTGGATGTGTAAACGGCTCCCCCCAGCCTTGCAGATAAACAAGTTCTGTTTTTCTAAAAGCAGGTATTAGATTGCGAAATGCATCGATTGGCAGATATCGGTTTTGCCAGTTTCTTCTGTAAGCAGTATGGGGACAATAGACGCAGTTGGCATTGCAATAGGAGCTGATTTCCACCTGAATCCAATCAAGTTGCGGATAACGATTTTGGATTAGACTCTTTATGAACATAGGATTCTCTCAATTTCAATAAAGCTTTTGCGCTCATCGAGCATCCTTTCTGCGAGAAGCCAAGAACATTCTTTATATCTCTATCTTTTTCAGCCGTCTTTCCTTTTTTTAATCTAGGTGAGCATAAAACGTGCCAGGAAAATCCAATTAATAAAAATTTAATAAATTCGGAGAATTATCGCAAAACTGCATTCGACTGCTTAATAGGTGGCCATATAAAAATAGAAAAATTTCGAATTTACTTTTCGCAAATTTTCGAAATGATCAGGTTTTATGCAATTACTGCTTTTCGTTATCAGCTGCAAAAAAATATGATTTCAAAAAGAATAACGATAGGCTGTATGGTTGAAAATTTAATTTAAAATTGACAGATGTAAAAGCGACACGCTCTGTTCAATGATTATCCAATGTCCAACAAGGGATTTGTAGCAAATAGCTACAGATTGCGTAACAATAAGCTACACTTTGATAAGACCCTGTTTAAGTTAAACAATTTTAACAATTCGCAGGTGATTCGATCAAAGGTGTAGCACATGTAAACGCTGCCCCTTTTTTCTTTTTATCTGCTGCTCATATCCCTAATTTAGATCTGCATAACATACTGAATTTAAAAATATTATTTTTTTAATTACCACAACCGATTTTTCTCTTATCTGGCATATTGCTTGCTCTTTAAAAATTACACATCAAAAATGTTTAGCTGTACACAATGCAAACAAGGAGGTAAGTGATATGAGAAAAGAAGACAAACAAAACCTGACTCAAAACAAAAAGGGTGTCATCGGATTCAATGTTTTGGAAAATGAATGTATCTGGATGAAAGCCGGCGTTGTTAATTTCCGATTGTGTGACAACGCATACGATTGTAACACCTGCCCGTTTGACAAAGGCATGCGAAAAGCGCTGAGTTCCACAGGCAAAGAAAGTGACAGAAAGTTAAGCTGGGCGCAGAGCCTGAAAGACCGCCGTCGAGATGAGCCACTTCCTTGCCGGCATGCGCTAACCGGCCGAACCGTGCCTTCGAAAATTTGTCCGTATAACTATGAATGCTATCATTGCCCGTATGATCAGTGGTTGGATGATTATGATCAGCTGGAATACAAACCGGCTCTTAGCCATAAGCTGGCTTCAGGTTACAGGCTGGCGCAGGGGTATTACTACCATCCGGGGCATAGCTGGGCGCGCTTTGAACACGGGGGGCGTATTCGGATAGGATTTGATGATTTTTTGGTAAAACTCTTTGGACCCTTGGACAACCTTAAACTGCCGAATCTCGGGGTGTTTTTAGAGCAAGATCAAATCGGGTGGATATTGGGCCGGGACAGCAAAGAGGCTTCTGTGCGTTCACCGGTTTCTGGAACGGTGCTGACAGTGAACTACAGAACCCAGGACCATCCGGATATCGCCCATAAAGATCCTTATAACGAGGGCTGGTTATTCATACTGGAACCGGATATGCCGAAGAAGAACATAAAAAAACTGTATTTCGGATCAAACAGTGTGGAATGGATGGAAAAAGAAAGTGAAAAACTCCTTGGACTGATAGGACCGGAGTACGAGCAGCTGGCGGCAACTGGTGGTGAACCTATCGATGATGTATATGGCAGCATCCCGAAGCTTGAGTGGGATTTGCTGGTAGAAACTTTTTTGATGAAGTAGAAGCCCAATTGAGTTTAAAGCTTTTCTTCAGCGCAAGGCTGCCATTTGAAAATATTTGTTGCAATATCTGCAGAAGTATATCGGTGTTGCATCCAATTGGTCCAGCGTGCTGGAGAAATGCATCAAGCAGCTTTTATCTTCACAATGGAAAAGATTAAATAGATGACCGATTTCGTGCAGTGTCACTTTTACCGCTCTTTCATACAAGGCAGAGGTCGGCTTGGCACGTATTGGATTCTTATCTAATCTGAAAAGAGATACAATAGCAAATTTGCCTCCCTGCTGAGCCTCCCCATGGACATGGGTGAGAATAGGGACAAAGAGGTCTACCGTGCAAACGGCAACGACTTTTTTAAACCGTTCCAATTCCAGGGCAGAAAAAGCCTGTAACATCTTGCCCGCATCATATTGCTGTCGCCCCTTGTCAAACACAGCAGGGGGAGGGGCAAAAAATGGAAGAATTTCAGAAGGTAGATTCAGATGCACGTCGATGTTGGACGCAATGATTTTTAAAACTAGCTCGGGAACGGCACCGACCGGAAGGACGCCGATGATTGTTTCAGCACGGATCATAGGCAAAATGCTTGGAATATCTTTAGCGTTTATTGCGTTTCAAATCAAAACGTTTAATCTTTTTGTGTAAGGTCACCCGGTTGATATTCAAAACCCTTGCGGCCTTGGTTACATTCCAGTCGGACTCTACTAAAATCTTTCGAATATATTCTCTCTCTTTTTCTTGTAACGATACTCTCTTGGATGGCGGTGCATAGATTGTATGCAGAAAAGAAAAATTGTCGGGTTCCAGCGCACGAGATTTAGCAAGCACCACGGCTCGTTCCACTGCATTCTGCAGCTCTCGGATATTTCCCGGCCAATCATAGTTTGTTAGCAACGACAGGGCATCGCGATTGATGTGATCCACATGTTTGTTGGTTTCATGACTGTATTTCTGAAGGAAATGCCTTGCCAAAAGCGAAATATCTTCTTTTCGCTCTCGCAGAGGCGGCAGGTCAAGGGTGATGACATTGATACGGTAAAAAAAGTCCTCACGGAATGAGTCGTTTTTAATCATTTCATTCAAATTGCGACAGGTGGCCGAAATGAGCCGAAAATCCACCTCGATTACGTGGCTGCTTCCCATGCGTGTGATTTTCTTCTCATCCAGAACTCGCAAGAGATCCACCTGCATTTTGGAGCTAATTTCTCCGATTTCATCCAGAAACAGAGTTCCCCCTGAAACCACTTCTAAAAAGCCTTTGCGGGCATGGGTTGCACCTGTAAACGCTCCTTTCTGGTGACCGAACAGTTCACTTTCGAGCAGTGTATCCGGTAGTGCGCCACAGTTGATCGCGATAAAGGGGCTGTGGTTCCGTTTGCTTCTGGCGTGGATGGCTTTAGCCACCAGTTCTTTACCGGTTCCGGTTTCACCGGTGATCAAAACAGAGGCATCGCTTGCGGCAATCTCCGATATCAATTCAAAAATCTTCTCCATGGCCGGGGATTGCCCGATGATATTATCAAACCGCGTTATCCGGTCTAGACGGCCTTTCAAATAATTATACTCTGATGTGAGCTTTTTCTGCTGCGTGAGCTTTTCCATAATGAGGGTGAGCTGTTGCGGTTTGAATGGCTTGAGCAAATAATCTGCAGCTCCGAGTTTCATGGCCTCCACCGCCGTCTCAATGGTACCGAAGGCGGTGATAATGACCACGATGGTATCCGGATACTCCCCCTTTATCTTTTCCAGCAACTCTATGCCGCTCATTCCAGGCATCTTGATATCCACAAACAAAACATCAAATGCGATTTTTTCCAGTTTTTCCAGAGCCTCAGAGCCGGATCCCGCCGTTTCAACGAAATGTCCGTATTTTTGAAACCAGTGGGAAAAAGATTCCCGGATGATCATCTCATCGTCCACGATCATGATGTGCATTTTATCACGCATCAGATTCCTTACCCATTTGTGATTACGGTGTGTAAAGGGAAAAGTTCAGAATGAAGGTACTGCCTTTCCCGACTTTGCTGTTCAATTTTATTTCTCCCCCGTGGCTTTTCACCACACCGTAGACAATGGACAATCCGAGCCCGGTGGCTTGTCCGTTTTTTTTGGACGAAAAAAACGGGTCAAAAATGCTCTCTAGGTTTTCTTCGGCAATGCCGCATCCTGTATCTCGAATTTCAACGCGTGCGGCGTTGGCGTCACGATTTTTTCCGGAGGTAATGGTCAGTTGTCCGCCGTCAGGCATGGCTTCAATGGCGTTAAAGATGATATTCAGAAAGCATTGTTGTAGCTGATTTCGGTCCCCGCGCACAGCAAGAGGCTTCTTGGAAATATTGCTGACAAGCTCGATATCGGTTATTGACATCTTGTGCTGGGTCAGTGCAATCACAGATTCGAGCACCTCATTCAAGTCAAGCTCCTTGTATTCATTGGAGGTTTCCCGCGCAAAAGATAAAAGACCGGAAATAATGTTGCCGCAACGCTCTATCTCTGATGACATCAGGGATGCATAATATTTCATATTATTTATATCTGTTTGATCCAGTTTTTCCTTAGACAACGAATCCTGTATCAGCTGGCTAAACGTAAGCAATCCCTGGATGGGATTGTTGATTTCGTGGACGCAGCTGGCTGCCAGCTTCCCGAGGGAAATCATTCGGTCTTCCTGAACCAGTTTGTTTAAATCATCTTTTAATTCCCTAACGCGTTTTTCCCAGCGCAAGAGAATTTCATTCGTGATATCCTGCCAGATCTCGATGAGCTTCACAATTTGGCCTTCCTGGTTTTTGATTGGGTAAGAAACAACATGGCGATAAGAAGGACTGGTTTGCAAATTGGTCGACTCATGGATTGCATGAGCGGACTCACCGGTTCTGAGAGTTTCGATCATCGGGCACTCATATTCCGGATGCGTGCTCGAACAATGGGCGTCGTACCCATAAATACTTTTATAGCAATAGGATCCGATCACTTCTTCTTTTGTTTTACCCGTCATGCTCAAAAACGCTGAATTGACGTGTTCTATTGTGAAATCCGGATTTAACATAATGATAGGTTCGTTTTTGAGCTGCATCAGGAAATCCGAAATCATCTGTTCGAGCACAATTTGCTGTTCGGCGGATCTAAATGTTTTCTGGCTTAGGGCAAGATACCGTGTCAAAAATCGCCCAATGTTGTGCTCTATGATGCCAATGCCTTCGGGCCGTTTGTCGATTAGCTCACTCAGAACCTCTCTGCTGTTCGTGAGCTCCACAATACCATCCAGGTCCCTGAGGTTAAAAAGATCCTCGTAATTGGCCGTAGTGTAAATTCCCAATTCATTCGCAAACAGTAGGCCTTCAGCTTTTGAATCAATGTCGCACACACCAATGATGTTGATATTTAGAAATGGCAAGGCGTTTTTCTGGAGCTGTGTCAGAAACAGTTTGCAGGCTCGGCCACCCCCAACGACGGCTAGGTTGAGGATTATACCGGAAGAGGCGAATGCGTCTGGTTTACGTTTTACCTTCATTATGTAACGTGTCTGGTGATTTATTGATCTAAATTTTCAAATGGAAAACTGTGCAACGCGGTTATTATTTCAGGAAATCGGTTACAATACAAGGCTTATTCGCGTGGGTGACTGGAGGCTGTGAAAGATGATGATTGAGACAAAAATTATTAGTATTGCATCTAACCCAAACCAAGGATGGGTTCAGGCACATTACACCATTTTCGGGTTGTATGATCTGATTTGTGACTGAAGCGGTCGTTTTATCCTTTAAGACTTCAGCCGCGCCGCTGGCTAAATGCAGAAAATCATCGACAGTCTCGGCCCAATCGGCGCCATCTTCAATCAGACTGCTCGCCCATTTTTTGTCACCGAATGCTTTAAAGACCTCCTTTGAAAGGTTCACATAATCCTCTGTGGACCGACAATTTTCTTCTCTTGCCTTGAGTATATCTTTGGTCGCCATGTTTATCTCCCACCCAAAATTTCACAGTTAAAAGTTGGCTATTTTACATGATGGTGTTGTAAGTTTCGCATATAAAACCTTTGACCTTTATACGCCGTTTCCACAATTTTAGTTTCTGAGATCAATTTATTAACAAGTGCCCAACTTCTGTCGGCCTTGGCCAAAAAATCGCTCACAGCATCCTCCCGCATGGGATGCACCGACGTAATGCTCAGCAGGTCTTTTTCAGCATTACCGGTAAAAGCAAAGGCGTTACCTTCGTAACCGATTAAATATTCTACCAGATCGATCTTTTCGCCGAATATTTGAAAGGCTTTGTTGAGCACTTTCGGTGCGGGTGGTTTTACCCAATTTTCTGCAGGTGGCCTCGTAGGTATGGCTAAATATACTCTGTCAGGGTTCAAACTCGCTATAAACATCGCCATTTCCTCAAGCATATCAGCATCGTTATTAATACCCCGAACAAGCATGGTTTCCGTTACGAGTTGTCTACGGTAACTTTTTGAAAAGTCTCGCATCCCCCTCAAGATCAAGTTCAGCTCCAAATTATTGTGAGGCCTGTTAATTTTTCGCCAGCTCGTTTTCCATATAGAATCAAGCTTCAGAGAAACCCAATCCGCTTTCATAAGATCATTTCTCACATCTTCACGAAAAATCAAAGAGCCATTGGTAATTACAGCGATCTTGATTCCCAGAGGCTTCAGCAGATCAATCTCGCGACCGAGATTCATATCCAAAGTAGGCTCACCATCCGGGACAAAAGTAAGATAGTCAATTGACTCGCCTTTTTTCAGGGCTTTTTTAACCTGTTTTTTGACACTCTTAAAAATTTCTGCAGGATCATAAAACGCGCATCGCTCAACCTGCATTTTGCTTGTTTTTCCGACCTGGCAATATACACAGGAATAGGTGCAGACCTTTGGCGGAATATTGTTTATTCCCAAACTCCGCCCCAACCTTCTGGAAGGCACCGGACCAAAAGCGATCATTTTTTTTGGCTCCTTTCATTTCATTGACGTTACCACATCGACCTTGGCATCTAATGCCTTTGCTCGTTGTTTGGCTAATCTCAAAGCATCCTTGGCCGCCTTTGATCCGTCATAACCTACTAAAATTTTCATAATATCCTCCTGTCATTTAAATGCGCGCCATACCTTTTGGAATTTGCGCGCAAGTTTCCTCAGCCTCGTTTCTGCATGAAGCATGCCATTGTACATAAGTAAAAATTAATGTAATAATATTAATTTCTTACCCTGGTTTAGGATAAATAAGAGGCCATTCCTTTTAATTAAATTTAGAAAAATTTCGAATTTTTATTTAAAAATACTGCGAAGATACTTTGGCTGAATAATAGGGGATGAGTTTTAATAGTGGAGGGTACTCAATATTGGGTTTTGGGTAGTGTATTGGTAGGTTTAAGGTGTGATGTGATTATTGAGATTCTTGACGAAGCCTTTTGATTCGCTCCACGGCAAAGACATATTCGATCATATCGTCCATGTAAGAGCCCAGCGCCTCCCGGTAATGGTCGAGCGCCTTGTTTTTATCCCCGGAGCCCTCTGACCAGAACCCCAGTGCTACATGACCGGTGAGCACATACTCCGGACTTTCACCGGCTTTTTCCGCCAGAGATTTCTCCTTTTGCTGGACCCGCAAACACTCGGCAATCAATCGGTACCAAACATCTTTGGTGTTGTGCAGGTAGTTTTCCAGCTCCGCGAGGGCCTCCTTCTTGCGGCCCATGTTTAGCAGGATTTCTGCAGCTAGCAATCCAACCCGCAGCCGTGCTGCATTCTCACGGCCGTCTAGGATCAGAAATCTGCGAGCGTATCCAAGCGCCTGATCCCAATCCTCATCTATAGCGTAGTAAAAGGCCAGCTCTGCCAGTAGATTCCCATCACCGGAATCGATTTTAAAGATCTGTTCCAGCAGCGCCCGTTTTGTCTCGGGGGCCAGCGCATCCTGGCCGAGTTTTGCCCATAGCGGCGCCAGAAAAGCTTGCCGCTCTGCCATCTCACGGCGAGCTTTTTGTAACTTTTCGGCAAATTGTTCAAGCTGCGCTTGATACTGTCTGCGGGTATCCGGATCGCCAATGCTCGCCAGGTTATGTTGTTGTGTTTGCTCCATCCGGGCGAGAGCCAAAAAGTGAAGCCAGTTTTCGCGCCCGGTCGTCAGAACGACCGGTGTCAGCAACTGTTCCACGTTGGTTCCATCATTGTTCATGGCAGCAACCAGTGCGACTACATAACGCAGCCAATTGCGCTCCTCATCCGTGTAACCGCCTCTAAGGGCTGATTCTTCATCGATCTTTCCTTCCAGCACGCGCACCAGGTATCCAAAAAACTCATGCGGTGAGCGCCAGTCCAGTGCGAGCAGGTCATGGCGATAGGAGCTTGCAGCCGAGCGGTCGGCCAGCCAATCGATCAAAAAGAGCAGCAAGCGCGCCTGTTCATTTTTATCGTCCATCGACAATGCTTTCTCAAAAAGATGCCCGGCTTTCTCGTAATCGCCAGCGCAGAAGTGAATCATGGCGGCGGCCATAACGAGGGTAGGTTCAAAGCTGGTTTCCAGCTCTTTGTCTGCCAGCAATTGAGCTTCGGGCCAGCGGCGTTCCTCGGCCAGATCCAGAATGTTTCCGATTTTAGTATCGACGGCCAGATCCAGCACCCCATTCCATTTGATTTTCCCGGCTTTTAATTCTTGTAAAAAATTGAACGCTTTGTTGATTGGAAGCACCATGCCCATATCCGGCAGCAGAGTGGGAAGCGGTATGGGGCCTGCAATCCAGTCCACGGCGACGCCGGAAGCAATACCGATAACTTTGCCGCGGATATCGATAATCGGTCCACCGCTGTTGCCTCTGTGAATGGAGGTATCCACTTGCAACAAGTTTTCAAACGTCCGGCGGACATGCCCCCGGGTTACACTTACATTGATGGTGGACGCCTGAGTTCGGCTTCCGAGAGGAAATCCGAGGGTGATGACCGGCGACAACTTTTGTACCGCCAATGCCTCCATTTTCTCATCCAACGGCAAGGGCTGAAGACCCTCCGGCACCTGCTCTATCTTAAGAACAGCAAAGTCGTCTTTGAGCGGTGATTTGATCAATTGATAGGTTCGATCCGGCGCTCGGGCGACACCGACAATGGTCAGTCGGGGACTTGCGTCGGTGCGGAAGGCTGAGGACAGCACATAGGTGTCCTCTAAATCGGTGCTTTCTGATAATTCCGGCAGTCGTTTGAATGCCTTTTTGCCCTCAAACCACAGAAAAATGCGGTAACTCAATTGAAGAGGAGCCTGGCGATTCATGAACCTACGAATCTGAAGGTAGAGGTTACTATCTTCTAACCACGGGCAGGCGACATGGCGGTTGGTAAGAAGGTAACCTGCGCTGTCCACCAAAAAAGCGGTGCCCTCACTGCGATTCTGGTAAATGCGGGTTTCGCCGGCTGTCAGCCAGTATTCACTTAGAACGAAAGCGACCGATTTGGCATAACGGTTGGCATGGATTCCGAAAATCTTTTCGGTGTCTTTTTGCCTGAAAACAAAGAAAAACCAAGCCAGTATCGCCAGTATCGCTGTGATGCCGATAATGAGAACCAGCTGACCGATTCGTTTCTTCAGACTTCGGATCTCCTGCACCGGCGGTTGCATCGCTTCGCGTCGGCGGCGCATTGCGGATTCAATGTCCTCATCTTTTAAGCGGGACAGGCTTTCGGCAACTTCTTCCATGGATTGGGGACGCAGACTGGGATCATCCGCCAACATAGCTTTCAGCAGCACTGCGAGCTCAGGTGGCAGGGATAAGGCGTCGACTTCAGCTTGAAAATCCGTCGATTCATGTTCAGCCGTGAGCAACTCCACGAATATTTTACCCAATGACCAGATATCGCTGCGGAAATCCAGTGGGCGCTGGTGAATGATGTCCGGGTGGCAGGACAGTAGTGTTTTGAGCATCGGCCCGGGTCGATCCAGCTTGGGATCGAAAAAACGGGAAAGCTTGTAATCGATTTTAATCTGAAGCTCACCGTCATCGCCCTTCATGACCAGAATGTCGTCTAAGATCAGATGGGGAATGAAGTGACCGATACGGTGAAGACCTTCTAAAATGGAAGCAATCCGGTAAAAGAGTCGGAAAGCGACCCGGAAGTCCTGAAAGACACCGGCTGCGATTAAATTGCCCCAGTTTTCCGTATCCAGCCATTCGCTGACTCGATACCACAGACCATCGGAAGATTGCCGCATCTCAAAATGTCTGACAAAATAATCTTCGGGAAGTTTCCGAAGTTTTTCCATCTCATTTTTAAGCCGTTCAGCGATTTTCTTGTCAACACCGGATTGAGGGCTAAAGATGCGGATCATAACCGGCTCGTTGGTCTGTTCTTTAACAGCCCGGCAGAGAATTGTGGCATATCCTTCGTGGAGAACATCGATGATCCGGTAATCATCGATGGTTTTTCTGCCCTCTGCCACTTCGTTTCCGCAGGAGGGGCAGGTGGTGATATCTTCGGCCAGCAGTTGGCCGCAGTCTTGACATAGTTTCATCGGCGGTCCTACCACATTGTTGAAAGACCAGATGGTGATTGGGTAAATGATATGCAATTGTTTTTACGATACAGAAGTATGGCAAAACATGGATTGTGTGTCAACTAGGGAGGTGAGGCTATCGGTAACACCAAATGAAATTTGCTATTCTGCTGCAATTTGGTAGGAAACCTATTTAAAAATGGGTTTCGAGGGCTTATTTACAGAGTGCGTCTCAGAGCAGAAGTCCTTCTTTCGCGATACTGTTTTGGTTATTTTATATCTTCTTTACTCTACTCTCAAGCACGACGGAGTGATCATCGACAAAATCTATTTTCTTGATCTTGCCTTTGACAAATTTTTGATTTCCCAACAGCCCGGTCAGCAAATAACCGTCATTTTTGCATTCCATTTGAGCGACATCTTGCATCACTTTTTCTTGCTGATCTCCGGATTTTATAAAAACCGTGCTCAGGCACATATCTGTTCTCTATCTGTTTGATAAGATACAATCCAAAATTTTTTCGGCGGAATGGTAGGCATCTCCTTGACCTAATGCATGACCCTCTAAACAGGCCTCAAATACGGCGGAATCATTTGGAATTAAACCAATGGTGTCTATGCCCCTTTTTTTCAGTTCGTGCTTTAGTTTCTGGCCTAAATTTTCAGAGCCGATTTTATTTTCAACCGCCCAGAGATCCTTATTTAGACCCGAAGCAAGGCTTTTTATTTTTTCAGCCAGCGTAATCGACTCAAGGGATGGTTCCACCACCATAAGCACTGTATCTATGCTGACATCGATGCCGCGGCCGAAGTGCTCGACACCGGCCTCCATATCAACAATGGCGATTTCATTGTCTTCCAAACGAAGCTTTTTCAAAAACTCTCGACTGAGCACCCCCATTGGACAGGCACAGCCTTCCAGTGCTTGGTGAATCTTTCCGATGCTGATCAGGCAGAGACCGTTTTTTTTACTAATATACGGATAAGGAATTTGTTTCAGGGTAATTTCAGTTTCAGATAAAATAGAAGGTTGACTCATTTTTTCTTTAATACTTTCCTTGCCGCCCACAAGCACCATGAGAGGAATCGGTGGTTCGGTAAAACCAAGCATTCGAAAAAGCCCGGAATTGGATTCATCGGAATCGACCACGAGGGTCTTCAATCCCTTGGCTTGGGCCGCATTTGCCATCAAGCTGACGACGGTGCTTTTACCGCTACCGCCCTTACCGCAAACAGAAATTTTCATTCTTAAACCACTCCTTTCTATAACAATTGCTTCGTGCTGGGTTGCATGGTGGATGGCATAATGAAAAGCGCAAATGGAATTAGTGGAAAGATCAGTTGCATAAAGAATTCTATGTATTTTAGAAACCATCTGCTTGCCCTCAAATTAAATATTTCTTTGATATAGGATTTAGTCATTAGCCCTAAAGCTTCTCCACGCGGCATTTAATATATTTAAACAACGGTGTCCCGCCCATATCTTCGGTCATGTTGGGTTTCTGGATACCCGGCGGGTTGGTTCCTCCGAACTGCGGGAACTTTGGGTCACCCTCAAGGCCGCGCGTGTGCCCGAAGCCGCCGCCGGATCCCAATGTTCCCGGCATTATATTCCAAGTGGGTAAAGCCTCCATTTCGATCTCACCCCAGGGGGACTTGAGCCGGATGCGATTGCCCGCTTCAATACCCAGATCGTGGGCATCCATTTTGTTGATCCACAATGGGTTGCTGCCGACCCGCTTCATCAGCTGGTAGTTGTTAAAAGTAGACGAGTGTTCGTGGTGAAATATGCGAAAGTTTCCAAACAGGAAAGGGTAAGTGGCGTCGGGCTGCAGATCTATCGGCCCATCGTGATGATCGGGCAACGGTTCAACATTTTTCTCCAAGGCCACGGGATTGACAAAATTGTATTTTCCGGTTTTGGTGGTACCCGAAGAGCCATAACCTTCAGGTGGGTTGAGAGAACCCCACTTCTTGTACTTGTAATAATCAGCCCTGTCGGTGATGACAAAGCCGTTTTCCTTGAGCTGGGCCAACGTACAGGGTAAGCCCTTGAGCTGGTTTTCGAAAGCTTCGTCGATGTTGTCCCAGGGAAAGTAATGGCCCAGGCCCATCCGTTTGGCAAGCTCAATGGTGATCCAATACATGGGCTTGGCATTATATAAGGGTTCAACGACTTCAGCCCAGTAGCTGATCTGTGCTTCATAAAGCCAGTCGGGCTTGACCTGGCTCTGCTCGAGCCATGTGCTGTCGGGCAGGACAACGTCACATAGGGTAGCTGTGTTGCACATGAAAGCATCGATACACACCTTGAATTTCATCTTCTCGATAGCCTCGGTGATGGCCGCCTGGTTGCCCCAGCTTAAGACCGGATCGCCATAGTAGCAGACCATGGCCTCGAGCCTGCCGGCCTCGACATCCTCGAGTAGAAAAGCTGGAGCCCAACCGGCCCACATGCCGAACTTGTTCAACTTGGGTGCGTCGCCTTTGGACGGCTTTTCCTGACTTTCTCCCCAGGCGGAGCTCAATTTTCGCTTGAATGGCAACGATGGACCACCGGGAGCATCAAAGGTACCGCACAATCCGTTAAGCGCCTGCACCGCAGCTGTGGCGTGCATGCCATTGGGCACCTGAGCCAGACCTGTCCAGGAAATGGCGCCTTTGGCTTCAGCCTTGGCGAATTCCAGGGCGATGCGTTCAATGGTTTCAGCCGGCACACCGCTGATCTTGCTGGCCCACTGAGGCGTCCTGGCGATACCATCTTCTTCACCCATCAGGCGCTTCTTAAACTCATCAAATCCTTTGGTCCAGTTGGTTACGAACTGCTTATCATAAAGACCGTTTTTGACGATAACGTAGCACATGGCCATCGCCACTGCCGCATCGGTAGAGGGCTTTATCGGAATCCACTCCGTGGCAGCCGCGGCTGTTTCGGAACGTCGGGGATCGAAAACGACCAGCTTGGCTCCCCGGTCCAGTGCCGCCCTGAGCTGGGCTGTCTTACGCTGCCCGTAGGATGTGGCCAGCTCATTCATACCGAAGTGAAGAATGTAGTCGGCTTCTTGGTAATTTATCCAGGGCCGTTTGTCATTGAGGTTGTGCTCGTTTGCCATGCGGTTGGCATTATCGCACATGGGTCGATGCGTCGTCTTGGGGTAGCCCAGGTGATCGAACAGCGCTTCGTGGATCCAGTTGGCCCAATCATTGCCTCGCATGTAGCCAATTTTGTGAGGCTCTATGGATTTGAGGCCTTCAACAACCTTATCCAGCGCCTCATTCCAGGAGGCCTTCCGGAAGCGGCTGTTTTCTTTGATCAAGGGCGATTTAAGCCGATATGCCGAATAGACATGGGCCCGATTAGATGACCCCTTGGGGCAAATACGCCCACCACTTTTAATATCGCCATGGAGACCGCTGCACGATAACAACACGCCGTCCTTAACTTTAGCCGTCATGCCGCACAGCGCACCACAAGCATAGCAATGGGTCGGAATCGTTCTGGAAGGTTGCGGGTCGACAGCACCTGGTTGGAGCAGAAATGATTCCTTGGCCAGCGGAAGAACTTCCAAAACCTGGGCCAGTGCAACCAGGTCGACGGCCGGTTGTTGAGGTGTGACCTCTTCAGGCGGCAGGGAGGCTAGATGAGCCACGAACAAATAGCCTAAGGTCAATTCAGCCAGCGCCTTATAAAAGCCCGACGTGTCGGCGGCGTGAAGCACGGCGCAAAACTCGGTGCGCCATGCCATATGTTGCTTGCCGAAATCAGCCCTGGCCTGGCCGGCAGCCCTGTCTCCAGCCGCTTCACGGCGATTCATTTCAGACAGAAAATCGAACTCCACCGCGATGTGATCTTCAGGCTCCCCATAGTTGGGATCTTTATGAAGGCCATCTTTTCTGAGGGTGTCCCGCATCAGAAACAATGGTTCGCCATGGGTGATAGGTTCCCGGTCGGCGTAAAAGGATTCGTAAGGTAAAACCGGATTATTGCCGGCATTTAAGAACAGATCGGCGTACTCATACCGGAGTTCCTGGTAGGAATCCACGCCGGCCCTGTCCATGAACTCAAACAAACCCAAGGCACCGCGCGCCAGTTCTTTGGAGTAAAACTTTGTCGAGACCACCTTGAGATTCTTTAAAAATTGATCGGATTTCATGGCTTGATAGAGTTCAGAGCTGATCTCATCGGCAAAAACGGTGGCAAAAAATCTCTGAATAGTGCTTTTGGCAGCAGCTAATTTCTTGACGTCCATGATACCCTCCTTTTCAATGCTGATTGCTTAAAGCTTAAGGCTTCCTTTAATGGTGCTCTTCCCTTTCAACAAGGCTCGTTTGAGACAAGCATCCAGTTCTTCCGCCACGACCGGTTTGAACAGAACAGCGCACGGCGCGAGCCCCAAAGCTTGGCGAATCTCTTCAATCTTAGGCGAGTCGCAAAAGACGACCACCTTAAACTGGGGTGAGATCTCTCGCAAATGTTTGATCAAATCTATTCCTTCGGGACCACCGAGAAGCGCGATGTCAACCGTGTGTGCATGCGCGTAATCCAAAGCTTCAGCAGGATCGGTGAAGCTTTCGACGTCATGACCTAAGGTTTTGACAACATCCCAACTCATTTTGGGATCAGGATCGTAAGTCATCAATTGAGTCATAACATACCTCCTTTGGGGATAGGGTTATAGTGTTTTCCTCTCACCGTCATACTTCTGCTTCGGCCTAAATTATTGTCTCATATATAGTGATTCGATAAAATGCGCAGTCCACCTGCTGCCTGTCAGTTTGGCGTAGAAGAAAAAACAAGAGAACTTGCATGAGAACCAAATAAAGAGGCAATCAATCCGATCTGAATCGCGAAACGTTATCGAACAGGTCATGGTTTATAAAGGCGCTCTGATAGGATCATGAATCTTGCATCGTATAGAAATTGAGACGAAACTGCAGACGACGTCGTATCCAGGGCGGCAGAAATTTTCGTTAATCGGTGTCTGAATACATCTCCCCGGCGGGAACTTTTTCGCCCGGACGCCAGGTGGAAAATTGAGCCGAGGTAAGATAATCTCCGGGACGAACCTTGCCGTTCACCCATACGATGCGGGTGTCGCATTCCCACACTCTTTTTTTCAATTTTTTCATTCGTTTTTCCAAGGCCTTTTCTGCAGTTTCTCTGCTGTGGTGTACGGAGATTACCGGCTTCTGATTTTTAGAAAAGTCGTGTTCGTCATAAATCAATGCGAACATTGCTTTCACCCCTTTCATTTTCGATTTTTATTTGGAAACTTTTTTGTTTTAATTTTTGCATGAAGCATGCCAAGCAAAGATATTAAATAATGTCATACAATTTCATATAGTTATACGAATTCGTGTTCACCGGCTTTGTGAGTTAACCTATAAATTTTGAAAAATTTCGAAATTATTTTCGCAAAATTTCTAAAGTTTCGGTTATGGCAGAGATGAGGGGTTAAGACGCGGATTCAGGGTAATCTGACTGGAATTTACTTTGTCTGGAATTTTTTTCTGCGGTAACGAAACGTATGATGATTCATGTTTAAGAGCTTGGCGGCCT
>Ga0209536_100005450_pt1 | contig 19761 bp, 15 predicted proteins | sample DeeMarSeWOR28_12_FD_187461 | JGI IMG/M metagenome (GOLD analysis project Ga0209536, IMG submission 187461) | Marine sediment microbial communities from White Oak River estuary, North Carolina - WOR-2-8_12 (SPAdes) (version 2) | ecosystem: Environmental > Aquatic > Marine > Intertidal zone >...
GTTATCCCTAAACCGAGTATGGTTAATGCGTACCAGAGCCCCCCATGAAACACCAGATGTCCTGCATCCCAGATCCATTCGAAACTAAACGGAAACATGCAATTCCTCCTTACTATGATTCTGCCGGACTCAATTCCGGTTCGGGTCCGGTCCCCGTAGGTTCCGGCACGGGTTCGCCAACTTCAGCCGGAGCTGCCGGTTCATCGATCGGATTGAGTTCCTGTTCCTGGGGAAAAATCGGCAGATACCGGTACGATGCTGAAATCATAATAACCCCGTAAGCGACCGGTAACAAGGTGGTGGCGATTTCCTGCCAGCTTGGCAGATAGGTAAACCAATCTTCAAACGGTAGCACCGGAATGGCCAGAACCTGCAGCACCATCACCCAGCGGTTGAGACACACGCCGATCACCCCCAGAAAGACCGCCAGCCACAGGGTCGCCTGAGTTTGGCGAAGTTTGGGTATAATCAAAATCAGGGCCGGCAGGACACCGCAGACGCCGACTTCGGCAATCAAAATCCAAATCCCATAGGCCGAACCCGGGTTGTTGCTGTAAAAATCCCAAAAGGTCAAGCCCCTAGCTGGCGCCGTGACATTTGCCCAATACACCGTATCAACGATCTTTGCGATAACATAGAAAAAAATCATCCAGCCCGATATCTTCGCCAGTAGATCGATAACATTGTCCTTGACCAGTTTTTTGCGTGTGACGGTTTCGGTTATTTTAGTAATAAATATGGTAAAGCAGGGTCCAAAAGCAGCCGCGGACCAGGTGAACAGAAAAAAGGTCCAGGGCCAGACCAATACCCCTTCACGAAAACCGAAGGGACGGCCAAACATCACGCCGGGCACTCCGCCCAAGGAGCCCTGGTGAAAAAAAGATAAAAATGCACCCGTGGCGGCAAACACCGCCATAATTTCATGCATGTTGTGGCCCAAGTGATGAAAGAACGGCACTTTGTCAATCTTGCGGTTTTCCAGCACCATGGGAATATATTCGATGGTCAGCACGCCGAAATAACAGGTCAGACAAAAAGCCACTTCGGTCAGCATGGAGTGAACGTTGGCATGCCAGAAAATAAACCATCCCCGCAAGGGTTGACCGATATCGAAACCCAGAATCATCAGCGCCGAACTGTAACAGATAAATCCGATCAGTACGGCATAATTGATAATATTCTTCAATTCGTCTTTACCGACAATATACCTTAAAAAACCGGTAAAAAACGCGCCGCCGCCCAGTGCAATAACAGCAAGGTCGGCCCAGATCCACAACGCAAAGCCGTAAGCGTTGTTCATATTGGTCTGATTAAGCCCTTTGATGTAAACCAGCAGCATCGCAAAAACACCCCAGGCCAAAACCGCACCATTGGCGGCAATCCACAGGCCAAATTGCCAGATTGGACAGCGTTTAACCCCTTTGGGAATTAAGGCAGAATCCATAAGTTCCATGCTCCTAAATTGACTTGTTAGCTGTGTGCTTTATTTTTAAACTCATCCTTTAGATAGTTGTCACCGGCCTTGCGAACCCACTCACGCCTGGACAGATAATAAATCTTGGTGTTGGTGCCCAGACGTTCCAACAGGCGGAAGGCCTTGGGATTCTTAGAGTGGCCGTGGTGTGCCGCATCGGGTTGTGCGATTTGATGGACCGCATGTTCCGGATTGTTCAAATCACCGAAGGTAATCGCACCGGCCGGACAGGCCTGGGTGCAGGCGGTCTGATATTCATCTTCTTCGATCTCCCGGCGGTCTTCCATGTAAGCCTGGTCTTTGGCCGCCTGATAGCGATGGATACAGAAGCTGCATTTTTCGACAACCCCCCGCATGCGCACCGATACCTCGGGGTTAAGCATCCGTTCCATTCCATCGGGCCAAACCGGATCCCACCAGTTAAACTGGCGCACATGGTAAGGACAGGCACCCATACAGTAGCGACATCCAAAACAGCGCGGATAAATCTGGCTGACGATGCCCGTCGACATATCGTAATCCGTCGCCGTCGCCGGGCAGACCGACACACAGGGAGAGTGCCCGGCGTGGGCTTCGCAATGCTGACACGGTCGGGGAAGGTAGCACTCCTCATAATCCGGAAAGGATTTCCCGTTGTTGAGCTTGTAGACATGCATCCAGGAAACACTCAGCATTTTATCGGTATCATCTTCGCGAAACGGAATGTTGTTTTCCGCGTAACAGGCAACCATGCAGGCACCGCAACCGGTACATTTGTCCAGGTCTATAACCATTCCAAATTTTTTGGCATTTTCGTTTTCCATCAGCACCCCTTGGTAACAATAACGTCTCGGAATTTCTATAAATTAATAAAAGTATAATAGCTTTATTAAGGCCTTAGTTTTTGCCTCGATCAAGGAATAATGGAATGGTGGAATGATGGAAAAACAATCCCGTATCCTCTCCGATCCGCAAGCTCTATGGGCCGGAGGTCAAAACCCATTTTTCCAAAATTCCAGCATTCCAACATTCCCTCGGGGGCGAAGCCCCTAACTGTTTTCTATCGTCAATAATCAATCTAAACTTTGCTGAGCTTGGCACGAATACCCCAGGCCGCATTATGGCCGGATGCCGGATCCTCAACCGCGCTGCTAAGCTGATTGTAATTGACGCCTCTACCGGCTAAAAATCGGCCGTCAACCGTGTGGCCCAGGCCACGGGGGATGGCGATAACACCGGGCATAATCCGGTTGGTCAGATGCACTTTTACCCGGGCAGAACCCTTGACGGTTGCCAGACTGGCGGTCTTTCCTTCTGAAAGCCCCAGTGATTTGGCGGTCGCCGGGTTGATTTCCACCAAAACATCATTGCCTTTTAAAACCGTGTCTTCAAGAGCTTTGACGAGAAACGGCGGTGAGGCGACATAACCGCTGGTCAGCCGCATGGTGTCAAAGGGCAACAACAGTAGCGGATAGGAGGCTTCGTCTCCTTCGGGTTTTAGCGGGCGATAATCGGCCAGCGTGTTGATTTCGTTATTGCTGAATTCAAATTTACCTGAAGCGGTCTCAAAGGCATCGGACCAATCCGCGCCTTCGAATTCGTCGTTAACCCAATAACCTTCTTCAACCAGCGCATCCCATTGATCACCCAGGGTCTCTTCCAGGCAGGCGGCATAATCGTCCCAGGGGAATGCGGCGCCAATGGTGTGACCCAGCTCTTTGGCCAATTGAATGATAAACTCGCCGGTATGGCGGGTATTGTATAGCGGCTCGACGGCCGGCTGGGCCAGGCCGATGATGGGTTTTGGGAACCCAAGGGCCGCCGGGACATCTTCGTAACGTTCCAGAAAAATATGGTTCGGCAATAACAAATCGGCCAGGGCCGTTGTTTCGTCCATGTAGGAAGAAAAACTGACGACAAACGGAATCTTTTCAAACGCCTTTTTCACCGATTCGGTATCCGGCAGCGAATAGGCCGGATTGGCATCATATACAAAGAGCACCTCAACCGGTGATTCAGCACTGGCGTTAACGACTTTCGGCAGGCGGTTCAATAAATATCTGGCATTCGGATAGCGGTAGCTGCCGGCGCCATCAATGCGGGTTTTTTGCAATCCTTCGGCGGCAACCGCGTCGATTTCCGGCTCCGGCCAATCAATATAATCGGGTTCGGGTATCGCCCAGACGCCCCCGGGTTGGTTGATATTACCCGCCAGGGCATTTAAGGTATGCACGGCCAAAAACGTCTGCAGGTCCCCCGGTTGATGGCCCTGGCCCGCTCCGCAAATCGCCAGGGGCTTACGGGCGCCGACAAAATCTTTGGCCAGCGCCAATATCGTTCCGGTACTGATTCCGGTGGTCTTGGAAACAATTTCCGGTGGGAAACCGTCAATGACCTGTTGGAAACGGGCGGACAGCCCCGAGGCGTAACCATTCACAAAATTTTGATTATACAGCTTTTCTTTGATGATCACATGCGCCAGGCCAAATGCCAGCGCACCTTCGGTACCGGGATTAATGGCGATCCAGTGATCGGATTTGGCGGCAGTCTTGGACAGACGCGTCTCAAGTTGATCCATACGGCCGCCATTTTTGCGCATCATGGCTTTGGCACGGAGCATATAACCGGGTGATCCCCAGCCTTCGATCAGACCGCTGCCGAAACTTAAGATAAAGCCGGCGTTTTCGATATCGAATCCGGCCATCGAACGCGTGCCCTGGGTCAGGTAAAGCGCCAGTTCATAGGAATCCCAGATCGAAGGGGTCCGGAAGAAATTGGGTGAACCGTAAACCCTTAAAAACCGGTTCAAAAGCTCCGGAACCGTGCCGCGATCAGATCCGGCCACACAGGCCACCTTGTAGGCCAATCCGGCGGCACGCAGTTCTTTTAGCTTGGCCGCTAATAGCTTAACGGCTTCTTCCCAGGATACTCTTTGCCAACTGCCATTGACCTTTTTCAGGGGGGTCTGAATGCGCGTTGGCCCATATAATAGCTGAGCCCCGGCGAGTCCCAGGATACACAGGCCGCCGTCATTTACGGGGTGCCCTTTGAGCCCCTCAATTTTTACCACCCGTTCCCCCACTTTTTTCACCGAAATACCGCAGCCGCCCGGACACAGTGTGCAGGCGGAGTTGACCCTGCTGATTTCGCCTTTTTCCGGAACCGGTGTCCACGGCCAATTCTGACTCCAGATGGATATGTCATCGGTGACTTTCCAGGGCAAAGGCGACAAGGCTGTCCCCGCGGCACCCCCAAGAACGAATGCTAAAAAACTTCTTCTGTCTACTTTCATTTATTTTTCCCTGTAACGGTGAGCAATTTGATAATTCATCATTAACGACGCGATCGGCTATCGATTGGGTTGAGCCCTCAGCGACCCTTTTTCTAATGGTGGCAAACAAAACAACCGCCCCGCAGGGTCTGCACGCTGTTCTGGTTGACGTTTTCTTTCACATGGCACTCCGAGCAGTCATCCATTTTCATGCGATCCCAGGAGTTGCGTTTAAAACCGGCGATATTTTTTCCCCATATATTCCGGCTGTAACCGGAGATGCGGTTTTCTTCATAAACATCTAAGCTCTCTGATTCGCCTATATCGCCGTGGCAGGTGACACAGTCCATTTGCCCCATTTTCACGTGGGCGACATGTGAAAAAAATACATTTTGGGGCTGCCGCGAATAAATCAGCCAGGGAACCTCCCGCTCCTTGGCGACATATTCGTTTACGAATTTTGCTTCCTCAGGATCCTCCCCGTTGATCTCTTCATGACAATCAATGCACTGGTCCAGTTTGGGGACCCCGGAATACGTGCCGTCTTCCCTGAAAAAATGGCAGCTTTCACAGCCATCTTCGACCTCTTCATTGTGCAGGGCATGGTTGAAGTCAACGGGTTGCTTTTTCTGGGAGTAAAGAAGTTTCGGGAAAATTACCCATCCAACAATGAGACTGGCAATCAACCCGAGAATGAAAAACAGAATAATCGGTCCGCCGGCGCCGCCTTCAGCACCATGGCCGGATCCTTCTGTTTCAGAGGAAGGGGTTATCGGTTCCTGATCCGCGGCCTCGCCTGAAACCTCATTGGCTTTCTCATCCGTACTCATGGAAACTCCGATCAATTCAAGTTGATATTATGGGCTCGCCCAATACCTTTTGACGAACGCAGTTAAAGAAAGACCCTTAAACTGGAAAATAAAAACGACTATATTTTCAGAACCTTACGATCGTTCCGTAATTTTGTTGGCACTGGAGATAAGACTGCGGTTGTGTACCTTATCGATTTGGTTTTTGTCAAGAAAAAATCATTGGCCCAAGGCCCCGTAGCTGTGTAGGCCGGGCAGCAGGTTGACTCCGAAATAGGTAAATAGAACCGCGGCAAATCCCACAAGGGACAGATAAGCAATGCGCTTGCCGCGCCAGCCCCGCATCAGCCGCGCATGCAGCATTGTGGCGTAAATAAACCAGGTGACCAAGGACCATGTTTCTTTGGGATCCCACCCCCAGTAACGCCCCCAGGCGGAATTGGCCCAGACCGCACCGCTGATGATACCAATGGATAAAAACAGAAAACCAAAGAGCGTCATCTGGTAGCCGAGTTCATCCAATATAACGGGTTCCGGAAACATGGCCAGCAGTCTTTTTTTGAGGTCTTCGGGCATGCGGCGTGCGAGAAAAACGCCGATGTAAAAAACGAGGCAGATCGGCAACGCAATGATGGCCGACATGACCCAATTGTTCGCCAGAAGCACACGGCTAAACAGCAACATGAAAATAAACAATGTCAGCGGCTTAGCAAAGTCCAGCCAGCCGATCTGTTCCTCGTCCCGCCCCTGTTTTATCAGATACATCGCGCTGATACCGAAAGCCGTGGCAAAAGCCGCATATCCGATAAAGCAGGTAATGACATGCGCGATCAACCAGTTGCTCTTTAATGCGGGGATGAGGGGTTGGATTTCGTTGGTGATACCGGTTCTCAATGCGGCATAGGCCATCGCCAGAAAGGCAATCGGCATCGTAAACGCACCGATAACGCGATTATCGGCCTTGCGCTCGATGACCAGATAAATCAAGGCGATGGTCCAGGCAAAAAAGACCAGCGATTCGTATAAATTGGAAAATGGCGCATGCCCGATACCCATTTGATAGGATTCCACCCATCTCATTAGAATGCCGGCGGTGTTGCCGACCCATCCGATCAGGGCGATCCAGGTTGCCAGCTGGCCGACGGCCGGTTTTTTAAACACCCAGGCAAAAATGTACAAAAAACCGGCCAGGCCGTATACAAACGTAATGATGGATAAGATCATAGAGCTGTTCATTATTTACCTCTATTTTACTAAAATTGTGCCAATATCTTCATTAGGCGGGTGAATACAACGGGGCACTAATCATCTGCGGTTATGCCGATCAGGCGCTCGGATAGTTTTATGACCTTTTTTTGCATTTCCAGTTTATTTTTATTTGAAGTCCCGGCAACCATGATTCGGCTCTTTTCGCCCTGACGGGCGACATCGATACAGACTTGCTGATGGGACATAAAAAAAGTAATGTAAATTCCGACAATCATCAGAATAAATCCAGCGTACACCACCCAGATGCCGGGATCCTTACTCACCTGAAGCCCGGTGTAGTAACGCGGTATATAATCTGCGACCGCAATAAACACATTGCCTTTACGCATCCGATCAAAACTCGGAAACTTCAGCGGCAGCATGACCTCGACAGCGCTGCCGTTCAGGGGCGTTAGAAGGCCGACAAATGCTTCGCCGATATTATGCCCCCGGAAATTGGCCTGACGGGTATATTTTTGCAACACGAAGGTTCCCAAATCTTCAGCAATGAAGAGCGGGGTATTCAAAATGGCCCGTTTACTGTAAATCATACCGGTGGCTTTGCTGGTAAAGTTTAAGATCGCTTCATTGGGGGGCATGGGCCCGTAGCTGGACTGGAAAAAACTGATGCCTTCATACCGTAAAGGGTCATTAACGATGATGTCTTTTTGCATCACCGCCTTTCCCTGTTTGAAAATGGTTAAACTGGAGCGAAATTCTTTGGGGGCACCGGTATCATAAAAATCGACATTAAAGTCATCACAACGGACTTCAAAACCCAGCTGCAGTTTTTGATTGCTATTACTGAGTTGAATGGATTGGGCGCTTTCGCCTTCGGGAATATTGACATAGCCTTCAAAACCCAAAATGGATCCGATCAGCCCACCGATTAACAAGAGCACGACGCTGAAATGCACGATGTAGACCCCCAATCGCGTCCAGCGCCCGCGTTCACCGTATATGGCAAAGCCCTCAGCGGTTTCCTCTGTCCGATGGTAACGAAACCTGCGGGCTATAACGGGCTGATAAAGCGCTTTTAGCTGTTCGGCGTCACTATCATGAATGGAATCGGCCCTGTTTTTGAGCTGGCGGTAGCGCGCGAGGTTAAATCGTGGATGGCGAACAAAGATAATTTTCCAGGTGGACTGCAGCCGGTCAATCGAACAAACCACAATGTTCGCCACCAGCATCAGAATCAACGCTCGAAACCACCAGGAATGGTATAGATCGAAGAACCCCAGCAGCGAAAAGGTGCGGTACAAAACTGCACCGAAGGTTTCAAAGTAAGCTGCCGGTGCCTCATTCTGAGGAATAAGCGTACCAATGATGGAAGTCGTTGCCAGCGTCAGCAGAAGGACGATGGTTAAATTAACGGACGCGAACAGTTTCCATAATCGCGCTAAAGCCGAGAGATCTGAAGCGATCCCGTCTGACCTCATGGTGAATCCTTTCTCAAAGAAATTAAAGATATGTTAATAGCAAAAGATGTCAAATGAGGCAATAGGCAAAAAATCTTGTTTAATTTCAGAAGTTTCGGTAAGAGAATGAAATGCCGTTTTCGGCGGATCCAACCCGCAGGCGAACCGACGGGCACTTGCCCACCTCTGGTAGGAAAAATGCATTTTTCAGCGCATTTTCCGATATCTTTCGGAGAGATGACAAAAGGGGCAGTGTTGGTATTTTCGTTGATACAAAGTAAGATCGTCTTCCCTTACCCATTGGAATGGTCGGCATGCGGAAGACGATATTGTTGAAGGGATCCCATCCGGTGCTTAGCGCACATGCCCTGCGCTGCGGCTGTGAATAACCGGTGTTTCTAACCGAGGTTTTCGCGCCGCGGAAAAGGCGAAACCGCCCGGCTTCTTTGGGATTAAATCCATTCCGGTGATGAATTAATGCTTCACATAGAGGCCACGGGATTTGGCCCGCACCAGGCGTTTTTTAGAAAGTTTGTACAGCGCGTTGCTGAGCTGCCGGGAGTCAAGGCCGGTTTTGCTTTTCAAGGTGGCAATCGTCGCCCCTTGTTGGCTGCGTTTGATGACCGCATAAACCTTATCAAGTACCGTTTGACCTCTGGCCGGCGCCGCTTTTTTGCGAACAGCGGCTTTACGAACTGTTTTCTTACGTTGGGTGGTCGCCGCCTTTTTTGCGGGTTGAAGTTTGTCTACCTGTTTGGTAACTGCATCCACCTGCTTTGAAAGACTAGCAAGCGATTTGGAGATGGTTTTCAGTTGAGTTTTTATACGCTTCATTCTATTTAACCTCCCTGTAACAATGATTTATTCTTGTCATCCAACTAAGTGAAGAGTAAGACAGCATCGATAAAAGTCAATAAAAAGTCAATATTGGAGAAGATAATGCAGATAAACCGTGAAGACTTCCGGATTCGCTATGAAACCGCCCTGAATCTTTCTCAGCTCGAGGCGGTCACGCATACGGAGGGACCGCTGCTGGTTATCGCCGGAGCCGGGAGCGGAAAAACAAGGGCCCTGACCTACCGGGCAGCCTACCTTGTAGAAAAAGGTATATCTCCGGCCGCTATTCTTCTTTTGACGTTTACGCGTAAAGCCTCACAGGAAATGCTTCGCAGAGCATCGCAACTGTTGGATGAACGTTGCGAAAAAATTTCAGGCGGAACGTTCCATTCCTTTGCCAATACGATGTTGCGCAGATATGCTTCCCACATGGGTTTGGATTCCGCCTTTGGAATCCTGGATCGCACCGATTCGGAAAACTTGATCGGCCTTCTGCGAAAAGAATTGCAGCCGGCAACCCAACAACGATCGTTTCCAAGGAAAAAAACCCTGGCGAACATTTTCAGCCGCGCAGTCAATAAAGCCCGCTCACTCGAGGAGATTATTGCCAACGATTACCCGCATTTCGAATCTCACCTCGAAATTATCAGCCGTCTTCAACAGACTTACGAAATCCGCAAGCAGGAGCACCATTTTTTAGATTACGACGATCTGCTGATTTATTTGCGCCGTCTTTTAGCCGATTATCCCGCAGCGCGTGACCGCATTTCCGCCAGTTATCAATATATCATGGTGGACGAATACCAGGACACCAATACCATTCAAGCCGAAATATTGTATCGATTGACCCAGGTGAACAGAAATATCATGGTTGTCGGTGATGATGCCCAGAGTATTTACGCCTTCCGGGGAGCCAATTTTAGAAATATAATCGACTTTCCAAAAATGTTTCCGGAAACCCGAATCGTTTACCTGGAAGAAAATTACCGCAGCATCCAGCCGATATTGACCCTGACCAACGCCATCATTGAACGCGCTAAAGAAAAATTCACTAAAAATCTGTTTACCCGACGAAGGGGCGGATCAACACCGGTGATCGTAAATGCCGACGATGAATACAGCCAATCCAGATTTGTGGTTGATCAGATTAAAGATCTGCAGCAACAGGGCGTCGCCTTAAATGAAATCGCGGTTCTTTTTCGCGCCAGCTTCCATTCGTTTGACCTCGAGATCGAGCTTAGCCGGGAGGGATTCGAATTTGTGAAGATGGGGGGATTTAAATTTATCGAATCGGCTCATATCAAGGATGTCCTCGCCCACCTGCGGGTGATCGCCAATGCTTACGACCGCATCAGCTGGTACCGAATTTTACTTCTCATCGATAAGGTCGGGCCGAAAACCGCCCGAAGAATTTTTGAGGCGACCCTGAATGAACAATCCGGCTATACCGGTCTGCTTTCGGCAAAAATCGGTCGGATCAAAGGCCTTGAGCGTCTCAAACAGCTTATCTCAACCCTGGATACGCACCCGATGAGTATTTCTGAAATGGGAGAAACCATTATTGATTATTACCTGCCGATTTTAAAAAACCGCTATGATGACCACCCCCGCCGCACCAAGGATCTGGAGCATCTGGTAGAAATAATGGTGCGCTACAAAAGCCTCGACTCATTTCTGACCGACATGGCCCTGGAGCCGCCGAATACCAGTTATGAAAACTCACTGTACACGGGTAGCGGTGATTCAAATTCGGATCGCTTGGTTCTGTCGACAATCCATTCCGCCAAGGGCCTGGAGTGGCACAGCGTATTTGTCATTTGGGCGCTGGACGGCAGATTCCCCTCGGTGCACAGCTTGCACAAAGAAGAAGAACTTGAAGAAGAACTAAGACTGATGTATGTCGCCGCCACCCGGGCCAAAGACAACCTGTTTTTTACTTATCCGGGCAATGTATACGATCGCAGTACCGGGTTGGTATTGAGCCGGCCATCGCGCTATCTTGACAACATGCCCGATGATATCCTTGAAAAACAATTTGAATATCGCTGAAGTAAAATTCGAGAGGAGAAAAGAAAAGCAATAAGTGCGGTCCTGATCAATCCTGCTGATCAAATGGTTGGGTGCGCTGTAATGTTCATTGTCCCGGCGTTAGTCATTGAAAAATCCCCACCATACAAACCAGCAAAATCCCACGATCGCCATAATTGCGATGAGATAACCCGACCAGTCAAACGGTCGGGTGGCAAAGCCGAGCTTGTCGACATTGCCAAGTTTGGTTTTACAGGATGGGCACTTACGGGTTTGCAGCGGTAAATGGGTATAACACTCGGGGCATTTTTTAGTCACAAAACCGTAACTGCCAGCGCCAGAACGATGATCACGATCGGACATCTTCCATCTCCTTTCATTAACGGCTTAGAAGCGGCTGTACCGTCAGGGACCTGTTGATTGGCTAACTTTGCCAGAAACCTTCTTCGATGGAAATCTGGCTTTCACGCTTTATGCGTTTCAACCAGGCATCCATGGTTTTAAACGTCTTTTGTTGCAGCAACCGATCCTTGAGGGCTGCCTTTTCCTTTTCAAAACCATTTAATTCTGGTTCTTTCCGCTCGCGGAAGCTGATGACATAATAGCCTTTTTGACCTTTTAGGGGTTCGCCGGGTAGCTGATCATGATCAGAAAGCTTAAAGGCTGTGCTTGTAATTTCAGCTTCCTGGCCGATGGTGGGTATGGAATCGTTCCGTTTGAAAAAACCCGTTTTTTTCGGTGCCAACTTGAACTTCTGGCTGACGGTGCTAAAAGGCTGCCCCTTTTTAAGTTCCGCCAAAAATCGATTGGCTTCGCCAAGCGCTTTGGCATCCTGTTTTTCTTTAATGACATCGTTTTTAACACTGTCTTCTACGGCCTTGAGCGCCGGAATTTTAGACGGCACCTTTTCAACCACTTCAATCAAATAATATCCATCACCGAACTCCTGAACATCACTGACTTCGTCGACCGGCAGGCCAAAAGCAACCGACGCAAACCGGGCGGCGTCTTTGATTTCTTTGGGAGGACGTTTTTGAGGAAAAAGTTCCGTTGTCAGAATTTTCAAATTACGCTCCTGAGCGATATCGGCCAGCTTTTGGCCCTCAAACACGGCATCATACAAGGTTTCGGCTTCATCATAGGCCAAATTTCTGGATCGCTCTGTTTTCAGCGTTTTTTCAATATCTTCGCGCGCCTCATCCAATGAAAGGGTTTTTGCGGGATTTATTTTTTCAACTTTGATAATATGCCACCCGAAACGGGTGCGAACCGGATCGCTGATATCACCGGCTTTCATGGAAAAAGCCTTGTCAGCAAACGGTTTCACCATCGCTTCCCTGCGGAAAGTCCCCAGATCTCCCCCTTTCGTTTTCGTCGGGCCCTCTGAGTATTGCTGGGCAAGCGCTGCGAAATCTTGACCTTCCCTTGCCAGTTTAAGAACATCTTCGGCTCTTTGGCGTGCGCTTTCAACTTCTTCAGGATTGGCGTTCTGGGCAACTTTTATCAGAATATGACGTGCTTGAACCGTTTTCGGATTTTTGAATTTTTCTCGATTACTTTCATAATAATCTTGTATATCCTCTTCGACAACCGTTACCTTGGCTGCAAAGTCCCCGGGTTTTAAACGAAGATAACGAACTTTAACTTCAGGATCGGTTTTATAGTTTTCTTTATGCTGGTCAAAAAAATCCTGAATTTCATCTGCTGTGGGTTCAATGTTCTTAAATTGACCGGGTTCCAGCAGAACATAATCCACGTCCACTTCGGTATTATTGTATTTATACCATTGCCGGGCTTCCAGCTCCGATACCTTAATGTTGCCGCTAATAAAGTTTTGGAGTTTATCAATGATCAGGGCCTCGCGCTGCTGTTCTTCAAAAGTTTCAGGCGAAAGTTTTGTGCGGCTTAGCGTATTCAGATAACGTTGGTTGTCGAATACCCCGGCGGTCTGAAAGGCACGGATATCTCTAATGCTTTGGGCAAGCTCGTCATCCGATACCTGGATTTTTAGCTTTTCGGCCGCCTGGAGCATCAGGATCCGATCAACAAGTTGGTCCAAAGCGCGCTTTCGCAGTTGCAGTGCCTGAATCAGTTCGTCATTCAGGTTATTGCCGAATGACTGCCGTACCTGTTCAATGAGGTTGCTGTATGAGTTGCGGTAATCATTTAACGTAATGATAGTCCCGTTTACATCCGCAACACGGCTGGAACGCTGGGATGTATATCTTTGAACCCCCCAGGGGATGAATACAACAATGATGGCTGCCAATAAAAATTTGATGATCCAGCTACTGGCGTGCTTACGCATTAAACTTAACATTGAATTTTTCTCCTTGCAGGTTCAACGGTTCTGGATTAGGAGGTTCAGCGGTTCGAAAAAGGCGGTTGAAATAACCTTGAACGGGGAGCCTTGAACCTTTGAACCGATACCGTTTCCTGTTCATATAAAATACTACGAAAATGCAAAAGAAGGAAGGCCCAAAAATTAGGTAATTAGGGTAAGCGGTTTGTCCTGCTTGTCAATTTTGGTCCCCACCGTCTCGGCGCAATAGGCACAGAAATATTCGTATTTATCACCTTCCGGCAATACGAGCAGAAGCCGTTTGCGAACCGGTACCGACTGCTTACATTTCGGGCAGTAAAGCTCGGTGGCATCAAAATCTTTGTAAACATCCGATCCCTTTGGCTGACCTGAAAACGGACCTGCTGGATTCCCAACCGGTTTCATTTAAACCCCTCCCATTCAATCCCTGGTGCAATTTGAAACCCTCATTTTCGGCATATGTAAGATACTAATAATATTTACTATATAAAATTTTGTCAATAGATTGCCACCGCCCTTGTACCTTTCGGCACCCGACGATTTTCTGAACCGCTGCAAATGAAAACTGTAAATAATTGAATTAGATATTGACACTCCCGCCGCTATTTGTTAGGTGCGCCTGTAAAACTGCAAACACCAAGTGGGGCTGTAGCTCAGCTGGGAGAGCGCATGACTGGCAGTCATGAGGTCGTCGGTTCGATCCCGATCAGCTCCACCATAATCGATACATAAAAGGTTAGTTCAAGACTAGCCTTTTTTAATTTTCTGAAAACGCTTCTGATACCATTCCTGCATAAGGCAAGTCAAACTAAAATGACAAGCAGTGCTTATGCTTGACATCCACCGGTGATTGGCATAAAAATCGGGGTCTATTTTCAGTCACACTAAAAAGGTTCACGCTGGCATATGATCGCAAAGCGCTATATCTGGTATTTTGTTTGTACACTATTGGTCGGTATCGTTTTGCTGATCGTGATGGTCCTGCGCTCGGATCAAACCGGGGCAGTTCGCAGGCAGCTTGAAGAGCGCCCGCGTCCGGCAGACCTGGCGTCATCACAAGCAACCCCGGTCCATTTGTATTTTTCGGACAGGGACAATCAATTTCTGATGGCCGAAGAGCGGGTTCTGAAAAGTCCGAAACATCCTGAATTTTTTGCCAGAAGTATTGTAGAAGCACTGATTAAAGGTCCCCAGCAAGGCCTGGCGCGCACCCTGCCCGCGGAGACTGCCGTGCGCGCCGTCTATTTGACCCCGCAAGGCATTTGCTATCTTGACCTGACATCAAATGTTGCTGAAAACCACCCGGGCGGAATAAAATCTGAATTGCTGAGTATCTATTCCATTGTCAATTCGCTGGTATTGAATGTGACTGAAATTGAAGCGGTAAAAATTCTGATTAACGGGGATGAATCAATGACGCTTGCGGGTCATATCGATCTGCAAATTCCGATTAAGGCAAACATGCTGTTGATACGATGAAAACAAAAGCGACAAAAATCGGAAATATACGCAACATCGGCATTATCGCCCACATTGATGCCGGCAAGACGACGGTAACCGAGCGCATTCTCTATTACACCGGTCGCTCTCATAAAATTGGTGAAGTCCATGATGGGGAGGCGGTGATGGATTGGATGCCAGATGAGCAGGAAAGAGGCATTACGATTACCTCCGCCGTCACCACCTGCCATTGGGGCAATACGGAAATCCACATCATTGATACGCCCGGGCATGTCGATTTTACGATCGAAGTTGAACGATCTCTGCGGGTACTGGACGGTGCCATCGGCATATTCAGTGCCGTGGAAGGAGTGGAGCCGCAGTCCGAAACCGTATGGCGCCAGGCGGATAAATACCATGTGCCCAAAATCGCCTTTATCAATAAATTGGACCGCATCGGAGCTGATTTTTTCGGCACGGTTAAAATGATGAAAGAGCGCCTCAAGGCCCAACCGCTCATCCTGCAACTGCCGGGTGGCACGGAAGATGATTTTAAAACCATTATCGATTTAATCCGGATGAAACAGATCGTTTGGGATGAAGAAACGCTGGGCGCAAATTTCGAAGAACAGGAGATCCCGCCGGAATTTATGAACACCGCTGAAGAATACCGCGAGAAACTGATCGAAACCGCGGCGGAATTTGACGATGATATAATGGAGGCTTATCTGGCGGAAGCACCTATTGATACGGGCAAATTGCTGGCCGCCATACGCAGGGCCACGATTGATCTGAAACTGGTACCGCTGCTGTGCGGTGCCGCATTGAAAAATAAAGGTATCCAGCCGCTGCTTGATGCGATCATCGAATTTTTGCCAAGCCCGGCGGATATCCCCCCCATTGAAGGGACCCACCCCGAATCCGGCGAGATCATTACGTGTCTGCCCAAAGATTCCGAACCGCTGGCCGCCCTGATTTTCAAAGTTGCAATGATGGAGGGGCGCAAATTATCCTTTATCCGGATTTACAGCGGACGAATCAAGGTCGGTGGGGAGGTATTCAATCCCGCCCGTAATGAAAAGGAAAAAGTTGCCCGTATATTGAATATGCATGCCAATCGGCGGGAACGCATGGAGTCCGCAGGTGCCGGAAGCATTGTCGGCGTGATGGGCTTAAAGGGATCTTCAACCGGCGAAACCTTGTGTTATCGCGAGCACCCAATTTTGCTCGAAAAGATCGAGTTCTATGAACCGGTTATCTCCGTTGCGGTGGAACCCAAAACCCATGCGGATCAGGAAAAATTAGATGCAGTCCTGGCCAAATTTATGGCCGAAGATCCGACCCTTGTTGTTCGAAAAGATGAAGATACCGCCCAGACAATCCTCTCGGGCATGGGCGAATTGCATCTGGAAATCATTATCAGCCGCATGCAGCGCGAGTTTCGCACCAATGTCAATGTGGGCAAACCGCAGGTGGTTTACCGGGAAACCATCAAAAAAAAATCAGCGGCTTCGGTCATTTTTGATAAAGAAATCGCCGGACAGCGCCATTTCGCAGAAGTTTCAATAAAAATGGCGCCCTTGCCCCGGGGAACCGGGAATAAATTTATCGCCGAAATCTCAGCGGATGTCCTGCCGGACATATTGATCGCCGCTGTTGAAAAAGGGGTTTTGGAATCCCTGGCAAGCGGGTCGCTGATGGGATATCCGGTGGTGGACGTCGAGGTCAAACTGGTGAATGCAAATTATAAAGAATCCCTGGGAACCGAACTCGCCCATACCGTCAGCGCTTCAATGGCATGCAAGGATGCCTTGACCGCCGGCAACCCTTTTTTGCTGGAGCCGATAATGACTGCGGAGATCTTTGTGCCCGAGGCCTTTACGGGTGATGTCATCGGAGACTTAAATTCCAGAGGCGGGAAAATTGAATCCATAGAGCACAAAGCCGGGGTACAGGTAATCAATGCGACCGTACCACTGTCACAAATGTTCGGCTATTCGACAACCCTGCGCTCGGCAACCCAGGGCCGGGGAACCTTTTCGATGCAGTTTTCCCATTTTGACCGCAGTTAGCGCTTTTTCGTAAATGATTCCTCGAACTTTTTTAAGCGCTCCTCTATTTTGGCTCGCCTATCAGGATCCTTGACGTATTTGAGCGCCAGCCGGTATTGTACAACAGCAGTCTTGAAGTCTCTTTTGCGAGTATGGTAAACACCGAGGTAATAGTGCGCATCTCCCAGATTTCCCTGTTTGCCCAGACTTTGCCCCAGGATGTAGTAGGCCTTGGTATAACCGGGATGTTTTTTAACCACCTCCTCTAAAACAGGCGAAGCCTCATCAAACAACCCCATATCCGTATAGGTCTGCCCAAGGTAGAGGCCGCAATCCGCATCATCCGGAATCATATTGTGAGCCGTTTTCAGCATTTTTAATGATTGCTGATATTGCCCACCCAAATAATAAACCCGGCCGACATCCCTCAGGATATAGGGATCAAATGCTCGCTTTTCCATTGCGGTTCTGAGGTGCGCAATGGCTTCTTCTCTGCGGCCCACCCGGGCCAGAATGAGCCCGTAGCGGTAATGGGCCATCGGATCCTGGGGATATTTCTTAACCGCGGCTTGAAGATACCGCAATACCAGATTTTCATCGCCATAGCGGGTAATCAGATAGGTGTGCGCCCTTGCAAAATCATCAGAAGATTTTGGGGGGCTGACCTTGGCGGTTTGCGGCGTAGCTGCAATCTGCGAGTCAAGATAGGTAATACGCTCATCAATCGCCGGATGGGTCCGCATATAAGTGGGTATCTGTTCGGTATCGAACCACTGTTTGCTGCGCATCTTTTTCAAGATCTTCAACAAGCCTTCGCCGCCGTAACCGGCATCCGACAGGTAGATCAGGCCCAGCTGGTCGGCCTGTATTTCGTTATCACGGCTATAGGACAATTGAGCGGCAGCGCCGGCTGCCTGGCTGCCTTTTGTAACAGCCTGCGCCGCTTCTCCTCCGCCGGCCGCTCCGAGCAAAACACCGGCGGCAATTCCCGCCATGGTCGCCCAGCCGATTTTCTTGGATCTTTCGATTGCCTGGGAAATATGGCGCGCGTTAACATGGGCAATTTCATGAGCCAGAATACCGGCCAGCTCCTCTTCATCGTCCATGGCCGCCACCAATCCGCTATTAATAAAAATATAGCCGGCCGGAATGGCAAACGCATTGTAAGCATCGACATTGATAACATGGAATCTATAGTTGAACAGGGGATCTTCCAGACCCGCAACGATGCGATTGCCGACCTGGTTGACATATTCGACAATTACCGGATCATCGATAATTTCATAATGCTGATAAATGTAGCCCAGAATCTCCCGGGAGAGCTTCTCTTCTTCACTGACGGTGATGCCAAAGGCGCCCGGGGGATTTAGCTGACTCAACAAAAATAAAGCTGCTATCCAGAGATATATGAATTTTCGAATCATTTGCATTCAAACAAGGTAGATAATAATGATTTCGGTATTATAACACTTTAGATGGCAAACACAAGGTTGCCCTAAGTTTTTACGGCCTGTGATTTTGGAGTCCTGGCGGAATGGCGTATTGGCGTGTTGTAAAAAGACACCATTGCTCCAACACTCCAAATTCATTTAAAATAAATACAATTCTGACCACCAACTCGTAACCACCAACCGACTATTTTCAATTGAAAAGTCATGTAAGAATGCCATATTTTAAAATTCTTTTCAAACCCCAAATTTTATGTTAGAGCATCCGGCATATGACCCACATCATCTGCATAGCCAACCAGAAAGGCGGCGTCGGCAAGACGACCACTGCTGTTAACCTGGCGGCCGCCCTGGCGGTTTCCGAAAAAAAAACGCTGCTGGTCGATTGCGATCCCCAGGCAAATGCGACTTCGGGACTCGGCATCGATCGCTCCCGATTGGAAAAAACCCTTTATCACGGCATGCTGGGCCGAGCCGGTGCGTCAAGCCTGATCGTGGACAGTGAAATCCCTACCCTCAAAGTGATTCCGGCTGATGTCGAATTGATCGGGTTTGAAGTCGAAATGATGTCCAACCCTGATCGTGAAATGGCCTTAAAAAACTTAATTGCCGGCCTAAACCACTCATTTGACTATATTTTTTTGGACTGTCCGCCTTCCTTGAGTCTTCTGACGGTCAACGCCCTGACCGCCGCACATTCGGTACTGATACCGCTGCAGGCGGAGTACTACGCCTTAGAGGGCCTGGGGCAACTGCTCAACACGGTAAAACGCATTAAGCGCAACCTGAATCCGGATTTAAAAATCGCCGGTATTTTATTGACCATGTTTGATAAACGCACCAATCTCGCTTACCAGGTCGCCGAAGAAGCCGAAAATTATTTCAAGGAGCTTGTTTTCAAAACCATGGTGCCCAGAAACGTCCGATTAAGCGAGGCACCCAGCTTTGGCAAACCCATTTTGCTTTACGATGCCACATCCGTCGGCGCCCAGAGCTACTTTGAACTGGCCAGAGAAATCATAACAACCTGAGGGCATGCCCGATTCGGCTTCAACTCGATCGGGGGTTATTGGCTATTTTTTATTGGATATTCGAATAACGCGCAGCTGATAACCATTAACCGATCAATGAATGGTTTTCATTTGATTTGTCTTGGTAAACAAAAAGAAGCCCTTGTTGAAATTGTAAATCATCGGGGAATGCAATGCAAAAGAAAAAAACCGATAAAGCGTCCGGTGGTCCGACCAAACGCAAAAAACGGGCTCTGGGAAGAGGTTTGAGCGCACTTATCCCGGAAATCGAGAAATCGCTGGAACCTTCCAAAGATTTTTTTTATTGTGAAATTGAACTTATCCGGCCCAACCGCTATCAACCCCGCATGCAGTTTGCCGAAGATGAATTGGCGGAGCTTTGCCAATCCATTAAAGAACAGGGT